>Ga0114933_10000658_pt1 | contig 41320 bp, 55 predicted proteins | sample 4SBtaG_FD_89691 | JGI IMG/M metagenome (GOLD analysis project Ga0114933, IMG submission 89691) | Deep subsurface microbial communities from Kolumbo volcano to uncover new lineages of life (NeLLi) - 4SBTROV12_W25 metaG | ecosystem: Environmental > Aquatic > Marine > Volcanic | place: Kolumbo... | reverse complement strand
TCTTGCCGATTACATATCTAACTTTCTTTATACCTACTCTAGGCGCAATCTTTGGTTCGTCTGGGTCGGAACCTTTCTGGCAGTTTGTCATGTTGGGTTTAATAGGTGGATTAGGTTGGAGCATTCCTTTGGCTCTTTGGTCTGGACGTTCAACCAGGTAATTCCCTACTAGCAACCCCGTTATCTCAGAGGCATAGGTCGAGAGGAACGGCATTATAGATAATTCAAAACCTTGTGTCGTACTCTGCTCCTTAGATATAGATCTTCAACCACGAATCCACTTAATATATCCGTGCTTGGGTGTACCATTAGATGGGCATCTCAGCTCCGTGGAGAATTTTAGAGGACGAGCCCTCCATGTCTCCTCGTGATGAGCAAAAGCTTAAAGGAGCTGAGGTGACCGTACACCTACTCATTCACTATATATATCTGGGTTGCCTCTGACATAAGCAGAAATAATTAGCTTAATCTCATCGTCGGTATAAGGTTCATATTGGCCATTAGGATTTGTCGGTTCTAAGAGTTTTGACTGTTTCTCTTTAGGACGACGGTCTTTAGTCTGTCTTAGCCATTCCCGAGAGCCTTTTTGCATAGTAGCTTTCATTCTAAGGTCTGCCTTACATAAGCCCATTATGTAATTGAAAAGAGGTAGACCCATTCTGCCCTTCTCCATGTGGCAATGCTTACACAATGTCTGATGATTGCCGGAAGTATTGTCGCTATGGGTTTGATTAATATGGTCTCTTTTAAGATTTTCATATATCCCACAGCAATCACATTTACGACTCTTATTGTAATGGAGCATATTGCCCTCCCATAAAAATAATAATCACTGTTTGAGGGCTGGGAAAGAGTGGAATTACGTGCGAGTTAATTTCGTGAAAACCACACTGAAAATTCCTAGCTCGGTTAATGTCATTGTGGAATCATATAAGACAAATAAGGGAGGTGAACCATGAACTCAAAAGTTGTTGGGATCATGTTGATATTGGGTCCAATTCTAATTATGGGTGTCTGGATTTCAGGTATGGTACCCGATACAGGAACTGTGTCACCATCCGAATCTATGACAACGATCCTTGCAGAAAAGGATCAAGCTCAAACCGGTTCAATTCTTCAGGTTTTTGGCGTCATAGCTATGTTTATGGGGCTTTATTTTCTAGCGAAGTCGTTAAAAAGTGATAATGCGGTAAGCAATCAATTGTTGGAAATAGGTGGGTTACTACTTCTACTGGTTGTGCCAATATGGGTTGCTTTTATGGGTTCATGGACGACAGCGATAGATTATTCTGAAAAATATGGGAATGATGTTGGTACAACAATAATATCTTCTTCTCTTATGTTAGAAATGGGCGGGTTGATGTTGGTAATTGGACTGTTTATTTTGGGCATATCACTAACCATTCTACAAAAATACAAAAGAATTATTGGAGCATTATTTATTATTGCATCGGTATGTGCATTTCTTGACATGGTGATTGACGTTGAAGTCTTGGCAATTATAGGTTGGATGGGAATGTTTTTGACGACATTGATAGTAGGGATATTAACGACGCTACAAAAAGAGAATCAACCTGAGGCGTAAATTATTAATTGAGAGTAGTATGAATGTCGGCGTTCTTTTTTTTGCAGTAACGACTCACGGAACCATTTAATCGGTGTTATTTGTTGGTTGGAATCATTTTTTAAGGCATTCGCATGAGATACATTGATAACACTCTTTTTGATGATACGGTGGCCATTCTTTTCCAAATTATTCTCAAAAAAGAATCTCCTGATGATTTGCCAGTAACTTTTCAAGGTTCTTTTTTTACAGAGGAAGAGCTAGCCGCTTCCACCCCTATAGAAGTTCTTGTCGATGGACTGGAAACAGCACTTCATATGCATCTTTATGAAGATGAAGACCCTACTCTTCTAAAAAAACAATTATTGGAGGCAGCTAGACAATTGGTCGATGTATATCGGGAAAGAGGAGAAGAATCTGATTTATATTCAGCCATGTCTATGATATCTCTAGCAGGTGACTTTCGGCGGAATTATGTTTTTAAATTCGATAGAAAAGGAAATAAAAGAAGTTTTCTTAAAAGACGTTTTCGTGGAGCTAAATTCAATCAAAATAACGTGTATGACCCGGACAGAGTAGAAAACTCTGTTCAAGCAATAAAATACGCTTTCGCAAAAATAAAATTTGCCAGATTTGTTGGATGAAAAGCTTTCATCAGACTAAATTAGTCTAGCCATCTTTTGGGGGTCTTTATTTTTCAAAACCCATTGAATACTCTGAGTTGTTCTGGTCTGAAGGGTTAGGGCTTTGAGATAGTTTCCAATTCAAGGTTTTGGCTACGGAGTCAAATTTTTCTTGTTCCACTCTTTTTTGGACGCTTTTTATTATTTGATCCCAGAAAAAAGTGGTGTCATTTGTATTTGGTAATTCTCTAGGCCTGTATCCCTGTCCTTCCAAATGCCATTTTCGCCACAACCACTTCATATGCCTTCCCGTGGGTTCAGATTTAGATCTAAGCATGTATTCTCTATGTAATTCTTCAGCTAGGCTTCCTTCTTCCCATGGAATTCCGTAATTTTCCAACCATATCCACTGGTATGGCCAGTCTTGTAATATTTCACCCTCAGGGAGCTTATTGTATTGCGATATCCATCTATTTAGAGTGGAGAAACTAACGGTGGCCTGAGTCCCGAATTTTCTAACCATTCTTTGATATATTTCTTTACGAGAGAAGGTGTTTTGCCCCCACAGTTGATACGCATATTGCATCTGGGGAATATTTTCCTTGGTCTTCGGCATTACATACACCCATATTAATTATTAATATATATTATTAATATTCTGCTTCAATTGCAGTATTTATTGATGTGATTATTGGTACTATTTTATATTAACACCAAGTATCAATTACACGGTATAAAAAATCTGCAAAAAGAAGAGATATGAACATTGCACTGAGAATCTTAATTGCGGCCATGTATGTACTTGTCATAGTTGTGGCGAATTGGTCTATCCAGAAATGGGGAATTGTTTCTATTGGTTTCGGGTTGATGGCACCGGCAGGGGTTTACTTCGCCGGTCTGGCTTTTTCTTTACGAGATGCCTTGCATGAAGTTTCCGATAAGTATTGGATTATTGGAGCGATCATAGTTGGGGCTATAGTTTCTTATGTTATTGAAGATGGTGGGAAAATAGCTGTTGCGAGTGGCAGTGCATTTCTTCTTTCTGAGCTTGCGGACTTTGCTGTTTATTCACCACTCAGGGCTAGAGGCAAAATAAGGGCACTTTTCGCTTCCAACGTTGTTGGTTTAGTTGCAGATTCAATTTTGTTTTTGTATCTGGCTTTTGGGTCTCTGGAATTTCTGTCAGGTCAGGTTGTTGCAAAGGTATATATGACTGCTGCCGTAATCATCATTATGCTTGGATATAGATTTTTCATGAAGCGTAAGCGTATATAAAAGTGAAAATAGTTTGAATTTTCTTTTGAGACCTAGAAAAAAATAGCTGCGGCTAATGACAAGACGACAAAAGCGAGTGGGACATAAACCAGGAATATCCATTCGGTTCTAGTGTCCGGTATGTTTACGGGTATCCCTTTCCATACAAAAGATTTCATATGGTTGCCATCTCAAATTTACAGGGTGTTTCTCAATCCACCAGGAGCGTTACTTTCATCACTTTTGGGCTTGAATGCTTTCACTTTATTTGCATTGATAAAACGTGCGTAGGTTCTGATTCGGTTGGTATGGTACGGCTTATATGTGATGTATGCATTTAAATCATCGAAAACAGGAGGTAGGCCGCTTATTATGCTTACTATTTCCCTCTCTGTGTAAAGATTTCCTAATTCTGAAATCTGATTTGCCTTAAGATCTGGGGCTGCCTGACTTACTCTCCACCACCATACCGCCTGTCTTGCAGTTGGAGTTTTGTCTTCACTTTCATAGTAGTAATGACATAATTCCAGTAGCTTAAGAGAATTGTTCCAAGAGATGCCATATATATCGGATTTATCCCATCGGAAGGGCTCATCCAAAGCTGTTACGCATTCAGGCAATTCTTTGAAGTCAGATATCCAGCGACTAAGTGTTCTCAAGCTAATTGCATTTTCTTTAAATTGTTCCTTCAACTGCTCAATTATGGAGTTTTGGCTGTGATGGGCTGAGTAAAGACTATAGGCATGGGCTTTTTGGACTATATTATTTTTGGAATCTTGCTTCAAAATTTCTCCCCTCAAAAAAATGGCTTATTTTGGTAATAATATGACAGGTTTGAGATATTATATGACCTAATATCATTTATTTAGGATATTATTTTTTGTAAATTGACTATTTTTTTTTATTACTATCTAATTCCTTTATGGCATCAGAATACAATATCCAAGTAGTTTCTACGCCGCTAGAGTTACAAAAAGTTCTTGAACTTCGTGTGGAGGTATTTGTATTGGAACAAGCTGTTCCCGAGGACGAAGAAATTGATGCTTTGGACACAGTTGAGGCGATAGAAAATGGCCAGGTAATACACGTTATTGTCTCAGAAGGTGGGTTAGCCATCGGCACTGCAAGGCTCATACTAGAAGGAAGTAAATCTCAATCTGGCGATGTGTCAGATTTTCCACATATTGGCCGGGTTGCGGTTAAAAAGACTATGAGACGTAAAGGAATCGGAGAGATTCTGATGGTGAAATTGCATCAGTTAGCTAATTCCAGGGGTTTCACAGGAGTCACGCTTTCTGCCCAAATACAAGCTACACCTTTTTATACTCAACTCGGCTATATAAAAAGAGGTTCTGTCTACGATGATGTAGGGATTCCCCACCAGGATATGGATTTAATTTTCTGCTAGTTTGACACCTAAATTTGAACCACACCGCGATTTTGATTAATTGATATCGCAGTCCCCATAGCTTCAGATAGATCTTTTATCCTGGATAAGGCTTGTGTTGCAATTGTGCCCGAAGCGATGAGAGGTCTACCGGTCATTGACCGAGGTTTCCCGTAGCCCATATCGATAGGGACAACTTCCAGAGAGTCCAGATCACCTCCTGAAAATTTGATTTGTGCAACAACGCTTTGCCAATAGATCGGATCCCCTGGGAATCCTCTAGTACCTTTATCGCTCCGTTTGTCATAGAAATCAGCTGGTGTGTGGTAATGGTCTAGGCCGATTTGATCGTAATTGTATGAGGGTTGCCATTTAACAGCGTCATTTTGGAAAATGAAATTTCCCAGGCTGTACATAATAGGAGCCCCTTTGTATATCTCAATACCTCTTGTAACGTGTGGTCCATGACCAATAAAAGCAGAGGCTCCAGCATCGATGCATTTACGGGCAAAATCTATGAGAAATTCAGGAGGTTCTGCCATTGTGTCCCCACTTTCATGACAGTGGAAGGAGACCAAAACCCAATCAGACATCCGTTTTGCGTCCGAAATCCATTTTAGATTTTCGGCAAGATCTTCCTGATTTAGTTCAGTGTTTTCAGAAAATGAGTTTCCAGATTTGAATCGATGTTGAAGGAAAGAAAATTCTTCGTCACTATCCTCCGGTATTACACCAGCGGCTCTAAAATTTCTAAGGGAATTTCTTTTTTGTTCAAGGCCCAATTGGCGATCGGTTCTTTTGAGTTGATCAAATGAATCCTTATCCACGGTGAAAGTTGTTTTGAATCTTTGAGGATTAAGACCTGGGCGTCCTTTTATATCTGGTCTTTGGTTGAGGGCCCTCCCAGATTCAGCAAATGTAGATGAGGCAGCTACTAAAGCAACCCTTCCATTTTTGGTATCGAGATAACCTGCACTTCTCGCTTCGCTTAAATGTCTTCCTGTTCCCGCATATACTAGAGAGGAATCTTTTAGGTGTTGCAGGTTAGTAAGAACTCCACCTTCACCATAATCGTGACTATGATTGTTAGCGGTTGATACTAAGTTTATTCCTGACCATTCAAGTTCAGATAGGTTAGCTGGGTCTGAGCCTGTAAATGTTCCTCCGGCTGATCCTGGAGAGTGTTCGAAATCGTGCATAAGCATCTCTAGATTCACGTATCCGACATCAGCGGCTCGAAACAAGTCAACCAGATTCAGGAAATTTTCTTCTTCGTGGACTGAAAGCTTTCGCGTTATCATCGCATCACCACCAGCGGTGATGGTGAGATTTCCGGATTCGGCATCATAGAGCATAATAAAATCCTGTAAATGTAAGAATAAGTTCTATTTAGCCAGAGTTGTATTCGTTTGACAACATTCCCATGATTGTCGAGTCGAATCTTGAGCCTTCGTGAGGTCTGCTTTTTCTTAATGTTCCTTCGTGCTTGAATCCCAAGTGTTGAAACATATTTAGAGCTGCTTCATTGTATTCGGGAATATCCGCCCAGACTCTAAACAAGCCATATTTAGAAAAGGATTGTTCCAAAGTTGCCTTTAATGCAGCTGTTCCGTATCCGTGATGCCACATTTCTCGGTCCCCAATGAGAATAGATATTTGACCATCACCCAGAGACTCTTCAATAGCAATATGGGATTCACCTATGTGCAATCCATCAACTGTGTATATGGATAATATTATGTGTTCAGGGTTTGAGAAGGTTTCTTCCCACTGTTGTTCAGTAAATTGGTCTACATTTTCTGGATGATATCCCAAATGGGCCGGATCACCGTACGAATACCGTCCAAACCAATTTTCCGAGACTTCGTCGTCTGCAAGCCACCGGTTTATTCTTGATACATCTTCCCTAGTAACTTCTCTCAATTCTATTTTGGGTTCATTCATATAAACCTCCCAGGTTCCAAGGTACACGTTTTGAAGGCCGCTAGACAAATTCCCTAATGCGAATTATTTAAAATAGACGGAGTCACGTCAATAAACCTGAGATTGTGTAATTTCTGTTCATGAAGAAAAACTACATAGATATGATTCCAAAATCATGGTAATTCAGGGGTCTTCACGTTATGCTTTATGTTTGATCTGATAGTTAGTATTCGTGGGATGAATTCATGTTAGAAAGACTTTCCTCGGTTGAAGAAAAATATGAGGAATTGAATAGATTGTTGGCCGATCCAGAAGTGGTGGCAGATTACACCAAGGTTCAGCAATATGCCAAGGAACAATCTGTCATGAGAGAGGTTGTTGAGCTTGCTCGAGAATATAGGGAAGTGATGAGGGAAATGGCTGAGTTACGCGAAATGCTCAGATCTGAAAATGATACTGAAATATTAGCTATGGCCAAGCAGGAACAGTCAGAGTTAGAAGAGAAACAAGAGGTCGTTGAACAAAAATTACGTCTTGCCTTAGTTCCCAAAGATCCGAACGATGATAAAAATGTAATCATAGAAATTAGAGCTGGCACTGGAGGAGAAGAGGCGGGGTTATTTGCATCTAATCTATATAGGATGTATTCGCGGTTGGCTCAGCGGCTGAGTTGGAAGTTGGAAGTCATAGATTCGAATTCAACCGGGATTGGAGGTATAAAAGAAATTACTTTCCAAGTTCGGGGAGATCAAGCGTACAGCAAATTAAAACATGAAAGCGGGGTTCATAGGGTACAAAGGGTTCCTACTACTGAATCTAGCGGAAGAATACATACCTCTGCCGCAACTGTAGCGGTCCTGCCTGAAGCAGAGGAAGTAGATATTGAGATTAGTCAGGAAGATTTACAGATAGATATCTATCATGCAAGCGGCCATGGTGGGCAAAATGTCCAAAAGGTTGCGACTGCTGTTCGAATTACACACCTACCAACAGGGGTGGTAACCACCTGTCAGGATGAGAGATCTCAACACAAGAATAAAGAAAAGGCCCTTGCGGTCCTGAGGTCTAGATTGTTGGCTGCTGAAATAGAAAAACAGCAGCAAGAAATTGTTGATGCCAGAAGGTCACAGGTAGGTTCTGGGGATCGCTCTGAAAGGGTTAGGACATACAATTTTCCACAAGGAAGGATCACCGATCACAGAATAGGACTTACCAGCTATAACCTGGAGCAGGTATTAGATGGAGATTTAATGGAATTCATCGAGGCACTGGTTCAAGAAGAACAGGCTAGAAAACTGGAAAACGCCAGTTTATGAACGTTAAGGAAACCCTTAATATTACTAGCCAAGAACTCATGAAAACCGGATCACCTGATGCCAAGCTGGAGGCGGAAGTTTTGCTTAGACATGTTCTAAAAATTGATAGAGCTACGATGTTTAGTGAGTTGGAAGAAAATCTTTCAGAGGACAGTGTTAATAACATCGCTGCCTTGGTTAAAAGAAGGATCCAAAGAGAACCTCTCGCTTATATAACGGGGACCAAAGAATTTTATGGCCTTATGTTTGAGGTTTCTGAAGATGTACTTATTCCGCGACCGGAAACAGAACTTTTGGTTGATATGGCCATCACCAAAGCTAAATTGCTGAAGAAAAATGAAGTAACTATAGTTGATGTCGGGACTGGTAGTGGTGCAATAGCAGTTTCTTTGGCCGTGAACATACCAAATTCAAGTGTTATTGCTGTTGACCTCAGTAAATCTGCACTGGAAATGGCTGATGAAAATCGGCGGGCGCATGGTATGTACTCGAGGGTAAAACTTAGACTCGGTAATCTACTTGATCCTGTAACAGATAATATTGATATATTGGTTAGCAATCCTCCTTATATAAGAAAAGATCGGTTGGCTTTCTTGCAAGATGAGGTCCTAAAAGAGCCCCTTATGGCTTTGGATGGAGGAGAAGATGGGTTGACACTCATAAAAGAATTGCTATCTCAGGCCAGACATAAAATGGCTAGTACAAGTGTCATCCTGTTCGAAATCGATTCTGATCAAGGGGCTGAAGCGGCTAAGATTTCCAAAAGTTATTTTCCGCTCGGAAAGGTGACTGTTTTGAGAGATCTAAACAATGATGATCGAGCTGTCCTGATTGAACTAAATACATCCTATTAGGGCTAGGTTTGGTCAAAAAAATGATTTAGCCGAAAGGACATCTAAGTGGATTATTCTAGTCCCAGTTGGTAATGTTTTCCTTCCGTTTTTATGGAGGGTGCTACCACGACTTCTGCCGAATGCATGTCTTTAATGTTCCGTGCCCCAACCATGCCCATACATACCTTGAGAGCTCCTATTAAATTTTGGGTCCCATTTGAAACAGATGACGGCCCATAGAACAGTTCCTTTAAAGTTCCCTTTACTCCGACATTGACCCTAGTACCTCTTGGAAGAGCCGGGTGTGGACTAGCCATGCCCCAATTAAAACCTCTTCCTGGAGCTTCCTCCGATTGCGCTAAGGGAGTACCGATCATGACGGCGTCTGCACCACTGGCGATTGCCTTGCAAAGCTCACCTCCAGTTCTAATACCTCCATCTGTTATTATCGGAACATATTTTCCAGTTCGTTGGAAAAAATCATCTCTAGCCTGGGCACAATCCATGGTCGCTGTGACCTGTGGTATCCCTACTCCAGTCACTTCTCTCGTAGTACAGGCGGCTCCAGGCCCAACTCCCACTAGAACACCATGTATGCCAGTTTCCATTATTTCGGTGGCCACTTCGTAGCCGACACAGTTGCCAACCACAATCGGCACCTTGACCATTTCAAGCAATTCAGGAAATTGAAGACCTCTAATACTATTGGAAGAATGCCGAGCAGTAGTCACCGTAGATTGTACGACGATCATATCGGCTCCAGCTTCTACTGCGATCGGGGCGAAGGCCTTTGTGACTGCAGGAGTTAACGATACGGCACATTTGGAGCCTGTCGATTTGATCTCTTCAACTCTTTTTCCTATCAGCTCCTCTTTAATCGGAGCTGAATATACCTTCTGCATGACGGTAGTGACCATGTCATTGCCAGCTTCCACAACCTCTAGAAGAACTGATTCAGGGTCGTCGTAGCGGGTTTGTACCCCTTCTAAATTCATTACACTAAGTGCACCTTGCTCATGCATTTTTCCTATAAAGCTTGGGTTTGCTACGGCATCCATTGCCGATCCCAGGACTGGAATGTCTATACTCACATCGCCTAGTTTGAATGATGTGTCTGTCATTTCCGGATTGACAGTTATTGCACCAGGGGCGATCGCAACCTCGTCAAATCCGTAAGTTCTTCTTAATTCCCTAAGGTTTGACATATTTGACTCCTGTTATTTGTTCCACTTACATCCAACATATCCAAGAAATTCTGGGTCTATCGGATTTTGTTGATATAGGTGAAGCGTATTAACTGTTTATCCTCTAAGCAAATGTGATTAGAATTGTTCTCAGAGATAAATACCGCTTCTCCCAGATTTTTTCAAAATACTCCGCGGTGACAAGGTTGAACCGGCGGATTGGAATGATGATATGGCTCATTTATGAAAAGTGTCAATACAACGTTTGTTACCAAGGAAATGAATAGGAGAATTTAGTTGCGATCAAATACCATCACCGTGGAAGATCAGGTAAAAGAATGTGCCTATTCCCTTGGCTTTGACATAGTTGGAATAACGGGTCCTGAGCCTTTTGTAAATGATGAAAGAGCTGCCTTAAAGCGTATAGATGATGGTCATATGAATGGATATAGTTGGTACACAAAAGACAGAGTCCAAAAGATGAATCGGCCGGAACTTCTCCTTGAAGGTGCTAGATCGGTTATCTCTTTGGCTACTAGTTATTTAACTACTGATCCTGACACCACTGCACCGAATAGTGGAAGAGTTGCCAGATATGCTTGGGGCGATGATTATCACAAGGTTCTAAAAACCAAATTAAAAGAATTTTGCATGAAACTAGAAATCATTACTGGCGAAAAAGTACATTCTCGTATTTTCGTTGATGATGGCCCCATGAATGACAGAGCAGCCGCACGTCGGTCGGGTGTTGGGTGGTTTGGTAAGAATACCAATATATTGACACCTTCTCATGGATCTTGGGTATTTTTAGCCCAGGTCATTACGGACTTAAATTTGAAGCCAGATGTCCCATTGAAGAAAACTTGTGGTAACTGTGTACGCTGTATAGACGATTGTCCTACTGGCGCTATTGTTGCCCCTTATGTAATAGATAACGAAAAATGTATTTCATACCTGACAATCGAACTTAGAGGTGCTGTGCCTAGAAAATTGAGACCGCTGGTTGGAGACTGGATTTTCGGCTGTGATATTTGTCAGGACGTTTGCCCAGTTAATCGAAAAGCTTCAAAAAGCAGTCAGCTTTCATTCCAGCAAAGGCCCGGTTTCTCTACGCCTGATTTGGTTGAAATACTCAATATGGATCAAACTGAATTTAGTAAAAAATTCAAGGATAGCGCCATAAAAAGAACGAAATTACTCGGAATGAAAAGAAACGCATGTATCGCTTTAGGGAATAATGGTGATATTGCGTCAATTCCGGCACTGTCCAATGCTTTAAAGGCTGAAGAAAGTCTAATTAGAATTCATGCTGCTTGGGCGCTAGGTCGGATAGGAGGAGAAAAGGCTATTGCTATACTGGAAAACGCCCTTGCTTCCGAGAAAGACATGGAAACCATAGATGAAATCAGATTATCCATAAATGAATCTAAAGTGAATCTGGTGAAGGAAGAGTAAAAATGGCAGGTAAAATCTACGTGGTTAACGTGGGCTCAAATGCCAGCCATAAATTTTGCAGTCCCATTTTTGGGGATAGAACTTTTGAGTTTATACCTATACCTGAGGATCGCCAGTTACCAGGTACTCATGGTTTGGAGTATCGTCAGCTGAAGTCATTTTATACCCCGGACCAAAACCTTTCTGAATATTTACCAGAGTCAATGGCTACAATCACTGCACATAGTGATCCTGAGTTTGATACCTTTACCTATGGTGACAATTGTGACGTTAATCCTAGAGCCATGGGGATGAGAGGAGTGAATAGAGGGGACTTTCTTTTGTTCATATCACGATTACAGTATTGGGAGTCAGGGAAGCCAACTGAAAGATTTGGGTTTTATTTTATTGGATATTTACATGTAGAACAGGTTTTAAAATCTGTCTCTGAGTCCCCATCCGAATTAGAAATGGAACGCTTTCAGGCAAACGCTCACTTACGAAGAGCGATGTCCTGTGAATCGCTTTGGGATAACTTTTGGGTGTTTGCAGGTTCATCTTGGTCCAGTAGATTCTACAAGGCAGTTCCAGTAACGAAAGATCTGTGTAATCAGGTTTTTGTAACTGCGGGAGGAATGTCTTGGGAATGGAAAGAGAGTAGAACGGATTTACAGACGATAGGTTCTTATACAAGGACTTGTAGGTGTGCAATAGACCCTTCCTATCCTGAAGGTAAAATCAGAGCCAATATTCTTTGGGATTGGATAGATAAGTTTAGTAAATGAGTCATATCAATTGGCTCTTTTTCAAAAAAGACAATATAATTAATTTCGATATTGAGACTAAGTATCAATATGTTGTTTGACACTGTGTTGTTGGTAGGGTACGTATGAATACAAAAGATGATGTTCTGAATCAAGATCTAGAAGCCTGTTGCCTGGACTGTGGTCCGGATTGTGATTGCTGCATAATTGCCAGTGGGGCGTGTGTAGAGTTCGACGGTAATTTGGTTTTGGATGATGTTTCGTTTTCAGTAGGTAAAGGTGTCTTAACTGCTTTAGTAGGACCAAATGCCGGAGGGAAGAGTACTTTATTTAATGCCATAGCTGGCATCCAAGAAGTCGCTCACGGTTCTATATACGTTAATGGCCAGAATCCGCAGAATTCTAAGGGTGCGATTAGCTATATACCACAAAGAGAAAATGTCAACTGGAGATTTTCTTTGACAGCCGAAGAAGTAGTTAATATGGGCTTGGTTAAAAACACCTCAATATTTGGATTTTCAAATAAGAAGAATTCCAATTTAGTGGAATCAGCTTTAGAAAGAGTCAATATGTTGGAAGAGAAAAAACAATTGATAAGTGAGATGTCTGGAGGTCAAAGGCAAAGAGTTTTTATAGCTAGGGCTTTGTGCCAGCAGGCCAATATTCTTCTTTTGGATGAAGCCTTTAGTGGTGTTGATGTGGCTTCACAGGTTGGGTTAATTGATACTTTGAAGGATTTAAGAGACGAAGGTAAAACCATAATTATTGCTACACATGATCTGAATACTCTAGCTGATAGGTTTGACGAGGTCATATGCCTAAACCGGCACGTTTGTGCCCAAGGGTCTCCAGATACGGCATTCACGCCTGAAGTTTTAGAAGAATTGTATGGATCGCACCCAGATATGTTTTACGGACACTCCCTTGGACATCATCATGATTGATCTTATCGTAGAACCATTTAAATATGACTTTATGCTAAGAGCTTTATTTGTATCTGCCATGGTAGGGACCATATGTCCTATTCTGGGTTCTTACGTTGTTATAAGAGGCATGGGATTCATGGGCGATGCTATGGCTCATGCGGTCTTGCCAGGGATAGTGATCGCAATATTGGTGGGAGTTACTCCATTTTTGGGATCTATACCTATGGCGATTTTTGTGGCTGTTTCGGTTGGATATATGATTCGAAGAAAAACTGTTAGTGAAGACACTGCTGTAGGGATTATGTTTGCCGGCCTGTTTTCTCTTGGTCTTATTTTTATATCTTTTGCAGGAGGACTTAGTATTAGTGTAGAAGATATATTATTGGGCCAGATTCTTGGGGTATCCCAGTCGGATATGTTGGTTTCTTTTACTTTGACTATTGTAGTATTGGTCTCACTTATTGCACTTCACAAGCAACTTGTTTTTTCTGGATTTGATCCTGTTGGGTCGGTGGTAGCTGGTTTAAATGTGGGAACATTGAATTACCTATTTCTAATTTTGCTTGGTATTTCTATTGTAGTAACTCTCCACGTGGTAGGTGTCGTACTAGTAGTGGGTCTATTAGTAACGCCTGCTGCTGCTGCTCAGCTTGTCGTACGAAGATTTACTCGGTCAATGATGCTGGCAGTTTCCTTCGGATTATTCTCAGCAGTGCTTGGTTTGTACCTGTCCTACCATTTGAGTCTTCCATCAGGTCCTTCAATGACTCTCATATCCTTCGCGATATTTTTGCTCTGCGCAATCTATATGAGGCTTTTTTCTCAGGCGCAGACATCACATCTTATGTAGAATTCGATATTGTGCCCCACAATAACACCGGGTATCTCAGATTCCATTCCTTTCAATAACCTTTCAACCGTTGAGGCTCTGAAATCTCCGACTTTTCCGCATGATACACACACCGTGTGGTGGTGGTGGTCCGCACGAGAAAGTGAGTATATAGGCGTTCCTTCATGTGTAGAAAGACGGCATATTACGTCTGACTCAAGTAGAATTTTCAGTGTACGAAAAACTGTGGCCCTTGAAACTCCGGCTAGCCGGTCGATTATTTGCTCGGCAGTAAAACCTTCGTCAGCTTCGTGGATAAAATCAACTATCTTTTGTCTGGGAGTAGTGATTCTCAGACCGTTGTCTTCCAATATAGCCAGTAAGTCAGGTCTAGTTGGGTTTGCGTTGGAGTTTGTCATTGTTAATTCCTCGTCACAGAATAACAGATTGATAAATCGCAAGAGGAATAACTGGTTTCCAGATTTTAAATTCTACGGATGGTAAACTTCCAAGTTATACCCGAATGTACCTAATACTAAGATCATGACAATTGGCAAGTAACAAAGAAAACAATCACTCTATTCCAGATTTGGATTCTAGTGATGTGGATGCTGGCGACCAAAACAACCCCGGGAATAAACCCGGATTTTTTTACGGTTGGTGGATTTGCATTGGTGGCGCTTTTGTTATGGCGATGTCTTCAGGAATTAATTTCCACGGATTTGGTAATTTTATTATTCCTTTGAGTAAAGAATTTGGTTGGAGTAGAACAACTGTTTCTGCTGTTTTTTCATTAGCCAGATTGGAGGCAGGATTTATCGGACCCGCGGAAGGCTGGGCTGTGGATCGGATGGGTCCGAGGAAATTAATGTTGGTTGGAATCCCCTTAATGGGTATCGGGTTCGTTTTATTGAGCCAAGTAAGTGGTCTTTTTACCTTTATGCTTGTCTATATTCTTGGGATAACTCTTGGCAATAGTCTGGGCATGCATGTGCCGGCTTCAGCAGCCGTTGCAAATTGGTTTAACAGGAAAAGGGGTTTGGCTTTCGGAATAATGTGGTCTGGTGTCGGACTTGGCGGTTTGTTGGTTCCGGCTCTAGGGTGGGCCATTGATGCTTATGGATGGAGGGATGCGTCCATTGTCGTAGGTGTTTTGGTTACCTTGGTAGGATTTCCGATCGCTGCTTTGATGAGGCATAGGCCAGAACAGTATGGGTTCTTACCTGATGGGGAAAAAGTTCTTAAACAATCTCCGAAGGAAGGTGCGGTTGTTTTTGAGAGAGAGGATGCAGACTTTACGGCAAGGGAGGCTCTTCAGACTTCAAGTTTTTGGTACCTGTCATTATCGATTATGGCTAGATCATTAGTCACTGGCGGCGTGGGACTCCATCTTGTCCCTTATTTTATTGGACTTGGTGCAAGCCCCGTTGAAGCAGCAACATACGCTGGATCAGTGGGAGTTATAAGTATACCGGGAAGATTCGGCCTTAGTTATCTTGGTGATTACTTCAACAGACGATACATGATGGCGATTTCGTTGCTTTTTATGACGGTATCAATAGTCTTACTCGCCACTGCTGATTCATTATCATCATCAATTCCCGGATTAGTAGCCTATTCTATTTCTCAAGGTGGTATATCAGTTATACCGCAGGCAATTATTGCTGATTATTTTGGTAGAAAAGCCTTCGCAACCATATCTGGATTTAGGAGTAGCATCCAAATGATCGGGATCATAATAGGGCCTGTAGTATCCGGGTTTGTATATGATAAAACAGGCAGTTATGAGTGGGCATTTCTAGGATTTGCAGCGGCTTCCGTCGTATCTATGTTTCTTGTCATTATGGCTCTTCCACCTACCCGTCGGAAATGAGGAACCCTGGGAACTTGTACTCTACGGCTTATCTATTTGTGCTAGAATCCATCCATTAAAAATTGAAGAAATTTAATTGGGGGAGCTTGGAACGGCCAGGCTGAGAGGGCAACGCAGATGTTGTCGACCCGTTATGTACCTGATCTGGGTAATGCCAGCGGAGGGATCCCAATACGCAAACAGAACTTTTCCTGGCCGCCTATCAAAGGGCGGTTTTTTTTTGGGTGAATTTGAGGGCTTTGGATGAAATGGAAACGGCAATAGATAGCCACATAAACATAGTAGGTCTTGAGAAGACAATTAATCAGAATGGAAATTCCGTAAGAATTCTTGATGGAATTGATTTGGCAATTAATCGGTCAGAAGTCATATCTGTATTGGGACCTAGCGGTTGTGGCAAAAGTACTTTACTTAATATTATTGCTGGTCTTGATCAACCTGACTCAGGGTCGGTCAATATAGATGGGCTGGACTTTGATTCTAGATTAGGATCAGTTGGCTATATGCAGCAAAAGGATCTTCTTTTACCGTGGAGGTCAGTAAAAGATAATGTAATTCTTGGCCTGGAAGTAAAAGGGATGTCGAAAAAACAGTCATACCAAATAGCTGAATCACATTTTGATTCTTTTGGCTTGTCTGGTTTTGAATCAAACTATCCAAATGCACTATCTGGGGGAATGAGGCAGAGAGCATCGTTTCTGCGGACGGTTATAACTGAGCCAGATGTTCTTTTATTGGATGAACCGTTTAGTGCTCTTGATGCATTGAATAGGTCAAGGATGCAGATGTGGTTGCTTGATTTGCTGGATGAAATAAAGAAAACGGTCCTACTAGTCACGCATGATGTTGACGAAGCCATTATTCTTTCAGATCGAATCTATGTTATGACCTCTAGACCAGGGAAGATTCATTCAGTCGAAAAAGTTCCATTCGCCAGACCGAGAAATCGAGACATGGTGAATGGTAATTCTTTTGTTGAATTGAAATCCAGGATATTGTCGTTTCTTTGGGATCAAAACTAGATATGGGAAATTGGCTGATTAGATGGAGCCCAGCGTTTGGGATTGTCATTCTAATTTTATTTGTGTGGGAAGCACTCGTAGAGATAAGGAACATACCTAATTGGTTGTTGCCTCCACCGTCTTCTGTAGCCATGACTATATATAGTGACTACAGTTTACTGACCATGCACACTTTGGTGACCTTGGAGGAAATTGTTCTAGGCTTTTTACTAGCACTCATTGTGGGTGTATTTTTTGCTTCTGCTATTTGCCTCTCAAATACTGTTGAAAAGGCGTTATATCCTTTCATTATTGCTTCTCAGACAGTCCCAATCATAGTGATAGCACCAATGTTACTAGTGTGGATAGGGTACGGATTGGCCCCTAAAGTAATAGTGGTTGCCCTGATAAGTTTTTTCCCTATCGTGGTTAACATGGTCGATGGAATGAAAGCCGTAGACCCGGATATTCAAAAATTGATGTACACACTGGGCGGAAAAAAATCTCAGGTGTTTTCAAAGGTCATGATTCCCTCCTCACTCCCATATTTGTTTTCGGGACTTAGGGTGGCAATTGCAATGAGTGTTATCGGGGCTGTAATAGGGGAATGGGTAGGCTCAAGTGAAGGTCTGGGCTACTTAATGATTAGATCTAAACCTCAATTTCAAACTGAACGAGTATTTGCTGCAATAGTAATCCTGTCTTTTATTGGAGTAGGCTTATTTTGCTTAATAACCTATTTGGAAAAAATATTTGTTCCTTGGTCTACCGAGCGACGAGTTCAAAATTGAAGGCTGTGTGTATCTCATGAAATTAGGAGAGGGAGTTAGAAATGAGAGATAGACTGACGTTATTAGTATTTATATTTGGGTTAATTTCTTTCAGTATTTCTTGTAGTTCGCAAGAAAATGTTTCTGAAGTGAAATTGGCTTTGGACTGGTATCCTAATGCAAATCATATTGGATTGTATTTGGCCGAAGAAAATGGTTATTTTGAAGATGAAAATCTAAAGGTAACAATATATACACCATCGGACCCTTCTACCGTTTTGCAAACTGTAGCTTCAGGTGCCGATGACTTCGGGATGAATTATCAACCCGATGTATTAATAGCTCGTTCAGAGGGAGTTCCTGTAGTATCTGTTTTGGGTATGGTTCAGCACCCGTTGAATTCTATGATGGCATTACAATCCTCTGGAAATGAAAGTCCAAAAGATCTGAAAGGAAAGAAGGTAGGTTATCCAGGAATACCTTGGAATGAGGATGCTCTGAATACCATGTTGCAATCTGACGGTCTAAGTGGGATTGATGACGTTGAGCTAGTAAATGTAGGTTGGGAATTAGGATCATCCATGATATCTGAGACGGTCGACGCAATAATTGGTGCTTACTTTACTCATGAAAGCATTGTTCTTGAAAATGAAGGACATCCGGTAAATGTGATGCGCATGGAAGAGTGGGGCGTTCCAGACTATTACGAGTTGGTAATGGTAACCAGTGAAGATTATTTGTCGAAGAATCCTGACGTAGTTGAAAGATTTACGAGAGCTGTTAGTAAGGGATATACCGATGCTATTTCGGATCCTCAATTAGGGGTAGAGGTGTTAAAAAAACATGCTCCTGAAATTGATGAAAGCGTAGACAGCCCTGGAGCAGATTTACTTCGAGATCTGTGGAAAGGGAAGAACGGCAACTTTGGAACTCAAGAAGAAGTTAAATGGGTATCATTTGCCGAATGGATGAAAAAGAGGGGAATTATAAGTGAGGATGTTGATCCTAATGATGCCTTCACAGATAAGTATTCAACCAAATAAATTGAAATAGGAAATGGTCTTGATAGGTGACACTTACAAGCAAATTAAAAGCTAAATATTCTGATCTTTGGGGGTCAATGACTCATCACAGATTTGTTTCTCAGATGGCCGATGGTTCCTTGTCACCGGAGATATTCAAGACATATTTTTTACAGGACTATGTTTTTGTTAATGATTTGGTCCCTTTGGCGGCCCAGGGAATTGCAAAAGCTCCCAATCTAGATGCTGCTTCGATTTTTAACGGGTTTCTAGTGGGGGTTTTGGACCCGGAGAATGATTTGTTTATGCGTTTTTTTGATGAACTGGGGGCGACTAAAGAAGATTATTCTTCGGCCAAGGCATCTCCAACAACTCAAGCATTTGGCGATTTTTTGGTAAGGACCTCTCTAGAAGGGACTTTTGATGAAATTGCCTTGGTTTTATATGTCACTGAAGGAACATATCTTGATTGGGGGACACGGCTCATAGAAGAAGGTGCAGATCCTAACAATGCTGTTTACAGGGAGTGGATCGATTTGCATGGACCGGCCGTGCTTGGAAGTTTAGTGTCTTGGCTTGAAAGCTACATAAATAATCACTCCCAAATTACGGAGGAAAGGGCTGATTATCTTTTTCATACTGCCCTCAGATATGAATTTTTGTTTTGGGAATCAGCGTACGATGATGAGAAGTGGTTCGATTTTTAAATTGAAAATTAAATTGGGACATAGACTATGAATATTCCGATAAAGCGCACATCGAGATGTTTGACAATAGCTGGTTCAGATTCTGGTGGAGGCGCCGGGATTCAGGCAGATCTCAAGACTTTTGCTGCAAATGAGGTCTATGGAACTTCTGTGATTACCGCAGTGACTGCTCAAAACACCACAGGTGTTCAAGATGTTTTAGAGATGCCGATTAATCTAATTGAAAATCAAATTGATTCTGTACTCTCAGATATAGGAACAGATGCTGTTAAAACAGGAATGCTGTCTAGCTCAGAAATTATTAGGAGTGTGGTTGATAAACTGTCACAGTATCAAATCGAAAATGTGGTAGTGGATCCTGTAATGGTTGCAAAAGGTGGAGATAAACTTTTACAGGATGAGGCAATTTCTGCTCTAAAGAATCAATTGATTCCTATTGCTTTAGTTGTTACCCCTAACGGGCCAGAAGCAACTGTAATTACGGGGGTAGATGTCGTAGATATAGATAGTGCAAAAGTTGCCGCAGTAAGGCTTGTGGAAATGGGTGCAAAATCAGCTGTTGTGAAAGGCGGCCACATAGGTGGAGGTCCAGCTACAGATGTTCTGTATGACGGTAGTTCATTTCATTTATTTAGTACTCGGAGAATAGAAACTCCTAATACCCACGGCACGGGGTGCACATTTGCTTCAGCAGTAGCTGCAGGGATAGCGAAAGAGATGTCAATAAGGGATTCGGTTAGCCATGCAAAAGCCTTTGTGACTGGGGCTATTAGAGATGACTTGAAGATAGGGAACGGTCATGGACCATTAAATCATTTCCACGAGTATTGGATATCCAAGTAGCAATAAATCGATTGATTGTGAATCTCAAGGTGTTATGATTCACCGGTTTTGGATTGTTCATAGGTTGGAGAGATAAATGGAATCTGTTGAAGTAAGCCCTGAATTACGGAAGGGAAGAAACCAGCTCGCTGTGACCGTTACACTTGGCCACGCGGTCAAGCATGTATTCAATTCCGCGTTACCTATCCTTCTAACTTTAATGAAAGGAGATTTAGGTTTATCAAACACTCAATATGGTGTTATTACCAGCGTAGGTAGAGGTACGAGTGGTGCGACAACTATGGTCGCCGGCTATCTGGGGGAGAGGTTTGCAAACAGATCCGGACTAATGCTTTTTATTTCTCTGAGCATGATGGGTATATCGTATTTTCTTCTTGGATTTGCCCCCAGCTTTTGGTGGGTATTGGGAGTTATGTTATTGGTAGGTATTGGACCATCTCTCTATCACCCGCCAGCAATAGCCTCATTATCAAGAAAGTTCCCAGACAGAAGAGGGTTTGCTATATCCCTACATGGCACAGGAGGTTCTGTTGGCGAAATGCTTGGACCTATTGTGGTTGGGTTACTGACAACTGAGTCAGTAAAAATGGCTTCGATCATATCGGTTACGTATCTAGTGGCGTTTAAATGGAACGAAGTTCTTAAAATCAGTGTTTTCCCAGCCTTAATTTTTGCTGTTCTCGTATATGTCATGATGAGAAATATTCCAACGGCTGATAGCGACACAACATCAATAAGAGATTATTTTGGTGACGTCGGGTTATTACTTAAAGAGCGAGTTATGCTAGGCCTTATCTTTGTTACCGCCTTTAGGTCTATGGCTCAAGCAACAATAATAGCTTTTCTGCCAGTTTATTTGATACAGACTCTATACAAGGATGAGTTAACCACAGCTCTTTATATGGCAGGAGCTCAGGCGACTGGAATAGTTGCCCAGCCTATTATGGGCTGGCTATCAGATAAATATGGAAGGAAGATTGTCCTAGTGCCTGCAATGTCTCTCCTAGGAGTTCTCTATTTGACTCTTAGTGTTGCCGATGATGGTGTTCAACTCGTTCTCAATGTGTTGGCAATGGGTGCATTTGTATATTCTCTCCACACGATATTTATTGCAGCAGCTATGGATGTTGCAAAAGGAAGGGCACAATCCACCGTAGTCTCGTTAATTTATGGGGCAAGTTTTTTGGGTACTGTAGGACCAGTGATAGCCGGGTTGCTATCGGATACGGATTTAGGTATAAAAAGTTGTTTTGTTTTTAGTGGAATCGTTGCATTAGTGTCCACTGTAATTTTGGCAGGTCTAAAATTGCCTAAAACAATCAACCAGCAACAAGCGGATTAAAATCACAGCAGGGCCCAGCTACTTAAACTGTAATTAAGAATGGTGCTGTCTGTTTTTCTGTGGTGACTGCAGGTCCCGTTTCATAATAGAACAAGTCGATTTCAGACCTGACTCCAAATTCTCCGGGGATGTATATACCTGGCTCTATGGTAAATCCGATTTTTGGGCTTACGGTCCTAGTGTCATAGGTTTCCCATCCGTCTAGGTTGACGGCATTTCCATGCGCTTCTTTTCCTAAGCTGTGACCTAGCCTATGACTGAAATATTTGCCATAGCCCATTTTATCAATATAGTTCCTGGCTTCAGCATCAACTTCCCAACCTTGGAGAAGTTTTCCTTCAGCGTGAGCTTTTTCTAGCAAGGAAACTGCAGCATCGCGACTGCCGATAACAGTGTTGAATACCTCTAAGTGTTTGTTGGGTACTTTGTCTCCAAGGAATGCTGTCCAAGTTATATCAGCACAAACTGATGGTTCATCTTCTATTCTTCCCCACAGGTCAATTAAAAGCCAATCTCCTTTACGCATCGTTACCGAATTAGATGCTGTTGGCTCAAAGTGAGGATCTGCAGCATGGCCGTTGATAGCTACAACTGGTCCGTCAGGGGTTTCTAGATTCTGTTCTGTGAATCTAGCTCGTATAAATTCTGCTAACTCAAATTCTGTAATACCCGATCCTATATTTTCACCAACGAAATTGAATGCTTCTTTAACTGTGGAGGTTAAAATTGCAGAAGCTTTCAGGTGGGAGTTTAGCTCTGTTTCTGACCATCTCTGTGTGGCATATTGAATTAAATTAGCAGAAGTCACTACTTCGACGCCTAAGCTTTTGACCAGCTCTAGGGTTCCTCCATCAATTTTTGTGACTCTAGGTAGAACCCCCATAGGAGAGTATTCCATGGCAACCTTACCTTGATGAGGCAGATGTGACTTCAGGGAATTGATCATTTGTTCCCTACTTACCCAGAATTCCGTCCCTATTCCTAGATGTTCAAATCTATTTTGATCTACAAAACTTACAATAAGTTTTGGATCGGAATTTGCAGGTATCCATAGCCAACACGGCCTTGTGATATTAGATATGTAGCCGACTGTATCCGAAAAAATGGGATTCATACCTTTGTAGTCATAAATGAGCCAGCCGTCGATTTCGTTTTCTTGCATGTATTCCTGAGCTTGTGTAATTACTCCCACAACGGAGTTCTCATGTTGAAGCATTTAGTCTACCTTCCGTTCACTGTCATACTCTTTAACAAAATTTAAAATTCCATCTGCAGTAATCTCGGTTTGATCTCCTTTTTCCAAATCCCTTAGAGTGTATAAACCGGAGGATATTTCGTCATCCCCAATAATAATTACGTGAGATGCATTCATATGGGATGCATAACGCATTTGACTTCTTAATCCTCTTGAAGGTCCAACGAAGGTCTCTTTTCCAAGTTGTCTAATCTGAGATGATAGGCGGATTGTTTCTTTTTTCGCCTTTTCTCCGACATGTGCAAACATGATGCTTAATGTAGGATTGCCTGAAAAATTTACTGAGAGTCTTTTAACGTTTTCGATTACCCTTTCTATTCCCATTCCAAAACCGATGCCAGGTGTTGGAGGTCCTCCCAATTGTTCGAGCAGGCCATCATAGCGTCCTCCTCCGGCTATTACGTTGGTCCTCTTTTGCGTTGGAGGGCTTATTTCGTAGACGGTTCTTGAATAATAATCTAGGCCTCTTACCAAAGTATTATCAATTTCGAATGCGATCTCTGTGCTTGATAAGTATTCTTGGAGCTGGACCCAGTGTGAGTTGCATGGTAAGCAAAGATATTCGATACCTTTTGGAGCCGATTCAATCACCGGTTGGCAGGATTCAATTTTGCAATCCAAAAGGCGAAGAGGGTTTGTCTCCAATCGTCTTAGGCAATCGGGACAGAGTGATTGAGAATAATTCTCATAGTAGGCTGTCAAAGCAGATATATATTTAGGCCTGCAATCTGAATCGCCGATGCTGTTGATATTAAGGGAGATATCATCAATTCCTACCTTTTTTAAAAACCGCCAGGAAACTTCTATAACCTCGGCATCTATATAAGGGTCTGATTCACCAAAGGCCTCTATACCGAATTGATGGAAAGCTCTGAACCTACCCGCCTGCGGCCTCTCGTATCTGAAATTAGGACACAAGTAGAAAAGTCGCACGGGCTGGGGCATATTATGCATACCGTGCTGAAGGTATGCCCGGCATACTGAAGCTGTACCTTCGGGCCGAAGGGTTAGAGAGTCACCCCCCCTGTCTTTAAAGGTGTAGGTTTCCTTCTCAACTATGTCGGTAGAATCACCAATACCTCTAACAAAAAGATTGGTATCTTCAAACACAGGTGTATCAATCCTTCGGTAGCCGAAACTTTCAGCTACTTGAGAAGCTGTGTCCTCCACATAACGCCAGTATTTTTGATCGTCAGGCAACACATCATTGGTACCTCTTGGGGCTTGGAATTCCATTTTATCTCCATACTGATTTGGTACCAGAACATTTTATATTAAAAAACAAAGATCAGGCTGGCTTCGTCATACAGCTTAAGTTGGGATATAATTTGCCAACCTTCAAAAAATATTTTTGTTGAAACAGATGAGACACTCAATGGACAGCCTGAACCAATTTGGTCTAATAGGGTACCAAAAAGATTGTAGAGGTCCGCTCAATGGTTAATATTGGGAATGTAGTTGTTGATGACGCCTTGTATGAAAAGATGGGCCACTATCTTTCAAATGACAAGGTAGAGTTGGTTGCCAAAGCCTACTCATTCGCCGAAAAGGCACATGCGGGTCAGAACCGGCTTTCGGGAGAGGCATTTTTTGAACATCCAAAGCAAACAGCTTTGTTTTTGGCGGATTTACGACTGGATGCCAATGCGCTATCGGCTGCCCTTCTACATGATGTTCTAGAAGATTGTGATGTCACTTTCAAAGAATTATCCGACGAATTTGGCAGTGATGTAGCAGGATTAGTAGATGGGGTTACTAAGCTCACAAATGCGGAGGTAATGGGAGACGCGCAATTTTTAGCCGGTTCTCAAAGTACTTTTGAAGAAACTTCTGTAGAAGATATTGCTCAAGCCGAAACTCTACGAAAAATGCTTATGGCTATGGCTGAAGACGTTAGAGTGGTATTAATAAAACTTGCTGACAGATTACATAACATGCGAACCGTTGCTTCATTACCTCAAGGTCGTCGAGAAGCGATGGCCAAGGAGACATTGGAAATATATGCTCCGCTAGCCCACAGGTTGGGGATTTGGGAAATAAAGTGGATGTTAGAGGATTTGTCGTTTCAACAAATAGATCCTGACACATACAAACAAATTTCTCTTCGGTTAAATACTAAGCGTGGCAAACGCGAAGAATACATTCAAAAAGTGGTAGAAATTGTAAAATTAGAGTTAGCTGATGCTGGTATTGAGGCGGATGTCTATGGTCGGCCCAAGCATATATATAGCATCCACAAAAAAACTGAAAGGTATCATGATTCGAACCGAGAAGTTAGTGAAATTTATGACCTTTTTGCCGTGCGTATTTTAGTTAATGAACTCAAAGATTGTTACGGTGCGTTAGGAGCGATGCATACTAAATGGCGTCCTCTGCCAGGGCAATTCGATGACTACATAGCAAATCCAAAAGATAATCTCTATCAGTCCTTGCACACAGCTGTTCTTTGTGAGGAATCATCACCAGTGGAAATCCAAATTAGGACCCACGATATGCACCAAGTTGCTGAATATGGTGTAGCTGCTCATTGGCTATACAAAGAAACAGGAGAACTTGATATCCAATTTGAGGAAAAGATGACATGGCTACGACAACTTTTGGAGTGGCAAAGAGATGTTAGTGGAGCCGTCGAATTTGTTGAATCATTCAAAACTGATATTTTCCAAAATCAAGTTTTTGTCTATACACCAGGTGGGGATGTGATAGAACTGCCTATGGGGTCCACTCCGTTGGATTTTGCTTATAGGATACATACTGATATAGGACATAGTTGTATAGGGGCCAAAGTGAACGGCAAGCTGGTAGCTTTGAATTATCATCTACAAAATGGTGACACAATCCAAATAATGACCAGTAAGGTTACAAGAGGGCCAAGTTTAGATTGGATTAATCCTAGTTTGGGGTATGCTAAAACTTCTTCAGCTCGTGCCAAAATGCGGCAATGGTTTAATCGCCAGGAACGCCAGTCAAATATAGAACGAGGGAAGGAACTATTCCAAAAACAGGTGGCTCGATTAGACCTTAGTACAAATGAACATAAAGTCGCTGAAATGTTTAGGTATAAAACGGTTGATGATATGTTCGCTGATCTTGGTGGTGGTTCTTTGTCCACTGCTAAATTGATATCCAGGATCTCGCTAAAATCAGAGATTAATCAGCAGTTAGTACAATCAGTGGTGCCGAAAACAGGCCCAGCATCGGGAGTGCAGGTACTCGGTGTGGGTGACCTTCTTACAAACATAGCTCGATGTTGTAACCCGATTATGGGTGATGAAATTACGGGATTTATTACTAGGGGACGGGGCGTTACTGTACATAGGAAATCATGTCCTAACATCACATCAGAAGACGAGTTAGATAGAATCGTACCGGTGGATTGGGGCGAGTCCAGAACACTCTATCCAGTGAGAATACAGTTGGATTGCTGGGACCGGGTTGGACTTTTGGGAGACGTCACATCAGTGGTTTCCAATGAGCGAATTAATATTGCCAATATTAATTCTGAAGAGTACGATGATAGGTGCGTCATTTCACTGACGGTATATACAAACGGTATTGATCAGCTAGGTCATTTGTACACGAAATTAGAAGCTGTGAATGGCGTTGATGGGGTTACTAGGTTGAGGAATATTGACCCCACGGATGAAATTTAGAACTAGTTTTAATTGCCATAGGAGATTTGAGGAAAGTGCCAAGCGCAAAAGCTTTTAGGGTTAGCGAGAGGAAAAAAAGTATTAACCAGCCGTTGAGATCACGTGCAAAAAATTTGGTCACCAGGACTAGAAGAATGATTGCTGACGGTGATATGGAAGCTGCTGAAATAGCTGCAAAAGGGGCAGTAGTAGCTTTGGATAAGGCTGCCAACAAAGGGGCCATACACAAAAACACGGCTTCTAGAAAAAAATCTAGACTGATAAGGCATCTCAATGATGCTAAGAATAACTAGGAGTAGCTGTCATGCTTAGAATTAGGCTTAGAAGGACAGGCTCTAAGAACCAGCCAAGTTATAGGATTGTTGTGGCAGATTCTCGGAAGCCAAGGGATGGCAGGTTTGTTGACTACTTAGGTCATTACAATCCTCGTTTTGATCCGCCTGAGATGGTAATGGACACAGAAAAGGCTCAAAAATGGATTAGCCAGGGAGCACAACCATCGGATGCGGTTAAACGAATAATAGAAAAAGTTTCAAATTCGGCCGGAGACTCTGAAGAAGGAGACTCTGAAGAAGCGGAAGAATAAAATTTAGCGCCTCCTGCTTGGGTAATATCAGACTTTATTCTCATCAATGTTTATTATGAAAGAACTTATCGAATACATAGCTAAATCTATAGTTTCTAATCCGGACGATGTCGTTGTTTCCTCCACTGAAAATGATGATGGGGGGGTTATTTACACTCTTCAAGTGCATCCAGATGACAAAGGTCGAGTAATAGGTAGACAGGGAAGGGTGGCTCAAGCAATAAGAAGTTTGCTGAGGGTGGCTGCTGTAAAAAATGGTCTACATGTCAGCCTGGAAATAGAATAGTTAGCTCGCTTTACTCCTCGCGCATAGCATTGCCACTTAGAAAAATTGTTCCACAATACTTTGAAAACGCTGGATTCATAGCCGGACCACCATGGAAAACGATTTAATTACAGTGGGTATTGTTCGTGGAGTCAGAGGATTGAAAGGACAATTGCGTGTTGAATCATTGTCGGATTATCCAGATAGATTTCAAAGAGGGCAGGTGTTGAAATTGGGAGGATTGGAAAGAACTATACTAAGGGTATTTGATGAGCCAAAAGGGCTGATTTTAGAACTGGAAGGAATTGATACACGAGAGGAAGCCGAAAAATTCAGGGGTTGTGAATTAAAGAGTACTCCCTATCAATCCGCACATTTATTTCCTGAAGGTAGCTATTTCCATCACGAAATAATAGGTATGAAAGTCAGGGATCAAAATGATGACGATCTGGGAATGATCAGCGAGATTATAGAGACTGGCGCCAATGATGTGTATGTTGTGACTAACTCGTTAGACAAAGATATTTTGATACCAGCAATTAGTTCGGTTATTTGTGAAGTTCGTGTTGATGTTAATACTATGAGAGTTAATCTTCCTCCTGGATTAAATACTCGGATATGATTTTTACCGTCAGAATAGGACCTAGGCTCTAAACAGTGTTAATGAACTAATACCTTCATTTGTTCGTATATTTTAGCCTTTTTAATCGTTGACACACATTTTATCCATAGCTATAATTAATCCTTGTCGCCCCTAAAAGCGGCGGTTTATTTTTGCCAAAAAAAAAGACAAAAAATAGGGAAATTTATGCCTACGGTTAACCAGCTAATTAGGAAGAAAAGACGCAAGAAAGTTAGGAAAAATACGGCTCCTGCGTTAGATCTTTCATGGAATAACCTAAAGAACAAAGGGAACAGAGGTGCACGATCTCCGCATAAACGTGGAGTTTGTGTTCAAGTTAGGACTCAGACCCCAAAGAAACCGAATTCAGCTTTGCGTAAAGTTGCCAGGGTCAGGTTGACCAACGGGATGGAAGTAACAGCATACATCCCGGGCGAAGGTCATAATTTGCAGGAACACTCGGTTGTTCTGATAAGAGGGGGCCGGGTACGTGACTTGCCAGGTGTCAGGTATCACGTGGTGAGGGGGGTGCTCGATACGGCTGGGGTTCAAGATAGGAAACGTGGTCGCAGTAAATATGGCACTAGAGTTGAAGAGAATGCGTAAGGATTCAAGCGCCACTTAAAGTAAAGGTTTAATTTAGAGAAGTTATATGGCTAGAAGAAGAAGAGCGGAAATAAGAAAGATTTTGCCGGATCCCAAATACAACAGTGTGGATCTAGCTAAATTCATCAACAATGTCATGCTCAACGGGAAAAAGACGGTTGCCCAGAGGATTGTCTACTCTGCTATAGATAGTGTGGAGCAAGAAGCCGGGAGATCTGGGTTTGAAGTTTTTGAACAGGCAATTCGAAATGCGACACCTATGATCGAGGTTCGTTCTAGAAGGGTTGGTGGTGCAAACTATCAGGTGCCCGCGGAAGTTCGGCCTGCTAGAAGAATGGCTTTGGCGATGAGGTGGCTTGTTATGGGCGCTAGGCAAAGGTCAGGTAGAGGGATGCCAGAGAAATTATCAGCTGAGCTATTAGACGCTTCTCGAGGCCAGGGGGCTGCTGTGCGAAGAAAGGAAGAGGTATTCAGAATGGCAGAAGCTAATAGAGCATTTGCTCATTATCGATGGTAATTGGTTTAGTAGTTTCTATTGAGGTATACAGACAGTGGCACAGAATTCACTAAAACAAACTAGAAATATTGGCTTTATCGCCCACATAGATGCAGGTAAGACGACCGTATCGGAAAGGGTTTTGTACTTTTCAGGGAGGATCCATAAGTTGGGTACTGTGGATGATGGAAACACAGCTACCGACTGGATGGATCAGGAAAGAGAGAGAGGTATAACTATTGTTTCCGCGGCTACTGCCACCCAATGGAAAGATTGGGATTTGAATATCATCGACACACCTGGACACGTTGATTTTACGGCTGAAGTAGAAAGAAGTTTGAGGGTCCTAGACGGCGGTATTGTTGTGTTTGATTCTGTTGCTGGAGTTCAACCACAGTCTGAAACCGTTTGGAGACAGGCCGACAAATACCAGGTTCCCAGAATCTGTTTTATAAATAAAATGGATAAAGTGGGTGGAGATTACTATCACGCCATTGAAACTATCGTTCAAAGACTCAAAGCTAATCCTGTTCCCATCCAGATTCCAATGGGTAGTGAGGATCAATTTTATGGTGTGATTGATCTCGTGGAAGGGAAATCTTTTACCTTCGACAACGAAGGAAATATGACTGAGGGGGGAGTTCCAGACGAATTTGCAGAAGAATTTGAAACTCGTAGATCAGAAATGGTTGAAAAGATTGCAGAACAGGACGATGTTCTGTTAGAGAAATTTCTATTAGAAGAAGACATTTCATTTGAAGACCTTAAAACAGCCATAAGAACTGCAACAATTTCAAATAAAATTGTTCCCGTTCTTTGCGGTACTGCTTTAAAAAATAAATGTGTCCAACCATTACTGGATGCAATAGGTGAATATTTACCATCGCCTTTGGATGTTCCTCCGGTGGAGGGAGTCAAGCCAGGAACGGATGACACTATTTCTAGGGGAGCTAACAACGATGAGCCATTTGCGGCTCTTGCGTTTAAGACTGTCACCGATCCATTTATAGGGAGACTCGTATATTTCCGTGTCTATTCGGGGTCAGCCAAGTCAGGTTCCAGTGTTTTGAATACTGCTACAGGAGACAGGGAAAGGCTTGGTAGGATCGTAAAAATGCACGCAGATCAAAGGGAAGATGTAGAGCAGGTTTATGCTGGTGAAATAGCCGCGGCTATTGGCCTCAAAGATACAACGACAGGGGAGACGATAAGCTCCATAGAAGACCCTATTTTACTAGAGAAGATTGAATTCCCAGATCCGGTGGTATCTGTCTCTATTGAACCGAAGGCAAGAGCTGATCAGGATAAGTTATCTGATGCCTTAGTAAAGTTATCTGACGAAGACCCGACTTTTACGATTATTTACGATGACGAAACGGGTCAAACCGTTATGTCTGGTATGGGCGAACTACATTTGGAGATTTTGACTGATCGCATGAAGAGAGAGTTCAAAGTTGAAGCTAATGTAGGCAAGCCCAGAGTGGCCTTTAGAGAAACCATCAGAAAGACCACCACAGCAGAGGGTAAATTTGTTAGACAGTCAGGCGGGCATGGGCAATATGGCCACGTGATAATAGAAATGGAACCGTTAGATAGAGGGGAAGGGGTCCAGTTTGAAAATAAGATCAGAGGCGGATCTATTCCTACTGAATTTATTTCTTCTGTGGAAGATGGGATTCGAGGAGCCCTGAAAAACGGTCCAAAGTCAGGATTCCCAGTAATAGACCTGCTAGTTAGGCTTATTGATGGTACCTACCACGATGTGGACTCTTCTAAGGTTTCTTTTGAGATTGCTGGTTCGATGGCCACGAGGACAGCTGTAGATAGGTGTAGCCCTGTGGTACTGGAACCGGTTATGAAATTAGAAGTTGTTACCCCTGAGGATTATTTGGGAGAAGTAATTGGAGATCTGGGAAGGAGAAGGGCTGGAGTTGAAAGCATTGATGCTCAAGGAGACACTCAAATAGTCAAAGCCTCTTTGCCGTTGGCTGAAAGTTTTGGGTATGCAAATGATTTGAGATCTATAACCCAAGGAAGAGCCGGATACTCGATGGAATTCGAAAAATATTTGGAAGCTCCCGAGTCGGTTGTGGAATCACAGGCTACATAGGAATTTATTAAATGGTACAGAACGCCCAAAAAATTAGAGTTATTTTAAAAGCATTTGATCACAGAATCTTGGATCAGTCTGCGGCCCAGATTGTCGAAACGGCGGAAAGAACGGGTGCAAGGGTAGCCGGACCAGTACCTCTCCCAACAGCGATTAAAAGATTCTGTGTTTTGAGAGCACCCCATATTGACAAAGATTCTAGGGAACATTTTGAAATGCGAACTCACAATCGGCTTATTGACATACATAACCCGACGTCAAAGACGATTGATTCATTGACTAATTTGGACATGCCAGCTGGCGTGGATATATCAATTAAACTTTAGGTAAATAAATATGGCGATTGCGGGCATAATAGGCAAAGTGATTGGGGGCACCCAATTTTTTTACGAAGATGGCACAGCTCATGCGGTTACTGCTATTGAAGCTGGACCATGCACTATCACACAGATCAAATCTTTGGAAAAGGATGGATATCAAAGCGTTCAATTAGGTTTCGAAAGTATGAAGAAGTCGAACAAGCCGAAAAAGGGTCACTTGGCGATGGCTGGCGGTGAACTGTTTAGGCATCTGAGGGAAACCAAATCTGATGATTACGAAGATTTAGAAGTAGGAAACGAAGTGAACGTGGGGATCTTTGAGGTAGGAGAAAAAGTCAACGTCACTGGAGTTTCGAAAGGTAAAGGTTTTCAGGGTGGAGTTAAAAGATATAACTTCCGGGGGGGGCCGAAAACTCACGGGCAATCGGATAGGCATCGAGCTCCTGGTTCCATCGGTGCTGGCACAACCCCAGGCCGGGTTATAAAGGGAATGAGAATGGCTGGGCGTATGGGTGGAGACAAGGTGACGGTAAAAAATTTAGATGTGGTAATGGTTGATACTGAGAGGAACATTTTATTAGTAAAAGGTGCCGTGCCGGGGCATCGTAATTCCGTCTTACTCATATCTAGATCCAATTCCAAGAGTTAGAAGAGATAATAATTGTGAAACTTGAAATAAAAAATACTCAAGGGGAAAACGCAGGCGACCTTGACGTTCGCGAAGACGTTTTCAATGTTCCAATAAAACCAGCATTGGTTCACCAAGTGATGGTGGGTCAACTGGCTAATAAGAGGCAAGGTACCGCAAAAACTAAGACTCGGTCTGAGGTGTCCGGTGGTGGAGCTAAACCCAGACCCCAAAAACATACAGGTAGCTCAAGGCAAGGTTCCACCAGGTCGCCTATATGGGTTGGAGGCGGAAGGGCATTTGGTCCCACCCCGAGAAGTTATAGGAAGCGGACTCCAAAAAAGATGAGAAGGTTGGCTTTATTATCTGTGCTATCAGATAAGGCCAGACAATCCAATGTTTTGTTATTGGACTCTCTGGAATTGAAAGAGGGGAAAACGAAGGAAATAGTGTCAATTCTCTCTGCATTGAATGTATCTGGTTCGGCCTTAATTGTTACTGATGGTACCAATAAAAAATTAGTCCAATCGGCCGGGAATGTAGGTGGGGTGAGAACCTTGCCGGTGCAAGTCCTAAATACATTGGATTTGCTTAACAGGAAACAGTTAATAATTACGGTGGATGCTGTTAAGAGGATTGAAGAGATTTGGGGAGGGATCTACAAAGGGGACCTTGGCTCAAGTGTGACGCCAGTAGAGGATAACGAGGCAGTAGAAGAAATTCCAGAAGAACAGCAAATCGCGGAAGGATCTAAAGAGTCAGAAGACGGATCGGAGAAACCTACAATTTCGGATCTCGGTCTATCGACCCGGACCAACAACTTGTTGATTCAAGCTGAGATTACGGATATGAATGATTTGACTAACCTATCTAAGTCAGAACTTTTGAACATATCAGGCTTCGGTGAAAAGTCGTATTTGGAAGTTCGAGAAAAATTAGAAAATCTCAATATATTACCGTCGGATTGGGATTAAAAGGCAGCATTATATGAGCAAGCACCATAAGTACGCCATTCTTAAGCGTCCTTTAATTACGGAAAAAACCACTCTGATGCAGGAAGATGGCCGATATGTTTTTGAGGTTGCTAAGAATGCAACTAAATTGGAAGTCAAAGAAGCTGTTCAGGAAGCCTTTGGGGTTACAGTGACAAAAGTGAACACTATGAATGTCAAAGGTAAGATGAAACGATTTGGGCCAAGATTTTCACAAAAGCGGTCTTGGAAGAAGGCCGTTGTGTCTGTTGCCCAGGGCGATTCAATAACTTTGTTTGAGGGTGTTTGATGCCATTAAAAACTAGAAAACCGATAACCCCAGGCCAGAGAGGCTTGGTACTCCAGAGTACCGATGATATTACGGAAAGTAGGCCGCGGAAGAAATTAGTAAGGCCGTTGAAAAAAACTGGAGGAAGAAACTCCACCGGAAAAATTACAGTTAGGCATCGTGGTGGTGGCCACAAAAGGCGATATAGAATCATTGATTTCAAGAGAGACAATTATGGTGTGCCTGGAGTAGTTGAAACGATTGAATACGACCCTAACCGCTCCTGTCGAATAGCACTTATAAAATTTGAGAATGGTGACTGGCGTTATATCTTGGCTCCAAATGAAATACATGTTGGGGATAAAGTACAGTCAGGAGACGACGCTGATATTCGACCTGGAAATGCACTAACGTTAGAAAAAATACCTTCAGGTACATTGGTACACAATGTTGAATTAACCAAAGGTAAGGGTGGCCAAATTGTAAGGAGTGCTGGTAGTTATGCTCAGGTTCTAGCTAGTGAAGGGAAATATACTTTGCTGCGGCTACCGTCTGGGGAAATGAGAAATGTATTGAGTACTTGTATGGCCACTGTTGGCCAATTGAGTGCTTTGGACAAGAAAAATGTGAAGCTTGGTAAAGCTGGGAGGAAAAGATATCTGGGGAAGAGACCAGAAGTGAGAGGGGTGGCAATGGCGCCAAATGCTCACCCGCACGGAGGTGGTGAAGGTAGGTCTCCGATAGGTATGCCTGGCCCAAAGACTCCATGGGGCAAACCTGCCCTAGGTTATCGAACGAGAAAGAAGAATAAACCTTCGAGTAAATTTATAGTGAGAAGAAGATATGACAGGTAGAGTTATTGGAGGTGCGGTGTAAATGTCGCGTTCGATAAAGAAGGGGCCATATGTGCACCCTAAACTTACGAAAAAAGTGGAACAAGCAGTCAAATCGAACAGTAGAGAGGTTATAAAAACCTGGTCTAGGGCATCGATGATCATGCCTGATATGTTGGGTCTGACTATTGCAGTTCATGACGGAAGAAGGCATGTTCCGGTTTTTGTTACCGAAAACATGGTAGGTCATAAGTTGGGAGAATTTTCACCAACACGAACATTTAGAGGCCATTCGACAAAGTCAGAACGAGCTTCTCGAATAGGCTAAATGAGATAAAGAGTCATTGAGGAACGCTAGTGAGCATAAGAGCAAAATCAAGTAATACGGGGATTTCGGTTAAGAAATTGAAACCCATAGCTAATCTCGTTAGAGGTATGAAGGTCGAAGAGGCCTTAACGGCCTTGCAATTTATGCAGTCGCCAGCAGCAGCTCGTGTTGCCAAAACGGTTAAGTCGGCAGCATCAAATGCTGAAAACGAACTGATGGCAAGAAGCGAAGATTTAAAAATAATCGAAATTTATGCTAATGAGGGACCGAGGCTGAAAAGGTTCAGGGCACGTGCACGAGGAAGGGTTGGTCGTATTAACAGAAGAAGTAGCCACATTACTGTGGTAGTAGAAGAGGAGGAACTGTAGTTTGGGACAGAAAATTCACCCCAATGGCTTTAGAGTCGGCATTACTAGAGACTGGCATGCGACATGGTTTGCGGGTCAAAAAGAGTACGCTTCCTTGGTCACAGAGGATATCAATATACGACAAGCTATTGATGGTATGTACGAAGACGCTGGTATTTCAAAGGTAGATATTGAAAGAGATTCCAACGAGGTTGCAGTAACTATCCATACAGCAAGGCCAGGTATTGTGATTGGGAGGGGAGGACAGAGAGTAGATGAACTAAGAAAGCATTTAGAAACTCTTACAGGTAATCGAAGAGCCAAACTCAATGTTAAAGAGGTTCGTCAAGCAGAATTGGATGCATATCTTGTAGCTCGAAATGTTGCAGACCAGCTGGAGAGAAGGATTGCTTTTAGGCGAGCTATTCGCCAAGCAGTGATGAGAACGATGCAGGCTGGTGCAGAAGGCATAAAAATCACCTGTTCAGGGAGATTGGCAGGAGCTGATATTGCGAGAGCAGAGAAAGCCATGGAAGGCAGAGTTCCACTGCATACACTACGGGCTGATATCGATTATGGATTAGCCGAAGCTCAAACAGAATTTGGGGTAATTGGCGTGAAGGTGTGGATTTGCCGAGGGGAAATAATGAACCCCACTATAATCGGGGAAAATTCCACAGGATCAGAAGAGTTAGTAGCATCAACTGAGGTGGAAGAAGATGAGGTGGCACCAATTCAAGTAATGGTGACAGCACAAGAAGACAGTCAAGCAACCTCAGTAGGTCAAAATGAAACTGAATCTGCTGATGAAGTTGCCGTAGAAGTTCAAGGAACAGAGGAAGATGCTTCAACCTAAAAGAGTTAAATACAGAAATCATCACCGTGGTAGGAGAAAAGGACTATCTGTTGCAGGAAGTACCCTTAATTTTGGGGAGTTTGGCCTAAAGGCTACCGAAAATGCCTGGGTTACTTCGAGGCAGATAGAAGCGGCTAGAAGAGCGATGACTAGGTACGCTAGAAGGGGTGGAAGAATGTGGATTCGAGTGTTTCCAGATAAGAGTGTGACCGCCAGAGCTGCTGAAACTAGGATGGGGAAGGGAAAAGGTGCTCCTGATCATTGGGTGGCGGTAGTTAAACCAGGGAAAATTATGTTTGAGATGGCTGGAATACCAGAAGAGATTGCTAAACATGCTCTGACTCTAGCTGCCTCAAAGATGCCTATGGGAACTAGGATCGTTAGCAGGACTAATGTTAGGTCCAGAGATCAATAAATTAGAGGAAAACCAAAAAATTAGTGGGTAAATAATGGCCGAGATTGATGACATAAGGAATATGAATGATCAAGATTTGATGGAAAATCTTGATTCTACGCAAAAGGACCTTATGAATATGAGGTTTAGGATTGCGACCATGCAACTTAGCGATACGAACTCGGTAAAAAGAACCCAGAGAAAAATCGCCAGGATAATGACAGTCATAAGAGAAAGAGAGATATCAGAGAGATCCTAATGAGTTATGAAAGAAGAAAAGTAAGAGTAGGGCGAGTCGTCAGCGATAAGATGGACAAGACCATTGTTGTCTCTGTTGAGTGGAGCCAGCCTCACCGTGTATACAAGAAGAATGTAAAACGTTGGAATAAATTCATGGTTCATGATCAGGATAATTCCTGCAATCTCGGGGATACTGTACGTATTGTAGAAACCAGGCCTCTTTCCAAGACTAAGAGATGGAAGGTGGCAGAGGTAATACAGAAAGGTGATGTGGCTGAGTTACAACCTGGGGAAATAGCTACCCCTAGTGTTGAAGATAGTAGCGACGATAGTGAGTAAACCTTAAGGCAATAGCAATGATACAAATTTATACAAGATTAAAAGTTGCAGATAACTCTGGCGCGAGAGAAATTAGTTGCATAGGGGTCCCTGGTGGCTCAGGGAGAAAATATGCCTGGCTTGGGGATGTGATAGTTGCTTCAGTAAAAGATGCTGCCCCTGCCGCTGGGGTTAAGAAAGGGGAGGTTGTGAAAGCTGTGGTGGTACGAACCGCCAAAACCCACAGAAGAAAAGATGGATCACATATTAAATTTGACGAGAATGCGGCCGTGATTATTAACGAAGATCGAATGCCTAGGGGAACTCGTATATTTGGACCTGTGGCTAGAGAGTTAAGAGACAAAGATTTTATGAGAATTGTCTCACTAGCTCCAGAGGTTATATAAAAATGAAAATAAAGAAAAATGATAGCGTGCTTATTATCAAGGGAAAAGATAAAGGCCGACAGGGAGAAGTTCAAAGTGTTCTCCTTAAAAAAAATAAGGTTGTAGTTGAAGGAATCAATCTGGTAAAACAACACAGGAAAGCCCAAGGCATGAGTGCAGCAGAGATCGTAGAGAAAGAATTACCCATTCCGGTCGCTAATGTGATGCTCATTTGTAGCGGGTGCCAAAAACCAACGCGAGTATCTAGTGACAAGATTGGTGATGGATCTAGGGTGAGAACCTGCAAAATTTGCCAAGAGGTCATCGAATAATGGCAGACGATAAAAATAAGAACACAACTGGTACTCCTCGTCTTTTGCAAAAGATAAGAGATGAGATTGGTCCAGAAATGATGAAAGAATTTGGCTATTCGAGCGTTATGCAGATACCAAGGTTGGATAAAGTCGTGGTTAATATTGGCCTTGGTGAAGCGTTGCAAAATGCTAGAGCGATCGAAAATGTTACGGCCGACTTGGGTCGTATAACAGGTCAGAGACCTGTGACTACCAAGGCAAAGAAATCTATAGCAGGTTTCAAGATTAGAGAAGGTATGCCGATAGGAGCAATGGTAACTATCCGTGGACGCCGTATGTATGAATTTGTGGATAGATTATTAAATGCATCGTTGCCTAGGATCAGAGATTTTCAGGGTCTGTCACGAAACTCTTTTGACGGTAGAGGTAATTATTCCATTGGAATACGAGAGCATACCATTTTTCCTGAAATAGATTACAACTCAATTGATCGAATACGTGGTATGCAGATTGTGATAGTAACTTCCGCTGAAAATGACCAAGAAGGAATGAGGTTTTTAGAATTGGCAGGAATGCCATTCATTAGAAATTAAAGTAGTAATTTTGTGAGGAAATTAAAGTGGCAAAAAAATCATCTGTAGCCAGAAATGAGAAGAGGCGAAGATTATCAGAAAAATATGCTGAAAAAAGGCAACAGCTTAGAGCTGTGTTAAAAGATGCCAATTCCTCTCCAGAGGCACGATCTGAAGCTAGAGCGGAAATGTCAAAATTACCTCGAAATTCGAATCCTGTTCGAATCAGAAACCGCTGTCAAGTAACTGGTAGGCCACACGGGTACATTCGTTATTTCGGTTTGTCCCGTATAGCGTTCAGGGAAATGGCACATGCTGGGGAGTTACCTGGTGTTAAAAAGGCAAGTTGGTAGGTAAGAGAATATGTCAGTAACAGATCCCATATCAGATATGCTTACAAGAATTCGGAATGCAAACATGGTCGGACATGAGTCCGTTGAAGTACCGAGTTCAAAGATGAAAATAGAAATCGCCGAAATTTTACGAAAAGAAGGCTTTGTTGAAGGTTATGAATTAGAAGACGAAGGTAAAGTTGGTGCCAAAATACGATTGAACCTTCATTATTGGAGTAAAGGCGAGCCGGCAATAACCGGCCTGCAAAGAATCAGCAAGCCAGGGCTACGCAGATACTCAAGTAATGCCAAACTCCCAATTGTGTATGGGAATAGAGGAGTTGCAGTCATGTCGACTAACAAAGGACTTATGACTGGTTTTGAAGCCAAGAAAAATGGGGTTGGTGGAGAGGTATTGTTCTACGTTTGGTAGGGAGAAGTTTATGTCAAGAATTGGAAACCAAATAATAAATGTGCCGACGGGCGTTGACGTTGCTATTGAAGGAACAGAGGTAACCGTCAAGGGACCCAAAGGTAGTTTGAGTCAGAATTTTCATCAAGATATGACTGTTACTTTGGACGGCGATTCTATAAAAGTTTCGAGGCCTAGCGATGAAAGTGAACATAAAGCTTTTCATGGTCTAACCAGAAGCTTATTAGCTAACATGGTGACAGGTGTGAGTGAAGGGTTTACCAAGGAATTGGAATTGGTAGGTGTTGGATATAGGGTTCAACAAAAAGGCAAGGGAATAACCTTGAATGTAATGCTGAGTCATTCTGTGGACATTCAACCAGCCGACGGTGCTGAGCTGGAAGTGGACGGGAATAACTACATAAAGGTCACGGGCATCGATAAGCAGGTGGTGGGCCAACTGGCCTCAACAATTCGTAGGGTCAGACCTCCGAATATATATACCGGGAAAGGAATCCGGTATGCAGGGGAAGTGGTAAGGCTTAAGCCAGGAAAGAGCGCAAGGAGGGCATAATTTATGTCGACTTCCAACGGGAAGGCTAGACGAATCGTTCGTCATAATCGTTTAAGGTCAAAAATTTCCGGTACCTCAGATCGGCCACGATTAGCCGTATATAGAAGCATTTCACATATATATGCACAGCTAATTGACGACGTTGAAGGAAACACCATTGCTTCAGCTTCCTCACTGGAAAACGAGCTAAAAACTCAAGGAAAAGATTCAGGGAAAATAACTATATCCAAAGTGGTCGGGGAGTCGATTGGTAGAAAAGCTAAGGATAAGGGGATTAGTGAGATCGTGTTTGACCGGGGAGGATATAAATACCATGGAAGGGTTAAGGCGGTAGCTGAAGGAGCTAGAGAAGCCGGATTGAAATTTTAGCAGGGGATACATACAAATTACCCAGTTCTAGGTGCTATATAGATGCAGGAAAAACAAGATAGAAGAAGAAATAAAGATAGGGAAGAAGAGTCTCCAATCACTGAGAGGACTGTTCGAATTAACAGGGTTTCTAAAGTAGTGAAGGGTGGACGACATCTGAGCTTCAGTGCCTTGGTGGTAGTTGGGGACGGTGAGGGACGTGTTGGCATAGGGATGGGTAAAGCCTCCGCTGTGCCGGATGCAATTACCAAAGGGTCTACCTATGCACAAAAAAATATGGTTGACATTCCCCTAAAAGGGGACACTATCGCACATGATGTTACAGCTAAATTTGGGGGCAGTATGGTAATGCTGAAACCGGCTCCTCCGGGTACGGGTGTTATAGCAGGAGAATCTGTGAGGGCTGTTGTTGAATTAGCCGGGGTGAAGGATATAGTCACTAAAGTAAGAAGGAGTACCAATCCTACCAACGTAGTCAAAGCTACTCTCAAGGGTCTCCAGATGCTAAAGGATCCCGAGGCAGAGATATCGCGTCGGCGTGAATACGCCCAACGCAATGAACTTCTGCAAACTGAGTTGGCAGCTGCCGCAGAAGAAGCTGAATAGAGGATATAAAAATGGGAAAAATCTCCGTTACATGGAAGAAAAGTACAATTGGTTATTCTCAAAAACAGAGAAGAATTATAGAAAGCTTGGGTTTAAGAAAATTAAATCATACAGTGGTTCACGAAGACACCGATTCGATTATTGGTATGTTGAAGAAGGTAGGCCACTTGGTAGAGGTTACGGAAGCCAAATAACAACGGATTGGTAAATTAGGTACTTAAAGATGACTATGCAAAATCACACACTCAGCTCGGCAGGATCCAAAACCAGGAAACGTAAACGAATTGGTAGAGGTGATGCCAGCGGAAATGGGAGTTACTCCGGTAAGGGGATGAAAGGACAGAAGTCTAGAAGTGGAGGGGGAGTCAGACCTGGGTTTGAGGGTGGCCAACTACCATTAATAAAGAGATTGCCTTCATTAAGAGGTTTTACTAACATTTTTAAAACCCAGTACCATGCAGTCAACTTGGATACTATACTGAAAATGTATCCAAATGGAGGTGATGTTTCGCCAGGGACTTTGGTGGAAACTGGGGTTTTGAAAGATCAGAAATTGCCTTTGAAAGTTCTGGGTAGAGGCGAAATAAACGTAAATTTGAAGGTGTCTGCCCACAAATTTACCAAATCTGCCAAGGAAAAAATCGAGACTGCAGGCGGGACAATACAGGTAATCGAATAGATGGTTCGTCAATCTCAATCCTCTCGGTCGGATCAGTTATCCCGTCCGCAATTAATCCAGTCAATGCTGGATGCAATGAAGGTACCAGATCTACGAGACAAGATACTGTTTACTTTCGCTATGCTTTTGATTTTTCGATTTGTCGCCCATGTTCCGGTACCAGGGGTGGATACTCAGGCCTTATCTCAGGCATTTCGGGACCAAGCACTGTTGGGATTTTTGGATTTATTTAGTGGAGGGGCCTTAGCTAATTTAAGTGTAGCTGCATTGGGGGTATACCCTTACATCACCGCATCTATAGTTATGCAGATACTTACTCCGGTAATGCCAGGCCTCAAAGAACTATCCCAGGAAGGGGAGTTTG
>Ga0114933_10000656_pt1 | contig 41327 bp, 32 predicted proteins | sample 4SBtaG_FD_89691 | JGI IMG/M metagenome (GOLD analysis project Ga0114933, IMG submission 89691) | Deep subsurface microbial communities from Kolumbo volcano to uncover new lineages of life (NeLLi) - 4SBTROV12_W25 metaG | ecosystem: Environmental > Aquatic > Marine > Volcanic | place: Kolumbo... | reverse complement strand
TGCCTCCGCCACCGTCACAGTGCGAAACCTATCCGTAGCGACCTGCAGATGTCGAGCTAGCTCGTCCCGGGATGCAGCGGTGTAGGTGACGAGTTCGTGCTTGCGCAATATCGAACCGTCGATTCCGGTCGCGGCATTAGCGTCGAGAATGGTCGTTACCTTGTTTTTAACCTTGAGAGCATCGAGCTCACGTTGATTGGTAACGATTGGTTTTGCACCATTTTCAACAATGTAAATCGGTTCAGATGGATCGAGGATTCCGGTGAGAAAGGCGATGGGATATCCGCGTCCTTGACCAATTTCTTGATAAGTTGCCATGACACCTTGTGATGATTTGTCGCTCGACTCCAACACCGGCCCGAGTCTTGCGCTCGGCTTGGGGATTATTTGCTCACATGCCAATGCGACCAGAACAGGATGTCCTGTTAGATCGTGCGGCAAGAACGCGACAACTTCTACTTTGGTTTGCCTGCGTACTACTTGGGCGATCTTTAAACAATCTTCATATGCACTTTGGTCGTGTGCACCGGTTTGTCCGAATTGAAGGATGATGCAATTGCGTGTGGCATCGCTCGCCTGCTCCAATTCACTGGCGGTTGTTTCGATAGCTCGAATGATGCCGGATACGCGTTTGGACTCAATCGGTAATTCAATGCGAATGATACGCCCGACGGCATCCTGTTGTTGTACGGCATACACACTTGAGCCAAGTGGAACAATCAGTCCAAGGCTGAATGCGAAGGTAACGGCATTAAGCGTGAAGAGTCGCATTTGGGATTTGCAATTCACTTCCGATTGAATAAGGCATCCGGGATTCGTGTTAACGGATTCAAGCCAAGCTATCATTAATGGTAACCAATCACGTGCTTTAATCTGCCGGATTACCGATTTAGTGGTGGTTGTTGGCCCGATTGACTGGCTTGACGGTTCCGGTTGGTAGGTGCCGCATTGACGACCTTTTTCCAACCGCTAGGCAGACTCGGCTCATAGAAATTCTTTTCCCAGATTCTCAATGCTTCGAATGTTGTGTTGAAGTTTTCTTCGCGATCGCGAAAGTTGAAGACTGTACGGGAGTGATTTTTGCCTTTGATGAAATTGCGGTCAAAGATAACGATTCCCTTTGGAAGGAAGTCGCGACGATCGATAATGATGTGGACTTTCAGATAATTAGCCGCATCGGCTTGGCTTTTCGGGAAGGCCTCTAACCAAACCGCATCTTTTACATTGGAGGGAGTAATGACTTGGAGCCAGTATCGCTGTTCGATTTCAGTTGCATCAGCTCCAAACAAAAAGGGCAATGGTCCGTTCTTTATCGCCTTACCTTGTAGCTCAACTGGCAGGATTTGTTGGATGAGGCGCTCGTTGGTGAAGTCGTATTCAAAGACACTTTTGCCGTCGCATACCCACCATTCACCGTGAACACCTTCAATTGCGATGTGCCTTGGTTTCTCCTGCTGACTGCGCGGTGCTTGATATGACAGTACTTTTTCGACCTTGAACATTCCCTTGTCTGGGTCGGCGTATCGTATGAGACCGGTGCTATATGTTTTAAAGGTGTTTTGTGGTCCAAAAACAGTGTCAAATTGCCATCGTTCAAAGGTGCAGCGATAACGGTCAACTTTTGAGGTTTTGTTTTGCCAGTACTCTAATACTTTATCAATGTAAGTTTGATGTGCAGTCGAGAGCGGAATAAACGACGGCGCATTGACTGATGTTTGGCCACTTCGATTCTGAGTAGTGGGTTGTTGAGCACTTGCCGGTCGTACGGAACCGGAGGTTTGGACACGTGGTGTGTTGCTCCTCTGAGTCGTGCCGGGCTGGGTTGGCACAATGCTCGGGAGTTTCTGAGCGATGGTTGCAGTTGCAAATGCAAGCTGCAATAGCATCGTCAAATGGATTGTATTACGGTGGAGCATCCGTGCTTCTTTTCCGTTTACCGGTTGAAATCAGTCGACTTATGAATGCGGATTCTAGCAATTCGATCAGTAAATCCAAATAGTGATCAGTCAGCTTGCCTTGCCCAGTCGTCTAATTGCATGTGCAATTGGGTGAAATCATCCATGATCCAATCTGCTTCTTCTGTACCGCGAATTTCACTATGGTCTCGCCCTTGTGTGTAGAGCACTGTAAAACATCCTGCAGCATTTCCGGATTGAATATCAAATACAAAGTCGCCAATCATGACCGACTCGGATGGTTCAATACCCCACTGCTGGCAGATATGCAGCGGGGCCCATGGATCAGGCTTGATGGGGCCGTCGTCGCGGCCGATGATGATGTCAAAAGTCACCGGTAATAACACGAGCATCTCGGCTGCAAAGTCAGCGCGATTCCGCGTAACAATTGCCATTGGCAATTGTAATCGCTCGATGCTTAACAGAGATTCCGCAACGTTTGGAAATACAGTGGCATCTCTTACGCCTTGCTGTTCGTGACGTAGAAGAATGTTTTCACATTCGATTCGGCGATTGCTTTCCATTGACTCAAGCGATTCAAGGATTGGCAGTCCTTTGGCTAATCCTATGTCCTGTCGAATAGCATCAAAATCGAGCTTGGAGTCGATTAAGGTACCGTCCATGTCGAATATGAATCCGCGAACGGCATGGTTGGGCTTGATCATGAATAATGTCGGAAAGGGTAAACCTATGGAATAAGGACGATCTTGCCTGCAATCGTGCCCGCTTTCATCAGCGTATTGTCCTCTTGAATCTGGTGGGCTTGAGCAGCTTCACTAAGAGGCAGACGATGGCTGATTTGTGCCTTGAGTTGGCCCGAGGACAGCCAATTGTTTATGTCATCGGCACATGCCTTGAGTTCGCATGGTGGAGCCTTAAATATCACAAAGCCGAATAAGTTTAGGCCTTTGACATAAAAGGGTCCTACGGGGAATGGAGGACGAGCATCTCTTCCAGCCATGATTACAATTCGGCCCCGTTCCGCCATGACTTCGACAATCGACTCCAAGTCTGGTTCTCGAAGTGTTTCCCAGAAGATGTCTATACCTTCTGGTGCAAGTCGTGTGATTGCGTCTGTTTCGTTTTCTTCTTTGTAGAGGATGACGTCATCAGCACCAAGTTCTTTGCACCGGTCGGCTTTTTCCTGGCTGCCTGCTGATGTGATTACGCGTGCTCCGGCGATCTTCGCCATTTGTAGAACCATGGCACCTACGCCACCGGATCCACCGTGAACGAAGATGGTGTCATCCGCGCTGATTTTTGCATCCCGATACAGACCCAGGTGGGCTGTCACACCCACAAGTGAACAGGCCGCAGCATCTTCATCAGTGACATTTTCCGGTGTCTTGTATAGCCATTCTTGATCGATTGCACAGTATTCAGCAAAGGTTCCTTGGCGTCCGAGGAGACCCTGATTGGTTCCCCAAACTCTGTCACCAACTGACAATTCTGTCACTTCAGTGCCAACGGCTTGGACTGTTCCGGCAACATCGCAGCCGACGACGAACGGATTGGGGAGATCCCAATAGTTTGCACCATTACGGATGTAGGTATCTACAGGATTGAGAGCAGCAGCGCCTGTTTTTACCAAAACCTGATTTGGCCCTGACTCAGGCCGTTGGATTTCACCGTACTGAATATTACTCGCAGGGCCACATTCGGTGATAAAAGCCGCATTCATAGTCGCCATAATCGCTCATTTCTCCCTAAAAAACCAACACGCCCCCGCATTATGCCCTGTCCCCCGACCACCGCCAATCATGGACACCCACCTTTTATCAAATCCCCAAAAATCATGGACAGTCTATGTTCCTGGCCGTCCGGAAAACATGGACAGTCTATAGTTGTTGCCGATCCAACCGCCGGGCCAATCATGGATACCCACTTATGTTAGAGGCAAAAACCAGTGTTTTTTGTGGGAATGTCCATCAGTAAGCTATGCCTGTCTTAGATTTTGCCATCAGCAAATTGTGCCTGTCTTAGATTTTGTTATCGGATTTGGTTGGATTTTGTGGTGTAAATCATGCCTGTCTTAGAATGGAATAGGTGGGTGTCCATGATTGGGGTTGGAATTTTGATAGAATCGGCGGTTCATATAGGAGATGGATCGATCATGGATGTTGAAAGTGCTTTGCGAGATGTTAGGCAGGCTGGTGAGGCTGGCTCATTAAGTGACACTGCCGTGACAAATTTGTCCGCCTGGTTGAGCGAATCTTGCTACGAAGAATACCGCGGATTAATCATTGATCAAGTCAGGAATCAGGCATGGGGTGAACTGGATGATTTGTTTTGGACTGTCATTCCGTTTGGCACAGGTGGTAGGCGAGGTCGAATGCACCCGTTTGGCAGCAATGCCATTAACGACCGCACTATTGGTGAAAGTGCTCAAGGACTCGCAACATATATCAAAGAAAACGTAGACCTACAGGCTGCCCCCGCGTCATGTGCGATCGCCTATGACACCCGCCATCGATCCAGACACTTCGCAGAATTGTGCGCTTCGATTATGGTCGCCAATGGCTTCAAGGTTTACATGCTTGACGATTATCGTGCCACACCGCAACTCTCCTATCTTGTCCGCATGAAAAGCTGTACTTGCGGAATCATGGTTACAGCTAGCCATAACCCGCCGTCAGACAATGCCGTAAAAGTGTATTGGTCAACCGGTGGCCAAATCCTTCCGCCTCACGATACAGGAATCATTGACTGTGTTATGAACACAGATGAGATACACAAATTCGACTTTGAAGCTGCATTGCAAAATGGAGATGTGGAATTCTGCACCGACGAACTGGATGCAGCATACAAATCGGAAGTGATACGGCACGGTTTAGCCACGAACACCGACCTCAACATCCTCTACTCACCACTTCATGGTGTCGGTGGTCCGATCGTCTCGCAGACACTGACCGCAGCCGGATTCAGTAACGTCGAGGTGTTTCCGGCACATGCCGAGCCTGATGGCGACTTTCCCAACGTACCAGGCCACGTTTCAAATCCTGAAAACCCTGCCGTGTTTGAAGCCATGATCGAGTATGCAAAAACTCACAACATGGATCTCATTCTGGCAACTGACCCGGATAGCGACAGGATGGGGTGTGCAGCACCTATCACCAACGATAAGTCCGGTGACTGGGTGGTTTTTAACGGTAACGAATTATCAGCCTTACTCACGGACTTTGTGCTTTCAAAGACGTCAAACCTTACAGAAAGTAGTTTTGTCGTAAAGACACTAGTCACGACGGAAATGGTGCGACGTATTGCTGATTCCTACAACGTCCAAACAAATGGAAACCTTCTGGTCGGATTTAAGTGGATTGCAGGTGCAATCGATGACGGTGGTGCTGAGCAATTCATATACGGGACAGAGGAATCACATGGATTCATGGTGGGTGAATACGTCCGCGATAAGGACGGTGTTGTCGCTTGTTTGCTGATGTCACAACTAGCCGCCGAATTAAAGCACCAAGGACGGACACTCTCGGAATACCTAGAATCCCTATGGTGGCAGCATGGGTTTCACCTGGAGTCGCTGACCAACATCTACATGAAAGGTTCCGAAGGCATGAGCCAAATGCAGGCCATCATGAATGGCTTGCGTGAGTCACCTCCTGAAACTATCGGAGGGATGAAAGTTGTGGAAGTTCGTGATTACCTCAGGCAAACCACGACGACCAGCGACGGTGTAGTGACTCCACTTGATGGACCGGTTGGTAATCTCGTGATCCTTGATTTGGAAGAGGAAGGAAATTACGTTGCAGCCAGACCATCAGGTACAGAACCGAAGATTAAGTTCTACACTTTTACGTATGTACCAGCTGAGTTACTGGCAGATATCGATCTGGCTCGAAAGGAGATGCAAGCACGAACCGCTGCGATCCATGAAGACCTTAATCGCTTGCTTTGAATAATCCTCTTACTCAATCCGTTTACCCAATCCGTGAATGCTGATCGGTTAAGCAGCGCGTCGTGGCGGTACGCCGAGTGATTTTCCGCCATCAATTGCCAGAATGGTACCAGTGACCATTTCTGCCGCATCACTTGCAAGATAGAGCGCAGCCATTGCAATTTCATCCGGTGTTCCCATCCGACGATATGACTGAGCCAGTGGACTGGCGTTGATCAATCCTTCAATCGCAGCATCGCGATCATCCGCCGCATCGAGCTGTTCGTTAATCATATTGGTATCAGCAACCGGTCCGGGGCAAATTGCGTTGACACGGATCTTATCGATACTATGGCACAATGCGAGGCTCTTTGTTAAAGCCACAACAGACCCCTTACTAATCGAGTACACGGGGTCATGTGCTCTAGGTAAAATCCCGGCATTACTTGCGATATTGATGATGCTTCCACCAGCAGGATGCATATACGGAATCGCGTGTTTACAGCATAGGAAAATGCCAGTGACATTTACTCCAATCACGTGTTCCCATTCATCAAGGCTCACATCAGGAATTTGTTTTTCGAGGCCGACGCCTGCATTGTTCACGAGGATATCAAGCTTCCCGCTTGCGGTGATAGCGTGATTGATAAGGCCGTTGACGTTTGCTTCGTCTGTCACATCACATTCGCGGCTGGTGATATTCCATTTAGCGAATAGTTCGTCATTCGACGCGTTGAGCTGACGATCGCCGATATATGTATCAGCGCCGTGGCTTGCGAGCATACATGCGATGGCGCGTCCGATACCGGCTGAACCACCGGTAACAACGGCAGTCCTTCCAGTTAGGTCAACTGTCATACCAAACTCCAAGAACGCGTCCGGTTATTTCCGGAACATGGGTGGTTGAGCTGATGGTGAAACCCCGGATGCAGTCTTGATGGGTCGCAGAAAGTTTACGACCTCCGAAGATTCAACCAATTCTGCAAATGTACGATTCATCGCCGTTCTAATCTTTCGATCTGAGAGCTCTTTGAGCAATTCAGATTTCACATCGGCCAGATCGGTAACGACAGGTTCGGTATGTCCCACACAACGGAGGATAATGAATTTACCACCAATGGCGACGATACTCGAAAGCTCACCTTTCGATAACCGAAATGCTTCATCTTCCAGTTGTGGTTGCCCGCCATGTCGTCTAATCGGTGGGACTTGTCCGCTGTTTTCTCTCGACACAGGTTCCACAGAGTATTGCTCAGCCAATTGTCCAAAGAAGTAATCAGACGGGTTATTCTTGGCTAACTCCCAGACCATGTTGGCCTGACGTTGGTTCTGCAACACGATTGCCAGTACTTTGACACGTTTACCGTAATTTGATTCAAAGCCTTTTTCTAAGTCTTCTTGTGTTATTTTCACACTGTCTTTAGCGAGCGTTTCTAAGGCGACGGATGGCCAGACAGCATCTTGTACATAAATATCAAGCGTTACATTGTCGTTTTCGGTCACTTTGTCGACCCATGCTCGCAGGTCCGGATCACCATTTGCTTTTAGGAATCCGTATGATTCTGCTGCACGTGCAATTTCACGATTTAGGTCATCATTCGTAACCTTCTTTTGAGATTTGGTTAAGGCCTGTTTCAAGAGCTTACGGTTTATCTCACCTTCCAACACGCTGGCACCATGTCGCAGAATACACTCATCTGTAAGATCTCGAGTCGTGATCTTGTAGTTGTTTATAATTCCAACAACACCAGGCATTTGCTTACCTAACTCCGGTTGAGTGTAGACATTTACAACCTTGGCTTTTTCTTTGAGTTCCTTGAAGATTTTGGATGCTTCTCGTTGCATATTTGCATCACGAATCTGGTCGTGAAGACGCTGTTTTGCATCCGCCTGGAATTGAGGGGCAACGTAAGTAGGTGCGATTAGTTTTTCGCACTTCAAGATTAGATATTGGTTGGCGACTTTGACGATGTCTGAGATTTCACCCGGTTCGAGTGAAAATGCTGCCAATTCAACACTCTCTTCACCGCCATGTTTTCGGATAGCGGGAATTAGCCCTCTGGCACTTGCACTGTTGGAATCTTCGGAGTGGTCTTTGGCCAGATTTCCAAAGTCATCTGGATTTGCTTTTGCTGCTTTTAGCAGTTGCTGGGCCTTTTCAAGATTTGTAACAGCAATGACACGGACTTTGACTTTAGGGCCAAATTCAGACTCATATGCTTTGGATAATTCTTCGGGCGACACCTGGATTTGTTTCGTTGCCATTTGCCGCAATGCGAGTGCCGGCCAGATGATTTCTTCGCGGTATTTTTGGATCGGAATATCTCGCTCGTTCTGAAGTAAATCAAGCCATCGATCTACAGACAGTCCGAATTTCTTGGCAATGGTCTCGATTTCCACGTCAACGTGTTCGTCTGTGACCAGAATGCCAAGGCGTGCACATTCAAGTTCAATCAGTTTTTTGTTGATGATGCTTTCAAGCACTTCACCACCAAATCGTTTTACTGTCTGTTGCCCGATGAATTTGCGAGAGATCTGTTCTCCATTGACGACAGCAAAAACGCTTAGCTGTTTATGCTCCTGTCCCACGTCACGCGGTTTCTCAGGAAGTTTTGGAGAAGCATTTAGGTCTGCCGGTCCAAGAATAGTGCCTGTTACTGATGGCCTGGGTGCTTGAGACGATTGTTGCGTCGTCGCCTTTGGCTTTGTGTCTGTGACTTGGACCGCGGCAGATTTCGCTTGTTGTGCGGAAGCTTCACTGCTGGAGTGGTCTGTGTGTCGCAACCAGATTATTGATGACAACAATGCACCACCAGCAACGACCGTGACCAGGATCTTCATGCGACCGCCGAATCGACGTCGTGTAGGCTCCGTTGTTTCAGTTACATCACAGTATTGGTCTTTGGCTTCCTTGCCGGCCATGTCGGTAACTCCTTAACCAACCGTATTTGCTGTTTTGTCTTACGTCAGGTCATGCCGGAAGTGGCAATTGAATCACCCCCCGTGACACCCTGAATAGGTTTTTTAGCCGTGGGAGTATAGGAAGCGCAGAAATACTGGGCAATACCAGTTTTTGTAGTCTTATTGCGGTTTTCTGCAATTAATAGAATGCTTCAGCAGCAACTCAATTGACTTGAAGTACGGTTGCTCCATCGAGCAATTTCAATTTGTCATTTCTACACCAGACCGCAACAAATCCATTTGAATGTGAACTATCAGTCGTTGGCCACATTATCGGCGTATACTTGGAGAGAAACTCTTCGGATCGAAGTATTCCTTTGAGCGCTTTATCGTCAAAGCTATCTGCAGACGGAAGCAATCTATCCATGATTCGAGATTCGTTCCCAAAAGAGACAAATTTCGGCTCGACCAGATCAGGATTCTGAATCCAAAAGACTTCGGGTTTAAACGCAGCGTGGTTCTTATCGCCCTCAAGGCTGCCCGGGGCGTGTGCCATTTGTTTATTGTTTAGACCCATTAAATCAATGACAGGTCCACTGTATGTGAGTCCCAAGCCGCCGACCCTGATCGCAGCGACCGAAAACTTTCCTCCGACACGCGTGCTGAGTTCCGCTCCGATATCACGTCCGTGCATTGCATTGATGAATTCCACAGCAATCTTTGCCTTTTCGCGGTCATCAATTCGATTTATGGGGCGGCTGATTTGTTCCCATTTAGGCTGTTGAGCCACCCAGAACATCGCAACAAGTACTAATGTCGTGGTTATGATTCTGCGCATAGGCTTTTCTGTAATGAACTTGGGAGAAGTACAGTACTTGTGAAAGAGGTGGATTCCCGGGATGACCACGAGTGGCCATGCAGGCTGAAAGAACCGTGCAAGGTGAAAATGGTCTCCACCGGTTAAGACTGGCGGAATCATGCTTACGACTGCACTTACGGCGATCAATCCCCAACTCAGTTTCCGTGCATGATCATCGTTATCCAACTCGTCATCAACTCTCCTAAAGAACCGGATGGCGTAAACCAACGCAATCAATCCGAAGGCAATTACCCATGGTTGTGTCATTGCAAAGTCCCGGAGATATCCAAGTCCATTCCAGATATTCCCAAACCAGTCGTCAGATACTTTTGCGTAGAACGTGTTCGGGACGGGATAACCGAAGTAGATAAATCTAAATACTGTCAGCACCAAGACAGACACAAGGAGGGTTATCAGTGGGATTTTCGTAACACTAACCATACTCACAGACTCTGAAGAGCTTAGCCGTTTACGTGCAATGCCCAGGCACAGCCACCAACAAATCGCGACCAAAATGCCCTCAGGCCTGACGAGGACTGCGAGAATCGTGGAGACGATCAACATCTTGTCTGTTTTAATTGTTGGCGATGATACTGAAATGGCCCGTGCGAAACAGACGGATCCAACGGCCAGTACCATTGCCCAGATTCCAATATCCATCAAGGTAATGGTTGACCAGATCATGAATTTGGGACTAAAGAACACCCAACCAAAAATGATGACGGCACAACACCATCGCACGTAGCGTAATGCACCACGATCAAGTCCTGAGTCCGACTCACGCTTTTCTGAAAGCTGCTCCTGTACAAACCACTGCAGAATAGCAACGGCGGTTATGACAAAGAGGATATTAAGCCCAAATAATGCCGGTTCGGGACGGTCCGTAATGAATGAAAGTACGGAGCAGACCAGCATCCACAGCATCGATGTAAATCCCTCGACCGGCTCTTCACCAACATTGAATACCATGCCATCAAAATTGCTTACGTTCTTTGCATACGTAAGGAAGATATTAGCATCGTCTATGCCGGTCATTTGCGTGCCTACGGTGTTGTAAGCCATCGATCCAAATGTAATTGCAAAGAAGACAGAGATTGCCCAGAAGCGGTTAGGTGTCACCGCAATGGAGCCATCGGTCCAGTTTTTTTTAGGTTTCGGTTGTTGCGACTTAATCAGACGCACATCGATTTTCTGTTTTGCCATGTGATTTGTTGTAGTGACGAGTGTGATTAAGCGGGAATCAGCCCAAGTCTCCGTCCCTGCGAAGAGCTAAATACGTTTTTGGGGTCAAGCTGACGTTTTACATCCAGGAATTCTTCGAGGCGAGGATACATCGCGCCAAAAGTACTGGCATTTGCAACTGCATCTTTTGCAGCATAGATTCGGCCACCAAGTTTGAGTAGAACCTCGTCAAGCTGTTTACACAACTCGATCGTGCGTGACCCTTTGAAAGGAAAATCAAGTGCGAGTGTATGACCGGGAAATAAGTAGGACAGAATTCCGTCATCGGCCGGACCGCAACTCTTGAGAACTGCGAGAAATGATGCCTGTCGAGACTTGCTGATCAAATCGAGTAGTTCGTGCATGCCGTCGTATGAATGCTGTTTTGGAAGAAGTGCCTGATACTGAATGAATCCACGCTTTCCATAAATGCGATTCCATGCCTGAATGCTATCGAGCGGATAGAAAAACTCGTCATAACTTACGATGGATTCTTTGTCCCGATGTGCACGGTAATAGACTCCGTTGAAGGCCGAAACCGTTGCACGGTTAAGCGTTAGTGACGGTAAGTTAAACGGCACTTTCTTGCGCCGTCTCTTCTTCATTTGTAATGGTTGCTTCTGCCGCCGACTTGGGAGATCTGACAGGCTTGCATCATTGGCAAGCATGACAACGCTTCGTCCCATCGAGTTGCCTCGTTTGAGACAATCGATCCACGCCACACTGTATTGATAATCCTGATCCGTCTTCACAAAGAGATCGAGCGTATCGGTAAGGTTGCGCGTTCTACGCGTTTCTTGTTTAACCCAAGCTGTTTCTACTCGCTTAAGTTGTATTTGTGCAGAGAGAATGATTCCGGTAAGGCCCATCCCGCCAATTGTCGCCCAAAACACATCAGGGTGGGTTTGACGACTGCAATCTAAAACTTCGCCGGAGGCAGTCAGCAGGCGAAAGGCCTGAACGAAGTTCCCCAGTGAACCGTCGCGGTGATGATTCTTACCGTGGACGTCAGATGCAATGGCACCACCGACGGTAACGAACTTCGTGCCGGGCGTCGTTGGAAGTGCCCAGCCTTTTGGCAGCAGAAACTCAATAATCTCAGCAAATGATAGCCCGGCTTCGCACTGGAGAATCCCATTTTCACTCAGCGATAAGAACCGATTCCGTGATGTCTGCAGCAACACACTATTAAGTGCATTGACTGCGGAGTCACCGTAGGACCGACCCAGCCCTCTGGCAATCAAGGATTGCCCGTCATCCGCAACAATGAATGAGCACTGTTCAGACGGTGAAGAGACATCATGAACAAAGCAATCGTGGCGAGGGTAGTTTCCCCAACCGGATAGGGACTCCCGGCGTGCTGATTTGTTAGACATCGTCTAATGGCCCCCGGCAGCAAACGCAGCACAAGCTATACATATCATGCCGACGATCCAACTTGCCGGATCTTTGAGTGTGAATGCAACCGGATCTTCATTCAGTTCTCCACGTCGGGCCCTAATCCACAACCGGCTTACCCAGTACATCATGCAAACGCAAACACCCCATAAGAACTGGGGGTATGCATAAAGTGAATCGTCGCTGTCGCGTTTAACGTACAGAGCCAATACAAGTACCGAGAGATAACCGGTGACAATACCCATGACTTCCACACTAGGAAGGTCAGTCACGCGATAACCTCTACGATTTGATTCGTCCCGATCGGAACCTTCTGCATCGACTCGATATAACTCGCTATAGCGTTTAGCAAATGCAAGGCTTGCGAAGATAAACATGGAGAATGCGAGTAACCACTCGGATACCGGTGTATCGGTTGCCAATCCACCCGAGACGATGCGCAAAGTGTAAAGTACCGCGAGTAAGAGCACATCAACGATGACCATCCGCTTGAAGTAGAAGGTGTAACCCGTGGTAAGGACGAAGTAGGTTAACAACGCGTAGACAAAGTTTAAATTCGTTTTCCAGATTGCGAGTCCAACGCCTAAGCACAGAAAGGTAACGGCGATGGGCCAACATGCCTGTCTGGACACTGAACCGCTGGCGACAGGACGTCTCTTTTTTGTTGGGTGTAACCGGTCTGCTTCCACATCTGCCCAGTCGTTAATGACGTACACAGATGAGGCGACAAATGACAAGGAAATGAAAGCGAGGATACCCTGAATGATGAGTGCACTATCTGACACTTGGTGAGCAAACAGAAGCGGTGCAAATACCAGTAGATTCTTTACCCACTGCCAAGGGCGCAGCAACTTCAATAGCGCAATAGCGGTGGGAGGCTGTTGGTCAATTAACGACTGGGAATCAGACATCCCTTCACTTTAAACACCGGTACTGGCGTGCTTGCTAAGCGTATTGAATGACCAGTGAGTGATAGCCAGTCGGTACCTATGACAACCGGTATATCCGTTATAAGACAGCGCTAATTGAGCCGTTTAGCCAAGTTCGTTGCGATCATCGTTCGATTCGCGTTTATCCAGATAGACCTTGATTGGGACTTCGGCGAAGCTCAATTCGTCACGCAGATATCCGATCAAATAGCGACGGTAGTCTTTTGCAAATGCTTTTGGGTTATTGCATTTAAATAGAATGGTCGGCGGTTGGGTGGCAACCTGCGTTGCATAGTAGATCTTTGGCCGTCGATGACCGGACATTAACGGGGGAGGATGATTTTGGATCGCGCGTTTGATAATGCGATTGAGTTCACCGGTCGCCACGCGTTGAAGCGACTGTTTGTAAAGCATCTGTGCGTGGTTTAACAGTGCCTTCATGTTCTTGCCGGTTTGGCCAGTGATAAAAGCGATTGGGCAGTGAGCCATGCTCGGAAATGTGTCGCGAATGTAGTTGACCCAGCGCTCGGTGGGCATGTGTTCCACCATGAGGTCCCATTTGTTAACCACAAACACACATGGTTTGAATTGCTGCTGGATATAGGTCACAAGTTGTTTGTCGACCTGGCTGATTCTTTGGCCGGCGTCAAGGAACATCAACGTAACGTCGCCTCGACGAACACTACGTTGGGCTCTGTGAGTGCCGTAATACTCTACGTCACTTCTAACGCTTTTTCGTTTTCGAAAACCGGGCGTGTCGATAGCGATGAACGCCTTACTATCAAGCTCGAATCGAATATCGACGCTATCTCGAGTCGTACCTGCCACTTCGCTAACGATCATCCGCTCGGTATTGGTCAGTGTATTTATGAATGTGCTCTTACCGACATTACGCCGACCGACCAGGGCCATCTTCATTTCTTCCGGTTCGGCCTCTTCGACCACACTTTCCGGAGAGACTTCCGGCAATCGTTCAGCGATCATATCAAGCAGTATTTCACGATTGCGATTTTGCAGGCAACTCACTCTCACGAGTTTTCCCCGTCCGAGTTTATAAAACTCATCTGCATCTGGATCTAATGTCGCTTGGTCGGTTTTGTTTGCAACCAGGAGAATTGGCTTGTCGACGTACCGTAGTCGCTTGGCAACATGAGAATCCAGCGGTAGCAGTCCGGTGCGTGTATCCACCACAAACAGGATTATGTCTGCAGCTTCCAGTGCGTACTGGATCTGCTCTTCTATTTCATCGCTGAGGTCGTCAACGTCGTTGATTCCGATTCCACCAGTGTCGACGATGTCAAAATACTTTTCATCGTGGTTAAGCAGATATGTCATCCGATCGCGCGTAACCCCAGCTACATCGTCGACAATTGCGAGACGCTTTCTGGCCAGCCAATTAAAGATGCTGGACTTTCCGACATTTGGTCGGCCAATGATGACTACTTGCGGTACTGACATAACGGTTTCATCATAATGACGGCTATGAAGTTGGTCGACGGGGAATCGGCAAGCTAAATGAGTAATCCACCGTATGATGGAAATGTACGAGGATGATTCCGAATATACGTATGTCTGGCAAATGGATAGCGTGTAGAACGACTACCTGTGCACATGCGGAAACAAGATCGTTACAATTGCATCTGTAAACGAGACGTTGGTTAAATAGATCGCGAAATAATGCAGTCGGATCAGCTAAAAAAGACGATCACTCAATTCCTGCGGAGTGCACAGAGCGCAGGGGTTACCGGCACATCTCCAGCTAAAAGTATTGAGATTCCAAACACAGAACTGGAATCTCACTCCAATAATCAAGAATCTGGATCTGATATAAGCCATGCGGCGATGGCTGAGTCAACAGGCAAAACAAACGAGCACGATATGGGTAAAGAAACCTTAACAATTGTCGAGCAAGAAGTGTCTCAGTGCACATTGTGTAATGAGCTTGTTGCGAACCGAACACAGACCGTATTTGGTGTGGGAAATCCCAACGCTGATCTGGTGTTCTTTGGCGAAGCACCAGGGCGTGATGAAGACAAACAAGGCATTCCCTTTGTCGGTCGGGCCGGTCAGTTACTGACCAAGATCATCGAGGCGATGGGAATGCAACGTGATGACGTGTATATCCTGAACACCGTGAAGTGCCGGCCACCGGATAATAGAAACCCGTCCCCAGAAGAGCAGGAACACTGTAAGGGATTTCTAAACCGGCAACTGGCACTTATTAAACCAAAGTACATCTGCTGTCTGGGTAGCGTACCAAGCAAAAATCTGCTCGAAACCAAAGAGACGATTGGAAACCTTCGTGGAGTTTTGCATGACGTAAATGGATGGAAGGTGCTATGCACCTATCACCCCGCCTATCTATTGAGAAATCCAAGTGCCAAGCAACTCGTTTGGGACGATGTGCAGATACTTATGGAAGATATGGGGTTGCCCGTTTCCAAAACGTAACGTCATCGGATTCCATTAAGGCGTGCGTCAACAACAGCTAAGCAGATGATTCTTCATCTGTAGAAGCAGTTTCCTTCTTGGATTCAGCGGACTTGAAGGGTTGGTAATCCTCCGGCTTCGCAACATAGAAAGCCATTAGTCCGAGGTTTCGTGCAAAAAGAAACGAAGTCATCGTGAACAGCAGGCATCCGAAGAAGTACGTCCAGATCTTGTAATCCTTAGCAAATTCATGGTCGATTGCCATATATGAGAAGACGAACATCAAGATGCTAAACGGAATCGCATAGGCCAGGAATCGCGACATTTCACCGGGCCTGTCGGCAATCGCTTTAACTAACTCGCCAGAGATGGGGCGAGTCATCGACCCGGAACTCATCATTGACATAACAACAAAGGAAAAGGTGATCATGTGTATCACGGTCGGAACGATCCACCAGTATGATCCCGGATCTTCAATGGTTATTACGAATAACACTGCGAACGGAAGTGCCGGTAGATAGCTAAAGATCGCTGCGACGGCAACAAAAAACAGATTCGACAGCCACTCCATCAGGTCAATTGGCGGCCAGTCAATTAATTCGAGGTCACCGGCAGCAGTTTCCCGGCAAATCACAATGAACGTGCTGGCAAGTAGCAGCAACCCCGGCACCAGAATGAGAATTCCAATGACGGTACAAAATACTTGTGCAAACTGTAGTTCCGCACCGGCCTGTTCTGGTCGGTAATAGAGCACACAAAGCCCCAGCCATAAGACCATCGTTGTTATAGCTGAGAATGCCAGAAAGCCACTATTGATCAATATTTGAGAGAGTCGCACGATCCACTGTTCATTGTCATCTAGTTCATACTCTTCCGTTTCCTTCTGATGTTGATCGCGTGCCTGAGCCAGTAATTCCATCTGATGCTCTTTAGGGCTGCGACTGATCGGAGTAACATCTGGTAACGGTTCGTATGTCTGCTCCAACGGTGGTTCGAGACCGAACATGTCATCATCACCTTCAATAGGCTTGAGACGTGTTAGTGGTTTATCAACTGGAGTGGTTATTGCGACATCTGTGAAACAATCAGGGCATTGAATTGAGCTTCCGATCTGATCGGTACTGACCATGATGACCGTCTCACAGACTCCACACTTAACACTGAATTCCTGTATTTCAACGTACTGGTCCATGATGTTGGGAAGATTAAGCTCTTCGGCAGGCATCAATTGAAGTTCATCTTCAGCATCGTCGTTTTCGCGATCGTCTCCTTGTTCCTGATCATCCTTTTCCACATTAGAGAGAGTGATTGGGTCGATCGGTTCTGACGGCGGTATTGCAGTCGGACTTGCATGCGGTTCGACAGGCATCAATGGAATCAAGTCACTGTCATGCTCGATAGCATCGGGTGAGATGTCTGGACTCGGTTGTTTAGACTTCGGTGTGACGGCGTTTTCTTCGGGAGGTTTGCTATCAACTCGGGGTGCATTTGAATCCTCGTCCGTAGCAGCCTCTGGTCGTTGAGCTGGAGAAGACGCAGATGGCCGCGGTGATTCAGGCGTTTCAGGTGCCCTTGTTTCAGTTCCCCTAGCTTCAGGTGCCTGTGGCGTGGGAGTCGGTTCCGGTGCAGTGACCTCTGGAGCATGTGGAGCATCGGTGAGACTTGCAAAATCAAGGTCATCAAAGGCACTCGATACAGGTGCCTCTGTCGAATCAGATGCAGAAGATTCGCCGGGAACAGTGATAGGCTGCTCACACTTATTACAGAGCTGTTCAGTGCCGGCCTGACTGTCCGGCGCTGTGATCTGATCTTTGCAATGAGGGCATGGGAAGTACAGCATTTGGCCTGTCCTTCCGAAGGTGGTAAAGAGCTAGTCCTGCAATACCTCAGATTCACGCAGCTTCGCAGCTTCGTTTACCTGATCTTCGAATTTCTTTGTTAGATTTTGGATCTCGTCCTTGCAGTCATCCCGCAGATCCTCAGTCAGAGTTTTATCTTTCTCAGCCTGCTCAGCCGCCTTATTTCCATCTCGTCTGATATTGCGAATGGAGACGCGTGTTTCTTCAGCGAGTTCTTTGATGCGAATAACCAGCTTGCGTCTCACTTCAGTACTCAATTGAGGCACCGTAATGCGAACAAGTTTGCCATCGTTTTGAGGGTTAAACCCAAGGTCGCTTGAGACAATTGCTTTTTCAATATCCGGAATAATGCTCGGATCATAGGGCCGAATCACGATTTGTTGCGGTTCCGGCACTCCGACATTTGCGAGTTGCTTAAGTGGCGTGGGTGAACCATATGCTTCAACTTTCAGCGACTCAACGATTCCGGGATTGGCCTGTCCGGTTCGGATTCCAGCTAGATTTGTCTTGAGGTGATTAAAGGCTTTGTCCATTCGATCTTCTGTATCAAGTAGGATTTCATCGTATGACATGACAGAGATTCCAGTGCCTTAAGTGTTGATTGGTTTGCGGTTGCTTGTTTGTCTTAATGAACAATAGGGATTGGAGGTTACTCTTTTGTCGACTCTACTTTCGAGCCGATCCACGTACCGATCTTATCACCTTGAATTGCTTTCACGATGTTACCGTCTTTCTTGTAATTAAAGACCATGATCGGCATGCTGTGTTCCATACAGTGTGTGATGGCAGTACTGTCCATCACCTGGAGGCCTTGTTCCACGACGGTGGAATAATCCAGTTCCGGATATAGGACTGCATGCGGATTTTTTTCCGGATCGTCGCTGTAGACTCCGTCAACTCGAGTTGCCTTTATCAGGATATCGGCTTCCAATTCAAGTGCACGTTGAGCCGCTGCTGTATCGGTCGTTACAAAGGGGCTACCCGTTCCTGCTCCGAGAATAATCAGACGTCCTTTTTCCAAGTGGCGTCTGGCACGACGTCGAATGTACGGTTCCGCGACCCCGTCCATATGAATGGCACTCATGAGTCTAGTTTGGCAACCAACCGATTCCAGTGCATCTTGTAACGCGAGTCCGTTAATTACGGTCGCAAGCATACCCATATAATGAGCTGTTGCTTGCTGGATGCTCGCATTCTTATCTTTGAATTGAGCACCTCTGAGGATATTACCGCCACCGATTACGATAGCGATTTCACATCCCATTTGCTGAGCCTGGAATACCTGTCGGGAAATTTCCATGACTTCTTCCATGCTAATGCCACGTTCTCCGGCATGTGCAAGACTCTCACCGGAGAGCTTTAGGACAACTCGTTTGTACTTTGGTTGGGTCATTTGCAATGGGTCTCTTAAATATCTGATTAGCCAAACACCATGACAAAAAGTAAGCCCCGGTGTTTGCCGGGGCTTACATCGTATCAAATTCGAAGCGAATTAACCTTCTTCGCCGTCGTCCCCGATTTCCCAGTGGACATATTGCTTAAGGCTCATGCCCTTACTTTCAGCGAACTTGGCAACCGTCATGCTGTCGTCTTTGACGAATGGCTGCTCACTAAGTACACGTTCAGCAAAGTAGTTGCGAAGCCGTCCTTCGACCATTTTGTCGACGATATTTTCCGGCTTCCCTTCAGCCAACGCGGCGTTGCGAAGTGTCTCACGCTCGGTGCTGACTTCATCCTGAGGCAGGTCTTCGACGCTGAGTACAGCTGGTCGCATCGCGGCCACGTGCATGCAGATGTCGCGGGCAGATTCATCATCACCACCATCTACAGCGAGGATAACGCCGGATACGGTACCGGCATTATGGCTGTAGCCACCGCAGCCACTGACGATTTTGACAAATCGGCCAACGTTAAACACTTCGCGGATTCGATTAAACAACTCGTCTTTTTGTGCACCAAGACTTGTTCCCGGTTGGCTTGGCGAATCGAGTGCGAGCAATGCATCCGAAGAATCAATGCCGTCGCTATTTGCTAATGCGGTAGCTAGATCGTCTGCAAGTTGAATGAATTCTTCATTTTGAGAGACCGGAGCACTCTCGCATTTCAATTCGACCATAGCACTTGTTGTGTTGTTTACACCAACGTGCATGCCGAAGCGACCGAATGCCGTTTCGCGACCAGCTCGTTTTTCAAAGACTTTTGCACCGCGTTCCCGAAGCCACTTCACAGCAGCTTCTTTGTCACCGTCACATTCGGTAAGTGCTTTTTTACAGTCCATCATGGGCAAGCCGGTGGACACACGTAGTTCTTTTACATCAGCGGCAGAAATATCAGCCATCGTCTTTTCCTTTTTCTATTCTCTAGTGTCGTGAGAGGTAAGCGTTGTGAATTCCGATGTAGTCTCAGTCAGAATTCCCAGTGGTTCCCTCAATCACACGATGATCTATGGATTCAGATCTGACGCCTTATCAGATCCTGTTCGTTATTGAGGTGCCTATTCTGCGGCATCTTCAGCTGGAGTTTCTTCAGCCGGAGCATCTTCAGCCGGAGCATCTTCAGCCGGAGCATCTTCAGCCGGGGCATCTTCAGCCGGGGCATCTTCAGCCGGGGCATCTTCAGCCGGGGCAGCATCTGCTGGTGCTTCTTCTGCTGGTGCTTCTTCTGCTACCTCAGTTGCCTCTGCAGCTTCAGCCACGGGTTCTGCAGGAGCAGGAGCCGGTGTTGGAGCGGGAGCAGGGGCCGGAGTTGGAGCAGCTGCCGGAGCAGCGTCTTTATTTGCACCAGCTTTACCTGATTTTCCTTCTAGCACAGCGTCAGCCAGATGTTGCATGATAAGCTCGATGGATCGCAGTCCGTCGTCATTACCGGGAATCGGTAGATCAACAGTGTCTGGATCGCAATCAGTATCGATGAGTGCAACAGATGCGATGCCCATTCTTTTAGCTTCGCGGATTGCGTTCTTTTCTTTATTTGGATCGATAACGACGACACATTCAGGTAGTCGGTTCATCGTGCGGACACCGTTCAGATTTCTGAACATCTTGCGGTATTCGCGATTCAATGCTGATTGCATCTTCTTGCTGTAGGTATTGATCTCATCACTTGCAAGCAGTGTTTCCAATTCTTCCAATCGACCAAGTCGGTCGCGGATGGTGCGGAAGTTTGTCAGGGTACCACCAAGCCATCGATGACTTACAAATGGCATACCACAACGGCCTGCTTCGCGTTCGATGACGCCACTTGCCTGTCTCTTGGTACCGGCAAAAAGGATGAGGCTACCGCCTGCAGCGACTTGCTTTAGGTATTTCTTAGCTCGAAGAAGGCCGCGAACGGTTTCGCGAATATCTACAACGTGGATTCGGTTTTTACGAGCGTAGATGTACGGTGCCATTTTCGGGTTCCAGCGACTAGCGCGGTGCCCGAAGTGCACCCCTGCTTCAATTAGATCTTGAACAAGGTTATTTGCCATTATCGTCTCCCTATTTCAATTCGGATTTCTGGCGATAACGGATCACGTGATGGCTCACTATCATGTTTGTGACATGAATCCGTTACAGGGGGTCCCTTTGCCATTGAAACCACTGGGGTTATGTCAAAATAAGTGCAGATGTACGACGAGGAACATTGCACTTCCTGTAAGTAGTCCAATCTATCACCGCTCGGAAAAACGGTCAATTGGACGATTTTAATATGTGTAAATTCCTCTAGCCGGTCTTCCTAAAAACAGGGGTCTTAGTAGTTGTCACAGGACAATTACCCCTCTAAATTGGCATGTTTGTGTGCGGCAATTGCGCCCATGCAGTAATCAACGTATAACTATGCCTTTTCTGGAGTTGTGCAGTGCCAGGCACATGTGTCATTGGTTTACAGTGGGGTGACGAGGCCAAAGGTAAATTGGTCGATCTACTTACTCCAAACTTTGATCTTGTTGTTCGATATCAGGGCGGCGCAAATGCCGGCCACACCGTAGTAATCGGTGACCAGACTTTCAAGCTGCACCACATTCCCAGTGGAATACTGAATCCACAGGTGAAAAATATTATCGCACCCGGTGTGGTACTAAATCCCGGAACGATTCTTCAGGAAATCGACAGCTTATTAGCTGATGGCGTCGACCCGAGCGAAAACATGATCATTAGCGATCGTGTTCATGTCGTTTGCCCGTGGCATATAGAAGAAGATAAAGCACTAAATGCCATGCTTGTCGGTGGTGAGTCGATTGGCACGACGTTGCGTGGAATTGGTCCGTGTTACCGAGACAAGGTTGGCCGAACATTTGCAATCCGTCTTGGTGATATGTTTCGTGATGACTTTGCCGAAAAGGTACGAGGTATCGTTACCGCAAAGAAACGAATTCTTTCCGGTATTCGAGGTGACGATGCAGATGGCAGCGTTGAACTAGATGCAGAGGCCATTATTAATGAATTCAATGGATATGCTGCACGTCTGAAACCATATGTAGCAGACACGAACCACTTGCTGCACGATGCCGTCGCTGACGGCAAGAAGCTGTTATTTGAGGGTGCTCAAGGAGCGCTATTGGACATTGACCATGGCACATTCCCATTTGTGACGAGCAGTAACAGCTCTGGAGTTGGAATCACCGGAGGAAGCGGTGTACCACCAAAGTGGATCAACAAGGTTATTGGCGTCATCAAATCCTATTCTACACGTGTTGGTGGTGGGCCATTCCCTACAGAACAAGACAACGAAGTTGGCGCTAAGATCCGAGATCTTGGCAATGAATATGGTACGACGACAGGCCGGCCGCGGAGATGTGGTTGGTTTGACGCGGTGGCTGTGCGGTATTCAGCACGTCTCAGCGGCGTGGACTCATTGAGCTTGATGATGCTAGATGTGATGAGCCATCTTAATGAAATTAAAATCTGTACGGCGTAGCGTATTGATGGCGTCGAGACAAATCTATTCCCAAGTAACGCGGACGACTTGCGACGTGCCGAGCCGGTATACGAGACTCTGCCGGGTTGGAATCACGATGTAACCGCAGCACGAAGCATCGAGGAGATACCGGAATTAGCAATGAGCTTTGCCAACCGGGTTGGCGAAGTCGTCGGTGTACCGGTTGCAATGGTATCTGTCGGACCCGATCGGGCACAGTCTATCTTCGTAGATGGAAACGCTCAGCAAATGGCGGGCGTTGGCGGTTAGTCGCTGCATGTTATATCCTACATGAAGTGCAACCGTTTTCATTTGAGCAAATGACGGCCGCTGACGTACAGGCGTCACTTCACGCTGACGCAGGAATAGAATCGGGATCATGGCTAATTCTCAGCAGTTGCCATCTCACATTGCCGTCATCATGGATGGCAATGGGCGTTGGGCACAACGTCAAAACCTGCCACGCATCGAAGGGCATCGACGCGGCGTTGCAAGTGTACGCAGAACGGTTGAAGAATGCACGCGTCTGGGAATCGAACAACTGACGTTGTATTGCCTGTCGAGTGAGAATTGGAAACGACCGCAATCGGAGCTTGACTTCCTTATGCACCTGCTTGAGCAGTACATGATTGAAGAACGCAGCACGATTATGAAACAGGATGTGCGCGTACGTACGATCGGACGCCGCTGCGGAATTCCCGAAGGTGTCCTGCGTGAAATCGACAAGACGATTGAGTTGAGTGCAAACAATAAAGGCACGTGCTTATGCCTGGCGATCAATTACGGTGGTCGCGGTGAAATCGTAGATGCGATCAGCAAGATTGCTCGTGATGTCAAGGATGGTCGAGTTGATCCTGAGTTGCTCAACGAAGAGCGGATTGGCCAATATCTTTACACAGCGGGAATGCCGGATCCCGACTTGTTAATTCGTACCAGCGGCGAGATGCGGATCAGTAACTTCCTGCTGTGGCAGTTAAGCTACAGCGAAATCTGGGTTACGAACAAATGCTGGCCGGAATTCGAAGAGTCCGACCTTCATGAGGCCATCGAGATTTATTCCAGTCGCGAGCGGCGGTTCGGTGGTCTAACTGCCGAAATTGATGACGAATGACAGCGGCGAATTTTACGACACTCCAAACTTACAAGGTAGACCATTGCTCAAGACTCGATTAATCGCCTCGACAATTATCATCAGCTTCTTGTCCGGGGTCATTTATCTAGATGTTGCTCATCCACTTGCAGGCGTCGGTGGCTTGTGGCTCGTCCCATTGTTATTGATTGCTTCGATGATGGCTGGCTCAGAGCTCGCGGGTATGTGCACTGCGGGCGGCTTATCACTGAATAAGCGTATGGTGCTCGTGGGCATTTTTATCATTCAGATTCTTACCACGGTGCCATTGCTGATGGACATTGGCAGTGGCTATCCGGCGGATTGTCCGATCGGTAGAGCAGGGTGGCCCGGAATCGGACTGGCAGCCGCATTTGGATTGCTCATCCTGGTGGAGATGGTTCAGTTCCGTGAACCTGGTGGCGTTGTTGCAAGGATTTGTAATGGCACAATGGTTATTCTCTACACTGGGTTTATGCCGAGTTTTATGATCCTGATTCGTACATTTGATGGTGGCGGCGAATTGGGTATCGTGGCTCTGATCTCTCTTGTAGCGATCCCAAAGATAAGTGACTCCGCGGCATACTTCACCGGTAAGTCGATTGGCAAACATAAACTGGCACCTAAACTGAGTCCCGGAAAAACTGTTGAAGGCGCTGTCGGCGCCGTTGTCGGCGGTTGTGCTGGTGCGTGGCTGTTCTTTGAAGTGTTAGCACCCAAGGCTGCCCCTGCCATTTCTGATTTAGCGGTGTGGAAGTGGCTGGTATATGCAATTGTCTTGACCGTTACCGGAATACTCGGTGACCTGGCGGAATCACTCATTAAACGTGACATGCAAATCAAGGATTCAAGCTCATGGTTGCCAGGGCTCGGCGGAATTCTGGATGTCATGGATTCGATTACCCTTTCCGCTGTTCCGGCTTATTTATGCTGGGTGTCCGGTTTGATGAGCTAAAAGCCAAAAGACTAAAAGCCAAAAGGAAGTTGCTGGCATAAAAACAGGTCGTTAGTTCGCCAGTTTCTCAATAATGTCAGTCGCCTAAATAAGCGACAAAACCATAGAAATACCCGTATATTCGGAAATACCCTTTACAATTCAATTCAACAATTGAAAAGATAGTACTTAGGCTCTGACAGCCAATAATTGACTTATCCTATGTCAGCTATAGTGACTTACATGAAAGACACACAGGCCCTGAACCGGTCTCTAATCGAGTCGATGGCTTTCAAGTGCAAAGTGAATTCACTACGTATTCATACCTCAATGGAATTGCGTGAGATAAACTGAATCGCGCCGCCCAATGGCGCAGGCAGATTTCACGCTTCATATGTTTGAATCATCTCTATCATTAACCGACGCGGATCATGTGCTGGCACTGTTTGGCTCGCGTGATCAGAACATTCGTATGATCCGCGAAAAGCTCGGCGTGGATGTGTTGCATCTGGACGGTAAGGTGCGTGTGACCGGTGACGAACCATCTGTGGTCAAAGCGACGGAGGTCCTCGAGCAGCTCAAAGATCTTGTACTGCGAAATGGCGGTGTTTCTATAGAGGACACTCAGAGATTACTTGCAGGAATCACAGGCGATTTTGGTTCGATCATGAGCACGCAGATCGACGTGATCAATGCCAGCCAAAAAATTCGCCCACGTACCGTTGGACAGGCAAAGTACATTGATGCAATCAATCGCCGGGAAGTGGTCTTCGCACTTGGGCCGGCCGGAACGGGCAAGACGTATCTCGCTGTCGCCATGGCCGTCCAGTACTTCAAACATCAGGATGTACGAAAGATCATTCTTGTGCGGCCCGCTGTGGAAGCAGGAGAGAGCCTTGGATTCCTTCCAGGTGATTTGCGGGCCAAGATCAACCCATACTTGAGACCTTTACTTGATGCACTCAATGCCATGCTTGATTACGACATGGTCAAGGAATTGATCGAGAAGGATGTCATTGAAGTTGTTCCACTGGCATATATGAGAGGCCGCACACTCGATGACGCATTTATCATCCTTGATGAAGCACAAAATTGCAGTGTATCGCAAATGAAAATGTTCCTTACCAGGATGGGATCCGGATCACGTATTGTCGTATCCGGTGATCCAACGCAAGTCGACCTGCCGCCGAATCAAAGGAGTGGACTAATCGATGCAGTTGACAGATTGCAGTTCATTGATGGCGTCGAGATTGTAAAACTCACACGTAAGGACATCGTACGTCACCATCTGGTGCAAGAGATCGTTAATGCATACGAAACTTCGGGCAAAGACCGGAAGAATCCCCGTTAAGCGTCCAATCACGCCAATCACCTTAAAAGTCAGTTATGGCCAGCGGAAACCAATCAAAACAGCGAATCGAACGGACGACCGTGCACGGTTTGTCCCGGCGTACGCGTTGGAAGTCGCTGCGGGAATTGGCTAGTGACGGCTCTGTTTGGGGACGTGGGTTTATTTGTCTGGTTTTTGTGTTGATCGTTTTCGCCATCAACCGTGGCTGGCAACCGGCCTTTAGCTTTCACCAGGGCTATATTCCTCAGCGAGATATTGTTGCCGCTACCCCATTTGAAATCGACGATCCAATCGCAACTCAACGTGCACGTATTCAGGCACGCTCGCGTGCAATGAACGTCTACGAAAATGACAAGACGGGATTCAATGAACATGTGCTGCGGTTTATGCAGCTGATCGGCGTAGTGAATGATGCCGAGGCCTTTGATGCGCTGGATATCGAGACGTGGTCACAGTTGGTAACGCGAAACAGTGCCTTGAACGATGATGAGTCGGTTACTAAGCCAATGCAGGCCGTCAAAATTTTCGATGTCATTCACTCTGATGAGATGATGTATACATCGTTGCAAGAGTCACTGCTTTCGGTTTACGACAGCATCTCAGTCAATGGTGTCATTGATCGACTCTCTCATGAACCAGAGGACGGCAGCTATGAGCGGATTCAGGTGTATGATCAGTCGGGATCATTTGACCAAACGCAATTCCGAATTCCGGTAGATACCATATTGGCTTCTTCCGTGGAAAAGCAAATTGTCGAAGATGTAACACTCGCATTGGTTGCGAAGGGATTTCCACGGGCTGATGCTGAGATCGTCACTCAGGCATTGGGAAATTGGATCAGCTTTAACTCGCTGCCCACGACGCTGACAATCAACCGTGAATTGAGCCGATCCAATCAGGAGTCTCTTGTAAATAGTGTCGAAACGCAATTGATCAGCTATCAACCAGGTGATGTCATTGCCAGCGGCGGCGAACCGATTGACTACAGCGAAGTGGAACTGCTTAGAAAAGAGTACGACGCTCGCGTTACTCAGATTGGTTTGCCGGAGTTGTTGGGCATTTCCATGGCCAACCTTGGTATGTACATCGCGTTGTTTGCAATGTCAGCGGCGTATCTATACGTGTACGAGCCGCGAGTCGTCCGTCACCCATGGCTGATGTTACGGATACTCTTATTACTTGCCATTGCCGTTACAGCGATTCGTTTGGTGGCTCAAGACAGTTGGCGAGCGCAGTTGGTGCCGGTGGTGATGTTTGCGATGATTCTAACCATTGCATTTCGTCGTGATGTGGCGCTGTTATTGTCGATGACACTGGCGTTAATTGTCTCCGTATCGATGGGTATGGGCCTACCTGAATTCATCATCATGGTGGCTGCCATCGCGCCTTCAACTCTCCTGATCGGTCACATTCGAAACCGAACGCGACTAACACAAGTTGGATTGACTGCGGGTGTCATTACGATGTTAACCACGATTGGTATGGGCATTCTGACTCAGCAAACGCCGGGCGTATCTGCTAACGAATACTGGAATACACTCCTAAATATCGATACCTGGAATCTAACGGGATATGTAATCGCACTGCTGCGAGGTGCCGCGTGGTACGGATTCTGTGTGCTATTGGCCGGGTTTTTCACGACGGGATTATTACCGCTGGTGGAATGGGCGTTTAAAGTTTCTACAGATATCAGCCTTAAGGAGCTTGGTGATCCGAAGCATCCATTGCTTAAGGAACTGGCTGAACGGGCACCGGGTACATACAACCATTCGTTACAAGTTGCATCACTTGCTGAACAGGCAGCTGAGGCAATCGGTGCGAATGGTCTGCTGGTTAGAGTCGGCGCTTACTTTCACGATATCGGCAAGATGTTTAAGCCCGAGTATTTCGCGGAGAACCAGACAGGTGCAACAGGAGACTTGCATCAACGATTGTTACCAGCCATGAGTCGATTGGTGATTATTGCCCATGTTAAAGATGGAATTGAACTGGCTCGCGAGCATCATCTGCCAACTTCGTTGATCGATTTCATCGAGCAACATCATGGTACAACGTTGGTGGAGTACTTCTATCATCAGGCCAAGTCAGCAAGCGATGCTGATCCGGACAACAAAGAGGTGGATGAGTCAGAGTACCGATATCCAGGCAGAAAACCGCAGTCGCGTGAGGCGGCGGTTATGATGATGGCGGATGCTGTAGAGAGTGCCACGCGTGCATTGGACGAACCAGCACCGGCGCGAATCGAGAGCCTTATACGCGACATTGCCATGAGCCGTTTGCTTGATGGTCAATTTGACGAGAGTGGACTCACTCTGACTGAGCTATCGGTTATTCAAGTGAACTTAACCAGTTCATTACAGGCGGTATTGCATAACCGGCCAAAGTATCCGAGCAAGGATGAAGTTGACGGATCTGCTGAAGATTCGTCCAAGCAAGAGTCGGCGTGATTAGGGTTTGCCGTATATGGGCATAGGAATTCTGAATTGATCGACGTGCGTATCAGCAATGAACAGCAATCCCATCCGATTGATGAAAATCGCTTGATCGATGCTGTACATCTAATTACAAGCGAAGCCGGATTTATTCAAGGCAGCGTTAGCCTGGCGGTTGTTGACGACCCGACGATCCACGCGCTCAACGTGCAGTATTTAGAGCACGATTATCCCACGGATGTATTGAGTTTTGTACTCGAACGCGAACAACCGCTGCTCGATGGCGAAGTAATCGTAAGTGCTGATACTGCAGCCGAAGATGCTAAAACTTACGGTTGGAAAATGAACGATGAGTTGCTGTTATATGTCATACACGGTACGCTACATCTCGTTGGATTCAACGATAAGACGCCCGATGGTCAGGCAGAAATGCACGTGCAAGAGGCGAAATACTTGTTGAAGTTTGGACTGCAGCACCGCATCGACCCGGCATGAGACGATGCAGTAGATGGCGATTGCATCCGAGCATGAAATCCATTCGACTTTTCACATGAGGCTTTAGGTGCTCACACCTGACACGCTGTCCTGGCTTATTAATCTGGATCTGCTTTTGATCCTGATCGGTGCCATTGGTTCACGGTTGTTACAGGATTTCTCGCGCCACGACTTGCAGACCTATTGTCGAAAGAAGGGGAAACCCGATCTTTGGAAGGATGTGCTTGAGAGACACGACCGATGCGTGCTCGCATCCGAAACGCTGTTGTCACTTTCCTTTGCTTTTTTTGTTGCTTGCTGCGTTGGAATTGCTGTAACTGAATCAACGGCGGATAGCGCGATGGAGCAATTGGTCAAGATATCAACGGACGAAGCCGCACACCGTGCAGACGGAGGCGAAATCGGATTGGCAACAATTTGGCTTGGCTTGCTGTTACTTTCGCTCATCGTGTGGATTCCTCGCGCTATAACGGGTTCGTTTGCAGCGCCGGTGATCTTTCACTCATGGCTGTTCTGGGTGGGATTAGCCAAAGTGATGACGCCGCTGACAGTCGGAGTTGTCAGCATGCGCTTCCTGGCTGTTCGACTAAGTGGTCGAGACATCTCAGAGGATGAAGAGGAGGAGGCACTGGAAGACGAGATTCGGTCTATTGTCACGGCTGGTATGCATGAAGGGTTGCTGGAAGAAGATGCCTGGGAAATGATTGAAGGCGTGATGGAACTCGATGACGTCGATGTTCAGGAGATCATGACTCCGCGAAGTGAGATCGATGCCATTGATGTAAACACGCCTTGGGATGACGTGCTCGATTATGTAGTCAAAGTCGGTCGAACACGCGTCCCGGTTTTCGACGGATCGTTAGATAAAATTATCGGTGTACTCTACGCAAAAGATCTCCTAAGCAGTCTCGCTACAACTCCAAAGAACGGTAAACGTCAACTTTCAGGCCTTGTACGTGAAGCCTGGTTTATTCCGACGACAAAAATCGTGGATGACCTGTTGCGAGAATTCCAACGTAATCGCAATCACATCGCCATCGTCGTGGATGAATACAACAGCGTATCCGGATTGGTGACCATTGAAGACGCTTTGGAAGAGATCGTTGGTGAAATTATCGACGAGCACGACGACGAATTACCACCGGAAATCACTGATAGTGTTAATGGAATAGCGGAGGCCTCTGGTCGAGCGCATCTTGATGACATTAATGAGAAGCTTGGGTTGGAGATTACCGAAAGCGACGAGATTGATACTATTGGTGGATTCGTTGTACATCAGCTAGGTTATATCCCAGCGGTAAACGAAGTACTTTCTGAACCGTCAGTGCGGATTACTGTTTTACAGGCATCGAAGCGCCGGGTGGAACGCGTCCGAATTGAACGCGTTTCTAACGGCAGCGAGTAGTTCAAACGCTAAGTGAACAAACCTTGTTCACACATGGAAACATCGATTCGGCGGTACTATGGCGAGTGAGAAGTCTCAGGCGATTATTATCCGGCTGGTGGAATTCAGTGAATCCAGTTGCGTTGTGACCATGTTTACCCGGGATTTCGGGAAGATAGGTGCTCTGGCCAAAGGAGCGCGCCGTCCTAAAAGTCCGTTCGAGTCTGCTCTTGACCTGTTGGCCCTATGTCGAATAGTCTTCCTCCACAAATCCTCGGATGCCTTGGATTTATTGACTGAAGCGAAGCTTGAGCGGAGATTCCGTGCGGCGACCGGCAGCTTACCGCACCTGTACGCAGGGTATTATGTGGCAGAGTTGATGAACGAGTTGACGCATACCGGCGATCCCCACCCAGAGCTGTTCGATGTAGCGAATCAGACGATTCATGCACTCGACGGCATGGCAAGCCCGCTTCGCACGATAAGTAATTTCGAGATTAAGGCTTTGCAGCTTCTTGGACATTTTCCATCCTTACGGACTTGTTCATGTTGTGGGGTTGAAGTCGAAAAAGCGAAACGTGTTCCGTTTGGTCAGTTGTCCGGTGGTGTCCTGTGTCCTGGTTGTCGAGTCGGTCGAACGAAGGTTATCGGTATTTCCAGCGATGTGCTGGAAGCGATGATTACGCTGTCCGAATCGTCAACGGCGGACCTGAATGATGTAATTAGCTCGCGCGCTTTAGGGGAACTTCGTGGCTTGCTGAATAACTACATCGCTCACCTGTTAGGAAAACGACCTCGCCTTCATAAATTCATGTCGCAAATGGCGACTGCTGATGCAATGAAGGCATAAGAATTAAAACGACGTCTGGCGAATGCCCGACACGGACAAGGATGTCCTAAATGCAAAACAAGTGGAAATGGGCAAGGATGCTCATTGTCTTGATACTGTTCGCTATCCCGATTGGCTGTAATACAGGCATTCGGACTTCTGACGAATTGCTCGGCGTGACAGATCTGGATGCAGCCTATCAGCACGCACGTAAACGGAATCCCCCGGCATCGTACGCTGCGAAAAAAGAGGCTGAAAAGTCTCCGGGTGACTATCTCGACATAGCATTCAGTGTGCTGGATACACCAGAAACTGCCCAGCAAGAAGAGGCAAGCGAACAGTTCAAGCTGGCAGAATTTGCCTTTAACCGTGCGACGGAATATCGGGACAAAAGTCGTGGAAGACCTTCGGACTTAAAACTTGCCGGTAAGCACTTCCAAACTGCTGCAGAGTCGTACATTGAAGCTGCTGACTTGTGGAGAGAATCAGCTCTGGAAGAAGATGCTCTGTTTATGGCTGGTGAAGCATACTTCTTCATTGATTATTACGAAGATGCCATTAATCAGTACTCTGCGCTAATTAAGAAATATCCAAATACGAGACACTTGGATCGTGCTCAGCAGAAAAGGTTTGCTATTGCCAAGTACTGGCTGGACGCAGAGATTAAAAGCCCCACTAGGTTTTTCCACATGAATATTTTCGATCATTCGATGCCCATGCATGAGCGATTATCCAAGGCCATCAACATACTAGATCGTATGAGATTTCAGGATCCAACAGGTGCATTGTCGGACGATGCAACGATGCTTGTTGGTCAAACCTATTTCAATCTAAAAGACTATTCCAGATCTGATATCTACTTTGCAGACCTCGTGAAAATGTTTCCCAGTAGTGAGCATCAATTCAATGCACATGTGCTCGGTATGCAATGCAAACTCAAGCTGTATATGGGTGCTGAATACTCGGCCGTGCCGTTGGAAACAGCGGCTGAATACTTAAGCCAGATTCATCGCCTGTTTCCACAGGAGTATAAAAAGCATCACGATCGTCTCGATCGGTTTGCCGCTGAGATTCGATACAAGAAAGCCGAGCGTGAGTGGTTTGTATCGCAGTATTACGAAACGAAAAAGGAATATCGTGCGGCCCGGTTCTATTTGAATGAACTGGCGACGAACTATCGTGATACGCCATACGGAAATCGTGCGATCGCTCGGCTAAATTCCATACAGCAATTCCCGGGTAAACCAGCTCAGGAAATGGAGTGGCTCGTAGACTTATTCCCGGAAGAAGAAAAAGCAAAACCGCTTATCGCTGCTGAATCGAGTGATGCAACACTGCGGTAAGTGATGTCAGAATCAATCTACATGATTTCAAAATCGAACATCCCGATCAGGTCGTCATTAGGAAGTTGGATGCTCCTTTGTGCGATTTCCATTTGTGGGTGTCAGGGATACAAGCTGGGGTCTTTAGATTTATACCGTCCGGACATTCGGACGGTTTACATTCCAATGATCCAATCCGACAGTTACCGCAAGGGCCTTGGGGAGCAATTGACAGAAGCGGTTGTGAAGGAAATCGAAGCGAAAACACCATATAAGGTTGTTGACCGAGAACGAGCGGATACGATTTTGGAGGTGCGTCTGGTGGATGAGCGGAAGTGGGTCATTGCGGAAGATGCATATGATCAAGCTCGCGACGTATCGACTGAATTACGAGTCCAAATTTCCTGGATTGATCGTCAGGGACAACAGCTCATGCAGCGTAGTGCGACAGATCTCCCCAACGCGTCCTTGGAAATCGTAGCATCTTCAGGATTCGTAGCCGAAGGCGGACAGTCGCTTGTTAGTGCACATCAGGATGCGATTCAAAAACTCGCAAAGCAAATTGTGGCTCAGATGGAGCTACCCTGGTAAACGGTCCGATGTATCGCGTGTCTGACGTGTTGCACGGTACACATCCAATGCGTGCTTTACGGCAAGTACATCATGTACGCGGATCACGTGTATTCCCTGATCCGCAAGTGCAATTGCCGCACCGGCGGTACCCGGCATCCGATCACTCTGCTTGTCTTGCATGATATGCGCGATGAATCCTTTGCGGCTGTGCCCAACGAGAATCGGACAACCAAGCTCGACAAACTGAAAGCAATTTTGCATGAGGGTGAGATTGTGATCGTGCGTCTTGCCAAATCCGATCCCTGGGTCCAGGCAGATGTTCTCGTGTCTGACACCGGCTGCAAGAAGCGCATCACGCCGATCTTTGAGGTATCCGGTGATTTCACTCACGACATCACCGTAGGACGGGTTATCCTGCATGTTTTGAGGATTGCCCTGCATATGCATGGCACAAATACCAGCTCCGGACTCTGTCGCAATGCGAATCATATCCAGATCGCCTTCCAGCCCGGTTACATCGTTTATGATTTCGGCGCCGGCTTCCATGGCAGCTGCAGCAACAACGGCTTTGGATGTGTCGATGGATACGGGGACATCTGTCCGCGACACAACCTGTTCGATGACAGGGATAACTCGATTCAACTCCTCGTCGACACTGACCGGCTCTGAATACGGTCGGGTGCTCTCACCCCCGATATCGATAATCGCTGCACCGGCATCCAAAAGATGCATCGCCTGCTCGACTGCGCGATCAAGGTTGTTATAGGATCCACCATCAGAAAAGCTGTCGGGTGTAGTATTGAGAATACCCATCAACTTTGGGCCATCGTCGAATTCGATCCGCTTTGTTCTTAGTTGCCAATACATATGCTGAGATTCGTTGCTTAATTGCGTAGTCGAGATGATGGGCCGGTATCACCGTCGTCTTCCAGTTTTAATTTCGAATTGCTTGTGACTGCGCCCGTCTCAAACCCTTGAATGAATTCTGCTTCCTGCCTGCTCACTTAATGCAATTTCATACAAGCATACCTTTGCAGTTCTTTGTCATCTGTGAATTTGCCCGTTTCCAAATCATATAAAAACATAATCTATCCCAGACGACCATCCTCTTGATCTGACTAAATCACTATAGCCATGATTGGCCTGATTTGATAATTCTCCCCTCATAGTCATTGCGAAAAGAACGAGGATATGGATGGACAATCCAATAGAAGAAAAAGCTGCGGACGATGAATTCCTTGGCGGCATCGACGGATGGCGACCATTTGTACTTGCACTTGGAGATTCATTTTCAGAAGTCCTCTCTGAGCAAACAAGTTCTCCGGTAACGGTTGAGTTGCAATTCAGTGGATCACGTGTGCTGTCGCAATTTGCGCTTTCGCTAAAACGTCCAACGTTTTTGCACATGCTGGAAATGGATCGAGGAGATAACTGGTTCGTTAACATTGAGTTACCGGTGATCTACTCCATTCTCAATGGTGTGCTGGGTACGTCCGATGCTGAATCGGCTCATCCGGATCGTGACCCGACCAATGTTGAAATTCAACTCGCCGAGCGGGCTATCGACTCAATATTGCAAACACTATTGGACCGGTGGGGGAGAGTCGATCATCTAGCAATGCTTAAGGAAAGCGTGCTTGATGACGTAGAATCGCTGCACGAATCGCCAGTTCAGATCATCGAAGTCGTTCAAGTGGACTTTAAGGTGCACGTTGGATTAACCGTTGGTTTGATTAATATTTCGATTCCAAAGCAAGCTGTCGTGAGTGCCGCCGCGGGAATGGCTCAACTCGAGAGTCTGGTGCGATTCGATACAGCCCATGACATCGGTGCTCCAAGCCGGACACTGGAGATTACTGCTCGCCTCAAGCCGTTTCAGGTTACAGCCGACACGTTAGCTAACCTAAAACTCGGCGATGTAATTTTGTCCGAACAATCCGTAGAGGAACCCATCGAGATTTACGTGGATGATGAGCGATTGTTTCTTGCAGAGCCCGTATCGCTTGAAGGAAAAAAAGCAGCTCGGATTCTCAGTCGTGAATCGATGCTTGAATAGCACGCGACCGTCGATCCACGCTATCGTACATGTCCGTCGCCGGTGGCGATGTACTTATAACTGGTCAGTTCTTTCAGTCCGCATGGGCCGCGTGCGTGGAATTTGTCGGTGCTGATACCGATTTCCGCTCCCAGGCCAAATTCTCCGCCGTCATTGAATCGTGTGCTTGCATTCACCATTACCGCGGCGCTATCAACGGCCTTAGTAAAGTAATCTGCTGAATTCGGAGTCTTCGTAACGATCGCATCGGTATGGTGGGAACCATATGAGTTGATGTGGTTTACGGCTTCTTTTAGCGAGCTAACAGTCTTGATAGAGATGATCGGGCCGAGAAACTCTGATCTGTAGTCCGAATCGCTGGCTTGGATCGCATTCTCAACTAAGGAGCACGTAACGTGATCTCCACGAATCTCAATCTCATGCTCAGTAAGTGCACTGGCAATCTGCGGAATAGCCTGTGCCGCGATGCTCTCATGCACCAACAGTGATTCACACGCATTACAAACGCCCATTCGCTGGCATTTAGCGTTTACAACTATCTTCTCAGCAATATCGAGGTCAGCGGTTTCATCCACGTAGACGTGGCAATTCCCTTCGAAGTGCTTGATAACCGGCATCGTCGCTTCGTCTGATACACGGCGGATGAGTCCTTCACCACCGCGAGGGATTGCTACATCGATGAAGTCATTGAGATGAAGGAAATGTCCGACAGCATCACGGTCGGTCGTTGACACTAACTGAACTGCGTCGGTTGGGATGTTATTCTCAGCGGTAACACTGGAGATCAGATCAACAAGGGCGCGACTTGAATGTGCTGCTTCCTTGCCGCCTCGTAAAATCACTGCGTTGCCACTCTTGATGCAAATCGCAGCTGCATCTGCCGTGACATTCGGTCGGGATTCATAGATGAAAAAGACGACACCCAGTGGCACACGTACTTGTTTAACATCGAGTCCATTAGGACGTATGCTAGACGAAATCACTTCGCCAATCGGATCTGGTAGATTGGCAACATCCTCTAACGCGATTGCTATGCCTTCGATTCTCTCGACATCGAGTCGTAATCGGTCGATTTGAGCATTTGTTAAATTGAACTGCGGTGCTGCTTCAATGTCGCGAGCATTTGCTTCCAAAATTAATTCTTTGCCGTCGCGCAACACGTTTGCCGCAGCACGCAGCCAGTTGTTGCGTGATTCAGTGCTGCAAAGCTGTAATTCACCGGCAGCCCGTTTAGCTTTGGCGGCTGTATCATGACAGTAAAGCTGCAGCTCAGTTTGTTGCTCAGTGGCCATCTGCGGAATTGATCCTGTTTCAGTTTGACGTGATATGTCCAACAATTTGTGATTCACACCTGATCATTGGCAGCATCTAAGTGGCTGGCAAGGGTGGCAGCGCCTGTTCCAGCTGTCCCTTGACCTTTGGTAACAGTAATACGCACTCAATGACCATCCAGAATTGCAGGCATAGTGCACCGATACCAATCGTCCCGAGCAGTGAGTTTGGTGTTTCACCACTTATCCATCCCGCTTGTGCGTCGAATAACTGCCAGGATAAAGCCCATGCAGGCATGATCAGCATAATGACCATGGGAATGGCTGCAAACCAGATTGGCAGGTTTCGCCGCCAAAGGTAGAAGACGATGACCATAAATGCCAGACCCGCGAGTAACTGATTTGTTGCTCCAAATAGTGGCCAGAGGATGAGACCGCCGGTGCCGTAGTCTTTTCCGGGAGCGGGGAGCATCGCCATGGCTCCGCCCAGGAATACAGCAGTTGCCGTCGCAGCGTACTTGTTGGAAAGCGGAGTTGCATTCTTAAATCGCAAACTCTTACCAAGTTCCTGGACTACGTAACGTTGCAGTCTGGTGGCTGTATCCAGAGTCGTGGCCGCAAAGCTTGCGACAAGCACAGCAACGATTCCTGTTGCCATTTCCAGAGATATGCCCAGGCTGTTAATAAAATTCGCCCCACCGTCGACGAATGCCCCGACTTTTTGCGGTAGACCAAAGGCTGCCCAGTTTCCGCCCGGATCATATTTTGTATGCCATGCTTCGATCCCTACCAGTCGCGAAGCACCATCACCGACGCCCATACCAACTCCCGCACAACATGCAAGGATGACGATGACTGCGAGTGCACCTTCGAGCAACATTGCACCGTAGCCGACATACTGCGCATCAAGCTCTGATTCAACTTGCTTACTGGACGTTCCACTGGAGACGAGGCAATGAAAGCCGCTAATGGCGCCACATGCAATGGTGATAAATAGAAAGGGCCAAATCGGTGGAGCACCTGCCGGCGGTGATTCTGCAATGGCTGGTGCACTGGCCATCAAGTCTGCCTGACCGGTAGCACCGGCTACGACAAGACCACCGACAAGTAATACCAGAGCGACAATTAACTGGTGGCTATTGATATAGTCTCGCGGTTGAAGGAGCGTCCAAACCGGCATGACCGAAGCGACAAAACAATAGGTCATAAGAATGATCGTCCACACCACGACGGGATTTTCAACGGTGAATAATGGAGCAACTACATTTGGGTTTGCTGCGTCCGGCGCAACACCGAACACCGGTGTGTTGAAATGATGGACGCCTAGATAAATTGCCAAATACAGGATTCCCAGTGCTGCCAGCGATGGAATTAAGAGGCTGCCACCTTTCTTGTAGACCCAGAATCCAATCGCGATAGCGATTGGTATTTCGATCCACACCGAAAGTACGGATTCCGGATAAACCTTGAAAATGACCGCAATCACCAATCCGAAAATGGCAAGGACAACGGTAAGTGCGGCAAACAGGATTAAGAGAAATAGAATCCTTGCTCTCGGATTAATTAATCGACCAGCAACTTCTCCAACAGTTTGACCCCGGTTTCTAAGTGAAACGACCAATGCTCCGAAGTCGTGTACTGCACCGATAAAAATTGAGCCAAGCACCACCCAGATCAGGGCTGGCAGCCACCCCCAGAACACTGCAATGGCTGGGCCAACAATTGGTCCTGTGCCCGCAATACTGGTGAAATGATGTCCAAAGATCACTTCTTTTTTTGTGGGTATGAAGTCGACATCGTCGCGAAGTTGTTTACTGGGAACTTCGGCTTCTTTATCTAGCCCAAAAATCTTCTGGGCTAACCACCTTCCGTATGTGTGGTAGGCGACGATAAATCCGACAAACGCGCCAATTGCGATTAAAAGCGTAGACATAAGCTGGTTATTCGTGGGGGATGTTAAAAACGTGTTCGCAATTTATTAGTGTAATCCACACTTTCAATCCTTACACATCTACTACTGATTTAGAGTGCATCTTCCTATAATACCGGTTTCCCAATTTGTAGCAAAAACGAATGTGCGTGCTGTCAAATGGGTCTGATTAAGTTTGAAAGCAAGGAATATCACGCCGTGGCAGAACATGTTGTCATCATTGGAAGCGGTCCAGCCGGATGGACGTCGGCAATTTACGCATCGCGGGCGAGTTTAAATCCGCTCGTATTTGAAGGTGCTATTACTGAAGAGAACCGGATGAAAGGTACTTTGCCTCTTGGGCAACTTGCGTTAACGACGGAAGTGGAGAACTATCCAGGCTTTCCGGCCGGCGACCTCGAAGGATACCTCGACAATTCGCTTGATAGCACCCGGCGTATGATGATGGCACCACACCAGAAGGAAGGTGTGAGCGGCCCGGAACTGATGGAGTTAATGCGACAGCAGGCCATCAATTTTGGAACCCGTGTGAAAACGGACGATATTGTTGATGTCGATTTTGATTCGACACCTTTTAAACTGACATCTTTGTCTGGTGAAGTTACAGAAGCACACACCGTGATCATCGCAACGGGTGCGAGTGCCAACTATCTCGGACTCGATTCAGAGGAACGATTTAAGAATCGCGGCGTGAGTGCTTGTGCCGTGTGTGACGGGGCACTGCCACGTTTTCGCGATAAGCCAATGATCGTTGTCGGCGGTGGTGACTCTGCCGTGGAAGAAGCGGACTATTTATCAAAGTTCGCATCGCAGGTGCATCTGATTCACAGACGCGATGAGCTACGTGCGTCCAAAATCATGGCGCAACGAGCAATCGAAAATGAAAAGATTACCATTGAATGGAACTCTGTCGTCACTGAGGTACTTGGCAATGACGACGAGGGTGTGATCGGTGCAACGCTTGAAAGCACCACCGATGGCTCAAGTCGAGATATGGATGCTTCCGGATTCTTTGTTGCTATCGGTCATACACCGAATACAGGATTCCTGAACGGTAAACTCGACATGAACGAAAAAAGTTACATCACCTGGACACAACCACACCGTACCAATACCAGTATCGAAGGGGTGTTTGCAGCGGGTGATGTGGCAGATGATTACTATCGACAGGCAATTACAGCTGCCGGTACCGGTTGCCAGGCTGCACTGGACGCAGAGCGTTATCTTGCATCAAAGGGTCTGTAATCTGCATTGAGTTTTTGGCTCAAAACGCCACAATCATCGATAAAGACTGTAAGGCGGACAGCACACACATAAGAGTGATAGGGACACGACATGTCAAACGGGTCAGATAGAGTTTCAACAGAACGCGAAATGCTCCTTTCCGTGCAAGACAAAGGTGCAATTGGCAAGCTTGGTACGTACACGAAACTGTCCGGTCCGGGATGGCTGCAGAGTGCCATTACGCTTGGTGGCGGTTCACTGTCCGGTGCATTGTTCCTTGGCGTACTCGGTGGCACAAACATGTTGTGGCTGCAATTGGTGGCTATCATCATGGGCGTTGTCATGCTGAGCGCTATTAGCTATGTGACGCTCTCAACCGGGAAACGTCCCTTTCCGTTGATCAATCAGCATATTAACCCGGCGTTGGGATGGGGTTGGCTGCTCGCAACGATTACTGCAAATATGATTTGGTGTATGCCTCAATTTGCGTTGTGTTTTGAGGCGCTGGAACAGAACCTGATCGGATTTGGTAACACGGATGCTTATAAGGACGCGGTCGCCGCTGGCGACAAGATGTACGGCTACAAAGTCGGTATTTCTGTTGTATTACTGGCCATCGCAGGATTTATCGTTTACTTAAGTAGCCAGCAAGGAAAGGCTGCTAAGGCGTTCGACTGGCTTCTGAAAATCATGGTGGCAATTGTCGTTATCTCCTTCTTTGGTGTCGTCGTTACATTGGGCGGCGAGGGCCGTCTGAATTGGGGGGAAATCCTTAGTGGATTTGTACCGGATTTCTCACAGTGGACTAAACCAACCGGATCAGTCGCCGAACTTGTTAAAGAAATGTCGGGCGGCGTACAGGACTTCTGGAATGCTACTGTTGTTCAATCTCAACGCGATGTGATGATTGGAGCAGCCGCAACAGCCGTTGGAATCAATATGACATTCCTGTTGCCGTACTCAATGCTTGCCAGAGGTTGGGATAAACCTTTCCGTGGCCTTTCACGTTTTGATCTCTCGACTGGCATGGCTATTCCCTATGTAGTTGTTACTAGCTGTGTTGTGATTGCAGCGGGAACGATGTTCCACGGTGAAATGGATAAGAACCTGGCAAGTGACGATATTGCTGTGATGCAGACTAGTCCTCTGTTTAAAGATGCAAGTAAAACACTTGCTGCACGATTAGAAAAAACCAATTCAGGTTTTGCGGATCTTTCAGATGATGAAAAGAACAGTGCCATTGCAGCACTACCAACGGAAGAAAAGAAAGTTGCAGCCTCATTGGTGAAACGTAATGCTTTTCAGCTATCCAAGTCACTTTCGCCACTGCTTGGTGAGACAACCGCCAATACCGTGTTCGGTATCGGCGTTCTTGGTATGGGATTTTCATCGATCATTATTTTGATGCTGATCAACGGCTATGCATTCTGTGAGATGTTTGGCAAAGAGCAGGGCGGTTCTCAGCATTTCATCGGTTGCCTGATTGCTGGGATTGTAGGTGCATCATGGTGGGTATTCTGGGATGGCGATGCCAAAATGTGGCTGGCAATTCTCGTATCTGCATTTGGCATGATGTTACTGCCAATTGCCTATTCAACTTTCATGCTAATGATGAATAGCACTAAGATTCTTGGCGACGAAAAGCCAACAGGCGGTCGCATGACAATGTGGAATTTGCTGATGGGGATCTCAGTACTCGGAGCAGTTGCCGCTGCTGCAACTGCGGTCTATGACAAAGCCAGCCACCCAATTGCTGGAAAGGTTGTCATCGGCGTTGGTGTTGTGTTCATCGTAGCCATTGTGATCACGGCGATCACTAAGAAGTCTGAACCAAATACGCCGAGTGAAACGTCTGCCGAAGAATAGTATATTTGTTCGGGGGATTTTCAGCTGGCAGAGAGACGGAGTTTTAAATGTCACTGGTTTCAGTTCAATCAGCACGCTGCAAGGATTTTATCGGCAGCCAGGTTACCATTCAGGGTTGGGTACGTACCCGCCGTGATAGTAAAGGCGGCTTTAGCTTCATCGAGGTTAATGATGGTAGCTGCATGGCTAACATCCAGATCATTGCTGATGCCGAT
>Ga0114933_10000655_pt1 | contig 41334 bp, 38 predicted proteins | sample 4SBtaG_FD_89691 | JGI IMG/M metagenome (GOLD analysis project Ga0114933, IMG submission 89691) | Deep subsurface microbial communities from Kolumbo volcano to uncover new lineages of life (NeLLi) - 4SBTROV12_W25 metaG | ecosystem: Environmental > Aquatic > Marine > Volcanic | place: Kolumbo... | reverse complement strand
TTTACTATCAAAAAGCAAATGGTTCTTTATCGAAAAAAGTGTTTAAAATAAGTGAGAAAGATTATTTAAAAAAATCGACAACCAAAATCAATCGAAAACAATCATTTAAAATAATTACCACTCAAAAATTCTATATAGGAAACCACCAAGTATCCATAATAATAAATGGAACAGAATTAGAAAAAATGGATTTTGAACTAACTGAATAAAGCACATACGCACAACACCATTTAAAGAAAGACCGTAGCATAAATCAAATGATTAATTTAAAATTGGGAGACTTAAACAATAATCTTTGCAATTTAAAATGATATTGAAGTTAATTTTATTATATGAAAATCGTATTTGTTATTAGAGCTATGGTTTTTTTAGTTGCTGGTTTGATCCTTTTCCTTTGGCCAAAGAAAGTTTTTCAATTTCAACAGTATGTAATTAATAGACTCCCTTTCAAATATAATGTAGAAAAAGAACGAAAATATTACCCCCTTATTGGAATCATCTTCTTTATCATTTCAATATTCTTATTTGTAGTTTCATTCTCTCATTAATCCTTTAAAATCAATATTATGGCAATTCAAATATTATTAACTGGCGGCACCTTCGATAAAGAGTATAACGAATTAACAGGGAAATTATTTTTTAAAGATTCTCATCTCCCAGAAATGCTTTCACTGGGGCGATCCAGATTAAACATTCAGGTAGAAACACTCATGATGATTGATAGTTTAGATATGTCTGAACAGGACCGTGAAACAGTTGCTCAATATTGTGAATCATCCAACTTTAATCAAATTGTTATTACACATGGAACGGACACATTAGTACGCACAGCTGGTGTTATAGCTAATTGTGTTTCAAATAAAACAATTGTCATTACCGGCGCAATGATTCCCTATAAATTTGGAAGCTCGGATGGAATGTTTAATCTGGGCAGCGCTCTTGCATTTGCACAAACACTGGAACCGGGAGTCTATATTGCTATGAATGGGCGATATTTTTCTCATGATAATTGCCGTAAAAATAAAGAAACAGGCGAGTTTGAAGAGTTAGGTTAATAGGCTTAAAGTATGATGGATCAGCGTATTTCCTTTGAATTTGAAAATAAGGTTTGGTTGTATAATGCAGAAAATGGGTCATGGCATTTTATTACGCTACCTGAATCATTGGGGAAAGAAATTAAGGAAATTTTCGGGCATACGTCCAAAGGCTGGGGATCCATTCCGGTTAACGTTTCAGTAGGAGAATCACAATGGAAAACATCCATTTTCCCCGATAAAAAGGAAAACTCTTATGTTCTACCCCTAAAAGCTTCTGTTCGAAAAGCTGAAAATATATCAGATGGAAATACGATTCACGTTTCTATTACAATTAAGTTTTAGTCGTTCACGGTTAAAGTGACGTAATAATGATTTGGACACATTTCTTTTTATTCGTTCATTAATTCTGTACACTTCGAAGGATTTACAAAATAAAGGGAGAATGAAAAATGCCATTTACAACAATAAGAGTAATCGAAAAAGTATTTACTGATGAGCAAAAAAAACAAATGCTTGAAAATGTAACCGAAGCATTGATTGAAGTCTGTGGAGAGAAAACCAGACAAGGACAATGGGTAACCATTGAAGAAGTCAAAAAGGGTGACTGGGCAATTGGCGGTCAAATAGCCAATCCTAAATAATATAATAGTCTTAGAACATTAATGACGTAGGGGATAGTTATGACTCTCCCCTACAATTAATTTTTACGAATCATAGGCAGCCATTCCCGTTTCTTGTTGTCCAATAATGAGCGTATGCATTTCATGGGTTCCTTCGTAGGTATAAACAGACTCAATATTGGCCATGTGGCGCATGATGGGATAATCTTCAGTAATCCCGTTTGCCCCAAGAATTCCCCGTGAAATACTGGCAATATCTCTGGCCAATTCACAATTATTTCGTTTCGCCATGGACACTTGCCGAAAGGTCATTTTTCCTTCATCTTTCAAGCGTCCCAAACGATAGACCAATAGTTGCGCTTCAGTAATTCGCGTAACCATATCCGCTAATTTTGCCTGAGTAAGTTGATATCCACCGATAGGCTTGGAGAATTGTTTCCGCTCTTTAGAATATTCCAGCGCGGTGTTGTAACAATCCACGGCACAGCCAACCATTCCCCAAGAAATCCCGTAGCGTGCTTGGGTAAGGCAACTCAACGGTCCTTTCAAACCTTCTATATTCGGCAGTCGTGCCGAGTCCGGAACACGGACATTCACCATGGAAAGTTCCGATGTTACGGATGCTCTTAAACTCAATTTCCCATGAATGTCGCTGGATGTAAATCCGTCCATTCCTTTTTCTAACAAAAATCCACGGACGATGCCATCTTCATCTCTCGCCCAAACTACAGCTACATCAGCTAAGGTTCCATTGGTGATCCACATTTTATTGCCGTTAATAATCCAATCATCTCCGTCGCGTTTGCAACGCGTGGCCATACCACTGGGGTTGGAACCGAAGTTGGGTTCAGTGAGTCCGAAACAACCAATCTTTGTTCCCGCACCTAAACCGGGAAGCCATTTGGCTTTTTGTTCTTCTGAACCATAGGCATGAATGGGATACATGACTAGTGCACCTTGCACACTGGCAAAAGATCGCAACCCGGAATCGCCTCGCTCCAATTCGTGAAGAATGAGCCCATAAGCTACATTGCTCACGCCAGCACCGCCTGATTCTTCGGGTAAAGCCGATCCCAAAAATCCCAATTTCCCCATCTTTGGAACCAGTTCCATGGGGAATATTGAATTCTCATAATGTTCATTTATGAGTGGCATAAATTCAGTTTGAACAAAATCGTAAGCGGTTTGTTGAATTAATAATTCTTCTTCGGTGAGTAAATCAGTTATATTATAAAAATCGGGGCCGAACTCTTTCATAACATTTCCTTAATTGACTATGGGATGAAATTACATTACTTCTTGGATACATCATTATTCAACATTGAACTTTTTTAAATGTCTCAATCAATATACTGGGTATCTACCTTATCCAATTCCACCATTTTTTCAATTTGTTCTTCTATTGTATCATATTTCGTCAGATCCATTACATCTAAATAAGAGGGTGATATACTTTCCGTTTGTTTTAAAATTCCATTTATTATTCCCTCCATTGCTTCCTTTGGGACTTCTTCGCTTCTCATGACATTCCCTTTTTCTATCTCCCCATTAACGACCTTATAGTTAAAAGCTGCCATTGCCAAATTTCCATCTTTTTTTACTTTGGTTAAAACGCGGTATTCAAAATGATAACCCGGAAATTTTTTGGGGATGATGCGATAGATTTTATACATTTTTTCCCCTTTATCAATTTTCAGGATTGCACCGCCAAAAGGTCGATCTTGGGTATCAATTGTCATTTTAATTTTCTCCTTTCAGATAATAATGTTACAGCTTGATCGATTCGACGTTGGCGTGTTTCTTTTTTCTTGGCATTTTCAATCCATTCTACATATGCTTTTTTATATGAATGTGCCAATCCGTCAAAAAATTCTGTAGCTTGATGGACCATAGAGCCCCGGATATATCGTAGGTAATCAGTTTTGTTTTAAATTTTTTCATAAATATAAGTATTTGAGATTTAAGGTGTATGTGCACTCATGTAAGATTTGTATAAATATGTGAAAACATGCACACTTTATCACATTAATACTTAAACCAAACCATGATCAGCAAATGAGTAAATATCATTTCCTGCAATAATTAAATGGTCATGAACAGAAATATCAATCGCAAGAGCCGCATCTTTTAATTTTTTTGTAATGGAAATATCATCTTGGCTCGGGTTTGGATTTCCGCTAGGATGATTATGAACAAAAACCAATGCGGCTGCATTATTATCCAAAGCACGCTTCATAACTTCTCTCGGATAGACAGCAGATGTATTAAGTGTCCCTTCAAAAAGTTCATCCATTTTTATAATTTGATTTCGGCCATTAAGATAAATCACCATAAATATTTCTTTATTTTTATCTCTTAAATTATGCTGAAGATATTCCAAAACATCATTCGAAGATTTTAAATAGTCTTGGTCGATAATTCGATCATGTAAATAACGGCGAGCCACATCTTGAGAAAACTTCAATCCGAATATATTATTATCACCAATACCCTTAATTGTCTTTAAATCTTGAGGGTCTGCCTCCAAAACAGCTTTAAGTGATCCAAACTTTTTTAATGCATCTTTTGCGGGTTGTTTACAATCGGAGCGGGGTGTGCCCAAAGTTAAAAGTAATTCAATGATTTCATAATCATGAAATCCATCCAATCCATTTTTTAGAAACTTTTCTCTTAAACGCTGACGATGACCCTTGTTATCTTTTGATATGTTCATATTATTTAGATGGTGGGAGTTTTGAACACTTTAACGCGCAGACACATAAACACTCTTGTTACTTTTTTAATGAAATGAGCTTCTCTCTGAATTCCCGAAGCTCTCGAATATTGCTCGTTTCAATTTCTCCCGACTCCCATTTCAGTTTAAAATCAGATTCTGAATCAGACCCACCTTGCTTTTGATATAAGGGATATAAATCATTTTCATCTCGCGGCTTCCCTTTATGAAGAGTGGCTGTAATTTGATAAGCAATATCTTCAAAAATATCATCAATCACTCTTGGGGGAAGTTGTTTCTCAAGCAATCCTTGCTCAACGCGAGAAAAACGCATTCCATGAACAACATAATCTTGATATGCTTCCCAAGCGAATGGTGCTTTTTCTTTTACATAATGAGCCATTGCATCCGAAAATACTCGTATTTCATATTGGGCATGTCCATCTGAGCGCAACCCAATAAAATGTAAAAGATTGTGTAAATCATTTTTCCAATACCATTCGGTGTATATATTGACAGGGAGTAAGGATCTCGCTAATTCTCTTGCAACGCCCGCTTCATTCAATTCTTGGTATAGGGAAAAACTTCGCTCAGAATTTTCTTTAAAATAATCCAATACTTTTTGTTTTAATTCTGCCGGGACTTCTCCAGATCTTCCTTGTTTGTTTAGTGCGCTCTGGAATTGGATATGTTCAGGTTTTGGTATGTAAAATTCATCTCGAGCTTCAGAATATCTTAACGAATATTCATTAATATTGGCTGTTCTATGGCGCACCCATTGTCTGGCTACAAAGATTGGCATTTTACAATGGAATTTGAATTCCACCATTTCAAAAGGTGTGGTGTGTCGATGACGCATCAAATACCGTATCAACCCACGGTCTTGAGATACTTTGCTTGTTCCTTGACCATAACTCACACGAGCGGCTTGAACAATTGCATCATCTCCACCCATGGAATCCACGAGTCGGACAAACCCTTTATCTAAACATTTAATGGCATCTTCTGGTAATTGAGTCATATTAATTTTTTCCTGATAATATGTTTAATGTTTTATCGACTGCTTCAATTTTACCTGCAATTAAGCCTGGTGTAATTAGTGTATTTTCTTGATTATAAATTCTTTGGTTTCCATTTAAATCAATTAATTTGCCACCAGCTTCATTGATTATACAATTCCCAGCGCAAATGTCCCATTCGTTTTTTGGCCTTAGTGAAGCAAATATGTCTGCTTGACTTGCAGCCGTTAATCCTAACTTATAGGCAACGGACCCTACGGCTTTTAATTCACCAAACGTTCCATCAAATGGAGCCCAAAGACCACGGCGCGTTTCGGATCGACTATTTAATATAACCATATTACCAACATCTTCTTTAGTCGTACAATGGATTGTAGCTCCATTCAGATGGGCGCCTTCTCCATCAGAAGCTGTGAATGTTTCTTTTGTTACTGGATTAAATAACACACCCACAATAGGTTTTCCATTTTCGACTAAAGCGACACTCACAACAAAATTGGGAACACCTTCAACAAATTCTTTTGTTCCATCTAAAGGATCTACAACCCAAACATATTTTTTAGAAAGTCGCTCAGGTGAATCGACCGTTTCTTCTGAAAGCCATCCATAATCAGGGCGTGCTTCCATAAGTGTTTTTTTCAAATAAGAGTCTGCAGCAAAATCTGCTGTTGTAACAGGATTATGATACCCCTTATCTTTAATTTCATAATCTGCTTTATAATAACCCATGATGATGTCACCCGCTTCTTTTGCGGCATTAATTGCAATATTTAAATTTGTATTCATAGCACGAAAGTTATATCCAATTGACCATGAATTGAAGTATCCATCTCTAAATAATGGATAAAATTTTATAATTCACATTTGGATTTGAAACCACTCGTCTTACATTTTGCATTATTAAAAAGGCTTTAAATGATTATTCAACTCTCATGTGCTGACCGTCCGGGAATCGTTTCCCGAATCACAGGAATTATTTCCAATGTGGATGGGAATATTATTTCTTTAGAACAACATGTAGAGTCAGATAAAAATCTATATTTCATGAGAGTGGTTATTGATGATGATTCTTTTAGCCATTCTCGAAATCAATGTATTGCCAACCTGGAGTCTGAAGGAAAAAAGTTAGATGCTCAACTTTCTATTATTGATAATTCTATCCGCATGAATGTTGCCATATTTGTAACAAAAGAAGCAGCTCCATTATATGATTTACTCATTAAGCATCAAGCGGGCGAATTGCATTGTCACATTCCATTAATCATTAGTAATCACGTTGATTTAGAATCTATCGCGACTCAGTTTAATATTCCTTTTTTCCATTTTGATATTCAACCAAATAATAAACATGAACAAGAAAAGGATATTCAACGCATAATTGATTCACATAATATTGATCTCCTAGTTCTCGCACGGTACATGCAAATCCTTTCTCCCGAATTTGTCAATAATAATACATCCATAAATATTCATCATGGATTTTTACCTGCATTTAAAGGGAATCGACCTTATCACCAAGCTTGGAAACGGGGAGTTAAAATAATTGGAGCCTCTGCTCACTATGTAACAAAAGATTTAGATGAAGGGCCCATTATTGCTCAAGATGTTGTTTCTGTTACTCATCATCATTCTGTGAAGGATATGATTCAAGCGGGGCGAGATATTGAACGGCGTGTATTAACATCTGCCGTAAAAGCGCATTTAGAACATCGGATTATTTTACATAATCAACGTACAATTATTTTTCATTAATTAAGGCTTATTAAAAATAATCAATTTTTCTCGATCTTTTCTTGGGGAAATAGATAAATCAGGCCATTCTTCTTTTTCAATTTCCCAACCATGATTAAAAAGAGATTTAACTTCTTGAATGCTCGTCGCCCAAGGTGGACCCCCTTCTTCCATGGTTTTATCTAAAGGAAACCATAGGCCGATTAAAAGACCGCCAGATTTTAATATTGAATGAACCACATGTGCGTAATCTCCCCTCTGTTTTGGCGGAATGGCACAAAAACACGTTTGTTCAACAACATAGTCAAATGTGTTATTAAATTTGGGTAACATGGAAAAAAGATCAATCTGAATTGCATCGATTTCCACATTGGCTTCCAATGCCAATTCATTCACGGCTTTAATGGCAGAAGGAGCAAAATCTATAGCAGTTACATGAAATCCTTTTTTGGCAAACATGATTGCGTCATGTCCACGACCACACCCAATAATACAGATTTTGCCTGGAGTTATTTCTTTCCCGATTTGGGCAAAAACGGGTGTAGGACCCCCTAAATCCCAGCCAGCGTCATCCAGAAGGTAGATATCTTCCCAGAATTGGGGATGATCTTCTTTATATGACATACATGTTTTTGGTATCTTCATTCACTACTTCATTCGCGCAAGATACATAATGGACAAAAGAATCTGGATAAAATTGAATGGATTTAAAATAGTCTCCATTTTTAAAATGAGCTGCTGCGCCTCCATCAATCGCCCAACCAGGACCTGATTTTCCCTTCTTTAACATTTCATGCACACTGGGTCGTCGATCTTTTTCTTCTTGATAATGAGGACAGGCCATTTCGGGTAAAAATCCTAAACATTCCATGCTATTTAAATTGCTTGCCCAAGAATCTGTAATTCCTTCTTCAAACCAACAAATAGCACCAGCACTTACGCCACATAAAATTGTACCCTTATTGTACGCTTTTAATAAAAGTTTATCCAACTTCCATTCGCGCCATACAGCTAACATACTTTTAGTATTTCCGCCCCCCACATAAATCACATCTGCTTTATTGATAATGCTATCTAATCTTGGTGTTCTTTTGAATAGAGTTAAATGACTTGGTTCACAGTTCAATTTTGAAAAACAGGAATAATAATTGACAATATAGTTTGAATCTTCTGCGCTGGCAGTTGGGAGAAAAACGATATTTGGCTTTTCTTTTCCGGTTAAGTCTAAAATATATTGTTCAATTTTTCGATGGTTTGGATTTCGCCCAAAACCACCTCCGCCAATGGCTATAATATGTTTATCAATCGCTGGTGATTCAGTTTGTTTATTCATTTAAATAAATGCCTAATCGATCTTTTATTTTTTCATTATAGATTTTCTCAAAATCAATATTTCCCGAAGAGTGGGGTATTATTTTACGAAAGTTATTTTTTTCTTCTGCCCAATTCTTCAATATTTTCTTAGCAATGGGCGATCGAGTATGATAGTCGTGATTTCGAATTAATCGTTTAACCATTCTTTCATCATTTACATTTAATGAATCATCTGAAACAAAATCAATATTTAACGAGGATGTTAATGATTTTCTTTTTGAATAAATAAAAGCAAGACCCCCTGTCATTCCTGCCCCAAAATTGATACCAATATCACCCAAAACAATGACACTACCACGGGTCATATATTCACACCCATGATTCCCGATTCCTTCTACAACAGCTGATGCTCCGCTATTTCTTACAGCAAAACGCTCCCCGCATCTCCCAGATACATATAACGATCCGCCTGTTGCGCCATATAAAGCTACATTCCCCATTACAGTAAATTCTTTTTTCCTTAATCGAACTTCTTTTGGCATTCGAATGGTTATCCGCCCTCCAGACATACCTTACCCCACAAAATCATTGGCAACGCCCTTTAATCTCAGCTCTACACCATCTGTTAAAAATGCGCCAAAACTTTGGCCACCAACACCTGACATTAAACACTGAACTTCTCCCTTAAATCCACTTCTACCATGAATAAAAGTAATTTCACCGGATAAACGTGTTCCCACCGATCTATCTTTATTCTGAATATGTCTGCTAATAACTGCATGCCCGTGCGTTAATAAGGCCGGACGAGCTTCATCAAGAATTGTTTCATCAATCGATTTTTTATGCTGACTTTCAATAAAGTGAATTTTCTTTTCGCTCTTTAGCGGTAGCCCACTTTTATTGCTTTTATTCAATATTTTTGATAAATCAATCCCACGATTTTTTATATACTTTTTATATTCTTTGTCTATGAACAATAAATCTGTACGGCCCATCAGTGATTGGATTTTAGTAAACCCTAATTGGCTTAATTGATTTTGAATATCTTTCGCCACATGATTTAAATAGATTTGAACATGTTCTGCTTTTCCTTTGAATTTTTTCAAATAAGCTTTATCCTGAGTTGCAATTCCTGCTGGGCACGTATTAAGATGACATTGTCTCGCCATGACACATCCAAGCGCTACAAGTAAAGATGTTCCAAAATCATATTCTTCTGCTCCCAATAGTGCTGCCGTAATAATATCTTTTCCTGTTTTTAATCCGCCATCAACTCGAAGAATGGTTTGGTCTCTTAATTGATTATCGCACAAAGTTTGGTGAACTTCTGCCAAACCATATTCCCATGGGAATCCTGTATGAACTAATGATGTTAATGGACTCGCACCTGTCCCGCCATCGCCTCCGGAAACAAGAACAATATCAGCGCCTGCTTTAACTACCCCCGATGCAATGACCCCAATTCCGGGTTGGGATACGAGCTTTACAGAAATTTTAGCCCGCGGATTCACTTCCTTTAAATCGTGGATTAATTGTTTTATATCTTCAATGCTATAAATATCATGATGGGGTGGCGGCGATATTAAAGGAATGCCTGGGGTCGCAAAACGTGCATTTGCAATTTGCAATGAAACTTTATGGCCGGGAAGCTGTCCCCCTTCGCCCGGTTTAGCACCTTGTGCCATTTTAATTTGGATTTCTTGTCCAGCTGATAAATATTCGGAAGATACACCAAATCGTCCACTGGCAACTTGCTTTACAAAGGAATTCGTACTTTTGTCTGGATTGGTTAAACTATATCTATCAACCATTTCTCCACCTTCACCCGTGTTGCTCCGACCACCAACAAGATACATTCCACGAGCTAATTCTCTATGCGATTCATCTGAAATAGCGCCAAATGAAATGGCCCCAGACCCAAATCTCCTTAAAATGTTTTCAATGGATTCTACTTGATCGCAATCTATAGAATTTCTTTTAGACTTTATTTGGAATAAATCACGGATATAAACTGGGGTACTATCTGTTGGCCGATGAACGCTTTTCTGGCGAATTATTTGATGAATCCATTTAAAATGCTTCGGGGCAAACCCATGCAATTCTCCATTATTTCTAAATCGATATAACCCTTTTTCTATAAACGATGGTTCGGTTGAATCAAATGCTTTTTCATTTCTATTTAATAAAATAGAGTGTATATCACTGAAAGTATGACCGCCCAAATGACTTTCTAAAGATGGAAAATATTTTTTGGCTATTTTTTCATTTAAACCGACAATATTAAATAACATACTCCCTTGATAGCTACTTATGGTAGATATGCCCATTTTAGACATTATTTTCAACAGCCCTTTCTCAAGTGCATATCGGTAATTTGATAAATGCTCAATCCAATCTGCTTCACGAAAATGCTCACGTATTAATTCATAGGCCATATAGGGATAAATGGTACTTGTTTTCAATCCAACCAAAACAGCAATATGATGATCTTCAACAACGTCTCCGGCATAACACACCAAAGATACTTTGCTCCGGGCTTTCTTATTGACCAAATAATGGTGAACATCTGAAACGACTATAGGCATTGGAATTGGTAATAAATGCTCATTTAAATTTTCATCACTAAGAATAATCATTTTTGCGCCACGATTCACTGCTTCTAAACATTTATTTCTGATTCGTTTTAGTCGCCCTTCAATATTGCTACTTTTCTTATAGTGGCAATATATTTTTTCTTGGGGAAAGTCATATTGATAACTTGAAAGTCTATCACAATCAGATGGAGATAAAACTGGGCTAAGTGTTCTCATAGCGCCTTTAAATCGCGGATTTTTATTTAATAAATTTTCTTCACTCCCAATATAATTAAATAAGGCCATGACTCTTTGTTCACGAATAGGATCTATTGGTGGATTTGTTACTTGAGCAAACATTTGTTTAAAATGATCATAAAATCGTCGCCCTATTTCTGACATCATTGGCAATGGAGTATCGTCTCCCATTGAGCCTATTGGCTCTCGAGCACTCGTAGCCATAGGAATTAAAAATCGCGTCAAATCTTCTTTTGACCACCCAAGAGCAACCCGAATCCTTTGATCAAATCCACTTTTCGGTAGATAGAATTGACCAAATTCCTTTTCATTTGTTTTTCGATCTAACGTTATCAGATTTTTATTTACTAATTTGGAATAGGAACGGCGTGTGGCTAAATCTGTTTTTATTTCATGATTTTTTAATACTTTTTTCTCAGAAATGGATACACCGAAAATTTCACTCGAAGCCATATGATGATGGACCAATAAATCGTTATCATCAATATCAATAATACCTGCTTCTGACGCCATAACAACCAAGCCACTTTTAGTAATGGAATAACGTAACGGTCTTAATCCATTTCTATCCATTTTTGCGCCCACAATATCACCATCGGTAAACACAATAGCTGCTGGACCATCCCACGGCTCTATAATATTTTCATGATAGATATAAAAATCTCTTAATGATTTTTTCATTTTTTTATTATAAAAATGCGGGTCTGGTATGAGCATCAAAAAACTATGAAATAATTTTCGACTACTTCGTGTTAAAAATTCAATAGCTTGATCAAAACTCTGAGAATCACTTCCTTTAGAATTAACAATCGGAAATAAGGATTTTAATTGATTGCCCCAATAGGTTGATTTTAATTCATTCTCACGAGCTTTCATCCATAATCGATTTCCTTTGATTGTATTAAGTTCGCCATTATGCGCAATCATTCTAAAAGGTTGTGCCATTTCCCACGTGGATTCAGTGTTTGTGGAAAATCGCTCATGAAACATAGCCATTTTAACAACAAAATTTGGATGGCGGAGATCTGGATAAAATTTATCTAACTCGTCCGAAGACATTAATCCTTTATACACAATTGTTTTTGAAGATAACGAACAAAAATAGCTTTTCTTTTTTCGGGAAAGGATTTCACCTTCTATTAATTTTCTTAATAGATATAACCTCGATTCAATATTTTTTTCACTACGAGATGATTTTACTGTAAATAAATATTGAAGTATGGTTGGTTTTGATTTTTTAGCTATTTCTCCCAGATGATTTAAATCAGTGGGAACATTTCTAATCCCGATTAAAGATATGCCTAATTCTTTTGTTTTATCTTTAACTATTTTTTCTAGCCATTTCTTATCTCGCCCATAAGTGAAAACCATTCCAACAGCTAATTTTGTTGAATTTGGTATAGCATAATTGAATTCTGTAGCTAATATATTTCTAAAAAATTTTGCGGGTATATCGGTTAATATTCCTGAACCATCTCCCGTTTTTCCATCTGCAGAAATGGCGCCTCTATGGGATAACCTTTTTAATCCATTCAATGCGAATGGCAAAATACGTTTATCAGCTCTTCCGTTTAGAGTTACAATAAACCCTGTTCCGCATGCATCATGGAATTTTTCCCTATTAACCAATGGTCCCTGTGTCATTGAGTTAGGCTTTTTCCAATGCTTGTTCTAAATCTGATATAATATCTGTTACATTTTCAATTCCAACAGACAGGCGAACCAATCCATCTGAAAAACCACGCGCCAATCTATCTTCTCGTGGCACATCAGCATGCGTCATGGTCGCTGGGTGCGTAATCATTGATTCAACGGCTCCAAGACTTTCTGCGAGCAAACAAAGTTCTACATGATTCATTAATGCTTTCCCAGATTCTAGCCCACCCTTAAGCTCAAAAGAAATCATTCCACTATACCCCGACATTTGTTCCTGGGCTATATGATGCATTGGATGTGATTCCAACCCGGGATAAATCACGCGTTCCACTTTAGGGTGTCCTTCAAGATAGTGTGCAATTTGAATCCCATTTTCATTATGTTTTTGCATTCTCACATCTAATGTTTTTAATCCAAGTATAGTCAACCAACAATCAAATGGACCTGGAACAGCCCCAACCGTTTTTTGGATAAATTTCAATGAATCAAATAAATCTTCCCGATCTGTAATAACGATTCCACCAATGAGTTGATTATGACCGCTTAAATATTTTGTTGTGCTATGCATAACCAAATCTGCACCAAATTCTAGCGGACGTAAAAATACGGGCGTAGCAAAAGTTGAATCTACCCCAAATAGAATATTATGGGATTTTGCAATTTTGCCCACTGCTTCCAAATCTGTGATTTTCAAGAGCGGGTTTGTGGGCGTCTCTATCCAAATCATTTTTGTCTTAGGCTTAATAGCCGCTTCAATATTGGCTACATTTTGCGAATCTACATAAGTGAATTCAAGATTATAGTTATTTAAAATTTGGTTGAAATGACGAGAAACACCGCCATAAACATCATCAGAACAAATAATATGGTCGCCTGATTTTAATAATTTTAAACAACTGTCCACGGTGGCCATCCCGCTTGAAAATGCGACGCCAAACTGTCCGCCTTCAATCAAAGCTAAATATTCTTCCATCGTTTGCCTGGTTGGATTAGCAGATCGCGTATAATCAAACCCTTTATCTTTCCCCACTTCTTCTAAGGCATATGTTGCTGTTTGATAAATAGGAGGTATAATGGCTCCTGTAGTTGGGTCTGGCTGTACTTGCCCCCTAACAATTTTTGTATCTCTTTTCATGATGGTGCCTTTTTATTTAATTAAGCTGTGAGTAAAAATTCTTTAACATCCAACATTCGATTTGGCATTTCTATCTTTCGCATCTCTTTTTCCATAAAATGCTGTAATCGATTGGGGATAGGAATTTTTTCTCCGATAGCGGGTTCAACGCTTTCAATAAATTTTGCTGGATGTGCTGTCGAGATTACAACGCCTGGAGCATTGCTCTTAAATTCTTTTTTATAATTTAATAATCCTGCATACCCAACAGCAGTATGTGGATCTAAAATCATGCGATTTTCTGAAAAAGTTTCTGAAATTGAATTAATCGTTTCATCATCTGAATAAGAATAACCCACAATATCATTTCTTAAGCTGGTTAAATCATGTTGATATAATTCTTGGATACGCGATAAGTTGCTTGGATCTCCTACATCCATCGCATTCGATAAAGTATGAATAGATTGTCTGGGCTGGAATTGACCTGATTTCAAGTATTCTGGGACAACATCATTTTTATTTGTGGATGCAATAAACTTTTCAACAGGTAATCCCATTTTTTTGGCAAAAAGTCCTCCCGTTAGATTTCCAAAATTGCCCGATGGAACACTTATAATGATTGATTCATTTTTGCCTATATGTCTGTGTGCCCAGAAATAATAAACACTTTGCGGGAGTAGTCGTGCAATATTTATGGAATTGGCAGAACTTAAGTTGATTGATTCATTCAATTCTTTATCTTGAAATGCCTTTTTAACCAACAACTGACAATCATCAAAACTTCCAGCAATTTCTATAGCTGTTATATTGCCACCAAGTGACGTTAATTGGCTTTCCTGAATTGGGCTTACGCGACCTTTTGGGTATAAAATAACAACGCGAATACCATCTACATTGTGAAAACCACTCGCAACAGCACTTCCCGTATCACCCGACGTGGCCACAAGTACTGTTAATTCTTTAGAATTATTATCTAAAAAATATTCCATTGATCTCGCCATAAAGCGAGCGGCGAAATCTTTAAAGGCTAAAGTGGGACCATGGAATAATTCTAAAATATGATGGTCCTTTTTTATTTCATTTACGGGCACACTAAAAGAAAAAGCATTTTGGCAAATATCTTCTAAAGATGATTTTGAAACTTCTCCATCAACATAAGGATATAATATTTCAAATGCTAATTCAGGATATGAACCATCTTTATATTTTATTTTATCCCAAAGATTTGGAATATTTTCTGGAAGATATAATCCACCATCCGGGGCTAATCCTTGAAATAAGGCATCTCTAAACCCAACTAAATTTGACTGATTCCTGGTGCTATAAAATTGCAACCTTTATCCTAAAATTTCTGGATGATTGGTATGGATAGGTGAACTATATGCCTTACTTAATAATCCTACTTTTTGAAATTCTTTAACCATCGCAGTGCCAATTACCTGTGCTTTTTCTACTGAATCTGAAAGGGCGAATACGGATGGGCCTGAACCAGAAATTCCGCTACCAATTGCACCGGAATCAAGAGCAGAATTACGAACGGCATCATAACCCGGAATCAGTTTCGCTCGATAAGGTTCGGCAAAGTGATCCACCATGGAACGGCCTAATAAATCAAAATCAGACTCATGGAGGCCTAAAGTAAAGCCGGATAAATTTCCCGCTTGTTCAATCGCATTTTTTAATGGGATATTTGTAGGAAGAATTTTTCTCGCTTCCTTTGTGTTAATCATCATATCTGGTAAAACAGCCGTACTAAACAAATTCTCCGGAACGGGCAAATTCAAAATATCCAATGGGTCATAACTCCGAACTAAAATGATGCCGCCAAAAAGTGCAGGAGCAATATTATCTGCATGAAACCCACCGGAAGCAACCGCTTCTCCTGCCATGCCATGAATCAGTAATTCGTCAAGGGATAATGGATTTCCCAATAATTCATTTGCTGCAAATACTGCGGCAGCCGCACTGGCAGAACTGGAACCAATCCCGCTCCCCGGCGGAATACCTTTTTCAATATGAAGTTTAAATCCTTGTTGGCTATCTATTGCTTCGAGCAATGAAAGAACTGCTTTACCACCCGTGTTTTTTTCTAAATCGCATGAAATAGAATCAGAGCCGCATCCTGACATTGTTATCTCAATGCCGGATGACTTTCTTTTAGATAATGTTATAACATCACCTGGATCAGAAATGGCATATCCAATACAATCAAAGCCACAGGATACATTCGCAACAGATGCATTTCCTTTAACTCGAATAGAATCACTCATGAAATAAATCCTTTTTCTACTAATAATTCTGCCACCAAAATAGCACCACCAGATGCACCGCGAACCGTGTTATGAGATAAACCAATAAAGCGAATATCAAAAAATGTATCTTTAGCAATTCGCCCAACCGTTACGGCCATTCCTTTTCCAGAATCTCGATCTAATTTTGGTTGGGGGCGATCGATATCATCCAAAACTAAAATAGGCGGATTTGGTGCGGATGGTAAATTCATTGATTGTGGCTTTGCGCTAAAAGATGATAAAATAGATTTGAATTCATCTATCGATGGTACTTTATCCGAAAAACCAATATGGACAACCGCTGTATGTCCATCTACAACCGGGACACGAGTACAAACCGCATTTACGATTAAATCTGTAGATTGAATAATGCCTTCGCTTGTTACTTTCCCAAAAATCTTTAACGGTTCTTTTTCAGTCTTTTCTTCTTCTCCCCCAATAAATGGGATTACATTTTCTTGTAAATCAGGATTGGACAATGCTTTATAACCTGCACCTGACAATGCTTGCAAGGTCGTCACTTGAGCGCGATCTATTGGAAATCCCGCTTGTTTTAAAGCTTCTAAAACAACAATATAAGATTGGATGGAACAATTGGGTTTAACAGCCACAAATCCAGAGCTTGGCAAATCTCGATTCTGCTGCTGGATGGGAATAACATTAGTGTGATCTGCATTAATTTCGGGGATAATCATGGGGACATCATCTGTTTGTCGATTTGCCGAACTTGTAGAAATCACAGCATATCCTTTTTCCGCATATCCAAATTCAAAGTTTCGAGTCTCTTCCTTTTCATCTAAATCTAAGGCAGAGAATACACATGTTACATCGTCAGGAATTGAATCAAAATCATGCACATTCCGAACAATTAAAGTTGAAACATCATGGGGAATATCTGTCTCCATATGCCATTTACCTTCTACAGAATCCTTGTATGTTTTCCCGGATGATCTTTCAGAAGCAGCCACATCAACGACTTGGAACCATGGATGATTTTCTAACAATCGTAAACAATTTTGTCCCACCATTCCACTGGCACCCAAAACGCTGACTTTTATATATTTTTCTACTGACATTTTAAAATATCTCCTAATACTCCAGCTGCAGTGACTTCTGCTCCTGCACCATGTCCCTTAATTACCATGGGGCTATCTTTATATCTTTTGGTTGTAAATACAATAAAATTTTCTCTTCCATTTTGATAATAAAACGGATTGTCTTCGCCAACGGCTTTTAATCCAACAAGCGCTTTTTGCCCACCCCATGTAGCAATATATCGTAATACCTTATTATCAGTTTTGGCTGACATATACGTATTTAGAAATAAATCATCATACAGAGCTAATTGGATTAAAAAGTCATCAATGGATAATTTCGGGTTCAATTTTTCAGGAATTAAATTTTCAATAGAAACATCATCCATTTCCAGTTCAGCGCCCGTTTCTCTCGCTAAAATGAGAATTTTTCTTCCCACATCCATTCCATTTAAATCATCTCTTGGATCCGGTTCAGTGTATCCTTGAGATCTGGCATTTTTAACCAATTCACTGAATGGAATAGACCCGTCGAATTGACTGAATAAATAGCTCAACGTTCCTGACATAATGCCTTCAATTTTCTCAACAACATCGCCTGTATTCAATAATGTTTGCAACGTTTCAATGACGGGAAGCCCTGCCCCAACATTTGTTTCATACTTAAATGTAGATTGACCTTGTTTTTCATTTTGTCGAATCAGATTATAACAATCCTGATTCATGCTATTGGCCAATTTACTGGCGGATACAACTGAAATACCTTTTTGGAGAATATCTGCCGTTTTTTCTGCAATGGTTGATGAAGATGTGACATCCACAAATACAGCATTTCGAGAATTAGTAGCACTAGAAATAAATAAATCTATATTTGCTAATTCTCCATCCGCTAATTTTTCTTTATAATTGGCAGTTTCTATACCATCATGATTCATGATCATTTTTCGACTATTCATGATACCGCAAATGTTTAAAGATGATTGATCTTGGATTAATCGAATTAAATCAGACCCAACCAACCCAACGCCGGCTATAAAAACATTTATTTTCCCACTATCCGAGAAAATAAAGTCATGTAAGGAACGAATAGCCGATTTCACTTCTTCATTTTTAATAATAAAAGAAATATTTCGTTCGGATGATCCTTGAGCAATGGCAATTAAATTCACATTCTTTTCACCTAAAACGCTGAATAATTTCCCTGAAATTCCTGGCGTGTGACGCAGGCCTTCTCCCACCACCGCAATCAGAGATAGATCAGATTCAATCTTAATGGAGTCAATAAATTTATTTTCTAACTCAAACGCAAATTCATTATTCAATAAAGACTGAGCCAAAGAAACTTCTTCTGGCTGAATGGCAAAACAAATTGAATGTTCACTGAACACCTGCGAAACAAGGATAATATTAATTTTTTTATTGGCTAATGCTTCAAACACACGGCCAATAACGCCATATCTTCCCACCATTCCCGCGCCTTGAAAACGTATAAGTGTAATGTTATAAAGAGAAGAAATTCCAACAGCAAAATGTTTTCCCAATGTTCTATTTTTTGTAATAATCGTTCCGGGGTTTTCCGGTTCAAATGTATTCTTAATTCGAATTGGAATGGATTTATATAATGCGGGAATCATGGTTGGAGGGAAAATAACTTTTGCGCCAGCATGAGCCAATTCCATGGCTTCTTCATAAGTAATATGTGAAATTGTCTTGGCATCTGGAACAACGTTAGGATCCGCAGATAAAATACCATTTACATCCGTCCAAATTTCAATTTCATCCACATTGAGCGCAGCTCCAAAAATAGAGGCTGTATAGTCGGACCCGCTTCTTCCAAATGTGGTCGTTTCACCCTCTTCTGTGGAACCAATAAATCCAGTTATAATTCTTGTTATGGTTTTATCTTCGCATTCTGTTCGAATCCGATTGTATGAATCTTGATAATGAACAAAGGCGCTACCAAAATGGTTATCCGTTAAAACAACCTTTCTTGCATCTAAATATTTGGCATCAATACCTATATCCACGCAAACTTCTGTAATAATATTTGCAGACAACCTTTCGCCAACACTTAAAACAAGATCATTCAACCTTGGTGTGCATTCCTTTTTCCCCGATATAGTCTTTAGGGATTTTTTCAACTCCATTTCAATGCCACGAATCGTTTGGGTTAATTCATCTTTATGTGTATGAATTTGAAGTGTGTTAATTGTTTGAATATGTCTATCTATTAATGAATCTAATTCATCCTTAAATGGAATACCTTTTTCTGCGATTTCCATCAATTGAATTAGTTGATCTGTTACGCCACCAAAAGCGGACACAACCACGGCACATGGATGTTCGGATACAATAAGCTGAACAACATGTTTTATCCTTTCGGGAGTATTTACGGATGAACCGCCAAATTTGAGTATTTTCATAAGATTATGTCCTATGCCAAAGTAAGCATATTTAGTTTATCCGTCCCACACCAAAATAAATAGATTCAGGATGCGAAAAATACCATCCACTTACCGAAGCGGCAGGCAACATGGCTCGCGACTCCGTTAAAGAAATTCCTATGGTTTTTTCCACATTTAGTACAGACCATATTTTATCTTTTTCTGCGTGGTCTGGGCAGGCAGGATAACCGGGCGCAGGTCGTATACCTTGATATTGTTCTAAAATTAAATTTTCATTATTTAGGGATTCTGTGGGCGAATATCCCCAAAATTCTGTTCTAATTCTTTGGTGCAAATGTTCAGCAAATGCTTCCGCGAGGCGATCGGCTATTGACTGAGCTAAAATGGCATTATAATCATCATTTTTCAATTTGAACTCAGAAACCAATGAATCTAAACCATGTCCTGCCGTAACTGCAAAAACACCTAACCAATCTTTTTTATTCTCAGTTTTTGGACAAATAAAGTCGGACAAACTTCTGTTAGGACGATTAATCCCTTTATCAAACAATTGACGTTGAAACGCAAAAGTGGTTTCTTCATTTTGGTGAATAATTTTTACATCTTCATTCATGGATACAGCAGGGAAAATACCGAATATCCCTTTCGCCGTTAATCGTTTATCTCGAATAATCATTTTTAGAAGTGACTGAGCATCTTCAAATAGTTTTGTTGCTTCTACTCCAAATTTTTTATGAGATAATATTTCTGGATATTTCCCTTTTAGTTCCCACGTAGAAAAGAAAGGCGTCCAATCAATGAATGGAACAAGATCATTAAGAGAATATTCATTTAATATTTTGACACCCTCAAAAAGTGGTTTTGGTATAGTATAATTTTGCCAATCAATGGGAATTTTTCTTTCCCGCGCTACTTCTACCGACAGAAGCGATTGAGTCTTGTTGTTATAATTATCTCTTATAGACGCATATTCATCAGTCGTCTTATCAATAAGGGTTTGTTTGTATTCTTTAGATAATAATTGTTGAACAACGCCCACTGCTCTTGATGCGTCTTGAATATAAATTACGGGTCCAGAATAAGCTTCATCAATTTTAATGGATGTATGCTTTTTACTTGTTGTAGCACCGCCAATCAATAAGGGTAGATCAAATTGGTTCCTTTCCATCTCTTTCGCTACATGAACCATTTCATCCAAACTGGGTGTAATGAGACCGGATAAACCAATCATATCTGCTTTTTCTTCTCTAGCGGAAGCCAGTATTTGATTTACAGGAACCATAACGCCTATATCAACAATTCTATACCCGTTACATCCAAGAACAACTCCTACAATATTTTTACCAATATCATGAACATCCCCTTTTACGGTTGCCATAATTATTGTGCCTTTTGATTTACCTTCTTTTTGATTTTCTTCAATATAGGGTTCTAAAATAGCTACAGCTTTTTTCATGACGCGGGCTGACTTAATCACCTGAGGTAAAAACATTTTACCTTCCCCAAATAAATCACCTACAACAGACATACCATCCATTAAGGGGCCTTCTATTACATCAATAGGTTCAGCCATAATTTTCCGCGCTTCTTCCGTATCTTCTTGAATAAAAGTGGTGATTCCTTCTACTAAAGCATGGATTAATCGATCTTTGACAGATTTTTCTCTCCAAGTTAAATTTGTTAAATCTTTTTTCTTTGAGCCCACAACCGAATCAGCAATCTCTAATAGACGATCAGTGGCGTCGGCGCGTCGGTTAAAAAGCACATCTTCGACTCTCGTTTTTACATTTTCTTCTAAATCAGAATAAATGGTCAATTGGCCTGCATTCACAATCCCCATATCCATACCTGCTTGAATCGCATGATATAAAAAGCAAGAATGCATTGCCTCGCGGATACCATTGTTGCCACGAAAGGAGAAAGATAAATTGCTTACACCGCCACTAATATGGACACCAGGTAAAGTTGCTTTAATTGTATTAGTAGCTCTGATGAAATCATTTGCATAATTATTATGCTCTTCAATTCCAGTAGCTACTGCAAATATATTGGGGTCAAATATGATATCTTCAGGTAAAAAACCTACTTGATTCACGAGCAAGGTATAGGCTCTGGTACAAATATCCACTTTCGTTTCATAGGAATCCGCCTGACCGTTTTCATCAAAAGCCATTACAACAACAGCTGCGCCATATTTTAAAATTTTATTGGCTCGCTCAATAAAAAGTTTTTCTCCATCTTTTAAGGAAATGGAATTTACAATTCCTTTACCTTGGAGATTTTTTAACCCCGTTTCAATAATATCCCAATTCGATGAATCAATCATAACAGGCACGCGAGAAATATCTGGATCGGATGCAATCATACGGAGAAACGTTTCCATTGCTTTTTTTGAATCCAACAACCCTTCATCCATGTTGATATCAATTATTTGGGCACCATTATCTATTTGTTGCTTAGCAACAGACAAAGCTTCTTCATACGCTTCAGTTAAAATCAGGCGCTTAAATTTGGCCGATCCGGCGACATTGGTTCTTTCCCCTACATTAATAAAATTACTATCTGGGAAAAAAGTAAATGGTTCTAAACCACTTAATTGTGTAAAGGATGATTTTTTAGAAATGCGCCTTGGCGGAATATTTTCAACGGCCTTTTTCATGGCTACAATATGTTCCGGAGATGTTCCGCAACATCCGCCCACCATATTAACCATCCCCGATTGAGCAAATTCTTTTATAATAGAGGCCATAGATTCTGGTGATTCGTCATAACCTCCCAACTCATTAGGTAAACCTGCATTTGGGTATACAAATGTTGGAATATGAGCCAATTGTGAAATAGCATCTATATGGGGGCGAATTTCTTCAGCACCCAAAGCGCAGTTCAACCCAACGGCCGCCAAATTTCCATGACGTATGGAAGCCCAAAAAGCATCCACTGTTTGCCCTGAAAGCGTGCGACCACTTGCATCGACGATAGTCCCAGATACCATCACGGGGATTGAAATTTTTCGTTCATCAAGAATTGTATTTACTGCATATAAAGCTGCTTTACAATTGAGTGTATCAAATACTGTTTCAATTAGAATAATATCTACACCCCCATCAAGCAACCCATGTGTTTGCTCTCCATAAGCATCCACCAATTCATCAAATGAAATGTTGCGGAATTCTGGCCGATTAACATCTGGGCTTAAAGTTGCAGCTTTGGCAGTTGGTCCAATCGCGCCACAGACGAAACGATGTTGATTTGGATCTTTTTCAGTAAATGAATCTGCCACAGCTCTCGCCAATCGAGCAGAGGCTACATTCATATCATAAACAACATGCTCCAAATGATAGTCAGCCATACTAATCGCATTAGCATTAAAGGTGTTTGTTTCAATGATATCGGCACCCGCTTCCAAGTATTTTCCATGAATTTCCGAAATGATCTGTGGCTGCGTTAAGGAAAGTAAATCATTATTTCCTTGTAAGGGTTGGGAATAATTTTTGAATAGTTCGCCTCGAAAATCCGACTCATCCAGACGGAAAGATTGGATTTGGGTTCCCATGGCCCCATCCATAATTAAAATACGTTTATTTAATATATCTTTGAATTTTTGCATAAAAAAAACCGGCATTGAGAGCCGGCTGCGCCACCCTTTTAGCTATTATTTAACTGTCGCAGCAATACGGCTCAAATCACGACTATGTATATTACTTCACCAAAACTCTAAGTTCAAGGAAAAGGTAATCCAAAAAATAATGTATTTATTGTAAAATATGAGGAAAAACGTGTATCTTCTCATGTTGAAGAGTTTAGAAGGACGTTAAAGTTTCAACCTTTTTTTGACGGTACAGACATTTTTTTTATCGCCCACGTTGGGCACTCGATTCGATTTACTTCCTTCATTCTCCCATCACACCAAGAAAATAAATAACATTCTGGTGCAAGAATGGCCACTCCTTGTATATAATACATGCAGGCAAAGGCTCTTCTGTTTCAGTTATAATAGTAGGTAAATACATGAAAAAAGAAGTATTTATAAACGAGAGTATGGGTGACACTCGGATAGCAATCCAAGAAGATAACCAACTCGTAGAAGTTTATATAGAACAAGAAGATAAGCAACGGATGGTGGGAAACATCTATAAAGGGAAGGTAGAAAATGTTCTGCCTGGCATGCAAGCCGCTTTTGTAGATATTGGATATGACTTAAATGCATTCCTCCCTTTTTCCGAAATTGAAAACAATGATTATATCACAGAAGTTAAAGGCGGACGAGGCGGTCGCAAAAAGAACCACCAATCTGATAATATTTCAGTCGATCTAAGAACAGGCCAAGAAATATATGTTCAGGTAATAAAAGAACCTTTTGCTGGGAAGGGTCCACGCGTAACCACTGAAGTAGCTTTACCCGGGCGGTTGCTCGTTCTCGTTCCAGACGCAAATTATATTGGTATATCCAAAAAAATCTGGGATAAATATGAAAGACGTCGCTTAAAAAAGATTGCCCAATCTCTTCGCCAAAAAGATGTTGGCATTATCATTCGGACCGTGGCAGAAGGAAAAAGTGAAGAACATATTACGAACGATTTTAATATGTTGATTCAAAACTGGGAAAAGATGGAACAAAAAGGGGATCAAGGTGAGGCGCCCGTTATTGTTTATGAAGATTTAGAAACAGCTTCGAGCGTTGTACGAGACTTACTCACACCGGATGTAGCCAAGATTATTATTGATTCTAAAAAATTATTTCGGAAAACACAACGATACTTAGAAGAAACATCACCTGGCCTGTGTGACCGATTAGAATATTATAAACTCAAAGAACCCTTGTTTGAAAGTTTTGGAATTGAAAATGAAATTGAAAAACTCCTACGCACAAAAGTGTGGCTAAAAAGTGGCGCATATCTTATTATTGAAAAAACCGAAGCTATGGCTGTTGTAGATGTTAATAGTGGTCGATTTGTTGGGAAAAAACTTCACGAAGAAAATTCACTAAAAATTAACTTAGAAGCAGCGCGTGAAGTAGCGCGTTCCTTGCGGCTAAGAGATTTATCCGGTTTAATTGTGATTGATTTTATTGATATGAAAAAAGAAGAAAACCGTAAAAAAGTATATCATGAACTTCGGAAAGAGCTTCGAAAAGACCGTGCAAAAGTAGCTGTTGCACCTATTACAGAATTTGGGCTTTTAGAGATGACACGACAGCGAATTCGTTTAAGTTTAATTGATTCCATGAGTGATGAATGTCCCACATGTCGCGGAGCTGGAAGAATTGTGTCTCGAGATACTCTTATTACCCGTATTGATCATTGGCTTCGACGCTACAAATCAAAACATCGCGATTTGCGTTTAAGATTAGAATTGCATCCAGATAATGCTCACTATATGACTAAAGAGAAAAAACATATTTTACGTGGTCTTATGTGGCAAAATTTTGTTCATCTAAAGATTGAAGAAAATCATGATATCTTTTTGGATGAATTTCGCTTTTTTAGAGTAAAAGATAATACCGATGTTACAAACGAACTAGGGCTTGATAAGGATCAATCTTCCACGTAACTTCGCCGGCTTTATGGAGAAAAAACATGTATGCTATCGTAAATATATTAGGTAAACAATTCAAAGCGGTCCAAGGCCGTAAGCTTCGCATTCCAAAACTGGAACAAGAAGCTGGGGCCAAAGTCACCTTTGATGAAGTACTTCTTTTTAATGATGGGAAAGCCACTAAAATTGGCTCCCCTACTGTCGCTAAGGCCACAGTCACTGGAACCGTCATTGAACATGGACGAGAACGAAAAATTCTTATCTATAAAAAGAAACGTCGCAAAGGATACCAAAGAAAAAATGGTCATCGACAACACTTTACCGAAGTAGAAATTAACAAAATTCAATTAAAAGCTGCCGCGAAGAAAAAGGCACCTGCAAAAAAAGCAGAACCGAAGCCAGCTAAAGAAAAGAAAGAGGCTTAACTATGGCACATAAGAAAGGTCAAGGAAGTTCGAGAAATGGACGCGACTCTAACGCGCAACGATTGGGTGTTAAAGTGTCAGATGGGCAATCTATTTTGTCGGGCGGTATTATTCTTAAACAACGTGGGACAAAAATTCATCCCGGCGCCAATGTAAAACGGGCTAACGATGATAGTCTTTTTGCTACAGCAGATGGGACAGTAAAATTTGGACGTAAAGGACGCGATCGAAAAATAGTGAGTGTTCTTTTACCCAATTAAGCCTTCACCGTTTAAAACTTAATTCATAAACCCCTTGTCGTTTGGCAGGGGGTTTTTTATTACAAGGCAATGATGTCTTATTTTCTGTAATTTCAAATACAACTTATAGGAGAATTATTATGGCTAAACATAAAATAGCACTTATTGGCGGGGGTCAAATTGGCGGAAACCTTGCACTTCTTGCGGCACAAAAAGAATTAGGCGATGTGGTTATTTTTGACATTCCTAAAGCAGAAGGTATGGTAAAAGGGAAAGCGTTGGATTTGATGCAACTACGCCCCCATGATGGACACGATGTAACAATAACGGGCACATCCGATTATAGCGATATTAGCGGATCCGATGTAATTATAATTACGGCTGGAATACCAAGAAAACCTGGAATGGATCGTGAAGACCTGCTAGGAATAAATCTGGGTATTATGAAGGATGTAGCAAGTAATGTAAAGCAATATGCTCCCGATGCATTTGTCATTGTGATTTCTAACCCTTTGGATGCAATGGTGTATGCATTTCATAAAGTATCCGGGTTTGCAAAAAATAAAGTCGTTGGGATGGCTGGCGCATTAGACAGCGGCCGTTTTCGTGCTTTCATTGCTATGGAAACAGGCTATTCTGTCCAAGATGTTACTTGTATGGTTTTGGGAGGACATGGAGATACTATGGTCCCAATCACACGATTAGCTACTGTGGGTGGTGTTCCTGTTACAGCGCTTATTTCGCCTGAACGACTAAAAGAAATTGAAGATAGAACGCGTGTAGCGGGCGGTGAAATTGTAAAACTATTTGGGAATGGATCTGCTTTTTATGCTCCAGCTCAGTCTGCAATTGAAATGGCTGAATCTTATCTTCGGGACAAGAAGCGTGTTATACCATGTGCATCCTTGTGTGAAGGTGAGTTTGGAGTTGATGGTTATTTCATTGGAGTCCCAAGTGTGATTGGTTCTGGTGGTGTGGAAAAAGTATTGGAATTCACCTTGACGGACGATGAGCAAGCTGAACTCAACAATACCCTTGATGCTGTGAAAAAAACCGTAGGTGAAACTGGTTTATAAATCACCAAAATAGACTACATGAAAAAGCCTCTGAATCATTCAGGGGCTTTTTTGTTTCTCCTCGTTCCTTTGGCTCATATTGGAATGAGTAAATTCCAAGCAACAATATCAAAAGTAATTATATGACTGACAACCTTTTTTTATTTCAATTGTCAAAGTGAGTAAAACAGTCCCATTGTGAAACCTGAAGTACAACATCTTATTCTCGACGCAAAGACGGGAAATGCTGAAGCGTTTCACGCATTGGTGGCATACCATGATGAAAAAATGATGACATTAGCCCTTCAACTCACGCGACATCAACAAGATGCAGAAGATTTATACCAGGAAGTTTTTCTGAAAGCATATCGATATATTGGGTCTTTCCGAATGGAAAGTTCTTTTTATACATGGCTTTATCGTATTATGGTCAATTCATTCTTAAATCACCAAAAAAAAGAGGGTAAAATGGAAATTCAAGAACCTTCACTCGATTTTCCCGATCCTATCGAAGCTCTTCCCGCAGACCCTGCACCAGATAAAGAAATTGCTAATCAAATTAACCACCTTCTGAGCTCACTACCTAAACAGCAAAAAACCGTCTTTATATTAAAGCATTTGCAAGGACTGAAAATTCGTGAAATATCCGAAGTTATGGATATTTCATCAGGCACCATCAAAAAATATCTTTTTCGCGCTATGGAAAAAATGCGTTCTGACTTAAAAGATTATCAGTTCGGACGAAATCAATCATGACAAAAATACAACTTAAAGAGCAAGCTGCGTTGTATGTATTGAAAGAATTGGACTCTCATGAAATATCTGCTTTTGAAGCTGAATTGGCTCAAAATGAAGCATGTCAAAAATGGGTTCAAGAATATAAATCCACTATCAAACAAACAGAGTCATCATACTCCATAGCTGTTTCAGAAGAACAATTACAATTTCAACGTATGTCCCTTCGAAAAATAATTAATGCTGAAAATAATAAAGCATTGGATGCTAGGGGCTCACATCTCGATAATATTGGAATGTCTGACGAGGAAAGAAAACCTGTTATTCACAAATCAATTTCAGTGAAACAACCAGTATGGATGGCGATTGCAGCTATTATTATAGCTTTTTTTCTCGGGAAAAATATGACTCAGAAAAATGATGCAATGGATATTATCCAATTAATGAATCGCGGATTACTCACACATGTGGATATTCAATCAAATGGGAATAATGCTCAGCCAATCAATCTAGCAATTCATGCATCCAATGAAATCGAATATTCTGGAAATGTAAAAGACGACCTAATTCGAAATATACTTTTTTATCTTTTATTGAATGATGAAAATCCGGGAAAGCGACTCAAGGTAATAAAGCTTCTTGAGCAAGCTCAACTAAAAGAAAAAGGTCGAAATGTTCTTATTTCATCCATGTTATCGGATGCCAATCCAGGTGTAAGGTTAAAATCAGCTCGTATGTTACAATCTTATAAAGCAGACAATCTCCTTATTGATGCTTGCGTTAAATCGATCTTGGAAGATGAAAATATTGCTGTTAGACTTAGTGCGATGGATATTTTAGAAGCACACCCTACACCGGAAATGATCCCTGCGCTACAAGTGATTAGGCTTATGGATAATCATTCATTTATTCAATCGCGCGCCGAAAGTATCTTGGCTGATTTTGAAGATTTAAATAATGGTAAAATTGAGCCGGAGATTTGATGAATTTTCTTATATACCTTTTTCTATTATCTACTCTTGCTTATCCACAAAAGATATTTGATTCCTTTGAGCAAGAACGGAAAAGTCGATATCGCTATACCGAGCAATATACTTTTGACCCTGTATTAGATGATGGTACATCTACTATTCGCATAAATGGCTTTAAGGGAGATATCTCTATCATAGGACATGTAGGCTCTGGCGTAAAAGCAGATTTAAAAATGAACATAAAGGTACTTACAGAAAAAAGAGCAAAAATCATTATCGATCAAAATAAAGTTCATGTTCAATATAATCGATCAAATAAGATTATTCATTTTATTGGGCCAAAAAATAATATTGGCCGAGTATCATATACACTCGAATTAAAAATCCCCATGACGACTAATTTAATTTTTAACACTATTGGCGGTGACATAGAAGCTGAAAATATTCAAGGAGAATTTCATTTTAAAACCGGGGGTGGGGATATTGAATTAAGCGAATTAAATGGAAAGGGCACCATTGAGACTGCAGGGGGTACTATTGATATTGATCATGTAAATGGACGCTTTACACTCCTATCTAGAGGAGGCGATATTGACGCATCGCATGTAAAAGGAATTATCAATATTGAAACAGCGGGTGGTGATATTGAAATGGAACATATAACCGGGAATGCAGATGTCGCTACAAGGGGTGGATCAATATTTGTTTCTTTTTATAAGGGCCAGCATTTAATCGCTTCAACTTCAGGGGGTGATATACATGTTGGTTTGATTGAGGCTAATGTAGATCTCAAGACAGTAGGCGGTGATATTACTATAAAAAAACTTTTCGGGAATGCATTGGCTACCACTGGAGGCGGTGATATTAAAATTGAAGATGTCCATGGGAATATCGACTGTATTACTTCGGGAGGTTCCATAAGGGGCGTTAACCTTTTTGGTGCGATAAAAGCCGTTAATCAAGCGGGTGATATTGCGATAGCAAAAGAATATGATACCCAACTCAAAAATCATTCTATCGATTTGACCAGTTTCGTAGGTGATATTGAATTAATTATCCCGGATGACTTTCCTGCATCCGTTCATATTGAACATAATGGAGAAAATGCTACCAGCGCCATCGAATCTGAATTTTATTTGGATGAAAACAATCAAGGTGGGAATCTAAATGCAACAACCTCTCTTTTGAGCGGAGATTACCCCTGTAAAATAACTATTCACCATTCGGGTGACATAAAAATTAGTAAGGATTAATATTATGAAATTCCAAAATAATCATATTCGACACGCTATGTTTTTTTCTATACTATTTGCAGGAAATCTTTGGGCAATGTCCATGGAAAAAGAATCAAGTTCACAACTCGTTCGCAATGAAATGAAATTTTACTCCGATTATATAATTGATTCTACAGAAGTGGTGGATGATCGAATTCGAATTATGGGAGGCGATTTATTTATTTACGGACAAACAGACAATAAAATTACTGTCATCGGCGGAGATGTTACTATTGGCGCAACAGCTGTAATAAATGGTGAAATTATTGCTGTGGGAGGAACCGTACTAACCCATAATGGCGCTATTATTAATGGGAAAATTATTGAAGCAAATTTGAATGAAGGATTAGTGTATCGGGAAACATTTACCGATTCTGCTGAAACTCGGAAAAATGCATTTTTTGAATTAAGAGATAAATCAGAATGGTTACGAGATGGATGGATTCATCCAAAAGAAGATTTTTTGATTTATAATAGAAATGAAGGAGCTCGGCTCACTTTTTTCGATTCAGATTTTGACCACGGAGATCACTCCCCATTTCGTTTAAGCGTTTCAGCTGCTTATCGAACAGCGCTCAAAGATTTTACTGGACGAATCACCTTTGAAAAATCATTTTTCAAAAATCGCTTTTTTATTCTTTATGGAAGTGTGTTTAAAGAAGCAAAATCCGATGACGAATATCGCATAACAGAAGAAGAAAATACTCTCGCAAGTCTTTTCGCTCGGCAAGATTTTTATGATCGATGGGATGAGGAAGGTTGGGAGCTAGGATTTGCGTTAGATTTTAATCGACTCAAATTCAAAGCTTATACTTCTGATGTTCAACAAGATTCAATTCCTGTAAATTACTCCTTGTGGAGTATTGCGGAAAAAAACCGAGCCTTAAGAGAAAACCCATTTGTCCAACCTTCAAGTAAAGTGGGTTTTTATAAGGCCACTCTTGCCTTTCAATCAAAGAACCATCACCCATTTAAAACGGGGTATGCATTTTTGGTTCAAGGAGAACAAATTATAAATGATGGCGATGGCGAATACCCGGATGAAAAGATTGGTGTAGATACGGATGAATTAAGAAATAGAATGCTTATTATGTCGCGCCTCAATTGGGAATTTTCCCCTGGGCTTGTTTTTAGGAATCAAACGATCCTAGGTTTTTCTAATGGACGCCTACATTCATTCCGAAATTTTGGTATTGGAGGACTCGGTTCTGTATCTGCATTTCCTTATAAAACAAAATCTGGAAATCATATGATACAAACGAATGTGGAATTAATTTTGACGCCTGACTTCACAGATAGAGATTTATTTTTTAAAGTGTTTTTTGATTCTGGGTTAGCTTTCGACTCTGAAAAGATGATGGATATTCAACAAATATCTGATCGCAAAAATGACTTTATTTCCGCTGTTGGTATTGGGATTGGAACTGAATCTGACGATGGTTTGGGGATTGGGTTTAATTTGGCAAAACCGCTCGACGGTTCAGATTATCTCGAAACAACTGTACGACTCCACTTTAATTTTTAAGATGAAAATGAAATATCTATCTTTCTTTCCTTTTTTATTTCTTTTTGTTTTCGCCCAAAATGACCAAAAAGCCATTCGAGACTATTATCATTATTCATTACATGATTTATCGTCTCTAGAAACGACCATTGAATTTGGGCTGGGTACACTGCAATTATCCGCTAACGATAAGCCAAAACAATTAGATGGAACCGTTTTTTACTATTCAAAAGTTGGAAAACCGGTTGTGTCCTTAGAAAGGTTGAATAGCCACGGTGACTTCGATTTTGATTTAGAAATAGATCACCACCGATGGGGGAATGCGGATTTTTCTCTGAAACATTGGGATTTTGAAATGGATGATATAAAAAATGAAATGGATTTTCAATTGCCTATAGGAATTCCCACTGAGTTAGATTTAGAATTTGGCTTAGGTGAAGCAGATATTGATTTAACACATATTTCTATTTCAGACTTTAATCTTGAATGCGGTCTGAATGAAGTAAATGTAATTATTCAAAAACCCAACCCTATTTTTTGTGATGAAATTTCTATTGAAATTGGTATGGCTGATTTTAATGGCCGAGGATTAGGGAACTTAAATGGAAAAGATTATAGAGTTGATATAGGTTTAGGAGATGCAGATGTGGATTTATCGGGTTCATTTAGCCAAGATGCAACATTAGAAGTAAATGTGGGCCTTGGATCAATAAATTTGGTTTTACCCAAAAATGTGAACATTACTCTTGTTGCAGAACATTCCTTTCTCGCCTCCATCGATATAGATGATTTAGAAAAAGTAGACGAAAATGAATATCAATCCTTAGATTGGGAAAAAGGACTCCCAACTTTAGAAGTGGGAATATCTGTGGGCTTAGGTGATGTGGATGTACGTGTCAGTCGATAGATACAATCATTTAACCAGCCATTTCTAGAACTTTCATCACCAATTTTTCGATTCCTTCAGCCGCTTCTTTGATTGAGCTTGCTTCAACATAAGCTGGCGTTGATACTATTTTATTTTCTTCATCAACGACTATATCGCCAGGACCTGCTTGAACCGCTGTAACACCCATTTCTACCATATCTGCACTAATCCCTTCATTGCAGCCCCCTGTTAATTGCCCGGTTTTACCCAAGTTTTGTAATACTTTCGCCATCATGACAGGTGCAATACAAATTGCACCAATTGGTTTTCCTGCTATCAACATTTCTGCTGTTAAATTATACACATCCGGAATGACTTCACACTCTGGTCCGGACATAATATAATCAAATATATTTTTTGCCATTCCATTTCCGCCCGGGAAAATGAGGGCATCTAATTCAGACCCTGACACAGTTGCAACATCGACAATATTTCCACGAGCAATACGAGCACTTTCTATTAGAATGTTCCGGCTTGTTTCTATTTCTGAACCATCCAAATGATTTACTACATGAAACTGATTCATATCTGGAGCCATGATTTGAACGTCTGCTCCTGCTCGATCCAATGCAAGTAATGTAAGAACAGACTCATGAATTTCTGCTCCATCTTGAAAACCGCATCCTGATAAAACTACACCAACTTTTGCCATAATAATTCTCCTTATCTTTTATGAGTTATTTTGATTGATATTTCTTTTTATTCCAACAAACTTTGTTCTTTTCACCGGAGATTTTTTAAATAAAGTACGAAACCCATCTTCATCCATTTGGTTCCAATCTTCTTTTCTCCAATTAAGAATGTTTTCTCTCGGCTGAAAGGGTGACTCCTTCGTAACGACGGAAAACTTTTGATTCCACGGACACACTTCTTGGCAAATATCACAACCATAAATCCATCCATGTAAATCTTTTTGGTTGTTAGGTAATTCACCTCGATGTTCAATAGATAAATAGGAAATACATTTCCGCGCATCCAATATATAAGCGTCGAGGGCTTGGGTTGGACAACTATCAATACAAGCAGTACATGAACCGCATAAATCTTCTGAAAATGGCGAATCATACTCTAGTGGAATATCCAACAAAAGTTCACCCAAAAATAGCCAACTACCGAAATCTCTCGTAATAAGATTTGTATGTTTTCCTTGCCAACCTAGACCCGCTTTTTGCGCCAAAGGCTTTTCCATTACGGGAGATGTATCTACACATACAATTCCTTTTACACTGGGTATTTTCTCCTTGATATATTGTAATAGCTGGAATCCTTTAGATTTGACATAATCGTGATAATCATCACCCCAAGCATAATTACTTAATTTATATCCGCCATTTAAATCATTTTGATTGTAGCCTGAAAAATAATTTATACCAAAGGATACTATTGATTGAACTTCCGGAAAATACTCAAATATATTTCCTCGTTCATCTTTTCGTCGTACAATCCATTCCATCGTTGCATGATAGTCGTCATTAAGCCACGATTCTAATGCTTTTCTAGACTTTTCATCTACAATCGGTTTTGTTATACCCACTTTTTGAAACCCTATTTCAAGTGCTTTTTCTTTTATAGATAATGAAAGATTAGGCATGGTTTAATTTATACAATCTTTTTCTTTTTTTCGTTTATAAATATTTTGTCGACGAGGATACGCTCGGGTTGCCAAATTTGGACTATATGATCTTATTATCTTGTATGTTCAATGCAGAATTTGTAATATCCTGTAGGCTGAAATACAGGTTATACAAATGTTATCCTACAATTCACGTTCAATTGAGCCCGATCCCTTCGAGCCTGTTTTTGCAATTGGACTCGCTTCCCGAAAAATTGGTGTTTCATCTGAAACGCTTAGACTTTATGAAAGAGTCGGTTTATTAATTCCATATCGAACACGTTCCGGACGAAGATTATTTTCACAAAAAGACCTTGAGTGGCTTGGGTGTATTCGAAAATTGATTGTTGAAGATAAATTGAATTTAGCAGGTATTCGTCGTTTATTAGCCCTAATCCCTTGTTGGGATATAAAACCTTGCACACAATCAGAGAGAGAAAATTGTCCGGCCTATTTATCTGACGACAAAGTCTGTTGGCAGATTACGGACACATCTCCATCGTGTCAAGATGCCGAATGCAGGGAATGTGATGTTTATTTAGCATCAGAAAATATTGATCATTTAAAAACCTATTATAAGATGTCTCAAAAATAATGTTAAAAAACCTTACACAACTATCCATCATTCCTAGCTTCTTAATCCTTATGTCGGCTTGCGATCCGGGCATTGTATCAACACCATTAGGTGATCCAGCCACATGTGAGGGATGCCATACGAATAAAGGTGTATTACAGAAACTTGTTGCAGAAGAAAATGCTACCGCACCTTCTGGCGGTGGATGAGGAGGCTCAGTGACTCCGTTGGAGCCTTGGGAAAAAGTTTTGATTGAATTAAAAGGGGGAAACACTTCCTTTAAAGATATAGATCAAGTTCATGGATTAATTGGATGTATCAATTGTCATGGTGGAGTAGAGCCTTCTTCAGAATTAGAAACAGCTCACTCAACAGATAATGGATTTACAAGAGACCCATCATCTAATCCTGAAGAATTTTGTAATCCCTGTCATAGCGAACTCGTTGAATCAAATAATAACAGTATGCATACGATGGCTTGGGGAGAAAAAACAACAATTGCTCAACGAGAATTGGGAGCCGGAAGTAAACATACCGACTTTGACGCATGTCCGGAATCTCTTACCAGTGGATTCGACGGAGAATGTACCAGTTGCCATACGACCTGTGGGCAATGTCATATTAGTCGGCCAAATAGTGCCCATGGTGGTTTAATTGATAATCATAAATTTAATCGCATTCCAAACCAAACCGATAATTGTATGGCTTGTCACGGAAGTAGAATAGGGACAGATTTTAAAGGGGAATTAACGGGGAATATTGCAGACGTTCATTATTTAAAACGATTAAAATGTTTTGATTGCCATGTGGAAGATTTTCATGCAGACGCATCGGAATATGAATCCCGTTATCATTTATTGAAAGATGAAGAACAAGTACAGTGTGATTATTGTCACGGCGATGTTGCTGAAGCGAATGAATACCACCAGCAACATTGGCCAACTTCCGGTGAAGGTCTTAGTTGTTTTGTCTGTCACTCTCAACCTTATAATAATTGTAATACGTGTCACTCTGGCGGCGAATGGAAAGAAGGGTATGGCCCTGTTGAGGGAGAGACGAATGTCAATGCCGGTGGAAACGGTTATTTAGAGTATCCTGATTTTAAGATTGGAATTAATAATGATTATGAACTCAGAAACGGAAAATGGGCTGTATTAAGACATATTCCTATTGCACCTGATTCCTATACAAAATGGGGACATCCAGAATTAGCGAACTTTGATGCGCGACCTACTTGGGAAGTATCAACCCCTCACAATATTAAACTTTGGACAAGTCAAACAGATACAACCGATTCTGATTTTTGTTCGGATAATTGTCACAACCATGGTGTGAGATATGATTCAGAAGGAAATTATTCAAATTATTCCTCTACCGATACCACAGCACTTTATTTAAAAACGGTCGATTTGATTGAAAATGAAATTAGCGCAAATCAATCTGTTCTTGGGACATACGCAAAAGTGGGTTGCAACCCATGTCATCCTGGTTAAACATGAAAAAGATTTTACAAAAGAATTCACACGATATCGTGAATGTTAATAAAAAAACAAAAAAAAAGGAGTACAAACCATGAAAAGTAACAAATGGTTTATTCTCATCTTAGGTATTGCCCTTCTCGGGCTGACCGGATGTGAAGATGAAGTCGTAGATGAAATTAATGAATTTGACGTCCTAGTTGAATATTTAGAAGGAACGGATGGCGGATATGTTAATAATATGGGAAGTTGGATTTTAGGTGCAGGCGCTTTGAATGCTGAATTTGATTATTCTGCTTATACAGTATTTGATCTTAGATCTGCTACAGATTTTGCTTCCATGGGCATAGAAGGTGCGATAAATGTAACATTATCCAATATGTTTGATGAAGCCGCTAATGTTTCCGGGCCAATTTTGGTTACATGTTATTCTGGGCAAACAGCTTCGTTTGCTCATACATTGCTTCGTCTTAAAGGATATGAAGCTTATGTGATGAAGTTTGGCATGAGTGCTTATGATGAAAGTTTGGATAAATGGACATCTAATTGTTCTGATCAATATGCAGGTGATTTAGTCACAACAGCTTCTGAAGCATTGCCTACATTCGATTATCCCGTCTTGAGCACAGGATTTGAAACAGCTGAAGAAATATTGGATGCACGAATTGACGCTGCTATCGAAGCCTGGAGTAATGGTTTACTTATTCTTGCGGGTGATGTGATTACCGATGCTTCTTCCTACAATATTATGAATTATTGGAGTGAAGCAGATTATTTAGGTCATGGACATATTGATGGTGCATACCAATTATCACCTGGAACTTTGACTGTGAGTGGAAACTTATCTGCATTTGATCCCGCCGGTAATAATATCCTCTATTGTTACACAGGACAAACTGCTGCTTCATCTATTGCCTACTTAACCGTCATTGGATATGATGTAAAATCGATTAAGTTTGGTTTTAATAATATGCATTGGTCTGAGTTACCTGGACATAAATGGCCGAAACCTTTTGGCTTCTAAGTAAAGAATAAATCGTGAAAACAACTCATCATCTAAAATCATACTATGGGTTGCTTGTCCTTATGAATTGGGCGATGGGTTGTTTTTTAATATCATTAAGTGGATGCAGAAAAAAATGAAAAACATAGAAATCAAACTTTCCAAGAACCTACTCCTCCTTCGTTTGCTTTCATTTGTGATTTTCATTATTCCGGTGAGGGGGACGTCACCAGATATCCAATTTTCTGCATCCACTGTTTATCCCCGTATGAGTTTTTTAGATGATGGCGAATCCCTTCATTGGCAAGCGAATCTTTCTTATCAGCAATCATTGGGGCGGTTTGCTTCCATCTCATCTCTCTTCGAATATGGGACCAAAACAAATCAACATTTAAATCCATTTCGACTTCACTCATTTATATCTGAAGTCAAGACCGACCATTTCAGATTTCAATTGGGACGAATCCCCTATTGGTCGCCCGCACTATTAACGCGGATTGATGGAATATCGCTAAGATATAAACATAAAACTTTTGGCACACTTGATGTTTTAGGCGGGTTTCGATCTGTCATTGATTTCAGTGATACATCTTATGTAAGTGAATCTTTTTTATCTGAAGAAATTTATATGGAAAAACTTCAGGGTGTTTTATCTTGGTCTAAAGGTTCTTGGAAAAAGAATATTTCTCTCTTTTCTTGGATAAATAGTGAAAAAGATTCTTTACACATTTTTTCTGGGTTGAATGGATATACTCAATTATTCGCCATGAATTTTCATGGAACATTTGTTTGGGATCAAAATAATTCTCGTCCCCATTATTTAAGGTTAAGATTATCAAAACACACAAAAGTTGGACGATTCTTTATTGGTTATCGAGAAAAGAAATATTCTGGATTTGAAAATTGGCGTTGGGTGACTCAATCGATTTCTCTTCCTTCTACGGCAACATTTGGACTGCAATCAAATTTTAGTTCAAATTATACCATACTAAATCAATTATCCATTCGATTTTCCGATGCATCCAATCTGTATTACCACACAACCATCAATAGTCATCAATTCTCTGGGACATTATTATTTGGGGATTATGGAGAAACATCACAGTTTGGCGGATCCATTGGGTCAAAATATTCTCTAAACTCAAAGATAGATTTGGGTGGGTCTGTGTCTCTAAATTTATTAAGTGATGGAAATATTGTAGAACCCGTTACATCTTCATCCTTATTTACATGGTTAAACTGGTCGTTGACTAAAACCATTCAATTGCGATTTTTCTCTCAATTTTATTCTAACCCCTATTTTAAAATAGATTATCGTGAAGGAGTTTCAATCCATGCGATTTTTTAGTCTTATCCTGCTTTTATCTTTGGGGTTCCCCCAACAATCAGATTGGATCATGTTTCCTCATGAACTTCATGTGAATGATGAAGAAATCGAATGCGCCGAATGCCATGAAAATGTTAATGCATCTTTATCCTTAAATACGCGATTACTTCCCTCTATGGATGCATGTGAATCTTGCCATGAAGATGTGTCTGAGGATGAAGACGGGGATTGCAGCCTTTGCCATGCAAATGTGGATGAATTAGATACGTATCCATTATTAAAAAAACGAAATGGACCTGACTTTGCCCATCAATCACATCTAAGTCGAACAGGTGATTGCCTTGTTTGTCACACAAATTTATTAGACGATGAAAAAGATGATACCCCCAATACGTGGAATTTTTCTGATTGTAAATCATGTCATGAAAGTGCCATTCCCGAAAACCATACTCTCGAATGGGTTCAATCTCACGGATTGAACTCTACTGTAGTCGGACAAGAAAATTGTAATTTATGTCATCAAGAAGATATGTGTGAATCTTGTCATTCTCTCACACCCATTGAGCCTACCGTCCATCCAGGAAATTATTATATGACTCATGGCTTAGAAGCTAAAATGAATTTATTGGAATGTGCTTCTTGCCATGAAGGAACGCAAACGTGTGCTTTCTGCCATCAACAAACAAAGATTATGCCCATGAATCATAATTTGCCTAGTTGGGCTGGGCAATATATCACAGGCGGAGGCATGCATGCTCAAGATGCAATCAACGATCCTGGCTTATGCCAAGTATGCCACCAAATTTCCGCCGACCCAACCTGCTCACGGTGTCATCCAGGATAAAATATGAAAAAAACGTTTACACTCTTATTGATTTTTATTTCAATTTTTTCCAGCTGTACAGAAATATCTGAACCCCAAATGCATCCTACAGATTGGCTGATTTCAGAATCGAGTGAATCTCACATGGCTAAAATAGCCGAATCAGGTATTGAAAGTTGTCAATCTTGCCATGGCGAACCAGTCTTAAATGATTTTTATGGTGGCTCCAGTGGTGTGTCTTGTTACGAATGTCATGATGGCGGTCCGAGTGGACATCCTGCTTGGAGTGATTGGATGCAACCCATTTCGGATAATTTCCATGGTGGTGCGTTGAATGATCGGGGCGCCCTTGATTGCGGGTCTTGCCATGGATCAGATTTGACAGGAAAAATAGCGACTGGATGTAATATATGCCATACAACAGACGAATTATCAACTTGGTTACCATAAATGAGTTAATAATGAAAAAAGCCTTTCCCGTCTTACTCTTATTTTCAGCTTGTTTTCTTTTTGAAGAAGAAGATGAAAATCAAAATACCAATCTAACGCTCTCTGAAGGTGCAATAGGTGTTACCACAGTAAGGTTACATGTAGAACCGGAAGATTCCCTTGCTCAGTTTACCTTTGAACTCACACGGGATGATTCTACTGTACAAACGCTTTCACTTCAATCGGACACCCTTATTAAAGATACAGGCCTTAACCCTAATACATCTTACACCTATACTGGCTATTGGATGGATGGGACAAAACGCATTGGAGAAAGTAATACACTTACCCTAACAACCATGGATACCACCAGCCATAATTTTACTTGGGAGATGGATACTTTAGGTGAAGGTGGCAGTTATTTAAATGATGTCTGGATTGTGGATGAAAATGATATTTGGGTGGTGGGTGCATTATCCATAGATGATTCTACTCTGGATTATCGAGGAGATATTAATTACAATATAGCACACTGGAATGGAGAAGAGTGGATATATCAATTAGTATTTCATTCGGGAGTCACCTTGAGTTCAATTTATTATTTTAATGAAAATGATATTTGGGTTTCATCTGGTATACCTTACCACTGGAATGGAGAAGTATGGACAATGTACCATTTGTGGAATATGGATGTATTGGGGCCAGACGATGGAAACGTAACTCAATTGTGGGGGACATCATCTTCCAATATGTATTTTGCAGGAGGAAAGGGTAGCATCGTCCACTATGACGGAAATGAGTTTGTAAAGATGGAAAGTGGGACAGATGCGGTTTTACGAGATATTTGCGGAAAAAATGCTGATAATATATGGGTAAGTGGATTTAGTCTTGTTACGAGTTCCGAACCAAGTATAATTCTTTCCTACTCTAAAAATTCTTGGGAGATTCTCCATCAATCATTTGGTTATAATCCTGTACTGGACGATTCATTATCCAGTTATATGTACAGTAATTGGTCATACGGAGATACACTTTATATCTCATGTGCAGGGGGATTGTGGAAAGAACATATCATTGATGGTGGTTGGTGCTTTGTGTCTCTGGATAGTGTAGGAATGGAGACGAATATTAGCAAAGTCAGAGGTACTGGATATAATGATGTATTCTGGTTGTCAGCCTGGGGAGAATTAGTACACTACAATGGTAAAGACTGGAAGATGGTTCTGGACTTATCAAAAATATATACTGAATTCCCAATAAGCTCTAGGGGGCTGTCGGTGAAAGAAAATATGGTAGTATTTGTTGGAAATATCAATTTATTAGAGCATGCACTCATAGTGCGTGGTTATAGATGATAAGCGAAGTTATTAGATAGTTAATAAGGAGTAAAACCGATGAAAAGAGAACTATATTTACTGATAATTATCCAGTTGTTAGTAATTACCGTATTGAACGGATTTGATAGAAATAAAGAGTGGACCTAGTATAAAAAAGTGCACATTGAGTTAAGCAACTTTTTAATTTTGAAAAGTTAAAAGGAAGCAAAATGGATAATAGACGAATACGAAAGACATATGATAGAGATTTTAAAGTTTCAGCGATGCGATTAATATTAGAAAAGCACCAAAGTGTCGCCAAGGTAGCTAGGGATCTGGGT
>Ga0114933_10000651_pt1 | contig 41532 bp, 38 predicted proteins | sample 4SBtaG_FD_89691 | JGI IMG/M metagenome (GOLD analysis project Ga0114933, IMG submission 89691) | Deep subsurface microbial communities from Kolumbo volcano to uncover new lineages of life (NeLLi) - 4SBTROV12_W25 metaG | ecosystem: Environmental > Aquatic > Marine > Volcanic | place: Kolumbo... | reverse complement strand
TTGATGAACGAACGCAAATTCTCACGGTTAAGACTTTCTACCAAATTGAGGACACCGCCAAAATGGGTATCAAAAACCTTTCCACCTCCCTTGGAAAATGGTGTGTGATCTATATAACCACCGCAGTTTATGACGTACTCAAAAGAGGCCTCCCTCAGCTTTTCCTTGAGCAGAACATTATCAGAAATATCCGCTGATATATAATTCACATTGGAAAGATTTGTTTCCTCCTTAAATTGTAATGAGAGGCTGGTCACGCTCCAACCAAGTCGCAGAGCATGGCTGACAACGTGTTTGCCAATGAAACCATTGCCGCCTACCACAAGAAGGCGTATTTGTTGTTGTTTCATTTCTTGGTCTGCCGGTTCCATGTACTACCAAGTATAAGGAATTTCGGGGTCGCCTACAGGCCGCACTTCACTATCGGTCGGATCGTGAGGCACGTCTGCACAATTCACCAACAAAGCCGGTGTGTTACTGATGCAGGTAAATCCATACCAAAGCCCAGGAGGGATGGTCAGACGCAGATAAGCATCCGCTCGACCAAGTTCAAGCACCTGCACCTGCCCTCTCGTGGTTGATGCTTGGCGATTATCAAAGATCACCATACGAATCCGTCCAACGGGAACGGCCAAGACCTGAGTTTGTTCGCGGTGGCGCTTCCATGCTTTTATGACGCCGGGTAATATTTCAGAAAAATAACATTCGCCGAAATGTGTGAACCCCGGCTCATCACAGCGAAGCATATGCAGCACTGCTCCACGTTCATCGCTGATCTCACGTAGCGTAGTAATTACCACATCTTTAATCTGATTCTCCAATGAAGTCATTTTGCCCACACCCGACTGCGTTCTATACCCAGTTTCTCATAGGCGTCAATTTGTTCCACAGTTAAAGCATACATATCGGCTTGGTTTTTATAGAAGGTCCTATACCACTCGCCCACCAGTCGGATGGTCTCGGCATAATTGAGATTGGACTCCCATCTAAGATGAAATAACGCCTTATCACAATTAAGTTTCAGCAACCCCGCTTCATGGAAGGGAATATTATCGGTGATACGGTATGCCTTATCTAAGCTATTGAAACCCCAGTATCGGGACAGATCACCTAATAGCTCAACTACAGTATGGTTTTTCTCAGCCTTGGGTCCGAAGTTGAAGGCATCGCCATGCAATTTTGATTGCTGGGCCAGGGCTTGAGCAAGCCTAAGGTAACCACTCAAGGGCTCCAACACATGTTGCCAGGGTCGGGTAGCCTGGGGACTTCGAATCTCGACGCTCCGTTCCTCACTCCAGGCACGCACGCAATCTACCACGATCCGGTCTTTTGCCCAGTCGCCGCCACCAATCACGTTACCTGCCCGACCAACTGCCAGCCGAACCGGATGACCGTTTTGGAAGAACGAATGTAGATAAGACTTAATAAGCAGTTCAGTAGCACCCTTGGAGCCGCTATAAATATCTTTACCACCCAATCCGTCCGTTTCACGATAGCCCCACTCCCACTCTACATTGTCGTAGCATTTATCGCTGGTGATCAGCACCGCAACACAGGGCCGCGCCAACTTCCGTAGAGCATCCAGAATGTTCATAGTACCCACAAAATTAGTGGTCATTGTGTCTACGGGATCACTATATGAAATTGAGACAATAGCCTGGGCGGCAAGATGAAAAACGAAGTCGGGCTGTTCGTTAGCAATAAGGTCGTGCATGGCAGTGAGATCGCAGATATCTGCCTGAATATGCTTGATCTTTCCGGCAAGAGCCAATTCATCAAACATAGCTGGTTGCGTTGGAATGCCTATAGAAACACCGGTAACTTTGGCACCTAATTTTAATAACCAGGTAGTGAGCCAACTGCCTTTAAATCCAGTATGACCGGTCACCAGTACTTTTTTACCTCTGTAGGTACCAGCAAACACCATTATGAGCCTTTCATCCAAGGAGCTTCGCCGCTATCCCAAAGCGACTGCAATGCATCACGATCACGAACAGTATCCATACATTGCCAGTAGCCAGAATGTTCATAGGCCATCAATTGGTTATCCTTCACCAAATTTTCGAGAGGAGATTTCTCAAGTACCGTGGTATCGTCCGCAAGATAATCAAAAATACCCGGCTCGAATACAAAAAATCCGCCGTTGATCCAGCCTTCGCCAGACTGCGGTTTTTCCTTGAAATCAAGCACTTTGCCATCGCCAATATGCATACCCCCGAACCGAGCCGAAGGACGAACCGCAGTGACCGTCGCTAATTTACCATGAGCCTGATGAAAAGCCAGAAGAGCCTTAATGTTCAAATCAGAAACACCATCACCATAGGTGAGCATAAACGTTCCTTTTGACTGCAAATGATTTTTTAATCGCAATAAACGACCCCCTGTCATTGTATTAATACCAGTATCTATAAGCGACACTTTCCAATCTTCCGCCGTCGGGTTGGAGTAATCGACCTGACCACTTTTCAAATGCACCGTAAGATCACTCAAGCGTGCATGATAGCTGAGAAAATAGTCTTTGATGGACTCACCCCTGTAACCCAATGCCAATGAAAAATCATTAAAACCATGACGCTCATAAATCTTCATGATATGCCAAAGGATTGGCCGCCCACCGATATCCACCATTGGTTTGGGTTTGGTTTGGGTTTCTTCAGAAAGACGGGTACCCAAACCACCGCATAGGATGATTGTTTTTATGGATGAACTCATTTGTTTAATTTCTGGGTTTGTTTTTGATTTAAACCGGTCCGGATATCATATCAGTTAGAATTCCTCTGTAGTAACTTTTTCCAACGTGGAAGCTCTGGGTCCAAGAAAAAGAATTCATTGTACTCGGAATCCACTGCCGTGTTCTGATCTCCTTTTTGCAATACTTCAGTTAGCTCCTCGGGTGTGCTAATAAAATGTACATCAGAATGTCCGCGCAGTGGGCTTAAATTAAAGCTCCTACCATCTGAATAAAGAATCACAGTCAAGCCTCCCAAATAAGCATCCAGCGCTGAAGAAGTATTGCATGTAGTAAGAACAACTTCAAAGTCCGCCAGTATTCGATGCAAACCATCTTCTATCTCATCGACCTGCAAACCAGGATATTTAGCAAGACTGACAGCATTACCGGGATGCGGCTTAAACGTAAACTTATAATTAGAAGTCAGAAATTTCATAGCATTTTCCAAGAGCCCGAGAAAGTTGTGTGTCAATTTAGGGCTTATATCTCCAAGAATTAGGACGCTACCTTTAGCTGATGCAGATACTGAATGTTTTAAAGTTTGACGGTTTGTAGAACCCAGAGCAGGTTCCGCATTTCCCTTTAAAAGATTAAGATAACGAAGTGCCTCGACCTCGACAAGTTGTTCGGATCGATAGCCTGCATCAGTAAAAGCCTTCAAAGCAACTGGGCCAATGACAGCTAGACGATCAGGTAAAGGCATACTACACCTTTGTTTCGATTTTATGCTACGCGGATCATCGAAGTGGCTCAAAAGCCAAAAAGCCTCTGGAAAATGAAGTACCCCAATGATCTCGCCGTGCCCATGCTTGCGCCAAGCACGAATTAGAGCACTCTCCCAGCCCTGCTTCTCATGAAGATAAAGTCCCATTTTTTGACGTGGCATGTCGCCGAGTGCGGCATCAAAGAGTTCCATCCACAGACAATTATTTATAGCGGTTGCCCCATTTACGGATGCCCACCAATCACCTCGCAAAATTGGCCATAGCCAGACAGCAGACCCCTTAGGGTAGAAGGCCGATTGGATTTTCCTCAAGCGCCATGAAAGGGTATTAAGCCAAAACCAGTTCTTGAGCACACGCCCCACAACCTTCCATGTCAAATAACTATCAAGAAAAGAATGTTTTCCCTGCTTCTCTGAGTCCAGGTTAAAGGAACGTAACCATTCAAGGCCTGTTTGTACATTTGGCACCACTGGGTTGGGCATAAAATGTTGAATCCAGTTTGTCCGTCTCCCACTGTCATGAATATACTTCGGTAGCTTCTCCCACTGCCGGGAGTAAAAATGACCTTTTGCGCAAGAAACCGGATCCAAGTGAATAAAATAAGAACACAGAAAAATATCACCTTCGCCGGAAAACCAAGCTGGCGTTTCGAGATTTCGAAGCGGCCATCGTGTCACAAGATGTGCTACAAACCAGACCAAGCCCTGCACCGGATATGGCAACGCCCGATAAAGCTTGGACAGAGACCATTCTTTTCTGGGACGATCTCCCGGTTGCCAAGTAAAATTAATCGCAAGGTTTTTACAGAGCACCCGAATTACTTGACCAAGCTCGCGATTGAAACTTTTTAGAATTACGCCGGATGGTTTACGCTCTAAAAGGATTTCTTCCAGCGCCATGATACGCAGACAGTCATAAATGCCCGGCGATTTAAAAGGACTCTTTTCCGCCAAAAGAGTCATCCACCAGAAGCTGAAATCATCCTTATTACCAAAGTGATCAATAACACGCTTGCCACCTATTTTACTTTCACCCAGGTCATGAATAAAAGCAAGATACTTCTTTTTTAGACGCTCTGCATGGTTTTCCAGGTAGAGCGGAATAGAGGAAACATTGCTTCCCTGCACATAACTCTGCCATGACAAAATCTCTTTCATGTCAGTGGATGGATCGCTTTCAAGGTCCCAGACAATTACAGAAGTTGTCATAGCGGCACTCCCATAGCATCCTGGATTGCAGTAGGCAATTTTAAGTTGTAGCGAAGCTTATCAATATCATCAGCGCTTCTTTTCCGAATGGAAAATGCAGCAAAACATAGCTTGTCGTAAGGCGTAACCGCCGTAACGGACGGAGCACCCCAGTAGCCATAAGCGTTAATTTCTGAAGGATTGAAAACACTTAGCTGTCGAAGCAAATCCTTTACATTGAGAACAACATAAGATGCGAGTTCACCCTCCAGAAGTCCATCAAAGTTTATATATTGATGGGAACGCTTAAAATCATCACAACCCTCCCCGCTTGTGAGCCTGAAAGTTGAGACCAAATGCCCGCTAGGAAGAACATGATCCCAGGCTGCAGCCAACATATCAGAAAAACGAATATTCCAATCAACACAACTAAGTGAAAATACAATATCAAAATGTTTATCTTTTAGTGCATTTTGGCTCAAGTCTAATATGTCTCCACAAAGGATGTGAGATTCTTGATTCATTACTCTTCCAGCCTCGGCAGCTTGCGGATTTATCTCCACCCCAGTATAACTCTCAACACCAAACTGACCTTGGAGTGCTAAACCCAGACCACCACAACCACAGCCAATATCAAGAATATTTTTAGATTGATCAATCTTCAGTTGTTCAATAATAGCTCGTTCTGACTCATAGAATTGATGCCATTTGACGCGTTCCTCTCTGTAGTAACGAGCCAACTGATCCGTTTTATATACAATATTATTTTTTAACTGCTTTATATTTTTCATTTAGACCTAAGAACAAACAGTATTCAAACAAATTAAAACATGATTTAATTCCACTTTCATTTGCAACAAAACAAGACCTTAACCGATTTATTTGTTGATGAGCCTCACCCCAAACGCACGATACACCGTAGGGTTCCCCTTTCTCAACCAGATGACTGTCTAACATAATCATCCCAAAAAAAAACAGCACTTAAATCAATGAAGAACTCATTTTCCGCAAAGCTCATATCACCAATGTCACAAGCACTCAAATTTTGATCCAAATACTCCTAGAGCTTGCGTACTGAGGCATTATATTAAAAAAGGGGAAGAGGGGGGGTAGAGGGGGTACACCTTCTTGTCTACAAGCCATCCAGGGCCTGAGGAAAATAGGTATGCTGCAGAAATTCATTCTTCATTTCTTTACACAAAATTTTTATTCGGGCTGGCTTGTTTTAATCTTAAATATTATAAAACATTCCCTCCCAAACAACTTAACAAACAGCCGCCTCCGTAATTAGCAGAAACTCTTGCTTCAATTTTTCATATAAAATATCTGACCCAGGCTGGTTTGTTTCAATCTTGTAAACTTCATCCCATTTTTCCCTTGGCAACTTCACATAAAGTGGGAAGGTTTTTTCTAATCTTTTAATTTCTTCTTTAGTAATTACAGTTTGGTTTAGGGGAGACGCTGCTGTCGAGTCTAGCGCCAGCCTTTCTTTATCGTAGTAGCCCTTTTCAACACAGTAGGTAAAAAGCTCCGTCCCTCTATACGGCTGAAAGATTAGGCAGCTATAACTATCTGCTGAAATCTCTCTATTTAATTCGATCGTATCGAAAATCATTTCTCGAGTTTCATCGGGCATCCCAATAATGTTATTAACAGATAGCTCTATACTTGAATCGCTAACTAAATTACATGCAGAAATGGTTTTCCCGTTAGAAACCGGGCGTTTTAGCATATTTCTACGATACTCTTCATTTCCACATTCAATCCCAATGCTCATTCGATGACAGTTAATATCCTCAAGCCGTTTTATCTTATAGGTAGAAATTGTCTCTGGACGGGTATTGAACCAAAAAGGAATCCCAATCTTGGAATAACCATCACAAAAATCATCAAATCTTGCCTTTGGCATCCCCAAGAATGTCTCAGAAACAAAGTAAAAATAATTTATCCCATACTCATCAATATAATACCTCATCTCATCCATTATATTGGATATGGATTTGTTCCTAAGCCACTTTCCCTGATCAGCAAAAGTGGCATCAAAACCAGGCGCTGAGCAATATGTACACTTGTAAATACAACCCCTGGAAAATTCGATAGGCGCCATCTTATACATTTTCCCTGACATAGGCCGATATATTCTTTTTTCTTCAAATACTGAAAAATCAAGGGCCGGCAGAGAATCAAGGTCTACCAACTCAGATGACTTTTCATTCTTAATAACTTTTCCGTCAGCCTTCTTAATCCATAAGTCTTTTACATCATCATAGGAAATTCCCTTAAACATTCGCTTACACAATTCCGCTATTGCAAATTCACCCTCACCTATACACACCATATCAATCTCTGGCGAAGCAATAGCATATTCAGGATCAAAAATTGAGAATACACCACCAACTAGTGTTGGGATATCCAGATCTCTAACCTGACTTAAAAGACTTAATCCTTTTAAATGAGTGGGCTCTACTGTTGAAAGTGCTATGAGATTAGGTGAAAACTCCAACACGGCCTCCCTAAAATCAGCAAGCATGTCTGTTTCCTTAAATTTTATCCCAACTTCATCGTAGTCAAACTCAGCAACTTGCAATGTATTGCCACGCTCTCCCCCACCCTCTTCATGAGTGGTTTTAGGATAGAAAGTAGTATCAAAGAGCTGGACAGTGAATCCAAGCTGTCGAAGGATTCCTGAAATCGTGGAGACGCTTACGGGGAAAAGATTATCCATTGGAGAGTTAGCATAAACCAGCATGACCTTGAAGTCCGAATAGTCAGACTCTTTCTCCTCAAAATACTTGGATTCTGCCATATTAAATCCTTAAAAAGGGTTGATCCCTTAAATCCTTAAAAAGGGTTGATCCCGTTTATTAAAAAATTGAAAAATACAAAATACTTATAACAATATTTCCCTTAAAATTCAAATCTATATATCCTCTCCCAGTTTATTAAAGGGCGATGACCTATCCCCTAAAAACTCATCCATTTGCTAAGTTAGAATTTGGATCAAAAACCTTTTGGTTGTGGGGCAAAATGCCTAGAAAAATATACTCAAAGGCAGAGGAAAAATAACGATACCAATCATACACTGGCATGGTCTTAAAAATCTATCCCCTGAAGAACTTCAGTTAGTGATCGCATTGCTGTCACGGGACCCAGGGAAATTCTCAGATATGTTTCGAAACCTTCTATCGAAAGTCCACCACGAACTAAAGTTCCTGCTTTTGAGAACTTATCCATGACCGTCTGTTTTTTGTCGCCAAAATCAATATAGATGAAGTTAGCCTGTGTATCCAAAAAGGGAAGCCCTTTAGCACTGGCAAATTTCAATATGTGTTGGCGCCCATCCTCAGTATCCGTAAGGTAGCTTTCTACTATTTCAGGTTGCTCAAGAAGCTTCATGGCTACTAGAATGCCTATAGAATTCACCTCATACATGGGGCGGAACCTTTGCAACAATTGGGTTATCTCGGTTTGCGCCAAAAGGTAACCCACGCGAAGACCAGCAAGGCCATAGGCCTTGGAAAAAGTCCTGCTGACAATGAGATTCTCGTGGTCTCTTAGCATGGAAACCGCAGTCTGTTTACAGAATCCGTAATAAGCCTCATCAATCAATACTGGAACCTGGAAATGTGCCGCTTTAACAAGAATTTCATTGAGATCTTCTTCCGAAATCAATGTTCCAGTCGGGCTATTGGGATTGGCAATAATAATCAACTCTGTTTTTGGTCCTATGACATTATGCAACCGTTCAAGGTCAAGCCTCAGCTGACGGTCATAACCGACAGCCTGCCTCTCGGCACTGTATAATTGACAATAGATATCAACCATCGCAAAGGTTGGGTCCAAGACAACCACCTCTCCACCTCGGTTGACAAACAGATCGAAGCAATGACGTATTGCGGCATCAGAGCCTGCTGTAATCATGAAGTTGTCCTTATTCATTTGGTGGAGTCGCGCTAACCCCTCATAGAGGCCTTCCACTTCAGGATAAGCAGTTAAATGATCTGATGTCATTTTAAACTTTATCTGCTCAAAAAAATCTTCCGAGAAGGTCGTAACTCGTTCGTTCTTGTCGAGCCTTAAAAATCCGTGACGCGTTTGTATATCTCCTCGTAAACGACTAACGCCATCAACCCACGACTTATACTTAATCATCCCAAACTCCTAAATCACAGTGCATCCAGTGCAAGGCTTCCTGCTATCGCGCTTACTATTGATATGGTCTCTTCTGAGTGCCTCATAGCTAGATGATCGCCACAATTCACTCAAACGAAGCTCCTTGATCGACCCCTGCGACAGAGTCGATTTATAGTCGACATCACAGGGGTTTGCTTTTCCATCCCACCATACAAACATCCTGCGCCATAAATCCGAACAGGGCTCGACAAGATCATTGGCGGGCTGACTATATACATTTTCCCAGGGGTTATATTGCACAAAAGCAACCTGATCCACCAAACTGCCCCATACGGACTGCATCGAATCAATATCCTGCTCGTCTGAAAATTTAACTCCCGAAACACGGGTGATTACGGACAAGTCCGGGTACTGCGTTTGTCGAATTTTTTGGAATCGTTCAATATTTTCCATAACAACTGAAAGATCACCATTGACACGTAACTTGCTGTACAAAGGCTCTTCGGATGCGTCAGCAGAAAAAACTATCGTTTTTATACCACTAGAAAGAATAGCGTGGCACTTAGCTTCATCAAGCAAAGAAGCATTGGTATTGATTTTTAAATTAAGAAATTTTCCTCGCGTATACTCCAGCATAGAAACAATGTCATTGCAGATCAGCGGTTCACCACGCGAAGCTAATGAAATGAACTCTATGTTTCCGACAGCCTGATCTATAATATGCTTAAACAAATCAATCGTCATCTGCCCCATATATCCTGCTGACTTTTCAGTAAAGGTTGGATCCGTTTCAAAACAGAAAACACAACGAAAATTGCAAATTGAGGTTGGTTCTATTTGTAGATAAGGAGGGTAGTCATCGAGAATGTTTCTCTGGGGATAGACTTCATACCGGTAGCGGTGCGCCAAATAACGCGGCAAATCTGAATCAGAATAAGTCGCAATTTCCTCAGTCACACTGGGACTAAGGGAAAATCGGGGTTGTTTGTCCTGCGGATCTGGGTCGAGCAAGTCCTTGCACGCCTGACTGAAAACCCGTTGATGCACTTCCGACATTTTTTCGACGAGATCATCCCTGTTCCGCACACCTGCAATACGTTTCATGGCCGCAGCCAGCGCATTCTTATGCTGATGCCTGATCTCAACAAAACTATTATGTTTTTCGTAGACGGGGCGATTTTTCATTTTTCACTCCTATGCATCATGAAAACCGTGTTTGCGAAGCCAGAACTCAACCATAGGGACTTGCCATTCATAGTCAACATCGCAACCGCCCCAGTTGGGAATCGGTGCAATACGATGCCCCATCCATTTTTGCGGCAAAAGACCCTCTACCATATTTTCCAGACACTCTGGCCGCACCACTGAAATACCCATATCCGCAAAATGCACATCGCCCTGAGAGTCACGATCGCAATTTAAATTTTGCGGATCACCAAAGGTTTCAAAGGGCACCATAGGACGCAAACACCCATCTTTCGCCAGCTTTCGTGCACGAAGCGGGCTCCACATATTGTAAATCGATGTCGTTACTGCAGAGTCAAAGCTCTTATTTGCTCGGAGGATACCTATCCCTTCGTCAATAAGATCGCCGGTCAGAGTGGCCGCATTTGCAAACAATAACACAATCAACTCAATACCCAGCCCTTCCTCTACCAACATACTTTTGATCTTCTGATAACCATGAGCAAAAACATCTTCTCCCAGCGCTTGTTTGGTAGCAAGTTCGGGAGGGCGCTCAATCAACTCGGCATCCTGCTCTTTGGCAATTGTCATAATTTCTGATGAATCGGTGGAAACAAAGATCCGTTCCACATGGCGAGAATTCTTAGCTGCCAACAGAGGGTATGTTGCAAGGGGCCTCCCTAAAACCGGATAAACATTTTTCCCCGGAAAACCAACACTGCCTTTGCGTCCGATCATCAATGCGCAAACAATAGATTTACTCACTAGCATTTGCCTCAAAAAACTTTAAAACTCAGAATTTCAAAGGAAGATCCTTGAAACCGCTTTTGCAAATCTTGATTGAAAGGAGTCCTGCGCAACAAAAAGACTACGTTATTCTCCTCAGCAGCACTGAGGTCCGTAGCGGAATCTCCCACCACCAGAGCCTGCTCAGGTGAAAGTTGCAAGCGTCTCAACGCATTGCGGACCACCACGGCTTTGGCTACTGGCGCACCATGCACTTCTTGGAAACAATAGCTGATGTCGAGGGCGTGTAGAATCTGTTCTATTTCCTCCTGTGGTGTGGCGGTCATCAGAACGAAAGATTGGCTTGTGTGATTTGCTTTTAGATACTCACACACTCCCGGAACCCAAGGAGACTCTATCACGGCCTGCTTGACCAAATCTGCAAATCGCCCACAAAACGCCTGAACTTGATCCGTAGTTGCCGGTTCACCCGCCCAGTCCAAATAAAGCTGTATTTTTTCATAGCGGGAAATACCACCATGGGCATTATGATGGTCACGTACTTTTTCAACGATATCCACACCATAAGATGAAAATAACCGCTCGAACCCCAAAGATTTGACTGCGAGAGAATCCTTGATCACCCCATCAAAATCCCAAAATATAACCTGTTTCTCTTTCAGAAGAACATCAGCCTGTTTCATTACATCACGGGTTATTTTGTTTATGGTCGATACCAGATTTGATTATAGACATGCTTATAAGGCCCGGCCTGAAACATGTCGGACTGGTGTTTTTCCTTTAAAACCAGGCCGCTTCGCTTAGGTACCAATTCGAATTTGCAGACTGTTTTTCAAATTCTTTGTTGATTTCTATCAGTATACCTTTGATATCCCGAAGTACTGATTCGCCGCTTTTAGAATCCAATGCATAATTCTATCCACATCCATCTTGATGTAGTCTCGTTTTAGGATTTAAGGAAGTAGCTCCCAACCGAAGTTCTCACAGCTCCTTTAAGCAATCATTTCAGACTAAGTTTGGCGATTTGCTTGATTAATTACTTTAACCTATCTCTTAATACGTTCACTAAGGTTAATACCGCTACCCCGCACTTCATCAATCAATTGCATCAACCCTTGCCCTAAGTCTACATGCATTGGAGGTATATACTTACGACCTAACTTTGGTTGGTAAGCGTATGGAGTGCGCACATAGTGACCAGTAAGCTTTCCTTCAATAAATTCGATATCCTCATTTATGCCAAGAATTTCGCTCAACATCTTCAGCAGGTCAGCGACACGCATAGGCTCTTGCCCGGTGAGAACAACGCTTTGGTTGCGAAAACCCTCCCCAAGCGCAACCACGCTGGCATGGGCTGCATCCTCAACATGAATATATTCACGCAAGGCATCGGGGCTTCCTTGATAACGCACCACACCAGCTTCCAACGCATCACGCACGATACGCAAAAGACCGTTACCGCTGTCTGCTCGCGGTCCATAAAGTGAGCCGTATCGCAATATAGTATAGTTCAGGCCATAGACACGTTGATATTCTTCAACATAGTTTTCAGCAGCCTGTTTACTACATTTATAGAACCCTCCTTCCCGGCTATAAACATAAACTGTACTGGCATAGACGAAGCGTTTGACATTATTTAAACAACATGCTTCCAGTACTTGCGTATTCCCAAGAATGTTGACCTTAATAGTTTCGATCGGTTTATCACCAGCCTCCTCAAGGTCTGCTAGAGCCGCAAAATTAAAAACAGCATCTGAGCCAGAAATAGTTTTCCGTAAAAGCTCCACATCAAACAAGTCGCCGACTATCATCTCCTGATCAACACGCTTCCAGGGAGAACTAATCTTGTCATAAATATACACCTCGTGGCCTACTTCACTTAACTTATCTGCAACGTGTGAGCCGAGAAAACCGCTACCACCCACAACCGTTACTTTTAAGGCCTTACTTTCGTTTTGGTTTTGCATCACAGTCCTTGGCTTTGAACATCGTATTCTGCCTGAGGCACTTCACTTGTAAGTGTTTTACCCATAAGAAAACGTATGGCTTCTTCAGTGGCCTCAGTTTCCATTTTGGTTCTACAGTCGATAGACATAGAACCCATGTGAGACGTCAATAGGCAATTTTCAATCCCCAAAAGTTTTCCGGTATATGGTTCATTCTCAAAAACATCAATAGCCGCGCCACTCAAATGCCCCTGCATCATCACATCGTAAAGGTCGTTCTCGTTAATTATTCCACCACGTGAAGTGTTGATAATCATGGCGTCAAACTTCATGCTGAGCAATTGTTCTCGTTGTATCAGATTCTTGGTAAGCGGGGTCAGGGGAATGTGCAAACTAATAACATCCGCCTCTTGATAAATTTGGTCTTTGGTAACCCATTCCAATATAAACTCCTTATCCAATTCATCGTTAGGCTTGATATCATTAACTAAAAAACGGATTTTACCAAAGCCCGTCATACAGCGCAACAAATGCGTTCCAATTCTACCCATACCAATAATACCTACAGTCACCTCGGTCAGCCGTCTGCCATAAATACGCTCCCATTTTCCTTGATGCATCTTAAAGTTAGAAATATGCACTGATCGTAAGAGAGTTAACATCATCCCCAATGTGAGCTCGGCTACAGCGGGGGAAGGAGCGTCGGGAGTATAGGACACCTTGACCCCTCTTTTCTTTGCAGCAATTAAATTAACCCCATCAAGACCTATACCAACCCGGGAAATGAGCTTGAGATTGGATGCTCTGCCCAAAACTTTTTCTGAAATAGGCTCCGTGCCAGCTATAATCACGTCATAGTCTCCAACCAAATCAGCCAGCTGGTCTTCAGTGAGTTTTTTATTATGCGGGTTAATAAGATATTCAATACCTGCCTTTTCAAGCAAGTCAAGTGGCAATCGATTCTTGTCCCCAAATGGCACTGTGGTGATTAGTACTTTTGCCAATTCTATATATCCTCTAAATAAGGCAGGCTACCCCGGAATCGAGGGAGAGGGGGTTGCTACAATCCGCTAATCATTCAGATACTGACTATAATGCCAAATCTAATGGTCAAATAGTAGAACCAAAGATTTTCTAATTTTTTAATTGGCGACCCGCATCAGCATCCAGCAACCATGTCCCATTAAATGTTAAACACGCAGGAAATGACAAAATATCAGAATTGGACCTTAGAGCCTCAGCCAATACCCTCCCTTTCCTTTCTCCCGTTGCTATCACAAAAACTGAACGCGCAGATGCTATGACTCTCGGAGTTATAGTTAGCCTTTCTTGTGGTTCCTTCGGGCCAATGATAGGCACAACACTTCTTTCCTTCAAGAGCAATGCCGAACTATTTGGAAAGAGGGAAGCAACATGTCCGTCCTCCCCCACCCCAAGAAGCAAAACATCAATTTTTTCAGGTAGCAACTTCTCATACGCTTTTGCGCCTTCTTCCCGGTCAGGATTATCAGCTTCCATTCGTGCTATAGAACAATCCGTGGACATTCCTTCTGCCAGCAACGTTCTCATTACCATAGCATAATTACTGCTATTGTGATCGGGTGGAACACAACGTTCATCACCAAAAAAAAAACACATATTTTTCATAGGAAATGCGCGCATCTTGCAACAGTGCTTATATAAACGTTCAGCAACCCCTCCACCAGTAAGCATTATATTGCAAACACCTCGACTTGAAACAGCAGCATCAATTTCCTGTCTAATTGCATTTGCCGCAAATTCAGCCCAGCCATCAGAGTCCAGACTAACCAGAATACACGGTCCTTTTGAAATCATAACATATCAGACGAAGTATTCTTCGCTTTCAAAGTTTCAGTAGAACGATTTTCATTCTCAGCCGCAATCTCTTTCAAACTCGCCCCTAAGCGCTCCAGCATATTGTCTGCACGACAATATTGCTCCTTAAAGGAGTTTAGAACATTCTGCACTGTAGGGCTTTCCCACCACAAATCGACATCACCCCAAACTTCAGTCGCGTGCCTTGCCGCAGACTCAGGAGTTTCATGGAAGATCCCCACTCGTTTGAGATCATCAAAATAAGGAATTGCCGAGTCTCGTAGTTCCCAATAATTCGGATTCCAATACATAACAGTGGGCACATTCTTGGAAAACAATTCTAAGAAGGCAGTCGCATTGTAAGTTACAATACAGATCCGACATCGACTAATTAAGTCGTTGATCGCAAATTGTCCGTCATCAAGATGCAATCCGGGGAAATGATCACGCCAACGTGTTGCCTGTTCCCAGCTATTGTCATGTGGGCCCAACCGGACAGTCAACTTTTCACGAATATGATTAGGTAGGTTTTCAACAAAGACATATTGATCGTTGAGATATTCAAGGTATTGACCCGCAACAGCAAAGCTACGTGTAGGATAACTATACCTTGGTACAGTGCAAGTCACCAGGGCTAGCCGCTCTTTCTTAGAATTGGGCACCTTCAGTAGCTGATTCTCCTTCAATTGGCCTACAGGTTTGATTTTAGGTTGATCTTCTTTAGTCCATCCCCAACTCAAGTAGTAATCGCTGATAGCTAATTCATGATCTTCATTAAACGACCAAAGCCCTACACCATAGTGCCCGCCATGCTGCCCAATAACCAGAGGGAAACCATGCTCTGCTTTTTCGGCCGCCCAGGCTTTGAAAATATCGTTCGAAATATGGGAATTGCTAGTCCAGATAAACTTAGGTTTCGTGGGCCAAGGTAAGTCCATTGCCTGTTCAATAAGTTGCTCATAACCTTCCAGATAAGCCCCAGGTATTTGCTGGGGAACTAGGGCACGAGCACAAACTTCGAAATCGGAACGAGATTCCCCCGGAACTACCCATTGTCGCTGGTTTTTATTAACAGTAGTACGAGCCATAGATACTAAAGGCCAGAATTGCGGAACTTCTCTCAAGCGTCGACACAGTCTCATCTCATTAAAACACGACAAGTAGGTATTCAGAAGAAATGCATCCCTATCACGTGTCAATAGACTTGCGACTCTAGAGTAACAACCCACAATTGCTCGGTTAAATTTACGCTTCCAACCTTCAGCCGAAACCATTTTTAGCGCACCATCTCTTCCCAACCACACCTGTTTGACGCAGGGTACTGAGGTGAAATCTCGGAGGATAACACCATATAGACAGTGGTTGTATTCATCACCTACGAATAAAGACATGAAGTCGTTCATATCACCAGGTATTAGAGTTTCTTCCTGACCAGTAAGAACGACAGTGCTTGACAAATCATACTGACTTTTTGCGAAATGAATGGATGTCCACCTGTCAAACAACATTGGCGTGAAAATACCCAGCCATGGCCCAATCAATATTCGCCAATAGCGTAAATCGTGATCCACGCTATGAATCTGGTTAAGTTGGGCGGATAAATCCCTCAACAATCTTTCGTAAAACTCTTGCAGATACTGATAATCGGCATAGAGTTTTTCGCGGTCATCCCAGTGATAGGGCAATACCTCCGCATCCATTTTTGACCAGCGATTCTCACGAGAATGCAATCGACACCATTCACCAAGAAACAGGGCGGGTTCACCATCGCCCCAAGTCTCCTCTAATGCCGTCGTAACCAATAACCTCTTCACTTGCCAAAACTCCTTTCACACACTTTAATCGGAAAAAAAACGTTAAATAATTTACTTAATTCGAGGTTAGAGCAGAGTCTTACGCTGGGAATGATTTATTGTTACTACAAGTTCCAAGTCTTTCCTCAGGCTTTTGATTTAAGGCTAGAAGGCTGTTATCTTTTTGTTATGCTCATATAAAACTTCTGCAACAATTAGATCAACCGGAGAATCTATATCTACCGTCAAAAATGGACCCTTTATTTCTAAAGGTAAAATATGGTTTCCTGTCAGAGAGTTCTTTTCCAGGCAAGTTGAGGTTTTGATAATGTCGAGAACACCATCCCCGTTAAATACTTTCGGCAGTGCCTGTCGGGGCATATTGTATGATTCTTTCCCATCAAGCTGCACAAATGGTTGAAGGAACTTTTCTTCCCATTTCCACATTTTATAAGGGGTAGTTGGGGTTTCCTGGACCGTCTTCACGCAATCAGCTTCGGGATTATCCGCCAACATTTTTATGGCAAGTTCAATCAACCCTGGCGGTCGTAAGGGAGTCGTTGGGCGAAGCTGGATCCATAAATCCGGAACATAGTTTTCATTCTCCTTAAACCATTCAATTGCATGCAAAAAAACTGGCAAATCCGTTGTATCATCCTGAGCAAATTCTGCTGGTCGTAGAAATGGAGCTTCGGCTCCAAAACTCCGGGCAATTTCTGCAATTTCAGGATCATCCGTTGAAACAATTGTCCGGTCTACTTGAGGGCAATTTAAAGAATACTCTATAGAATGGGCAAGTAACGGCTTCCCCGCCAATGGTGATATGTTTTTCCCGGGGATTCCCTTGGAACCTCCCCTAGCTGGAATAAGTGAAACCACGAAAGTCATATCAATTCTACCTAGCTCATTTTTTCTTCAAATTGAAGTTTCATCTCCTGACATTTTTGCTTGTTCAAACACCCAATCTCAATACCATATTCCCTGGCTCTGACTATATAGTCCTCTGGAAAATCATCGGGGAAATAATATTTAGTAGAACCTGTAAAAATAATTTCACTTCCCTTTTCTTCCATCTGAACAGATCTCCCAAGTTTCCATGAATTTAAATACCAACCCTCCCACAATAAGAAAGTTTAACGAAGTTAAACTGTTTCCCTCATAATTGCAAACCATGTCATAGTATTCATATTCCAAAACTAATGATACGTTTTAAAGAATCCCTTGCAGTTTTTCCAGCGCAATCCAGAATCCTTCCCCACCATTCTTATGCCCCTGCCAAATTTCAGGGATAAAGGATGCTTCAGGGCATCCCGCATCAAGAATTTTGCCCAAGCAGTTAAAGTCAATATCGCCTTCGCCAATCTGGAGCCCTTCCCCATTCACTCCCTTTGAATCGCCCAAATGAAGGTGCGCTGAAAACGGTGCTATCTTTTCTACGAAATCAAAAAAGTTTAATCCATAATAATTACAGGTCAAACTAGTATGAGAAACGTCAAAACACATTCGAAGATTTAATTTTTGACACCATTCAACAATCTCATCAATCATAACGAAAAGGTTTTGGTAACGCTGTCCACCGAAATGCCAGGGAAAAGGTGCCATTGTTTGAGGGATTAATTCTACCCCCTCCAAATCCAGCTCAGTCAAACTATCAGCAAAACGTTCATAACAACCTTGAATTGCTGATACAGGAAGAGGTTCGTCCATAGTAAACCCACCGATATTAGCAACAATCATCGGTCTTTTTGTCTGCGGAAAAAAGCGTTTAAGGTCTCTTGTAATATCGATCACTCGTTGGGTTTCTTGCACCGAATATTGACGATAAGATTCATCTTGAGTAGCCAGATCCATTAATCGACTACCGGAAAACAACTCGGGAGCATGCACTACAAAGTCAAATGGGTATGTACCTTCCAAATACTTGCCAGCATCAAGATCAAGATCAGAATAGGAAAAGTGGAATTCATAAATATCAGGCTGGATATATCCTTGATATTCCTGAAAATCATGATAACGAACAGGAACCCCCCAGGGTCTACGGAAAGAATATTTTCCCGGCTCTACCCGTTTATCACTCAAATCGGACATATAAAAGAAGCCCTCCTCTTCAAGATCGCGCTGAAGGATACGACCGAGGAGCTTTTCATAGTTCTGCGGAGAAAGGCCTTGTCCGGGACTTCGGACTTTAATATGCTCTGCATTTATGACCGCGCCTTTGCTCAGAGAAGTTGCAGCAACCAAGCTCTTACCAAGGTTCTCACGGTTGATCATTTCTCCTTGAGATACCTTACGTTCTTGCCCATCTCCTAATGCCTGCTCAATTTCTCTTACCCCTTCTATCAGACGCTTAAATTCACTATGGTCCAGACTGGCGGCATGGTCAGGCCCTTCCATGGTGCGATCCAAGGTAAAATGACGCTCAACCACAGAAGCCCCAAGAGCCACTGCCGCCAGCGTTACAGCTATACCCCGCTCATGCCCGGAATAACCCACCAATTCATGGATACCTTGCAACTGCCTCATCCAAGTTAGCTGTATATCGTGCAATGGGGCTGGGTAGGTGCTATTGCAATGAAGTAAAACAAAGCTCGTATTTCTCTTGTTGAGAAAGTCGACGGTGAGCTGTACCTCTTTACGTAGACTCATACCGGTAGAGAGGATAAGCGGTTTCCCAGTATCACATAGCCGTTCTATCAGCGGAAGATTGGTCAAATCTGCAGAGGCCACTTTGTAAGCCAAAACACCCAACTCTTCTAAAACTTCCACACTGCGTGCATCCCATGGGGTGCATAGATAAGGAATTCCTTTTTTCATACAATACGCAAATAATTTTCGATGCTCGTCAACTGAAAGCTCGAAGCGCCGAAGCAGATCCAATACATATTCTGTGCCGAGATCCTCTCCGTCTTTACGCAGGGTACGTTGTCGGTAAACTTCTTCGAGGTGACGCATTTGAAACTTGACACAATCAGCACCCATTTCTACAGCAAGATCGATCATTTCGGTAGCGCGTTTAAAGCTGCCGTTATGATTGTTGCCTATTTCAGCAATGATGAACACCCGATTCCTACCAACTTCGTAGTCACCAATTTTTAGTTTCATATACCTTCTGGGTCTAAAAAGTTTTTACCTTCCCGCGTTGACCATGCCTGTAAACCTTCATGCTCAAATCGAAATGGCTGGGTTTTTAACCCCGCGGCCTGAAGACTATCGATTAGTTCATGCCTTGAAAAAGGCGGGGAATAAAAGAGAAAAAATCCTCCTCCTCCAGCCCCCAGTAATTTACCTCCGACCGCCCCATGATCGAGGGCATCCTGATAAATCTTATCGAGCCTGCCGTTGGATATTTTTCCACTGAACTGGCGTTTAAGCTGCCAAGCTTCATGAAGGGATTGACCAAACTCCACCAACCTACCACGAAGAAGATGATTACGCGTCTTATAGGTCAACTCTACATTTGACTTAACTTTTTGATGAATGCCTTCCTTCTCTCTTTGCTGACGCTGATCTTTATGGATGTCTCCAGAGTCATGGTCAGTACCCGTGTCACAAAGAATTAGGCTTTCTTCCAACTCTAGCAAGATATCTTGATGGATTCTGAGCGGATGAACAATGTTCTGATCCATTCGGAATTCCATGAAATTAAAACCACCAAAGATTGTTGCATATTGATCCTGCCAACCTCCCGCCACCCCTAAATAGTGGCGCTCCGCCTGAAACGCTAACTCTGCAAGTTCGTGAAGATCCCACTGATCCTGACGGAACTGATTAAAACATCCGAGTATGGCTGCCGATATAGCTGCGGAACCGCCTAGCCCCGAATTCATTGGATAATCTGAATGCAAATAAATCTCAAAGCCAGTATCAGGATTTACAATCTTTAGCAGAGCTTGAATGAGACCAAATCGTCCCACCTTAGTTAACGCTTCTTGCAAATCTTTTGCATGGAGCGACGCCCCCAAATCTCGGGAATGAATGATCACCTGCTCATCATCACGTATCCGTAACGTTGCATGGCTATAAAGCGAAATTGTGGCATTAATAACCGCACCCCCTTCACTTTCGAAGAAGTGTGTCAGGTCGGAACCGCCGCCGCCGAAACTGACCCGCACCGGTGAACGTGCACGGGCAAAAGTGCGCATCTGATCCTTCGCCGGAAAATGCTCACGACTAATGATACCTGTCAGCATTCGCGCTTCATCCAGCAAAGGAATCACCCGTATGCGATCATCCAGTTGTTTTAGTAAAAGCTCGCGTGAAGTTGTTTGTTCTCCCCAGGTAAAGTTTATATTCGCACAGGACCGAATTGGATCATCCAAGGAAACTCCTTCTATCAATTTCTTGCGAATATCCCCATCTGTAGCCAACCCTGTTACCGCTCCTGAGGGTTTTGTGGTCAGAATAACGCCGTAATGATTTGCATCAATCCTGACTAGAGCTTCTCTTATCGGGCTGGTTTCAGGAATTAAAAATAGTTTCAAGTTCATAGCGCATCTTTTTTCCCAGATTCAATCCATTGACATAAACGAAAATAATCTTCAGGGACACCCATATCTATAAAATCGGTTTCCAGGAATACTGACTTGAGTGTTCCTGAGTTTGCCAGTTTTGGAAACAATTCGCGCTCCAAAGAAAATGGCTGACCATTCCAGTCCTTAAACAAATCTGCATTTAAGTGGTAAAGACCAGCATTGATCAATCCAGGACCAGAGCTATTCTGTTTCTCTTTAAATGCAACAACTTTATTATTTTCTACCTGAACACTTCCGTAGCGCTCTGAGTCTTCCACCTGAACTGTGGCCAATGCAGGTGCTTCAGCTTCGAAGATGTGCCGAACACCTGAGCCCAGCCAAGTATCTGCATTCGCAACCAAAAATTCCCCTGTCAATTGAAGTTGCTGAACAGCGAAGGCAACAGCACCCCCCGTGCCTAGCGGCTGAGATTCTTTTAATGTAAGTATCTCACAATTTTCAAATCGGTTTTGCTTTCGACAGGATTCCAGGAAAACTTCTATAGAATTAACTTCATAATGAAGCAAAAATGCTAAAAGACTAACCCCCTGATCAAGCCAATTTTCTATTTGATAGCTTAGGAAAGGTCGACCATTAACTGGAGCCAATGGTTTTGGAACATCTGATACTGCCGATCGCAGTCTCTTTCCAAATCCACCAGCCAACACAAGTAATTTAATTTGTTTCATTACATCACAAAAAGGAAATATAAAAAACAAATTCAGACAAACTTATTTTAACTCAAAAAAAGTTTATCGATATGCTCATTATTCAGCGAACCTGGCTGATGCTAACCCTAGAAATAAATTAAAGTAAATTAGGGGCTCCCAAAATTTGCTCAAGAGTCTTCTTAAAAATCGAGTTCCCGGGATCATAAACCAAAATCGAAGAAAAATTTGATGCCTTAACATCTTTGCGCCACTGTTCATAATCCACTTCAAACAGATAATCCAGAATGCGGACAAAGCTCTCAGGATTCGGGTTGTTTGTCCAAAAAATACCCTCGTCAGGAAAATCCCCCGGCCAACCGAAGTTTAAAGCTCGGTCTCCAGTCAAAGTACCTCGAATTGGAAAAATTGCCGCTTTAGCTCCCCGGGCTATGGCCTCAACTCCCAGAGTTGAGTCAAGAGCAACAACTATCTCCGCAGAATCAATAGACTGATAAGCGGCGTAAGGCCCCGATGGGTTGAAAAATTCAGGCTCCTCACCCATCAACTCTCTATAATAATCTTTTTCCTCTTCTAGCAAATCTATAGATGGATCTCTTAGTCCAGCGGGAATGATCATCAATCGTTTATTATTATTTTTGGCATATTCTTGCAGACATTGCACAACAAGGCTATCAGGTTTAGTCCAGTGCTCTTCAAAAGGCAGAAAAACCCCTTCCATATAAAATCCCTTGCTTTTACGCCATTGCGACACAAGCGCAATCACACCCTTCTGTGGTGATTTTTCTTTTCGCACCATATTGTTCTTTATCGAGCCTATTATCACGGTTTCACCAGCAATACATTCAGAATATTTTTTTGCAATGTGTGAACCAAGCACCAACATATAATCAACAAAGAAATCACGGGTGGTTTTTGAATCAAGTTCGTTATATGTTTCGAATACACTAAAATAATAACCCCTCGTACCATTCTGAATAAAAAGGGTTTTGATATCCGGATATTTCTTGCTGATTGCATAAAAGTTTACATAATTATCGTTAAAGGTAACGACTAAACGGGGACAAACTTTTTCGATATAAGAATACATATAGGCATTTATTCTACTTTCCGGTTTAAAAAAACTACTATCTGGTCTAAAAAAACTCGATAGGAGCACCGGGATATTGAACTGCTCCCCACGCATATACAACACTTCAGGGTTCCATGGCTTTAAGTATTCCTTAAACACATATGGCCGAAACCCATCTAAAATCAGCACCTCGCTCTGTCTCGGCCAAAACCATTGTTTCTGAGAAAAAATGATTTTTAAAAAACCCCGCCAAAACGCTATTAAACGGTTAAACATTATCTACCTTTCTTACTCAATCCATTTTTTTTTGCGTGCAAAAACTTCACATTTAGCACCTTTTTCACCACCATTCGGATCTACCTATCATTACCTTTGGCATTTGTCTGTTCACTGTAAAGAGCGTTTACCCTTAATGTTAAAATCAAGTCAATCAGGATTGAATATTTAGGAGGGAAAAATAATAAGAGTTTTAGCCGGGTATCGCGCACTAATTTAAAATGATTGCATGAACTATTAAAGCGATAAAAAGCCTCGCAATATCCTTAATCCAACCTCCCCGCTCTTCTCAGGATGAAACTGACATCCGTATACATTATCTCGACCAACAATTGCGGGAACGCTTATACCACCATAAAGGCAATTAGCTATTAGGTCTTCTGAATTATTTGTCACAGCCATAAATGAATGGACGAAATATACCGCTTCATTAGCTTTAATTTCTCGCAACAACTTGCTCTCCCAGCTTTTTCGTCCAAAAGGAAAAACCAGGCCATTCCAACCAATATGTGGAATTTTTTGCGAAAGACCATCTGCAGTTTTGGATGGGACCTGTACCACCTTACCAGGAATCAGCCCGAGACCCTCAGCTCGCCCAAATTCTACGCTTTCATCGAACAACATCTGCATTCCAAGGCAAATACCTAATAGAATACTTCCTTGGGAAGCAACTTCGCGCACAACGGAATCCAAGCCCCGACTATTCAATTCATCCATTCCATGAGCAAAAGCTCCTACCCCGGGCAAAACAACGCGTGGCGCTGAAAGAATGATATCAGGGTCCTCAGTAACTAATACAGTAGCGCCACAATATTCCAATCCTCGGCGCACACTTAGTAAATTGCCTAGCCCGTAGTCAACCACCGCAACATCAGGAGTATTCAAAGTCTCTTACTTCAATGCCAGCAGAAATTGCCGCACACCGAATATTATTTATGGTGGCTCTATTATAATGTAGAATATCGGCCATAGCCACGGCATCCGCATTCCCATTTAGCACCGCATCTACAACATCCTCTGGATTACCCATACCACCACTTGCAATAACAGGTACGGTCACTTCTCGTGTAACAGCGTTGATTAAAGAAATATCATATCCTTTCCGCGTTCCTTCTCTATCCACAGAGGTTAAAAGAATCTCCCCCGCCCCTAAATTAATACCTTTTTTGACCCAGTCAATAACATCTAAACCTGTACGCTCTCGCCCGTTATCTGTAAAAACCTCCCATTTATTGGAGACCATTTGCTTAGCTTCAATGGAAAGTACCATGCATTGACTACCAAAACGACGGCTTATATCACTAATCAACTTAGGGTTTGCCACAGCCGCTGTATTCACTGCAACTTTGTCAGCACCACAGCGTAGTAAATTACTAGCATCTTCCACACTGCGAATGCCTCCACCCACGGTCATCGGTACAAAAACATCCTTAGCAGCTTTCTGGATAATATCTCCAAGACTGTTGCGACCATAAAGACTAGCCACACAATCCATATAAATCAACTCATCAGCACCTTGCCGATAGTAACGCAACGCATGCTCATTTGGCGAGCCAATCACACGCAATCCTTCCAAATGGATTCCTTTAATCAAATTTGGACCTTTTATGTCCAACCGTGCAACAAGCCTGATTTTCCTCATACAACCGGTTGTGGATCCGATTTCCAGACAGGTCGTTTCAGTTGCCATAATCCATCAACTTGCTCCCAAATATGATCCGAGCGCCAACTATCAACAACCTCATCAAACTCCTTCTGGGTAATGGAACAATACTCAAGGAATTCATGACAATATTTCTTTGGGAATTCTCCATCATATTTCTTAACGAGGGCAACTCCTTCTTCTCGGGTGATCTTTTCATCTCTGATTTCGTGAGCGGCATCAGAAGTTGCCCGACCAATTCCAAATTTTATAAAACCAAGATAATAGTGAAACCCATCCCAACGATCATCAAGACTCGCATACTTTGAATGGGTCCCCTCAGTTCTTTCAGGGTTGGTAGTAAAGCCCGTATTTTGTGTGCAATAATAAAAATTTTCTTGCGGATCCCAAAATTTGTAATACCCAAAAAAATGTATCTTTGTGTCGTTGTCTATTATTTCTTCATATTTTGGTGACATGAAGGGTTTTAAATCTGCCTCAGAAAGCCCATGCTCCAGCCAAAATTCTGGCGGGAGACCCGAAAAATAAAGCCGATCAAAATCATGAATAGTCTTATCTGGGCGATAAGCATTATCCATATCTCCCCCATACTCAGCATCTCCATTCTCCCCATACATAATCAAGGAGACTTTATATTTCACAGCCATATGTACAGGGAAATTAGTTTGCCCATATATAAATGGCTGGAAAGGGTCTCCCAAATGCTTAAATGCCAAGTTAGTTAGTTTACGTGTAACTGTACCATTAGGGGTTCCTAAAACATGATCAAACCCAGAAGCAATAAAGGCATCGAGGTTTTGACGCCCAATTTCAGTAGCCCTGAGCGGAGCCCAGGTTACACAGAGAGGGTTCATGTTATACTTATATTTGAGCTGATGAGCGGTAAAACCACCATCTTTTCCGCCACTACAGGGAACTATAACGTCATAATCACCATTATTTTTTCTATGCATATCGCACAATTCGATCAATTCTTTTTCTCGTTCCTTCCAATCAACTTTTTGGCGCTTGTATACAGCAAAGTTGCAGGCAGAACAGACCCCATTTTCATCAAATGTGATTCGCGGACGCTGGTTCGATACCGTACACTTCCTACAAAATTCCACATCAATAGGCAAGTTGTACAGACTGATTAAATCCTTTTTCTCCATTTCACAAAATCCTTTGTTTTATAATATTTCTCGGATATCAATAAATAACTTCAAGTATAAAATCAATCTGTTTTTTTAGATGTATTCTCATCCTGCGCCCGATCCAAATCATCTTCACTCCCGACATCCAGCCAAGGCTCATGCATAGGGTACACAATACTACGCATGTCGTTTTCATTCTCTAAAAAACGGGTGAACAACGTTGACATATCACAGTGTTTACCAACTTCGAGCATATCAAGCACCTCAGGCTCCAATACGTATATACCTGCATTTATATGGTTCCTGATAATGGGCTTTTCCTCAAAACCAATAATATCTACACCCTCAGTCTGAACAACGCCAAATGAGTGTTGCCACTCATACATACGCACAGCCATGGTGGCTGATCCTGAATTACGGCAGTGATAGTCTAGCATATCGCCATAGCGAATATCGGTTAACACATCTCCGTTTGAAACTACAAAAGGTTCCTCAGGCCGCGGACTCAAAAGACCAAGAGCTCCGGCAGTACCGAGAGGTAACTCTTCATGTAAATATTCAATGCGCACATTCCATCGGCTGCCATCGCCAAAATAGTCTTCTATCATGTTACCAAGGTAGTGAACAGCCAAAATAAAATGCTGGAATCCTTCTTCCCTGGCACCAATAATAATATGTTCCAGCATCGGCTTATTGCCCACCATCATTAATGGTTTGGGGCAGTTTTCAGTATGCGGTCGCAAACGAGTTCCCTGACCACCTGCCATGATTACCATCAGGTTAGGACGCTTGTCGGGAGTAATCAGATTATCCAACAGATGCAGCCCTATCACCCGCCGGTTTTCATCGATAATTGGCAATTGACGAACCAGGTTGGTCTGCATAAGTTGAAGTACTGCTTCACGTCCCAGCTGGGGCGGCACAACTATTGGATCTCGAAAAACAATTTCATCAATCGAACTATCCATCCGCAATCCGCGCAACAAACCCCGCCGAATGTCTCCATCCGTCAGGGTGCCCTCCAATAAGCCATCCGACCCTACTACAATTGCAATTTGCAATTCCCCCATCTCCAAACAACTAATGGCTTCCTGTAAGGTCGAGTCAAGAGGCAGTAAAGTCTTCCTCCATTGCTCTGGGGGTTTAGATGTATCAATATCCGACATGAGATTGCCTGCCTTTTAATTCATTGGATTTGGTACTCAAGTTAGTATTCAATACAATAATTATATACAAAGATAAAAATGAGCGCCTTTTCCAAGAACAAAAGGCGCTGGCCTAGCACTCGCTTGGATACTTTATAATTGATTACGCCAAGTAAGTTTATTTGCAACAACCGATTCCGCCAGCTTCCAGTCGAGGGCATCATCGATATCAATGGAAGTTATTTGATCCATTTCAATTCCAAGACATTTACCAAGAAAAAAACTTTTTGTCTCACGTAACTTTTCACTACGAATAAGGTACAAGGCACCATTTGGAGTGTAAATCGGGTCAACTTCCTGGCGTCTAGCTTTTAGTTCCCCGCCCTTATCAAGAGGTAGCAACCTCATATTCTCATCGGTATAAAAAAGAGTAGCTAAACATCTGTAAATTGGTTTGACACTAATTATCCCATCAATGGCAGGGTCTTCCAACATCTTCACCGCTTGTGAAAGAACTTCGGGGGAGCGAAAAGGCGAGGTAGGCTGCAATAGCATTACAAGCCCAGCCATAACTCCGGTTTTTTGAGTCATCCAGTCAAGCGCATGAAGAACTACAGCTTCTGCTGTTGCCTTATCCCCGGCTAATTCAGGGGGCCTTATAAATGGGACATCCAACCCTAGTTTTCTACCGATTTCAGCAATTTCCTCATCATCGGTACTGAGTAAACATGTTGCTTCAGGTAAGCCAGATTTCTTGACTGCTTCAGAGGTCCAACCAAGTAGAGGAATATCTCCAAGGGTGCGGGCATTTTTACGAGGTAGACCTTTAGAGCCTCCTCTTGCAGGAACAACGATTAATAATTCTTTAGAAGGCAAAGTAATAATAGGTTAGTTTTTAAATTTTGTTGAAATGATCCTAATCATTTACCCGAAAAGTTGCTCCAGATGTTGGGAGACTAGCTTCAGAAGTATCTACCCCATGCGCCTTGTTCCAATATTTTTCATATTCTCTAATTCGCTTGTAGTCAAAATTGACCATCATTTCTCGCAACCCTAGAAGTTCAACAGCATTAAAATTGTGCGATATTACAGCAGTAATTTTAGTAGCATCCCCCAGGTCTTCTATATATTTTTCCAAATCACCACCATATTGCTCTAAAATCCTTTGCCTATAAACCGTAAACCATTCTGACCCTGGGTAGGGAGTAGCGAAAAAAGGTTTTACAACTATGCCTAATTTTTCCCAAGCCAACATATTTTCACGTAACGATTTGAAGTCTTCGTTGGGGAAACCAATAATTTGATTTGGAATTGGACGAATTCCGGACTCTAACGTCCAGAAAAAACTACGCATATTTGTTTCTGGCGTGGCTCCTTTTCCTACCGTTCTCATTACATGCGGTGAAAATGATTCATAGCCATAAACCAAATGTGAACAACCGGCTTGACGCATGGTCTTGAGAATTTCAGGATTGCATAGAGTAGCGTGGCTCGTTCCAGACCAATGAACTCCCTTGCAATTTTCGTCATGCTCCACCCCATCCCTCGAACAGGTGGGCTGCAACCCTTCTTCAATCCAAAGACGACAAATGTCATTCATCCATGTTCTGCCAGAATATTGATCCATAGTCATGAGGTTTTCATCAAGAAACCCAACAAAGTCAATATTATATTTATCATAAGCATACTTAACCAGGCCGACAACGTACTTTGGATCGTGGTATCGAATGGTGCGTGAGTAGTTTCCTGGTTCGTCAAATGCAACCGTGGCTTCACCTTCACTATTTTCAACGTACCGCATGTCACCCGAAATTCCCAAGTGATAGCAATACCGGCAAATCAGAGAACAACCATAACTGGAGTTTATGTCGAGACGTCGTTTGGCAAGCATGCCCTCCTCGGAGAATAGCACCTGACTATTGGGGAAATAAATTTCTTCGAGAGGGAACAAATCCCAAGCCGGGTAAGGCAATGAATCTAAATCCTTTACAAGCTGCCTTTCTGTGGATAAAACCAAATCCCTATCTTTAGAGTATGAAATAGTGCCATTGATTTTTGACCAATCCTTGTGGCCAGCATCTATTGCATCTAGAATTTCAGGAAGGGTCTCAAAACCCTCACCAACAACTCCAACATCTACTTCTGGCAACCAGGTCATCATTTCTCGCGGAAGAGAAGTAAGAATACCCCCACCTAACACAATTGTGGAATCAGGGCAATTTCCCCGAGCTTGTTTTATGATAGCCTTTATTGAAGAGTAAGCTGTAGTAATACCGCCGAGCCCGATCACATCCCAGTCATCCGCCTGAAATACCTGGCCTAATACTTCTGGACCTTTTCGCCATGCATTTTCGTCATACACCTGAACAAGATGGCCCCTTTCTATACAAATCGCACCCAAAAGGGCTATTCCGTAAGGAACATGTCGAGGCACATCTTCCTCTCGAACGACTGGGTTTATAAATAATATTTTAGCCATAAATTTTTATTTGCTTACACTAAAATCATTGCTAGTAGTTAGGACTAATGCGGATTCGTTCAGGAAACCATCAAGCGAGGTAAAAATTATGTTCTCGCCAAAAAGAATCCCCCCACCCGTACAATTATATGTAACACAAGAGGCATCGGCTGCCATTTCGAGAAAGGTTTTTCGGTACCACATGTACGCAGGATCGGTATAAAACCACTTTTTCAAATAGGGATTAAAAATTCGCATGAAAACAGTGTCAAGCTGCTCTTCTGGCACCATCTCCAACAATTCATAGTAATATTGTGTGTTTTTATACGGAGTGTCTGCGTAGTAGGAAAAATCCATCCCAGTTAATGCTACATGCTGTTTGTCAAGAACTGCATCGGCAATCATCCAACAAGCGGAACCAACATTGCCGCCAGCATTCAGACAAGGCAATCCATTTAATTTATGAAGTTTTAAAGTCTCACTACCAGGGAGGTCGGGATCATCGTACATTGGGTTCCACCAATAGATCTCCATCCCTGTATTGATAGCCCGTTGGACTACCGCATCAGAAGCAGAGGTAGACAAAGCAATCTTAATTTTTTTTCCATATTTTTCGAGGAGTTCCATCACCTCATCATTCACTCGCATCTGATCTGCAAAAGCAGGGTCCATGTCTTGACGAGAAAAATAGTCATCCGATTCAAGATCAGCCCTTACAAGGTCAGGGTCACCAAACCAACGGACGATTCTTTTAGGATGCGGGTCCAAGGTGACCACCAAATCAGGAATGATATCGTTTCTCAGGCAATAAAGCATAGCACTGTCTGGAACAATGATCGCCCCTTTATACCCTGAAGATTTTAGATTCTGGGCTACATTCGTTTTGTGCAAGCTAGGTCCAGCTGCAATGATAACAGCCTGGTCGCCTTCACCTAAAGGAGCATTCCGCAATTCTTTCAGGCTCAAGCCTTTATCAAGGAATTTCAGGTTTTTATGGGCATTATTGATACCCTCATCTCCGATTTTACTCAAAGTAATTTCTTGCATGCTAGCAACCAAAGCCAACCCTAATTGGCCCGATTGCAATTCATTTTCCTTGAGTTTATTTTTTCCCATAAAGATCTCTATTAACTCGCGCCATTGTCCTTTAATTCATTATCGGCCCAAAGCACCTTTTTCTTTGATACAAAAGCTATACTTCCACCAAGTTTTTTGAGCGCTTCCTGCTCAAAACGCTCTTCAAGAGAATCTTTTCCACCAGTTCCAGTAGAATTCACTTCTTTTTTAGTCTTAAAATTTCCCTTTAAAAATTCACTCATATAAGTTCTTCTTTTCTAATGTTATAAAAGAAGAGAGGAGGCCTCCTGACCTTTGCTCTCATTAATATAGTCGTCCTCAGCCTATACAACCGATATACCAAGATCGAGAACACCTTCTTTTCGAACTTACCAAATATTCTTTTTATTATATCCTAAAACACTGATCCTTCTATTACTTAAAGGCATTTTTGTTTAGATATAAAACCGTAGAAGTCTGGTATTTTCCAATAATTGTGTATCCTTCATTGTAGTAAAAACGCCTAGCCGATAAACTCATCAAAATTAGATTTAAGATCCTTGGACAAAGTAATTACTCTAATAAATTCATCTGCATTCGCGAAGAAGCTGGAAGGCTTCGGCTGCCTTAAATCCCGCAGCTGAACCACGTAAGGCTGCTAAAGCACGAATAGCCTCATTGCTCCTAGGAAAAGGGAAGTCACCCAACTCGGATTTGTAAACAGCCATGATCTCCAGCTTACGTTCAAGGTACTCGCTAATATCGAAAAAATAATTAGGACGAAAAGCATTATCCTGGTTTAGAGCGAAATCGGTTTCGGAAATTGTTTCATAGGCCAGAACTTTCTTTACAGAGGGATAACGGAACCATTTTGTGCAGGCTATCGCCGCATCAAACACAATCCGATGATCGGTATGCGCATCAGAGCGACACGGCACTAACACCTCTATCGGTTGAAACTCTCTAAATACAGCAGAAAATTTATCGATTAGATCACTCATGGGTAATCGATCCAGTTTCGTAGAAGGTAAACACAAGTTAAAAACCTGATCGAACCCAAACAATTCACCAACCTTGTCAATTTCAGCTTCCCGCTGTCTCACAGTTTCAGCTGGCCAGCCTGCCTCCTCTGACATACCTGTAACTATCAGCCAACCTAATTCGGCACCATCTGCTTTGTGACGCAATAAAGTACCCCCACACCCAAGGGTTTCATCGTCAGGATGAGGGGCCACAACCAGAGTCTTCATAGATACTCCTCACATGAAGGTTTAAACTCAGGCTCCGTCATCAACAACAAAATGGCGTGTTCACCGCACTTCACCAAAGCTTTCCCATCCTTAATAACAATAATTTTTCCCGGTTCAAAATTTTCGGGGACATCCTTCATCAATTCAGTCTTCCAAACCTTAATCTCATGCCCTTTATATAAAAAATGTGCGCCCACATAAGGTTTCGCCAAACCACGCACCAGATTATGAATGGTATTGGCCGACATTCTCCAGTCAATCTTTCCATCCGCCTCACCTCTTTTGCGCCACGAATTTGCCTGCCTGGGGTCCTGAACAATTCTTGGGGCCGATCCAGAGTTTAATTGCGACACAAAGGTTTTAATTTGTTCAATAGCGCAATGGGTTACTTTTTCATAAAGCATGGCAGCATCGTCTACGTCTAAAACTTCTATCTTCCTCTGGGATAAGATATCTCCACTATCTGCACCTTCATCCATAAAGAAAAAAGTTGATGCGGTTTCCTTCAGACCAAGAACCAACGCCCAAATAAGCGGATGCCGGCCTCGGTTGGCTGGCAATGCTGCGGGATGGAAACCGATAACACCTTGAGGGGCAATGTTTAAAATTCTTTTACCCAGCAATTTTGACCAACCAAAACAAAATATGACATCAGGATTTTTGTTCGCCAACCATTGAATAGTTTCCTCTGAATTAATATTCGGCGCATACGTCCATGAAATATTATGCTTCTGGCAAATCTCACTAAGATCACAGTGGTCAGCGTTGAAGGGCGAGTCTTGCAAGGTACAAACACCCACAACATCTTGCTCCATTTCAATCAGCAATTCAAGGGCTCGGCGTGAAAACTCGATCGCACCAATAAAAATAATCCTCATAAACTATTCAAGTCAAAAAAACGCTTTTTAAGAATGCTCTCTAATGAAATCTCCCTGAGTGCCTTCACCACTCGATCACTGGCACCTCCATCACCGTAGGGGTTTTGAACCGTTTTTAAAATCAGCTGAAATTCTTTGGAATAGAGTTTTTTTAAGGCCACAGCTATCGATTCCCGATCAGGAGAACAATCAATTACACTCTCTGCCTTGATTCGCCCTCGCTGGCGGTCACCAATATTGATCGTTCCCTTTGCAAAGCTAGGAACTTCAAGCAGACCACTTGAAGAGTTGCCCAACACCCCATCAACATGCTCAATACAAGAAAGGTAACGTAATTGACCCAAGGAAGTATAAGCCCGCGCATTGGAATGGCTGGCCACAAACTCATTGATCATTTCAATAATCACACGACCATTGGTGTCGGCATTTGTCAGAGTAAAAATAAAATTGGTATCTTCAAGTTCACCCAATGCACTAAGCAGATCCATCATCTGCTTAGCCGACGTCTTTTCTTCTAAAGTAACCGGGTGAAAAGTAATTAGAAGGTTTTTTAGACCCAACTCAAAATCAAGAGAAACTTGTAACGCTGAACGATCCAGCAAAGAAAGTTTCTTAATATTATCGATACCCAACCCCCCTACCGTGAAAACCCGGTCGGGGTGCTCTCCTAATTGAATCACACGTTTTCTATATTCTTCTGTCGCCACGAAATGTAAATGCGACATCTTAGTAATAGAATGGCGAATTGGTTCATCTATTAAGCCTTCGGTAGACTCTCCCCCATGCAGGTGTACCACAGGAATCCGAGCCACCATGGCTGCAGTTACCGCTGAAAAAATCTCAAATCTATCTCCTAACACCAGCATCATATCTGGTTGGAGCTGTTGCAAAACTTCCCCAAAACCAATCAACCCTATCCCCATAGATTTAGCTAATCCCACAGAGGTATCAGAGCTGAGCAGCATCTCCACCTTTCGATCAATCCTAAAACCATTTTTTTCAATCTCGCGGTAGGTCAGACCAAACTCAGGCGAGAGGTGCATTCCAGTAGCTATCACTTGCAACTCCAGCTCCGGAGCCTCGCGAATTCCTTCCATTACCCAGCGCAACAAACCATATTCCGCTCGCGCACCCGTGACAACACAAATTTTACGACTCATAACTCGATCAACTCATCTGTTTGAAACCCACGTGGAGCTTTTTTACCCAGCACTTCGTCCCAGAGCATTGGCAATAGACCTGTTCCGGGGCGCTTGACCGTAAGATTTGACTCACTAAAAACTTCCCCTTCGAGGATATCACGTGCTGCCACTAACGATTTTCGAACTATAGATATATTTTTTAGCTCACTGGTACTGGGGCGCTTAACACCATCACCCATCGCCTGCTCTATATTGCGAATGGCGTCCACCATCGACTTTAGTTCATCGGGTTCGAGACTTGCTTTGTGGTCCGGGCCGGGCATACTGCGGTCGAGAGTGATGTGTTTTTCGATTACCTTAGCTCCCAAAGCCACTGCAGCAATAGCCACCTCTATACCCAAAGTATGATCTGAATAGCCCACCTGAACGCCAAAAGTATCCCGAATAGTGAGCATAGCCTGTAGATTCACATCTACCATAGGCGTGGGGTATTCGGTATTACAATGAAGCACTGTTATTAAGTTGCGCGATGTTCCTGCCTGCTCCAGAACACCCAAAGCTGCTTCGATTTCATTCAGGTTAGTCATTCCAGTCGAGAGAATTACCGGCTTCCCTAATTGCCCCACATGACGCAAATAAGGTAGATTTGTGATCTCTCCAGAAGGTATTTTGAAGTTGTCCAACCCGAGCTCCACCAGTAAATCAATACTTTCAAGGTCGAATCCGGTAGAAAAAAACTGAACTCCTTTAGACCTGCAGTGCTTAATCAATGTCTCATGCATGTCTCGTGTTAATTCCAGTTTGCGGATCATTGCATGCTGGGATTCTCCCGCATCTGTAGTCTGATTTTGATAATCGGCTTTGCTAGCATGAGCGGTAACAACCTTATCGGCTGAAAAAGTTTGGAACTTGACTCTGTTGACACCGGCATTAGCGGCAACATCAATCAATTTTCGCGCAAGGTTTATATCGCCATTATGATTTACACCGGCTTCAGCAATGATCAGGGTTTTTAATTTGGTTTCTTGAGTCGTCATGGCATGCTGATCCCCGTTTGGCAGTCGGCAAGCACCTGCTGCCCCATACCGATCACACAACGCTCACCAATGTTGACGCATTGCCGCACACTGGAATTACTACCAATAAAAGTTCCTGTTCCAATGCAGACCCCACTGTTAATAGCAGCCGCTGTTGCAATGTGACAATGGTCTGCGATAACCACGTCATGCTCTACAAGTGACTGACTATTTATAATACAGTTTTTCCCTACAATCGCTCCCGCATTGATAATGGCACCATGCATTACGATGGTGCCCGGACCCAGTTTCGCATGAGGCGAAACATAGGCATTCGACGACACAATAATAGGAAACTCATAGCCATGATTCTGCATCAAGTCAAAAAGACGTATTCTCGGTTCCGCAGTCTTAATTTGGCCAATAGTAATCGAGGCATTTACACAATCATGCAGTAGTACCGGCAAATCCTCATCCGTGCCAAGCACAGGATAATTAAGAATTTGTGAACCGACTTCATGAGAAAGCCCTACAAGTCCTTTCACCACAAAACGCCCTTCTTGCTCAATCGCGTCAATGCAAGCTCTAGCATGGCCACCAGCACCCACAAGTAAAATTGACTCCCGTGTCACTCTACACCTCCCAGTTGAGCACTACTCGGTAGATTTATCAAACGCCTTCCCAAGGATTCAGCCACAGGCAAAGGCATTCTCAGACATTCCCGATATGGTATCAATTGATGTAACGGAGTCCAAACTGGCCGGGTCATTAGCCCCGCATCTCTAGTCACGGTAAAAATTGCTTTTTTTTGGTCTACTACAGATTCATTTAGCATTAGCGTTTGCAACCAATAATTACTCTTGCAGTCAGTGGGTTCTTCAACCAAATTAATACTTTGAACACTGGCAAATGCTGATTTATAAGATTCAAAAAGCTTGCGCTTAGATTTTAAGAACCCATCAAGCTGTTCCAATTGAGCACAACCAAGAGCCGCATTGATATTTGGAAGACGATAATTATAACCAATTGAGTCGTGCACAAAATCCCAATCGTGAGGAACCTTAGCAGTTGTGCTTAAGTACTTGGCACGCACGGCCAACTCCTTGTCATTGGTTAAAATAGCACCTCCCCCACCTGTAGTAATTGTTTTATTACCATTGAAACTGAGCACGCCTACCAATCCAAAAGTTCCCATGTGGCGGCCCTGGTAAGTACTGCCTAAGGATTCGGCCGCATCTTCCACCAAGGCAAGATGGTAATCCTGAGCCACAGCCATCATTCCATCAATATCTACAGGGTGACCAAAGGTATGCATAGGAACAAGTGCTCTAATTATCCGCCCTGTATGCCGGTTCACGCATAGTCCACTACGGATTTCTGAGATACCTTGAAGGTGTTCACGTAACGCATGGGGATCGATTCCCAGGGTACGCTCCTCACTATCTACAAAATGCGGAGTTGCTCCACAATAGCTGACTGCATTAGCAGTAGCTATAAAGGTCAGGGCGGGGATAAGTACTTCATCGTCAGGCCTGACTCCCACCAGCTGCAAAGCAACATGCAGTGCCGCAGTACCATTGACCGTTGCTACCGCATGTTTGGCGCCGGTATAAGTAGTCAGACCTGATTCAAAATGGTCGACAAACTCACCCACCGAAGAAACAAAGGTTGAGTCGAGACATTCCTTGAGATACTTCCATTCGTTGCCATTAAATCGAGGCTCATGCAGTACTGCCGAATCTACCCCGACCACCGACCGGATAGCATCGACAACTTGGCTAGCAAGAGTGGATTGTTTGGATGTAAGACTCATAAGTTATAAATTTCTGACTTATAGCGTTCAAGGTTAGTGGGTTTACTGAACCAAGCAACCGTTTCCTGTAAACCTCGACGAAAACCCTCCAGTCCACCATATTTTGGATGCCAGCCCAACAACTCTCTAGCTTTGTCATTCGCTGCCCATAATCTTTCCACTTCGCTCTTTTCAGGGCGAAGGCGCTGTTCGTCTGAAACAATCTCTATCTCCGCTCCCATTACATCTGCAATTACGGCGGCCGTATCCCCGATAGAAACCTCAAAATTATTTCCAATATTTATCACTTCCCCTACATTTTTTTCTGATTTTAATGCCACGATAAAACCAGCTACCGTATCGACTACATAGTTAAAATCCCGAGTAGGACTCAGAGCACCTAGTTTAACCTGGCTATTGCCTGTCGCAATTTGGGTAATAATAGTGGGAATCACTGCCCGTGCAGATTGGCGCGGACCGTATGTATTAAAGGGACGAAGAATAGTTACCGGCGTATCAAAGGAGGTATAAAACGACATGGCAATTTGATCCGCTCCGATCTTGCTCGCTGAATACGGTGACTGCCCCTGAAGAGGATGCTTTTCAGTAATTGGAACAAATTGCGCCGTACCATAAACTTCGCTTGTAGAAGTATGTACTACTTTGGAAACACTTAGATCGCGCGCTGCCTGAACAATGTTTAAAGTACCTTTAATGTTGGTATCAACATACGTATCAGGCGAATGATACGAGTAAGGAATTGCAATCAGCGCCGCCAAATGCAATACGGCATCACAACCCTTCATGGCAGCTCGGACACCATTGGGGTCGCGAATATCGCCGGCAAACACCTCGAACTTACCTGCAACATCCTCATCGCAATGATCCAACCAACCCCAGGAATTAAAAGAGTTATAAAAGACAAAGGCGCGCACCTCATAACCAGCACGAACCAGTGCCTCAGTAATATGGGAACCGATGAACCCTTCAGCACCTGTAACAAGTATTCTCATAACTATTTAACGAAGATTATGTCTGCTTACTTAATAACAGGGCAGGTTCTCCCTCTTCTACAATCCGCCCATTTTTAATTCTATATAGATAGTTGCAACGCTCAACAGTACTCAACCTGTGGGCAACTATGATCAAAGTTTTGTTCTCTTTGAGGGCGCACACGGCTTCCATAAAGTCAATCTCGGTAGCAGTATCGAGTGCACTCGTAGCCTCATCTAGCACCAACACCGAGGGGTCATGATAAAGTGCGCGAGCAATTCCAATCCTTTGGCGCTGACCGCCAGAAAGACGAACGCCACATTCTCCAACCAGGGTATCTAGGCCTTGGGGTAAGTTATTGACAAATTGTTCAAGTTGCGCAGCACGGAGAGAGCTCCAAACAGCAGCCTCATCAATATTATCGGCGGATAAACCAAAGGCTATATTGCGGCGAATCGTGTCATCCGTAAGAAATATGGACTGCGGAACATAACCCACCTTACCTTGCCAACTACGCAGGTTGGTCTGGATATCCACGCCATCGACCCGAACAACACCAGCGACAGGCTCGAGCAGACCCAAAATAATGTCCACCAAAGTACTCTTACCCGCACCAGTATCACCCACAAAACCGACTGAGTCTCCCTGCCTGATGGAGAGATGGATCTTTTTCAAGACCAAGGTGTTGGTTGATGGGTAGTGAAAATCGACCCCATCAAGAACCAAATCCTTTTTAAAGGATAAAAGTGCACATTCCTTCAGAGGCCGGGCCTCCTCCAACAAGCAAAATTCTTTATGCAGATTATCAAATGCGGCCGATGAAAAGCGTAAGTTCTGAAAAGCGCCGATAAGCCGGTTAGCCGAAGGCATGAGACGGAAAGCCGCAGCCGCAAACAATCCTAATACAGGCATCACAGATTCCATAGGTTTGCCTTGGCCAATCATAAGAAGAACCATTGCGGCTATTCCAGCAATCCCCACTAGCTCCAACCAGAATCGGGGCAATGCAGCTAGGGTGATATTGTATCTGCTCAACTTTGCGCTACCTAAATTATTAAACTGATACTGATCTATAAAGTTTTTTTCACGCCCCAACAGCTTAATATCCTTTGCCGCGCCAAGTCCTTCTCGCAAATACTGGAAACGCAACTTTTCATGCTCCTGGTAACCCTCGCCCCAGCGCTTAACGTGGCCTCTGGTAAAGCGATACCCTGCCCAACTGAACAGACCCAAGGTACCCGTCACCAATAGTGCGCTCACGGGCTCTACGATCAGCATCAATGTCAACACTCCCAGATAAACTAATGATTCTGCAACTATCAACATGCCCGACTGAATAGCACCCGTCATTTCACCAACCTGATTCAGGGCATTTCGGGTCAGTTCCGCCGAATTGCGTTGCAGGTGAAAGGTGTAAGGCTGTCTCAGATAACCGGTAAAAAGCCGTAAAGAAAAATCTGCTTTAATTCCAAATGTAAAACGTGCCTGCAGCCAAGTGAGAAAGATTAAAAACAAGACCTTTACAATATAAATTCCAACCAGAGCCAGCATTGCAAAAACTACTAACTGTTCATGACTCGGGTTTCCTAAAAGGTCCAGCCAAGGCACTAATACTGGAAATTTTTCGGCCGGGTTGCTCTTAGTCATCAGTGATATTATGGGAATAACAGCACCTACGCCCAATGTCTCAAGTATCATTCCAATAAGCATGAGCCCCAACAACAATACTCCAAAACGCCGCTGAACAGGAAAGAGCATGGACCAGAGTTTTTGGAAACTTAACATATCACTTCGTTGCTCCGCCAATCAATGAGGCTTTATTTTAATTACCTGCGTAACACAATTTATTTCGTAAAGGTATGTAAAGCAACCCGAATATTGCCTTTATGGCGATCTTTTTAATCATGAAAAATCGCCCCTTTGTTTTTATAGCTCTCAATTAGTATCTTGTCTTGCTGCTCTTTCCTTAATACACAGTTACCAATAACTAACATTTCTATTTCCGTCCCCATAAAGCATTTGAAAGCATCTTCAGGTGAGCAAACAATGGGCTCACCTCTCACATTAAAGGAAGTATTAACCAATACCCCGCAACCTGTTTGCTCTTTGAATCGGCTGATTAATGCGTGATACAATGGATTTGTTTCTAAGTGGACTGTTTGAATGCGTGCCGAATAGTCCACATGAGTGACTGCCGGTATCTCAGAGCGTCTGATATTAAGCTTATCAATCCCAAATAGCTTCTCCTCTTCGCTGCTCATCGGACGGCGCTTCTTTTGTTGCACACCACCCACAAACATCATGTAAGGGCTATCGCAATCCATTTCAAACCACTCCGCAACATCCTCTCTTAACACCGAAGGGGCAAATGGGCGGAAACTTTCTCGATATTTTACTCTAAGATTTAGTGTCTTCTGCATTGTCTCGGAGCGTGGGTCACCCAGAATAGAACGACCACCTAAAGCTCTTGGCCCAAACTCCATACGCCCTTGAAACCAACCAACTGCTTTTCCCTCTGCAAGTGTCTGTGAGGTTTGCACTAACATTTCCTCTTCTGAAACTTTTTCAAATTTGGCATTACAGTTGATAAGCTTTTCTTCTATCTCCTGTTGTGAGTATGATGGCCCAAGATATGAACCTTGCATGGATTCAGTTGGGTTCACCTTACGAGGTTTGCCCATCTCTTTATACCAGGCGGAGAGGGCTGCACCCAAGGCGCCTCCTGCATCACCAGCCGCTGGTTGAATCCAAATCTCCTTGAAGCTTTTATCTCTAAGAACCTTTCCATTGGCGACACAGTTTAAAGAGACACCACCAGCCAAACAGAGGTTTGGGATAGAGTATTCTTTTGCTAACGAACGGGTCATTTTGAGCACAACTTCCTCAGTTACCGCTTGAACAGAAGAAGCGATATCCATATGGAATTGGGTTAATTTCTCTGAATCCGGTTTTCTTACCGGTTCTCCAAAAAGAGAAGAGAACTTTTTATTGGTCATTGTAAGACCAGTAGAATAGTTGAAGTAGGACTGGTCAAGACGAAAAGTACCGTCCTCTTTAAGGTCAATGAGTTTATCTAAGATAAGAGCTTTATACTTTGGCTTACCATAAGGAGCTAGACCCATGACCTTATATTCACCACTGTTAACCCTAAAGCCAGTATAATAGGTGAATGCAGAGTAAAGAAGTCCTAGTGAATGCGGAAAGTGGATCTCCTTGACAATTTCAAGGTTACTACCCTTGCCGATCGAAACGGTTGTGGTTGCCCACTCACCAACCCCATCGAGCGTTAGAACTACAGCCTCATCAAACGGAGACGGATAAAATGCACTGGCTGCATGACTAAAATGGTGTTCTCCAAATAAGAGTCTTTCGTCATCAAACTCCTTATCCAGTTTTTTTAAGTTTTTGATCAACTTGCCTTTTAAGAAAAGTTTTTCACGAAGCCAAACAGGCATTGCCATACTGAATTGTTTTAGCCCTTTCGGTGCATAAGCAACGTAGGTCTCCAGTAGACGTTCAAACTTCAGAAATGGTTTTTCATAAAAAACAACGTGACCCACTTTATCAAGTGTCAACCCAGCTTCAGACAACACATAGTCGATTGCGCATTCAGGAAATCTGGGATCATGCTTTTTACGAGTGAAACGCTCTTCTTGTGCAGCAGCGATGATTTCACCATTGACAACTAGTGCTGCAGCACTGTCGTGGTAAAATGCCGATATACCAATTATAGCTTCCATTTATTAAAATATTGTGTATACAAATGGGGCGATTGCCGATCCTTGGCTCAAAACAATGAGCCCTCCAAAAATAGCCATCATAATTACAATGGGAAGAAGCCAGAACTTCTTCCGAACACGTAAGAATCTCCACAATTCTCCCAGAAATGACATAATTATTTTCTCTTAAAATTGATCTCTTATAGATCTCATAGGTTGTTCACGCTGAATCCAATAAGATTTGGCATTTTTGTCAAGTTTTAGTAGAAGCATATCCTTCCCCATTAGCCTCATTAATAAACCAATTGGAACAACAGTTGTAAAATACACAAGTGCCATTACAACCGGCGCGACAATAGCTCCAAGAGCCAGTCCAAACTTAAACCATAGCCTATTGGGAACAGATAATACCTTCGGGGCAACGTAGGCAAGTAGAAATAAAATTAGGGAGGTGATCAAGGACCACAGAAGAACTT
>Ga0114933_10000649_pt1 | contig 41582 bp, 43 predicted proteins | sample 4SBtaG_FD_89691 | JGI IMG/M metagenome (GOLD analysis project Ga0114933, IMG submission 89691) | Deep subsurface microbial communities from Kolumbo volcano to uncover new lineages of life (NeLLi) - 4SBTROV12_W25 metaG | ecosystem: Environmental > Aquatic > Marine > Volcanic | place: Kolumbo... | reverse complement strand
ATACCATCGCCGACTTCATACAGCAACACAAAGATTAATAAGAAGTATGATATATTGAATAGCTGATGTAGCCATTCAAAATAATTTAAATATTATAAAAGAGGAAACTCATGAGCCTGAACAATATCGCAATTATTAGCCCCGGAGACATGGGGTCAGCAATAGGGAGGTTGCTAATTTCTAATGGAGCGAGCGTGTACACATGTCTTGCCAACAGAAGCTCCCGTACCAAAGCTCTCGCAGAACAAGCGGGGATCATAGACCTGCCAACATTCAACGATCTCGTCCAGACCGTTGATGTGGTTCTATCGATCACGGTATCAGAAATTGTAGAAGAAGTATGCCAGCAAATAGCAACAGCGGCCCGAGAAACACAATCCTACCCTATTTTTGCGGAATGCAACGCAATCTCGCCTCAAAAATCCAAAGATCTACAAACCCTAATGACAGACGCTGGATGTACATACATAGACGGTTCAATAATAGGAGGACCTCCATCCAGAGGTGACACAACATCTGGAATTCCCGGGAAAAGTCCCCATATATATTATAGTGGGGAAGACACTGAAGATTTTTCCACTTTGACAGAATTCGGTCTAGATCTGAAATATCTTGGATCTAATATAGGGCAAGCGTCAGCGATCAAGATGACTTATGCCGCGATGACCAAAGGATCAACTGCTCTTTACACTGAACTGTTGTTAGCAGCTTCTCAAATGGGTGTTTCAGAGCAACTTGCTGAAGAATTTACAACTACGCAAATGGATGCATACACTAGGATGGAAAAATGGATCCCTACAATGCCTGCAAAGGCAAGAAGATGGGTCAGTGAAATGAAAGAAATCGCAGCAACTTTTGAAGAACTCGGAATGACCGGAAACATTTTTAACGGTGTATCTGAAATGTACCAAATGATTGGAGATACCCCGCTAGGAAACGAGACCCCTGAGAGTCAGGACAGAAGTCGATCTTTAAACGAAACAATAGATACCATGGCGGACTTCATAGACAAGTCTTGATTAACTGAGTATAGCTTTTAGGAGCTATACTCAGTTATTACATTAAGCCTCTGTTTGTTCCGTTTCACTACCATTCACGGTAATTGTTATATGAGCCATAGCTGTGTTACCTGGTGCTCCATGCCAGTGGTTTTCACCAGCAGGAATTAATATTACGTCACCCTCTGTGACTTCTAATTCTTCATTATCGGTTGCAACGGTGCCTGTACCTTCGGTGACAATTAGTATTTGGTCGCCACTGTGTTTGTGGAATTTATTTCTAATGCCTGCCGGAAAAGCTACAATCCCAAAATTAAAATTAGAACTGTCCTCTGGGTTCAAAATAGCTTGCCTGCCAACATTACCAGTAAATAATGGCGCAGTCGCCTCTGTTCGGGGTATATCACTCATTGTTACTTTTTTCATAAATCCTCCTGTAATTCCTATTATCTATACCTGTTATCATAACACGCTAGTTCTCAATTTCAATTTATGCAATCGGGAAAATCTCATTACTTATTTCACACACAGCGGTCGTCAGATCCCGGGGGCGATTCGCGTATTCTGGAGTAGGATACCATTCATAGTCCAAGCTCCTAAATATCTCAGAATCAACAAAGCATCTTAGCGACGAAGCTATTACTTTGAATCCCACTTTAGCAGAAGCTGCATCTGCTATTTGTTCTAGGACAACATCAGGGCAATTTACGATTATCATAAATCCACCTTCTTTGTTGCCATCGGTCACTCGTCCCCGAAATACCGGCCCTTCAATTTGAACTTCCACGAGTTGAAATTTCTGAGGAGCTCTTCCATGGTCAGGCCACCCTATTAAAATATCATCGCCAACTTCCCAATCCATCTTAAACATGGTTGTCAACATCACCTGTAGCGAAACCTTTATACATAAGATAAGTTAAAGGTATTGTTGATAATCCAACAAGTAGCAACGCTTCCAGTGCAGATTTGGCAAAAAACGCTTCTATTGCGTAAGACCATGTAGATGTCGCCAGATTCGAAAAATTCAATGGCGCCAATATAAGAGTGGCTGGTAGTTCCTTCATTATCAACAGGAAGACCATGGCGCCAGCAGATGTCAAGCTAGGCATCATCAAAGGTAAAGTAACCCTGAAAAAAGTAGTGAAATAACTTTTACCCAGACTTAAAGATGCTTCTTCTATTGAAGGATTAATTAATCGCAGGCCATTTTGCACAATCCCGAAGGCAGGCGATATAAATAAAATAAAATATGCGAAAATCATGACAGGGACTGTTTGATATATCCATCTCGGTAATTGCGCACTAAAGAATACCAAAGCAAGAGCAACGGAGATACCTGGTAACGCAAATCCTATGGGTACCACTAAAGAAATGATACGAGGGATCAACCCTTTATATCGGTATGAGAAATAAACCAGAGGTATCGCACAAATAGTTACAAAGAGTGCTCCCAGAGTAGCTACATACAAAGAATTCCAAATTTTAATCCACGGAATGCTCAAAATTTCCCCTCTCAAACTTCCTCTGACTACCCAATAGATCAACAATCCCACTGGCGCACATACCGAAACCGTACAAATGACAGTTCCGTACACGCCCGCGAGTATGCTCCTAACCATGTTAGCTTGCCTTATCCGGAATGAATTCGACACGCTGCCGGTTGTCCCAAATCTCCCTTTCTTTTGGAGCCATGCTTCCCCGATCGTTATAGATACAGCAACAATGATCAGAAAAGAGGAATACATTGCAGCCACGCTCCGATCCAACGCAGTACCATACTGTATGAATATACTCCATGAAAATGTTTTATATCTTAGAAGTGACACGGCCCCAAAGTCGCTCAATACGTATAAAGACACTAATAATGTGCCAGCGAGTATTGACGGCACCAGTTGCCGAAGAATAATTTTAAAGAATATAGATATCTTGCTAAGCCCCAGCGACTCAGCTACTTCGACCAATGAATTATCCATTTTCAAAAATCCAGACCTTATAGACAGGTAAACGTAAGGATAACTGAATATAGCCAATGTGAAAGTAGCTCCCCAAAGACCGTATATTGCCGGCAATCGGTCAACCCCACAACACCATTCTAAAACCTGTTGAAGCATTCCTTTAGGGCCCAGAAATATGACAACAATGAAGCCACCTACATAGGTAGGAATAACCAACGGAAGCGCAAAACAAACAGCCCAAATGCTTCTCCCTTTAACACCAGATCTAGTTGTGATCCATGCGCAAGGAATAGAAATTAGAATGGAAGTAAGGGAGACAGTGAACATCAATATTAAAGAATTCAAAAGAGAAGTCCACAGGCTTTGTCGGGACATCAAACTTAACACATCAACATCACCGGAGAGACTTCTATAAAAGAGGTAAGTTGGGGGGATTAGTAAGCCAATCAACAACACCGTGGCGGGGATACCAATAGCTTTGTTAAATGAAGGTTTAAATTTAGAAATGCCAGGGATTTTATAGAGACTGTTTTGAACCTTAGAGAACATCGTACCATCCTACTATTGTTTGATATGGTAATCAACACAAGTCAACAGGAGGAAGGAGGACCGGAGCACTTAGAATAGACCGAAGAGAGGAAGTGAATTTTAGGTGCTCCTGCCCAAGTTAAGGACTCCCGATGATGCAAACGGGAGCCCTTAGTGGATCTTTAAGGAAGAATGCCTTCCTGTTGAAGCAGAGCCACGGCTCTACTCAGATCGCCTAATTGATCAGGCCGGTCAATAGTTACTTTGATCTCTGACCAAGGCCTTGCGTTTGGATCTGGCTCGACGCCATCAAGAAGAGGATACTCATAGGTATTTTCTACGAACCATTCCTGAGAAGATTCTTTTTGCAAATAATCTATGAATTCATGAGCTTCGGCCACGTTTGTGGCTGTTTCCAAGACTCCAGCTCCTGATACCATCGCCAGAGCTCCAGGACCACCGTCTCGAGGATGATATCCTCTTGCTTTGAACTCTAATCCTTCTTCAGCGATGAATCGGTGTAGGTAATAGTGGTTTACAAAACCAACTTCAACTTCACCAGCTGCTGCTGCTGCAACAATTGGAGTATTCTTTGGATATACGCCAGGGTCGTTGGCTTGAATACCTCGCAGCCATTCAGCTGTTTTGTCTTCACCCCACTCGTTAATCATTGCCAATACCATCGTTTGGAATGACGAGTTGGTAGGAGCCCAGCCGATCTTGCCTTTGTATTTCGCGTCGTGATAACCCCACATATCGTCTGGAAGATCTTTAGGATCTACAGCGTCTGTGTTGTATACAACGTTTCTAGTTCGAGCGGTGATACCTGCCCAAGTTTTGTCAGCAGGATAAGTCCATTCATCAAACCCAGCAAAAATTCCATTAGGTAAAGGTTGCAACATATCTTGAACCAATCCTAAAGAACCAGGGTCTTGTGAATAAAACACGTCGGCGAAAGTGTTACCACCTTCTTCCAGTATGGTTGCCGCAATCACTCCGCTCTTAGCAAATTTTGCTTTTACTGTAATTCCAGTGTCAGCCTCAAATTTTGCAATTATTGGAGCTACCAAGCTTTCGCTTCTGCCGGAATAAAGTATTAGTTGCCTTTTAGTGTTGTCGACAACAGGGCCAGGAACTTCAACTTCCTTTACCTGTGTCTCCACAACAATTTTTTCAGTCGCTACTTCGACTACTTTCTCCTGAGGAACTACTACTTGAGTTTCCACTACTTCCGTTGTTGTAGCGGGTGTATTACATCCGGTCAATACCACGGCTAAAGCTAATATAGCCCCAATTGTAATCACGGATATTAATGACCTATAAAGGCCGGTTTGGTTATATGACATGGCGATAAACCTCCGTACATGTCTTAACTTCTAACTTAGTATATACTAACTCTTATAAATGTCAATCCTAAATCTTGTATTCGCGTGCACTATTATATATTGACACTATTACTAATTTTTAAGGTTTCTCTGTACGTCATTTTGATTATCACTCCTAATGCTATTCACCTTAGCCCAACTTATCATTTAAGTAAGGGCGCAAACACAAACTTGATAAGTGTCTCATGTTATAATAGGAATATATATATGTGTGAAGGACTTTAAAGGAATGACCACAAGCTGGGACGACATTAAAAGTTTCTGCGGGACTGGAGCTGGAAGGGTATTCCGGGACTTAGGCTGGAGAAGAAAGCCGAGAGATTCGAACGACTATCCGTCTGCTAGTCCCCTGCCACCTGCTCTTAAACTTCACCGTGTTTCAAAATCGTTTGGGACATTTCCTGCGCTTAATGCAGTTAATCTAGACATCCAAAGCGGAGAGGTTATTGCATTACTTGGACCAAGCGGCTGTGGCAAAACAACGACTCTACGCATCATAGCAGGATTTGAACACCCAACGGACGGAGAAGTCTACCTTGAACAAACACGAATAGCAGACAAATCATTTTCCAAGCCAGCGAATCAACGAAACATTGGGATGGTATTCCAGAATGGAGCATTGTTCCCTCATTTGACAGTTGCACAAAACCTCGAGTTTGCTTTACCAAAATCAGATCCTAACCCACAGAAAATAGATGACATGTTAGAAGTAGTACGCATGTCAGATTTGAGAGACAGATACCCCAATCAATTATCCGGAGGCCAGCAACAAAGGGTATCCCTCGGAAGAGCTTTAATTAATTCCCCAGAGTTACTGCTAATGGACGAACCATTTTCATCTCTGGATTCAGCCTTAAGGGCAGAAATACGAGAAGAAGTAAGACAAATTGTCAGAACCGCGGGTATAACTACTATTTTTGTGACTCACGATCAGCAAGAAGCTATGTACTTTGGAGATACGATAGCCGTCATGAATAATGGCTCCATTGAGCAATACGGAACACCTGAAGAATTATTCCATTCTCCTCGCACACGTTTCGTAGCCGAATTCATGGGAGCGGTAGATTTTATTCCTTGCGATCTCCGAGGGTATCAGTTACAGTCGGAATTCAATACTGTATCTGTCCAAAACCCATACGTCGTTCAGCAAATACAGGATGACAAAAACGGGCTTGCATTCATGAGTAGGCCAGACTGCATCCAGCTTGAACTCTCTGAAGTCGGACACGGAACAATTGTTTCCAGAGAATTTTATGGGGCATTCTATTTATATATAGTAAAATTGCACTCAGGAGCACTTCTCAGAAGCTTAATGCCTCACACCTCTGAATACCAATCAGGGCAACCAGTATCTATAAGCATTAGAGATGGACACACTCTAAAAACATTCTTGATGGATAAACTTATCGAGGAGGTAATATGAATATCACTCCCAAAACATCTAAAATCTATTGCCACATGCGCCTAAGCCATTTTGACAGAATTAGCTCAAGTACAGAAGCTAGCAGACTATCACAAAGCACTGAAAATTACTTGTTAGCAATCTACTCCCTCTGGGAAGAGGACCTGTTTCCTACAGTTACCCAATTAGCCCAGTCTCTTAAAGACCTTCCTGAGTCAGAAGGCATAGGAACTTCCCTGCCTTCAGTAACAGCAATGGTCGGAAGAATTCAAAAACAAGACCTCATATCTTTCAGTGACGACAAGAAGATTCTTTTGACAGACTCAGGCTTCAACGAAGCGGAAGACATCGTTCGGCGACATCGTCTAGCAGAATGTCTTGTTGTAGGTGTACTGAATATGGACCTCACTGACGCACACCAAGAAGCCCACCGATTAGAGCATGGTATGTCATTAGCGTTTCAACATCACCTAGCACAAACTTTAGACTATCCGACAAGGTCCCCTTTTGGCAGGGCTATACCAGGTTCAGGAGAACCTATACTTCCAATCGGAGCGATAGACCTCACGCAGACTAACATAGGCCAACCATATAGAGTGATCAGAATACCCCAAGAAGCAAAGGACTTAGTGAAATATCTAGCAGATTCGATATTAGTTCCAGGGGAAGAGGTCGTCACCATAGAGTCTGCTGAAACCATATCAGTATTAAGAGTAGCTACACGTAGCTCAGAAGTTTCAATGGGATTTGACGTAGCCAAACAAATAATTGTATGCCCAACTACACCTGATCCTTAAGAGATTCCCTCACTCTATCCCAGCTATCGGAGCTGACACCGTCAGGATAGCTAACGTTGTAACCATCAAACTCAACGTCTATAACAACCATCACTGGACCAGTATCTTGCATTACGGTTTCCATTCCTATCAGCAGGTCTTCCAAATTAGAAAAAGAGTATGACTTTTCGTAACCCGCTCCTAAGGCCATAGCACCTATATCTATCCGATCAAACCCTCGCACTGGCAACCCTTCAGTGGAATGAAAGGTTTTATCATTAAACACAAAATGCACGAAGTTTTCAGGAGCACTCTCTCCTACTGTTGTTAGACATCCGATATCGGTGCGTATGGTGGAATCACAATCAAGAACCAATACTTTTCGATTCTGTGAAGCTAATGAAATACCTAACCCGACAGAGGGAGCCTTATCCATACAGTCTACGAGATCTATATCAAGATGCCTTTGATCAGAGACTAATTGCCAATCCTTTAAAGTTTGTGAAGTGGATACAACGACACTCTCATTCCTGTGATAGTTGATAGCGTTCACTGCGTCACTGGACTTAATCATCTCGTTCCTCTATAGGGGATGATTTGATTTCTTGAAGCATTTGTCTTCGGGCTCTTATGATCAATCCTAAGCTAATGGGTATAAGTAACCCTCCTAAAACGCCAACAAACCAATCACCTTGTACGAATCGAGTCATCAATATGTACCACCCCAGGGCAAACAGGCTGTAGCCTAGTAGCCTTTTCCCTATTTGCCCTAAGATGAGTCGACCCAATTTGGTTAACCTTTCCGGTTAAGACAGAGCTTTAGGAAGCTCTATAATTGCGTCTTTCATTGTACGTCTTGGTCTCTCTCTGTATTGTACAGGAGTGTTTTCAACTTCTTTATCTACAGCTAGCCTGATGAAAACAGGACCTTCAGTAGAGAATACTTCGTCAATTCCTGTGACCAAATCTTCTAGGTTGTCAAAAGAAAAACTCGCCGCGTAGCCAGCAGCATCTCCCATAGCTTTCCAGTCCAAAACTCCTGCACCGGGAACTGGTTGTCCTCCGGTAACGCAGTATGCCCCATTGTCGAACACGAAATGGTACATATTCTTAACAGATTTATTAGCAACAGTTACCATTGTTCCCAGGTTCATTAACAAGCTTCCATCACCATCCAGACACATCACTTTTCTATCTGGGTTAGCTAAAGCTACACCAAGTGCGAAGTTACCTGCTTTCCCCATCGCTCCGGACAACGGTACGTCTAAGGAATCGTTAGAGCTCACTGTAGGAAGGCCAAATCTGGCATTGCCCGCATTCATTGTTGCTACGATGACGGAGTCATCTCTTTTACTGTTAAGTAATTTTACAGCCTCTGTATTATTAATCATCTTTTCTCCTAGTCCGCGCCGAATTCTGTACCAACAAGTACACCGACGGGTTTATTCGTTCTATATGCTTCTTCCATCGCTATACTTATCCTATCAGCATCAGCGTCACTTTCTACAAGGTAATAGTTGATACCCCAAGTGTGTAAGTGGTGCTCAATAAATACAGCTGCACTATCAGGAGTAGGGCCTCTTCTGGACCATCCCCTGTAACCAATTAGCATTACTAAAGGTTGATTAATATCTAATCCAAGACCCCTGATTGAGTCTCCCGACTCGAATATACCTGTGTTTTGAATTAGTACTACTGGTTTTTTGCCCCCAACCCATAGACCGGCAGCTACTGCCATAGTTTCCCCTTCTCTGCATACAGGGACCAGATCCAAAGATGGCGTGCTGGTCATCAATTCATACAAGAAGTTAGTCTCACTGTCAGGTAGCCATACCACGTGAGTAACATCATTCTTAACCAACTGATCAACAAGGGATTTCGGGTGCAATATAGACTCATATGTTGTCATTTAAAAACTCCTATATCTAGTTCTATGGGTACTTTACTTGGTTTGCATGTTCTAGTCAAATACAAATATCCCATTGTTCTTTGCTCGCGGCAACACTTAACAATCCGGGTTTTAATCCTTGCAACAGCACCAATCCCAAGGGAGGAGAAACTTGTACTATCAGAATCCTTAATGCCTCGACCAATGCATCCGCACTGTCAATATCGACAGGCGTAGGAACAGGGGTTCTTGGCTTTCTGCTAATTAGATAATCATAATATGCAGAACATATCGATTCCACAATTCTAGAGTCATACCCATTTTTTAATCTTAATCTAGCTCCATTTATATACTGTTCCATTCGGTACAGCATCCAATCTAAATAAAACGGAAGCAAAGAGGAATTTTGGATACAAGACACGAGATCATCTTTTATTCCATCAATCTTAGAATTTTCGATCGAAAAACTTATGTGATTATATACAGGAGCGAAATGCCATTCATATCCAAGCTGACTTGTTCTAATCAGTCTGTCAATGAACCACAATTTGGTGATCATCAATGATGAGCTAGCGTTATGAAAAATGCCTGTCCGGCCCAGCAAAGACTTTTCAATATCTTGAGGAGTATTCTCATTTTGGGCAATGATTTGTGGCGCTATCTGGATAAGCTTGTTCAAGCCGGCTGGATCCTGGATTCGCAAAAACTCATCATTTCCTACAATGACAGCATTGTTAGTCGTGTCCGTGTCAAAATCCTGAAATATTTGATGAAGGGTTTTATCGTTGATTGCATACTCGAACAAACTTGCGTCATCAGTGGATCTTCCTAGTTGTAAATCTAATCCATCACGAAATAAATCGAGCATTGGCAACAATCTGTCATTGATAACCCAAGAATACATATCTTCATCAAAAAAATTCGCAAGTCCCACAGATCGGAATGGCTCTCCGTTCAATATCTCCAGTGTAGAGTAATTCTTATTAAATGCTGAACATTTCTCAAGGTCTCGAAAGCACATTAATCGAATTTCCGCTGCAGCTATTGATTCTTGCACAAATTTAACAACCTGATCTTTTGAGCAGGGAGGGATATGATCATAATTAACACCTACCCAAATAGACAAACTGATCCAAATTACCGAATCAGGTGATTCCGCAGACAGAAATTCAAGGAGTTTGCCTTCCAACTCCATTCGATTCATTAGCTTAACATTCCTAAATCTCAGATTGGAGTGTTATCCAGTCTGTGTTTTGTTCATATGCCATGCCAATATCATAAAGTCTTGCTTCCGAAAACCTGGGGCCGATTATTTGCAGACCTGTCGGTAACCCGTCGACAAACCCGCAGGGCACAGACATTCCTGGCAGGCCGGCCATATTGGCTGGAATGGTTAGTATATCGTTTAAGTACATAGACAGTGGATCCTCTGTTTTTTCACCAATCTTGAATGCAGTAGTGGGAGTAGTTGGTGAAATAATTGCGTCTACTTTTTGGAACACTTCGTCAAATTCTTTTTTGATAAGAGTTCTAACTTTTTGAGCTTTCAAGTAATATGCATCATAATATCCCGAGGAAAGGGCATATGTGCCAAGCATCATCCTCCGTTTGACTTCCGGGCCAAATCCTCCACCTCTAGTGCTTTCCATAGCCTCCCACATATTATCAGTGTCTAAGAAGGAATGTCCGTATTTGACACCATCATATCTAGCTAAATTAGAGGAGCATTCGGAAGGTGCGATTATATAATAGCAAGATAGTGCGTACTTTGTGTGTGGCAAAGAAACATCAACAAGTTCTGCTCCGTGTGCTTCCAATACTGAAATTGCATTCATTACTAAAGTTTTTACATTTTGATCTATTCCGTCTCCAAAATACTCCGATGGCACACCTAATTTCAGTCCTCGGATATCGCCTGTTAAGCTGGCAGAGATGGAACCAATACCTGAATCCACACTCGTAGCGTCCATAGGATCGTATCCGGAAATGGCATCTAGTACTAGGGCATTGTCATACACACTGCGAGTCAATGGGCCAATTTGGTCTAAGGAAGATGCGAACGCAATGAGACCGTAACGGCTTACGAGACCATAAGTAGGCTTCATCCCTACTACGCCACATAATGCAGCCGGTTGCCTAATACTACCTCCAGTGTCAGATCCAATTGAAAACATTACTTCCCCGCTCGCAACTGAAGCTGCTGCTCCTCCGCTACTACCTCCAGGAACTCTTTCCAAATCCCAAGGATTATAGGTCGGATGAAACGCTGAATTCTCGCAGGAAGACCCCATAGCAAACTCATCCATATTGCCTTTGCCCAGTGATACTGCTCCTGCTTCCTGTAACTTTTGTACCACGGTAGCGTCATATACTGGCACAAAATTTTCCAACATCCGCGACCCACAGGTAGTGGGTGTATTTCGTGTACACAATAAGTCTTTAAGTTGCATTGGGATACCGGTCAAAGTTGACATGTTACCCGACGCTAAGATTTGATCTGCTTTTGCAGCATCACGGCGAGCGGAGTCTTCTGTCAAAGTGATAAAGGCTTGAACCTTCGGTTCTGCATTATGCACCCGTGTCAAATTAGATTCAGTTAATTCCACACAAGAAAAAGTTCCCTCCCGTAAACCCTGCATTGCATCTTTAACGCTTAATTCCCATAATTCAGTCATGCAATTACTCAATCACTCTCTTGACTCTAATAAATTCACTCACCGTTTCGGGCGCATTACTTAAGACGTCTTCAACTTGTATTGAATCCTTCGTTACATCTGGGCGTAATATAGTCTTCAAATCAGCAATGTGGCCAGTAGGTTCAGTCGCATCAGTGTCAACTTCTTGAAGAATGTTGAATTCGTTAACCAACCCATTAAGCTGCTCACCTAATGTTTGAATTTCTTCATCCGTTAATTGAACTCTAATAAGTGATGCTAGATGCCGTACTTGTTCGTTATTTATTTCCAACCCAACACCTTAATTCATTTCACTTCCACCGGAGACACTAATCGACAATCCGGTGAGATAGTCTGATTCTTTGGAGCATAAAAATGCAGCTGTATTGGCTATATCTTCTCCTTGAGCAACCCTACCCAAAGGGACTACAGTAGATCTTTCCTGGATCATTTCAGCTCGATATTCTGCTCCAGATTCTCCGCTGTTAGCCAATGCAGCAGCTATAAAATCCACCCGCTCTGTATCCACTAACCCAGGGCATATAGCATTCACATTGATGCCGTACTCACCAACTTCTTTAGCTAGGGACTGCGTGAACCCTATTAATGCAAACTTAGACGCGCAATAGGCCGCATACTTGGCTATGCCTTTTTTGCCAGCTCCTGAGGAGATAACAACGATTTTTCCGCCCGTTTTCTGCGAAATCATTTGTTTAACAACAGCTTGCGAACAAAGAAACGTTCCTTTCACATTAACCCTCATCACAAGGTCGAGAGCTTCTTCTTCTAAATCAATTACCAGAACTCTGTCTTTACCTGGCCTAGACCCAGCGTTGTTGACTAATATGTCAATTTTTCCGAATTTTCCGAGAACTTGCTGAACCAGATCGTCAACGTCTTTTTGTACTGAAACGTCTGAGTACACTCCTAACGACTTGCGTCCCATCTGTTCAATTTCCTTCACTACACTAGGTAGTCCTTCCCAACCCTCAAGCGCATCTTCTGGCCGAATACTGTCTAAGGATTGAATTATATCGGTGACCACTACATCTGCACCTTCGGATGCTAATCTGGTCGCAATTGATCTTCCAATTCCATTTCTGCCACCAGCACCAGTTACAATTGCTACTTTACCACTCAGGTCATACATACAACACCCACCTTATAAATCTGATTTTTTTGGCAAATTCACTATCGCTGTCCCAATGACGTATCTTTGCGATTCTGGGCCGGTCATCAAAATGTCGCATTCGATTAAGTTCAAATCTCCGTCCTCTCTGGTATCGGTGATGGTACCAACCACATGCAAGGGGGCGTTGTGTGGAACGGAAGCTCTGAAAACCACGTCTAAGTCTACAATGTTTTGAGAACCTCCGCATTCATTAAATAATTCCGCAATAAGCGCCATACTCATGATACCGGGAACTATAGGTTCACCTACCCCTGTTTGTTCAGCAATCTCCTTACTCGTAAATCTATTGGGAGGTTTATTTCCCCATAATTCACAGAATTCTACGACTTGATCATCAGTGGCTTGTAAAACCATGGGACCGATCTCGTCTCCAAGTTCAAAATCTTCAAAGTATTTTTGGCTCATTCTATTACTCCCTCGTGGCAAAGGATTCTTGCACGTCTGCCACTACGTTTCCGTTTTGATTAGTAAAGGTGGTTTCCCACACGATAAATACCATAGTTCCACTGCGGCCAGTTTTAGGATAGACCTCTTTCAAATGAGATGATGCGTTGAGTGTATCACCAGCCGTAATCGAAGCTTTTACAGAAACTCTTTGTCCAGCATGGAATCGGTTTTTACCAAATTTCAATTTTATATCAGGCAATTTTACCTGCCTCACAAACATCGTGCAGAAAGTCGGAGGGGCAACAACTCCTCCATATCCTTCCTTTTTAGCAACATTTTCATCAAAATACACAGGATTAGATTCACCTGTGGCTTTAGAAAACCCTTGAATAAGATCTGCAGTGACTGGGAAAGGTCCTGCTACATGTTCTTTCCCATACAAGGATTTGTCATACTCTAATTTAAACTCCATTTGTATCTCCTCAATTAGTTTCTTCAATTCTTACAGGATGGAACTTACCACTGTTCAATGCTTTCACCAAATCCATCTCATTTGCTATATTCTCTTGATCGAACTTGGTCATGCAGGCCCCTAAATGACTGGCTAAATGGGCGTCACTGCCTCCAGTGCCTAAATAGAGCATTTGGTCACAGAGCTCAATCGCTCTTTCATTTTCACCAGCTCTCCCTCCACCGTTCAGTTTCTCAACGATTTTCACTTGCGGAAATTTTTCGCCAGCTGCCATGTATTCCACTAATCCGATACCGAATCTCCCAGGATGGGCAGGGAAAGCTATCGCACCGTGGAATTCTGCTGCGTCCATCAATTCCCTGGAATCCATCTTAACGTTAGAAAAGTCTATTGCTTTTGTCAAAGATTCACTAACACCATAAACCAAAAAATGCCCGTGTGCAGTGTCTAATTCTGATCCTTTAAAGATTTTGACACTGTACTGTTCAGCCAGATCACTATAATCCTTATCAGCATCAAATTTTCGGTGTTCAGTCAAGACAAACCCATCTATACTGAAACCTTTTTTTCGCAGTACGCCTACCCATTTAACAAATTGTTCGACTGTAGCCCTCGAATCATCTGAAGAGATGGAGTGACTATGCAAATCTATAAACACGAATCTTCCTTGCCCACCTGCCTTTGGTTATTCGGCAATCCTATTGTTACTTAATTTGTTGACGACAATCAAGCCTATAAGCCGGGTTCTGTACCTCAATCAGAGGCGGTAATCATCTATCTAGCCCCATACTTTATAGTATCCTAGCAATTAGGAATGTTGCCATTGGGGTCAAGCAGCCTACCCGGAACCTACATTCGATATGAACATTCATCAGTTCCCTATTTGGCCTTGCTCCTGACGGGGTTTAGCCACTCTAGAGTCACCTCTAAAAGCCGTACGCTCTTACCGTACGTTTTCACCCTTACCAACTAATAGCTGGCGGTATATTTTCTGTGCCACTTTCCGTCACCAGTCAAACTGGTGCCTGGGAGTTACCCAGCGCCACGTTCATCGGAGCCCGGACTTTCCTCCCTCTTTCGAGGGCGATTACCCAGCTTGATTTATCGCCAGAAATCAGAGTACCAGAGCTTGATTTTGTAGTCAATCTCACGTTAATTCACTAGTTACCCATTAAAGGGCCATAACCTTTCAGATTCCGCGGTGTTTATTATGTAATCTACGGGTGTCTTTTATGTATAATCGTATTATGAAAATTGTTCACTTTGCTGACCTCCACATTGGGGTTGAAAATTACGGCACTATTGACCCTGACACAGGATTATCTTCTCGACTAAACGATTTCCTCAAGGTTTTTGATGAACTCGTGTCATATTCCATAAACCAACAGGTAGACCTAGTGATATTAGCTGGAGATGTGTATAAATCTAGGGACCCATCTCAAACCCATCAAAGAGAATTCGCGAAAAGAATTTCACGGTTAACTGAAGAAGGCATTCCCACTTTTGTAGTGGTGGGAAACCACGATCTTCCAAACTCATCAAATAGAGCTACTGCGGTGGAAATATTTCCAACTCTTAACGTAGACGGAATCTACATCGGGGATACTATAAAAACTTACACCATCCCCACAAATAGCGGACCGATCCAAATACTTGCCCTCCCGTGGCCTCGGAAAGGTTCCCTCCTTTCTAAAGAGGACACCAAAGGACTTAACATAGACCAGGTCAGAATGGAACTTGAGCGGAGACTAACGAATGGAATTAGGGATTGCGCCGAAAGCTTAGACACCTCCACGCCGGCTATATTAGTGGGTCACGTCACGGTAAATGGAGCAACAGTTGGATCGGAACGATCCATGATGATGGGTAACGATCACACATTATTAGTTAGCAGCTTGCAATATCCGGCAATTGACTATGTTGCTTTAGGTCACATCCATAAACACCAAATAGTCAGTTCAAATCATCCCCAGATTGTATACTCTGGCAGCCTGGAAAGAGTCGATTTCTCAGAAGAAAAAGATGATAAGGGCTTCTGTGTGATCACATTGGACGAAAAAGCCTCAGCAACATCTAGAGTAACTGACTTTGAGTTTGTACGAGTAAATGCGAGAAAATTTCTAACTATTGATATATCTGTGCCCCAAGATACAGGTGACCCCAATTCCTATATTTCCTTTCAGCTTTCAACTCATGAGATTGCGGAAGCAATCGTTAGAGTGAGAATTAAACTGCCATCAAACCTATACCCTCTGATAGACGAAAGAATTATCAGGGATTCCTTGAGCACATCCCAGTTTGTAGCCAATATAACCTATGAAAGCACAGCAGAAAGAAGACCATCTATCCCAATTGAGACCGCTCAAGAGATTGACCCTATGAAAGCGCTGGAATTGTACGTGCAAAACAGGAACGACCTGCAAGAACTTGAAACTGACTTTTTGGAAGCAGGTCAACGCATAATCAACTCAGTTAATTCAAAAGAATAACTTACTTTCAAATTTGACAATCCAAATACCCAATTTTACAATTTGATTACCATCTACCGCTGACGTGGAGGTGAGTTTTTTGGAAATGGGCACAAATGGCTTGGATCATTATGACTGAGACCAATTCGACATTACACAATGGGCCTTGCCGACTGCTAGGATGAGATAGTGAATAACACAATCACATCAGTTAAAGGCCTAACAGCTGGTCACTTCACTGACTTAGCCGCAGGAACAGGGTGCACTGTGGTCCTAACCCCTAAAGGAGCATCCGCGGGAGTCGCAGTTAGAGGCGGTTCTCCCGGTACTCGAGAAACAGACCTGCTATCCCCCGAACGCCGTATCAATAATATTCATGGAATTATGCTGGCAGGTAGTAGCGCTTTTGGCCTTGCAGCTGCTGATGGGGCACTTCGATATCTCAGAAACCTATCTATCGGGCACAGAATCGGAGAAAACATCATACCCATAATACCGGCAGCTATCCTGTTTGACTTAAATTACAGGTCAAACACTGTATTAACTGCAGAACATGGAGCACTAGCGTGCGAATCAGCTTCAAATGCCCCTTTACCTGTGGGATCCGTAGGTGCAGGAACCGGAGCTACGGTTGCCAAAACAAATGGATCCAATAACCGACAAAAAGGCGGCATTGGATGTTCGTCTATGACGTTGCCATCAGGCATCCAAGTTGCTGCGGTCATTGCAGTGAATTCCTACGGAAGCATTTTCGATTATAAAACGGGTAATCCTATCCTCATTCCTGTGAATGCTGACGACACTTACAATCCCTTAGACACTACACACTTCGTAGAATCTGACCGAAAACAATCTCAAGAAAATACTACGATTGGTATCATTGCTACCGATGCAGCCATTACTAAACCCGAAGCCAACTATATCGCAGGGATAGCCCATGATGGACTCGCATTAACTATCAGGCCTTGTCATACCATGAGAGACGGAGATACATTGTTTGCGCTGGGTACAGGCGAAACCTCAAAAGAGTTTGATATAGATGAATTAGGAATCGCTGCTGTCCAAGTGGTAGCAGATGCAGTAATATCGGCGGTGTCGAACTCATGACAACACTTGCTAATCTGAGAATTGGATTTATAGGATACGGGAAACTCGCAAGAGCCCTTGCTTGGAATTATGTAGACGCAGGACTAACAGTAACAGGGGCCTCTAACGGTACTCATAGTGACATTCCGGATCATTCCCTACCTCCTAGTTGCATCAATTTCCAATCTCTGGAAGAGTTACTCCAAGCTGTAGACCTAATCTTTATTACATCCCCTGACTCCGAAATTTCCACAATATCTGACTCTTTATCCTGGAGCCCCGAACACATCGTGGTCCATTGCTCTGGAACGTTAGAGTCATCGATACTCAACCATGCAGAGACACAAGGAGCTAAAACAGGAATATTCCATCCATTGCAAACAGTATCAAAAACCCAAAACTTAGAAAATTATATTGGGATCTTCACGAGTGTGACCTTCGGGATCACTTCCCGATTTGAATCGGTCCGCAATACATTATCCCAACTATCTACCCTACTCGATGGGTGCTGGATCAACATCGCTGACGAGATGAAGACGCCTTATCACATAGCAGCAGTTATGGCATGTGGGCACATAACAACCTTATTAGAATTATCAAATTCGATCATGACCAAAGCCGGGCTCACAAGACTTGAATCAACTGAGGCTTTGAAAACTATAGTAAATACGACTATAGACAACTATTTTGTCCAGGGCGCAAGTTCTTTGACTGGGCCTGCCGCGCGTCACGATAAAACTACCGTGCTCCGCCATATAGATTGGCTAAGAGAAAATGACCCTAGTATTTTAGAAACCTACGCGAATTTAACTCGTCATTCCACGCAAATGATTAGCAACCGAGATGACGCCAGTTCTACACAAATGCAGGAGGACCAATAACATGCCACGGATTTCAATCACAGACGTTATGAACTTCAAAAGTTCTCCAGAGCCCTTCACTATGTTGACAGCATATGATTACCACACTGCTAAACTTGCCGACCAAGCAGAAATACCTATTCTATTAGTAGGAGATAGCCTAGGCATGGTGGTCCTGGGATATAATTCAACAGTCGAAGTTACCGTTTCAGACATGGTTCATCACACTCGTCCTGTAGTTAGAGGTAGCAGCAACGCAATGGTCGTTACAGACATGCCTTTCATGTCGTACCACGGCGCACAGGATATGACTATGGTCAACGCGGCCAGGATTATCCAAGAAGGTGGCGCAGGAGCGGTAAAATTGGAAGGAGGCAAAACTGTCTGCTCTACTATAACTTCGCTAGTTGAAGCCGGAATACCTGTTATGAGTCACATTGGACTGACACCTCAATCTGTGCATGCGTTAGGTGGTTTCAAATTACAAGGGAATACTCTCAAAGGGGCTAAAGCGTTGATAGAAGACGCAAGAGCTGTAGAAGAAGCAGGAGCCTTTGCAGTGGTACTAGAACTAGTACCCGCGGAATTATCACAAATAATCACCGAAGAATTAACAATCCCAACGATTGGTATAGGTGCTGGTCCATATTGTAGTGGCCAGGTACAGGTAGCCCATGACATCCTTGGATTATCAATTGAATACACTCCCAGACATGCAGGGAAATTCGCTGAGTTAGGCGCAGGTTCACTCCAAGCATTCAAAGACTTCAAAATAAGCGTCTCAAATAAATCATTCCCGGCTAAAACAAATTACAGTCAGTTGAAACCAGGAATCAGCCAACAGTTATCGAAAAGGTCATAAGAGATTAGTCGGATCTTAGAATTTGTACCCATCGGAACAATGACGTTCACAGAGCATTGCCGATGTATGTGATTGATAACCTGAGTTAATCATTCATGTCAGGGTTTTATCTTGTCTATTAAACTTATTATCCCACTATACACTCTAGGGTATTTCACACTGATATCACGATAAGAATGGTGACTTTTGTCTAATAAGTGGGTCATTATATACACATAACCCTTTTTAGTGACTACGAAGCTGCCAGGGATCAACTTACCGCTGGCACTTCTTGAATGCTCAAGCATTCCTCTCTTCGTTAGGGTAGCCAACGCGTTGCCAATTCTGTTCTTCCATCGGGGCAGTCCTTGAGAAACACTCTGTAATTCATCCCTGTGATGCACAAAATAGGAGGAGCCTAGCATCTCAAAAATTTGATCCTGCACAAATTTACGAGAGACAGTAATATTCTTTTTATCAGTCCCTATCAGACCAGAGAATTCTGCTCGATCCAAGCCGTATGCTACTCCAACCAATAACACCAATGTTTGATACAGATCTGCTGGTCCAATGTCATTTGGATTGATTCTGGTACGAGAAACTTCCGAAATTCCTAGAACATCAGACAATACTTCGTCTACAGTAAGTTCTTGTAAGAACGCCATGTCTTGAAGTTTGGTATGAACCTTATCGCTTATACTGATATCAGGCATAATACTCTTGGTCCCTTTCCGACAACCAGGAAATTCGGTGGAGGAGAGGGGACTCGAACCCCTGACTTCCTGCTTGCAAAGCAGGCGCTCTCCCAGCTGAGCTACACCCCCGTACCGATGGACAATATTATACATTTTTTTTAAGTTTTTGAAAGCTCCTAACATCATTTTTGAATTCGACAACCATTTAATTTACTTGTAGAATTGCTCGTATCCAAGAGAACAGGAGTGTAGTATGCGAGGAGTAGCAATAGTTTCACCGCTGAGGACTGCGGTTGGCGGATTTGGAGGATCTTTAAAACCCATCTCTGCAGCAGACCTGGGAGCAATCGTGCTGAAACAAATAATTGCCAATACAAATTTAGACGTAACCAAAATTGATGACGTGATTTTAGGGCATGGGTATCCGAGCGGAGAAAATCCTGCAATTGGAAGGCTAACAGGCTTAAAATCGGATTTGCCAATAGAAGTGCCTGGATATCAACTAGACCGCAGATGTTCCTCCGGACTGCAAGCAATCTTGAACGCCTCTATGTTAATTCAAACTGACAATGCTGACGTCGTCGTAGCCGGCGGGGTCGAGAGCATGAGTAATGTGGAATATTATACGAACGAGTCAAGATGGGGAGCTCGCTTCGGGACCGTTGAGTTTCATGACAGACTAGAACGAGCTAGGGTCACCATAGCACCGGAAGAGAGATTCGGGCATATAGCGGGAATGGTGGGGACAGCGGAAAACCTTGCCGAACAATACGAAATTGGCAGGCAAGAACAAGACGAATATGCCCTAAGAAGCCACCAGAGAGCAGTTAAGGCATCGGAATCTGGAAAATTCTCTGACGAGATCGTGCCTGTGTCCATCCCCCAAAGACGAGGAGATCCGATCATTTTTGACAAAGATGAGGGTCCTCGAGCTAGCACTACCATGGACATCCTTGGAAAACTTCGACCAGTTATGAAAGACGGAACAGTTACAGCCGGAAATGCCAGCAGCCAAAACGACGCCGCTTCTATGTGCTTGGTTGTAGCAGAAGATAAACTAGAAGAACTAGGATTAGAACCTATGGCATACCTAAGAGGATGGGCCGTAACCGGATGTCATCCTGCAACCATGGGAATCGGTCCAGTCCCTTCGACTAACAAAGTGATGTCCAAACTTGGTCTCTCATTAGAAGACATGGACATAATTGAACTGAACGAAGCTTTTGCCGCGCAAGTATTAGCTGTATTAAGGGAATGGAAACTTCCTAATGAAGAAATATTAAATGTCAATGGTTCAGGAATTTCTCTCGGCCATCCCATAGCAGCGACTGGAGCCAGAATCTTAACAACATTGCTCCACGAAATGCGCCGAGAAGGTCACCGTTATGGATTAGAAACTATGTGCGTTGGTGGAGGACAAGGAGTCTCAGCTGTCTTCGAAAACGCGAACCATAGTTAGATAGAACTATAGATATGCCAACTAGCAATCTCGATACAGACGTTCTGGTAATCGGAGGAGGAGCCTCGGGAGCAGCCGTGACATGGTCTCTGTCAAAAGCAGGAATCCGAGTAACTTGCTTGGAACAAGGGGACTGGCTCCCTTACGATGCGTTCCCGTCTACATCTCCAATATCTCCTATCTATTGGCAAACCGCATTTCATCCAGATCCAAATATCAGACAATTACCGGAAGATTATCCAGTTAACGACAGTAACTCTCCAATTGCTCCTTTAATGTACAACGGAGTTGGAGGAAGCACCCTTCATTATGGCTCGCACATACCAAGATTTCACCCTTCTGACTTCAAGGTAAAGACGACTGACGGTGTGGCTGAAGACTGGCCCCTTTCCTACCAGGAAGTCGAACCTTATTACGACATCAATGACCAAATGCACGGGGTTTCAGGTCTAAACGGAGACCCGGCATACCCTGACAAACCTACACGCCCTACTCCGCCATTACCATTGAATGCCGCAGGAGAAGCATTAGCTAAAGGCATCAACAAACTAGGGTGGCATTGGTGGCATTCCGACAACGCGAATTCATCGGTTTATTATGATGGACGAGAGCCCGACAGAGGAGCTTTTTTACGGTCATTTTCCAGTAGTGACATTATTTATTGGCCTAAGGCAATCGCTTTAGGAGCAACACTAAAGACCAATTGTAGGGTACGTGAGATCCTTGTTGACAAAGATGGCAAAGCCGTTGGAGCTCTTTACTATGACCAATCAGGAGACCTTAAGCAAATAACAGCCAAAATAGTTATAGTTGCATGTAACGGAATTGGAACCGCTAGACTTCTATTAAATTCAAAAAGCGCGAAATTCCCAGATGGACTTGCGAATTCCAGTGGATTAGTGGGCAAGAACTTAATGCATCACCCTTGTGGAGGAGTTGTAGGAGTATTTGAAGAGAATTTTGGCTCTCCAGCAGGACCAAGAGGAAGTGCGATGCTATGCCAAGAATTTTACGAAACAGACAAAGATAGAGGATTTTTTAGAGGTTATGATTTGCAGATAACCAGCCAAGCTACTACTCCCATTGGCACAGCATTGGGTGGGCTAGTAGGTATTCCTGTCGAATGGGGGGAACAACACCATGCGAAATTCAAAGAGCGATTCCAGCACACCGCTACGATCACTGTCATGACCGAGGACCTTCCAGAGGAACATAATCGAGTCACCTTAGATCCTGTCCTGACTGATAGTGACGGAATCCCTGCTCCTAAGATAGACTACACTTTGAGCGAAAATACCCAGAAAATGTTAAAACACGGGGTCGCCAGAGCGAAAGAAATTATGGAAGCATCTGGAGCTCACGATGTGATGCTATCCAATCAGCGGCGTAATACAGGATGGCACCTACTAGGCACAGCCAAAATGGGAACAAATCCCGAAACATCTGTAGTGGACCGTTGGTGCAAAACCCATGATGTATCGAATCTTTTTATAGTTGATGGCAGTGTATTCACAACTGGTGCTTGCATAAACCCAACACCTACCATTCATGCTCTTGCACTACGAACCGCGGATTATATACAAGGGGAAGGAAACTCATTACTAAAATAAAAATAAAAATAAAAATGGAGGAGTAACATGAGCGAAATATACGGACAAGGTGATTTCCAATACACATTTGTAGAGGATTGGGTTAAATTGCCAGAAGGAAAGAGGTTGTTAGAATGCCCAGGAGTAGTATGCGACTCTAACGACCAAGTATTTGTTCTCACTAGAGGACCGGAACCAATAATGGTATTTGACCAAGAAGGTAATTACCTACGATCTATAGGCCAAGGAGAATTCAGCGAAAACAGAACACACGGTTTGTACATCGCTCACGACGATTCATTGCTCGCAGCAGATGACGGTATCCATACCATTCAAAAATTCTCCACTTCCGGAGAAAAATTGATGGAAATCGGAGAACGAAACCATCCAGCACCCAGATGGAGTGGACAACCTTTCAACAGGCCTACTTCCGCTGCTATTAGACCCAGTAACGGAGACATTTACATATCTGACGGATATGGAAACTCCAGAATCCACGTATACACTGGAGACGGAGAATATAAATTTTCCTGGGGAGAGCCCGGAATCGATGCGGGACAATTCATTCGTCCTCATAACATCGCAATAGATGATAACGAACGTGTATACGTAGTCGACAGAGAATGCCATCGAATACAAATATTTGATGTAGAAGGTAATTTCATAACAATGTGGAATAACATTCATCGTCCCGACTGCATGGTCTTATGGGATAACCACATATACATAGGCGAGCTAAACGGAATGGGTGGAGTGGATGACGCCCCAGGTTTGGGTCATCGTGTATCTATCTACGACTTAGATGGAAATAGAGTATGTGTCTTTGGAGACAAAGAAGAAGGGGAAGGTCCTGGACAGTTTATAGCTCCTCACGGAATAGCAGTAGACTCTACAGGAGCAATCTATGTATCTGAAGTGTCATACACAATCAGAGGCTCTCATTTAGACCAACCTCGCGAAATGAGGAGTCTGTCCAAATACGCCAGAGTCAGATAATGAGTGACAGCCAACCTGACACCAAAACAGTCCAAGTAGAATTTGACGATACTTTATCCGGTATAGAGAGTTGTTATGAACTTGGGTGGACAGATGGACTTCCTGTAGTCCCACCTACATCCGAAAGAGTCAACGAATTCCTCAGCGGCGTTCACTTGCCAGGAACCCATGTAATTGGCGAGATTCCTGAACGCCGGCGACTCATAACATTAGATAAAGTAGCAGCGAATGCTGTAATGGCAGGGTGCCTCCCTGAGCATTTCCCTGCGGTGATCGCAGCAACCGAGGCAATATTAGATCCTAAGTTCAATCTAATAGGACCATCTTCGAGCTTAGGAGGCGCTGGGATACTCTTGATTTTCAACGGACCGATAGTACAAAAAATAGGATTGAATTCGAGAAATAACCTCTTTGGACCAGGCAACCGGGCTAACGCAACAATTGGCAGGAGCATTCGATTAATTCTCATGAATGCTTGCGCTGCAATACCCGGACTATTTGACAGGTCAGTCATAGGTCATCCAGGCAAATATTCATATTGTATAGCGGAAGCGCAAACCGAAACTCACTGGGATCCTCTAAGCGTACAGAAAGGATACTCTGCAAATACCAGTACTGTTACGGCATTTGCAGGTGAGTCGCCCAGACAAGTAAGGTCCGTTGGAAAACCTGAGGCTATCCTTCATTGTATCGCGGATGCAGCCTCTTCTCTTGGAACTTCTATGTCAACATCTGGATCAGTGGGTAAATCTGAAACCGGGGTACGGCAGGGCGAAATAGTAGTTACAATTGCTGGTCACAGTTCTTTGTGGAGCGACTGGACTAAACAAGACATCCAGAGTCACTTACATAAACGGATCAAAAAATCAAAATACGACTTGAAGACAGCTTTGGTATTACCTGGCGAGATTATTGAATCCGATTCTCGAGAATTTATACACTTGATAGAGAATCCAGACGATATAATGGTAGTATTCGCCGGAGGAGAAGAAGCGGATATGTCTTCAGTGATACCGAGTTGGGGTCCTAAAGTGTCCTCAACATCTACAACCAAATCATTCCAGGTTTAGAAGGAGAATTATGGTCAACGTAAAAGAAACTTTCACATTGGTAGACCCCACAACAGAAGCTATAGTACCTGCTTTCGAAGGAGCCCCTAGAATACCTACAATCGCCGGTGCTAATATAGGTTTGATAGATGACAGTAAAAGAAATGCTGATGTGCTTCTGGAGGAAATCGCTGCAGTGCTTACCGAAAAATACGAAGTAAATAGCATCTCCTGGCTTAAGAAGCCCAGCGCATCCAAACCTGCTGACCCGGCTGAACTAGAAGAATTAGCTAAAGCTACAGATGCAATCATAATAGCAATCGGGGATTGAGGATCCTGTAGCGCGTGCAGTGTGCACGACGGAATACATTCAGAGAAACAAGGCGTCCCTTCCGCTACGATTTGCACTGACAGGTTTGTCCAAACCGCAGCCGCAATGGCCAAGCTCTGGGGAGCCGATAACTATCCTACAATATTTACCCAACATCCCATCGGAAATCTGGACAGGGAAACTTTAAGAGCGAGAGCCGAAGAGCTAGCTCCTATAATAATCAGAACCTTGACAGTAGGTTATTAATCACCTGAGGTCTGGAGGGAGCAGGTTAGGGATTCCATCTATAACAGGATACCTCTCACTGCACCCTCCACAAACTAAATAGCCCGAAACAACTTTACCTGCTTCTATCTGTTCATCTTCCAAGGACAAGTCACTTTTACAAACAGGACACGCCAAAACATTCAATATATCTTTATTCACTGTTACTCCTCAACTTACTTCGCCAAAGCACTCAATATGTCTGAGAGGCCGATAACCAACACACCTAAAATCAAGATCATATCGGTCTTATAAACCTTTACGCCGAATAGTTCGAACATTAATTTCTGAGTGCCTTTATTGAATAGGTACAACACAAACATCATTATTGCTAGACAAACTTTAATCGCCAAAACGTATACGTACATGATAGGAACGGTCTGGATCGCAACATGAGACACTGCTAGAACAATCCCTGTCAAAATCAAAATCCAAATAGTTGTTTTGATAACATGCCTAAATTGATCAGCGATCAGGTTTTTATTTGACTGTTCAACCAAATTGTCCGTAAATACTGGTCTAAGAACCAAATAGTAAAACAGGCATCCACCCACCCATACGACAGCACCTAAATTATGGGTCCACGTTATCATTATTAATATATAATCGCTTGCGCTCAATTCGTACCTCGATCAGTTTCTGGTCATTTTAAGACACCATCTATTATAATAGATGGATGGCATTGATTGAATTAGAAGTAAATGAAGGAGAAAATAGCGCTTTCGACCTTCATCGTATGTACAACCTTCTGCAAGAACCTACACAAATCTTTCAGTTCAAATCAGACTACTTAACAGACGAGCCTGTCAGATATATGGTCTCAGGATGGGAAGCAGGCAATCAACCTTGTCCTGCGTACGCAGCGCAAGCCGAAGATTCGGGAGATGGGGTAATCCTCCTAATATATGGAGGGTCAGAAGGAATACGTATACAGCGGGCAGATGATAATAAACCATGGAGCATTTCAGAATCCTCCCAATGGGGTGAGCCCTGTCTAATGCTGGATCCAAATTTTACTTCTTTCCAATAAATCTAACTAATCATCCGCCACAACCACATCTGAGTCCACCGTATTAAATTGCGGCATTACTTCCTTAGCAAATCTAGTTAATTGTTCCTGAAATTCCGTCCATGGCATCCCTTCAGGCCATTGCAGGACAATGTCTTCTAAGCCCGGATATTTCTCTTCGAAATGCTTCAGTGTATCAACAATCTCGTCCGAAGTACCACACAACCACGCCTTTTGTTCGACTCCATCTTCCACCTTAGGCATTCGTGTAGGAGCCCCTGGGGTCCCCCACATCCTTCCTTGCTCATCCATATATCTCACAAAACCGAAAGGAGCGAACCATTTGTATCTTTCATCATGGTATGGCCTTACTTTTTCTATTGCATCTTCAAGACTATCACCTATACAAAACCCGAATCCCAAACATGTGTCTTGTCCTAATTCTAATTTTGACCCTTCTTCACCTGCAGCAGTCTGATATTCTGTCATGAATTGATCCACTATAGCTTCACCAGTCAAAGCAATCACGATTTTGATTCCTTTCCTTGCAGCAAATTTAATCGAATTGCCACTAGAAACCGGTTGCCATATTTCCACAGGAAGATTTATGGGCCGAGGCACCATAGTAATTTCTTCTAAATCGTAACCTCTGAATTCAACATCTGCAGGAATAGTGTAATGTTTACCTTTATGTGAGAAGGCTTCCTCATTAAATGCTTTCAAAATTATTTCTATTTGTTCTTCGAACAATTCTCTGTTCTTGTCTCTGTCCAACAAAGGAGCCCCAAAGGTTTCGACTTCTCTACTCTGATATCCTCTACCAACACCAAATATCATTCTCCCTTTTGTCATTACGTCTGCCATTGCAAAGTCTTCAGCCAATCGCAAAGGATGCCACATTGGAACAATATTGAACGAATTACCAAATTTTAAGTTTTTAGTTATACCGGCTAAATGGACTCCTAGTAGTATTAAATTAGGGAAACACTCATATCCTTCTCGTTGGAAATGATGTTCTGCGCCCCACATTGCATAATATCCCAGAGTATCGAGATGTTTAGCGAGCTCTTCGGCGTTATAATACGCTTGGATTAATTGATCATTTGAATACTTTCGGTCATCCGGAGCTGTTCCGTCATGCCCAACATTATCAAGATCGATTTGCCCTACGTAAAACACTGAAAATCTTTTTATCATAAAAACTAGCCTCCTGAAGATTCGCTATTATTATATCATCTAGGTATTATTTTTCTGGCAGACTCGCACAACATAAGTACGCTTGGTAGCATAAATAAAGCCCCCAGGGTAGCAATTAAAATCATTATAGTAGTCAACAACCCATAAGTGGCGATGATAGGCATAGGCGCCAACAACATCACACTAAACCCGATCATGCTCGACAACGCTGACCCGAGCAACGCTTTCCCTGTACCTTCAATGGTGGTAGTCATAGCTAGAATAGGATCATTCCCTTTTTGTAATTCCTGTCTGAATCTTTGAGTAATATGGATAGAAAAGTCAATGCCAACTCCAATGGTGACTGAAGCTATAGTAGCGGTAACGAAGTTCACATTTAACCCCGCAATCACCATAAATGCTAATATCCAAAAAACGGCGAAAGCAACAGGAATCACCGTCGCCACAGCAAACAACGCAGATCGCATCCAAATTAGCAATACAATTAAACAGGCTATAATTGCCACCGGAACAGATATTTTCATCAGTCCAGTGGTGTGGGTGAGAGTTGCACTCCTGATAAATGGTGACCCCGTCACCCCTATAATGTTTAAGCCTGAGTTTGCGTTAGACGAATCCACAATGTTTTGCAGTTCTTTTTTTATGAGCGGAACTTGACTTTGTTCTCTGGTCCCTAAGGCCCCTACACTCAACAGAATTTCAAACTCTTCTGGTTTGTCAGATTTCGGCTGCAAAATTTCTTGAATTTGGTCCGGCTCAAAATAATGTACCCCTTCTCGAACCATAACACCATTGAAGTATAAATACTCAAGTAGTGTTTGACTTGATTTTACACCTCCAGAATATTCATCATATAAAGACATCGCGTACCTGTTTTCTTGGTATTTTTCGATAACATAATCAAGTGAAGGCAAGTACAAAAACAGTTCTCCGTCGTTAGTTTTAGTTAAATATCGAGATTCCCGTAAATTCTTTTTTAACTCCATCAATTCTTCAATCCAGTCATCGGAAGTAGTATCAACTTCGGCTAATATGAATATCGGTTCTCCTAAAAGATCCTGATCCATGTGTTCATCCAATTTATCTAGTCCAATCACCAAGTCACTATCAGAAGCAAAAAAATCTTTTATGTCAAATTCTGGCTGAATATTCAGTGAGATTAACACACAAGCTGAAGTAGAACTTGCAAATAACAAAACCCAAATACGAGGCCTTTTTATCAAATTTAATGAGATACTTAAAACTAATTTTTCTAGGGATGAGAACAACACTGACACTGCTTGCATGATGAATTTAACCGGGAATAATGGTTTCATTTGGAATTTCTTTTGAAATCCTTCTTCTAGTTCGACAAGTAACACAGGCATGATCCATCCCATGACGAGATAGGACGAGACGACAGCCACGCCAGCACTAAACCCAAATCCTACGACAGCATCTATATTAGATGTTAAATTCGCCAAGAACGCGATACCGTCGGACAACATGGCTAAGGTCAGCGCTCCAGAAATTCCAATAATCGCAAACGACAAAGCAGAACGTGAAGCAAGATAAGATTTTTTCCCTTCTTGATACCGGCTAACGGAATGTATGAAAAAATCAACTCCCAATGAAACCATGGCAATGGGTACAATCAGATCGGTTGTGACTGATTGTTTTAGAAACAAAATGTTGGATATCCCTTCTAGCCATACCAATAAAGTAATCAACCCAATTCCTATCACTCCAAAAGATAAAACGGACCTCAACGATATCGCTGCTACCAAGGTTACTAAAAACACAGCGAATAACACGTAAGGAATAGATTTTTGCCCTTCGTCTAAAGCTTCCAAATTCGTATCAATCGCAAGTCCCCAAAGAGAATATTCTTTTTGTTGACCTCTCAATATACGTTGGACCTCTCGATTAATGGTTTCTTTATCCAAAATCTTCGGATCAGAACTCAAACTGAAAGCAGATCTCCCCCCTCCTAACATCTCATTATCCAAACTTACAAATATAGTCATAGCTGATGTGACCCAACTCTCGTTTCCTTGTAAGTTGTTTTCGATCCTCAAATCAGTAGACATTGAATTTGATAATTCTCCGCCTATGTCATTGCTTAATACGTCCAATAACGCGATCCTGATATCGTCATCGCTAGCGGTGTATATATCTAACCTCTCCGGAGAATTTCTCAGCGTTTTCTGCACTGCATCAGCGATTGTGAAAATTCCAAATATTTGCCGGTCATTAACGAAATCATATTGGTCAACCAGATATTCTTTAAATTCTCTGCGTAATTCCAGCTCATTAGAGTACAAGTTTTTCAAAAGCTTCGGCTCAAACACATTCCCAGAATTACTTTCAAGCAGGAACGCGACAACATGATTCCGCTGAGGGAAAACTCGATTGATATGATCTTGTAATTCAACATCAGATCCAGGGGGATCCCAGGAAGAAAGCTGATCGTTGTCAATCAACCACCAGCACAATCCGAACACGATGGTGATTATTCCAAAAGAAAAAAGAATGCCACGAGTTATCCGTTTATCAAGAATCACCCGTTCAATAATGTTACTGAAATCTACTGTTATCCGCCTCATTTAAACTACTAAGTTTTTATGACCTCAGGCTCCTTGCAAATTGAATCCATTCCTGCGCGCATTGCTCAGGCTCTGAGTGTTGAACGTACCCGGTAGCTCCTGCGACCTTAATAATTTTAGAATCCGAAATTAGTTGAGCTAAGCTATCTACTCTTCCATTGGTATTCATTGCACTATTTTCGCCAACCATTATCAAAGTAGGACATAAAATGTTCATCAACCTATCGGTAAGATCAACCGTGGACAAATATGAAAGGGTTTCCATTACAACCTGTTTCGATGTGTTAGACATTTGATCAATGTACCATTGATTATGATCGGCGCTTTTTCCTGGAAGTCTCTGACCGGACGTTTTCTCAACCCAAGCCCTAACTCCCTCAACGCCAACCAATGTATGATATTCCTTATAAGTTTCAACAGCGGAAAAATTATAAGGTGACGTACAAACAGTAAGAGACTTGGTTGCCTCAGGGAACATCTCCGCAAACACCATCCCAATACTGCCACCAATGGTCTCGCCGATAAAATGAATCTTAGGTATATTTAACAAATCTAAAAGTGTTTTGGAATCTTGGGCGAATTGCTCAAGGGACCATCCATAATTTTTAGAAGGAATTGAACTCTTTCCGAATCCCCTGCCATCAACCCTAATAACTCGATAATTTCTGGAAAGTTCCGGCAGCCATCCGTACCAGAACTGGCTATTTTTGGCATTTCCATGGTGCATTAATATCACCTCAGAATCATTCCACGGTTCACTAAAATCTTGATCCTCGTAAAACATATTCAGTTGTTCATCAATCTGAAGGAAAGGCATGTTTACTCTTCTAAAGGAATAGCAATAGAGACTCTAGGAGCATCCCCTACTGCAGCGGTTGTATGTCCTTTGCCCGTCAAATCATCTGCAAGCAATACATCTCCCGCATTAAAAATACGCTTTGTACCGTCTCCTAAACCAATTTCTGCCTGTCCAGACAAAGTAATCACATATTGTCGTCTTGGGGCAACATGAAAGTCGAGAAAATTACCAGGTTGATATCTCCTGAAATGTATACTGGAAGCTGATTGTAGAGCGGTCCGTTCTGCACCTGTGATCGCTTCGTAGGGCAGATCAATTTCTTCAAAATGGGATTCTCCGTCATCACCGGAATATATTCTAACTACTTGCATATCGTCACTCCTACATTTTCCTATACTTGATGATAGCATTTTGAGTGCTACTCTTGAACCCCTAAAAAATAATTTCCCAAGTCTGGATTCTCTAAAATTGAGGCCGCACCACCTGTGTATACTACTCTACCTCCAGAAAATACATAACCTCTATCTGATCTCTCCAAAGACAAACGTGCATTTTGTTCAACCAGCAGAATAGAAATTCCTTGAGATCTAAGTTCGTCGATATTTTCAAGAATTTGTTGTTGGTACCTAGGAGATAGAGCTGCTGTAGGCTCATCCAGCATCAAAAATGAAGGTTCTGACATCAAAGCTCTAGATATCGCAAGCATCTGCCTCTCTCCGCCAGACAAAGAAGCGGCAACATCGTTCATTCTTAATTTCAATTCAGGGAACATTTCAATAGATTTACTTATACCATTTCTGATTTGAGGCGAGGACAGATTAATCGCGCCCATCTGGAGATTTTCCGACACGGACAATGAAGGGAACACGTTATCTACCTGAGGCACATAAGATATTCCCAAGTTAACCAGCTTATCTGTACGCCATCCGGAAACTTCTTTCCCTTCATACTTGATAGTGCCATGATAATGAGTAGCTAATCCAAACAATATCTTGAGAAAAGTAGATTTACCACATCCATTAGGACCTATTATGGTGACAAATTCTCCTCGTCCGACGTAGAGGTCTATTCCATTCAAAATTTTAACTTTGTCGTACCCACCCTCTACGTCTGAAGTTTCTAAGACATAATCCATATCTAACTTCGTGCTCCTGTGCCCAAGTAAGCTTCAACCACGTCATCTCTTTCTCTAATATCATCAGGAGTTCCTTCTGCTAGGACTTTGCCATTGTCCATTACGATGACATGATCTACACCTCTACGTAATATAAATTCCATGTTATGTTCGATTATCAACATGCCGATCCCATCGTCTTTGCACAAACTCTTCAAGTTGTTAAAGATTTTTTCTGCCAACGGGCCAGCGACACCTGCCACAGGTTCGTCAAGTAGCAAAAATTCCGGATCACTCATCAAAGCCCTGCCAATGTCTACTAATTTGCTTTGGCCTCCGGATAACTCACTAGCTAAATTGTGAGCTATATGACCAACTTCAAGGGCATCCAGTATCTTGTATGCATTCACTACTCTACGGTGTTCGGCCGGACGAGAATTTGGTTTTAATAACGACAAGAATATATTCGGCTGAAATTGATGCCTTGAAGGGACCAACAAATTTTCAATAACAGTCATATCTCTCCAAAGCCGTGTGTGTTGAAAAGTTCTAGTAAGACCTAATTTTTGGATTTCGTCAGGTCTTTTCCCTGTGGTCAATCGTCCTAGTACTTCAATTTGACCCGACGTCACTTCTAACATGCCAGAAATACAATTAAAAGTGGTAGATTTGCCGCATCCATTGGGACCTATTAAGCCAACCATGGAACCAACAGACACTTCGAAAGTGACGTCGTTAACTGCGGTTAGTCCTCCAAAATCTTTCACCAAATTACTGACTTTCAGGGCATTTATGCTCATAAGTCCCCTTCCTCAGATTTTTTTTGCCTAATCGGCCGATTAGGCACTTCTGGCAATAACCCTTTTGAAGCTGCTATCAAGGCAATCACGATCACCAATCCTATTAAAGACAGCTTCACATGAGGCAAAGAAAGTAAAACTTCACCTCTAGGAAACACTTCTGTAAGAGATTTACTTGACCACACAATCCCTCCGATATTTACCATTATCCAAGAAAATACAGAGTCAGCAAAATTTGTAACGTTGTGCAATGGCATGCTAGCTGCTCCTCGGGAAGCGACCATTATATTGAATAAAAACTCAACGATTACTATCACGAACGCTCCAATAATCATACCTTTATTATTACCTCTACCGCCCACAATATACGCCGCCCAAATCAAAAATGTAGTCCGTACAGGATTCATGAAATCAGGCCATACATTTGTATTGAGCCAGGCCCACAAAGCACCTGCAAGGGCCGCAACCGCAGCGCCCACAGCAAGACTGGCTGCCTTTTGGATGAGCACATTATGTCCATGATGCTGGCTCACAATCTCGTCTTCCCTTATTGATCTCAAAATCCGACCCCAAGGGGAAGATAACACCGTATCTAATAACAGCCACACGACGACCAGGGAGACAATAGCCATCCCTGCTAGCAGGACCACATAGGGAGCAGGAACAGGTAAGCCTAATATATTACCTATATATTGAGATGGTCCTGTAGTCCACCATTCTTCCAATGGCATCCTGTATTGAGTGATACCAATCGCTGACGTAACAGTCCCCGCTCTGAGTAGAGGTTCTGCTTGCAATGATATCCTAAGCATTTCACCCAGCGAGATAGTAACAATGGCAAAATAATCCATACGCAACCTAGCTGTAGGATACGCCAGTAACCATCCAGCGATAGCAGAAACCCCAACAGCAACAAGCGTGGCTGCTATAGGAGACCATCCATATCCATTTGTGGCTTCTGGAGCACACAAAATTCCTACAGTAACAGCTCCTATTCCAATGAAAAATATAACCCCGAAATTAGTCATCCCGGTAATTCCAGTATGAAGATTCAGAGCGAAAGAGGCTAGTCCGAAAATCCCCAGTAACGTGGCAATACGTGCAATTTGCATCGTTTTAGTAAGAGCGGTAACACTAGGAAGCAACCACACAATCCCAATCAGTATTACCAACAAGATAACAAATAGTATCCATGATCCTTTCCGAGTATCGGCATCAATCTGCCACTTTAACCCCATAACACTAGCAATAGTTAAGATTAACGCCAGGAAGGTTTTCCAAAGAGACCGCACGCTCAGTCCTATCATAAAAAACGGTATGGACAGCACGTTGCATATTCTTTGAAGGATTCTCAATGAGAAATCTTTCAGATTCCACAAATATTGCAACCAATATTTGATTTGGCTAACCTTTGCAGAATCTAAACCTAAGCGCGCCATAGGGATAACAATCGAGCGCCCAGATTTAAATTTACCTTCAGTGATTCGATTGCGGATTCTTTTGATATTCCAATCCTGTACCGCAGCACCTATTCCTCTAGGAGCCAGCAAAAGTAACCCAACCAAAAAAACAAATGGAACCACTTCCGCAAATCCACTAGCTGTAGGTCGGTCCAAAGAATTACCAATGCCTATTAGTAATGGTTCTGAGATAGAACGTAGAAGCCCAACAATCAAGGCTCCAAAAATCACACCAGGAATGGATCCAATTGTTCCAAGTACAATCACAGCAAATGCAGGAAGTAGTAAAGCCAGTCCCACCATTGGATTTATCGGAAGTATGGCAGCTAAAAGTGCTCCTCCCAACCCTGCAGTGCCTGCTGACAAAAAAGATGTATTCCCGTAAATTTTTTCAAGGTTTATTCCACTAGACGCAGCAAGGCCAGGATTGTCTCCGACTGCTCTCATTTGCCTGCCTAACCGTGTTTTATAAAGAATCACAAGAAGGAAAATCAGAGACGCGATTACACCACATATCAAGGCTATCTTTGAGTAAGAAAATCCAAAAGGAGCCACATTCTGGGCAGTTTCGACCAACCCGAATCCTAACCTGTCTCCTAGATGAATTTGGACGGTCTGAGTTGGAGTTTCGATTACCGATGTGGTCAGTCTCCAGTCTTTATCCGGTACGAAACGAAAGTTATTTGCACTAAATCTGATAAACAATAGAGCTCGAACAATCATGGATACCCCAAGAGAAGCGATCATCATCACCTGAAAAGTGGCACTCCGAGCCCGAAGTTTTTTGTACACGAAGCGATCAATCAGCCATCCAGCGAGGCCCGCGATCACAAATGCCCAGAACCCTGACCACAACAACAAGGACCAGTTTAAAACCCCATCTTTCGGCGCTTCTGACAAAAAAGCAAAGCTATCAGACCACATCAGAATAAGTGCCACATATGACCCGATGAGCATCATCTCAGCCTGAGCAAAATTTGCAAAACCTTGAACCTTGTAAGTTAATGTGAGCCCGATTCCTATACTCAAATATACCGCTGCCCAATAAAGCCCACTAAGACCTACGGCTGACAAGTTCAAGTTTATCGTGGCAGATCTACCCAAGCCGGTTAATAACACCTCGACAATTCCGAGCCCTAACACTATCACCAATACTGGAATCAGGAGCAACGTTATAGTACGTACCCTGCCTTTTGTCTGGGACAAAACAATTCGTAGAAATAGCATTCCGCCAATCATCATTTCTGCGGCTAACAGTATCCACGCTATATCATTTCTGAAGAAACCACTCCAACGGATAATCCCTCCACCGTAAAGCAATCCCAGATAGGCATCTCCAATAACTAACAGACATATCAATAGTTTATGTAGATTAGAATTCCCTAAGATCAAACGTTTTGGCAATTCCTGCACTACATTTCCCTTTTTTTCAACAAATATTCTCCACAAGCTCACTGGTTTATATCAAAACGACCTGCACACTTATTAGAAAGGTGCAGGTCGTTTATTAACAATGGTTAAGTGTATTTAAACTTTACCGTTTTGAGTTAGTTTCCAGACAAACCTTCGTCCGCAGTCCAAGTCCTAGAGCATGAGAAATCACTTCCAGAGAACTCGCAAACTTCGTACCCGGTGCCCAAAACATCGCCTGCAGCATCGAAGGTGTGAGTGCCACTAGCACCAACATAATTCACGCCAACCGATTTCAAGGCATCGATGATACTACCGTCTCCTTTAGAGACTATAGCGGCACCTACTATTGACACGGCATCATAAGTCTCTCCCGTGTAAATAGCTCCATCCGCGCCACCAGCAGCAACATACGCCGCATCAAAGTCACTTTTGGCGCTTGAATCTGCACCAGGTCGAGGTCGGGTAGCAATCAACCCATCAACTGCCGATACATCTGTAAAAGACTCGGTGAATGTTGCATCCGCAACACCATCAGCTCCAATCACATGGCCCCCGAATCCTTGAGCAGATAAGGCTTCCATAATCGCAGCACCATCTGTAGCGTAGGACATTAACAAAACTGAATCACACCCTCCGTCAATAACAGATTGTGCGAGAGTAGTAGCGTTGTATTTTCCTTCTGCTGGATCATAGCCAACTGAGGTGCAAACTTCACCTGACCAATTGGCTGAAAAATTGTCTCCCAATCCAGAACCGTAATCATTTGTCATGTATAACACTGCAGGATTTGACACCCCTGCAGCTGATGCAACTGTAGTCAATGCAACAGCTTGTTGAGCATCACTTGGGACTACTCTAAAAAGATGTCCGTTATCATCAGCAGTGGTTACAGCAGGTGAAGTACTCGCGTATGACACCATAGGAACACCCGCTGGAGCCGTGACAGCAATCGCGCCTAACGTTGCTCCAGAGCAAGCCGCTCCCACAATCGCAGAGACACCACTGTCAATCAGCGTTTGAGCGGAAGTAGCAGACTGTGTGCCGTCGCAACCTGTATCCATCATGATTAACTCGAACTCAAAGTCACCTTCATGGGCAGCATTTAAATCAGATATCGCTATTTTCGCGGCATCCTCAAAGCCAGGTGCATATTGAGCTATGGGGCCAGTTTGAGGGCTCAGCATGCCTATTTTAACTGTCTCACTACCGCCTATACAGCCCATAACAGACAGTGTCAGAAGGGTTAAGGCAACTAACCCTAGTAGTTTTCTTGATACACTCATGTCTCTTTCACTCCTATATTTAATCTTTGATACCAATATAATTTTAATATTGCAAGAAAGTATACACCTGGAGAGAGCAACAATTCCATCAATTCCTACAGTCTTTTTGCTTGCAGTAACGTATTCTTGTTGCACTATAACTTTTTAAAGTCTCGTCGTGAGCTTAAAACAACAAACTATTAGGGCACTCAGAGCCCGGGAACATAGAACTATCCCTGTTGAGCTGCTAGCATTGCACTAACAATTTTTCGCCCGTCAGTGTCGTCCACAACCGGTGTTACAATCGGGAAAGTAGCAAACCCTGACCAACCCATTATCCACATACTTAACGCTTCTTGGTCGTCGGTTTCCACTATTACCACACCTGTACCATTTGGTAAGTCGTGCCAGCGTCCTACTTGTTTGACCCCATCCGGGTATTCGCCGGCGATTTGCTCGTCAGTCATAGTCGCAAAAAATGCTTGGCAATCCGCTTGCTTCTCTCGGTCGATTTGGTATGTGCACATGAAAATCATTGTATTATCCTTTACTGTTTATTTGTTGTATCACCTGAGTATACACCGGGAATTTTAAAAAACCACAAATTTATAAAAGAACTTTACATCCTGTGAAACATCTCTCTTTTAGGACACAAGTAGAGCATTGAGGCTTAGTTTTGCAAGACTGTTGAGCTAGCATAACAAGAAAAGCATGAAAACTCTGAAATTTCAAAGTGTCTTCTTCAATATTACGATGTAAGAATTCTTGCCAAGATCGATAGGAATTTCTTGTTGGAGTTAGTCCGTATCGACTTAATATTCTTTTAGTGAATTTATCTATAACAAATACTGGCCGTCTTGCTGCGTACAGTATTATGTCATCCGCAGTTTCATCTCCTATTCCTTTAACACTAATCAGAGCTGTTTTAAGATCGCTGGTTTTAATTTTTAAAAAAGCATCTAGTGTGCCCTCATCTGTAGTTACAACCAACTCTGCTAACCCTTTCAATGCTAGAGCCTTGGCCTTGTAAGTTCCAGACGAACGGATTAATTGTTCCAATTCCACGATTTCCATTTCGTAAATTTGGTTAATACATAGTTTTTCAGATTTTATAAGTTGAGTCAGTGCAGTGTACGCATTCCCCCATGTGGTATTTTGAACCAGAATTGCACCACATATAACTTCTAAGGGTGATTCCTCTTGCCACCAGTCAGACGCGTCATATGACACGTTCAATATCTCAAACATTTGATGTAATTTTGCTCTTGCAGTCATCGTTGAATCCTAATGTATACTTACAACATATCGGGGGGTCTTCGTATCTAATGGATAATTTTAACAGCCTTTTAAACAATGTAATCAATAGCAAGAACAGCAATGTATGTGTAGGACTGGATCTAGATCCTGCCCGTGTTCCCATTAAAGATCTTTTACAATTCAATCAGGTTATCATCGATCATACTCACGAAATGACTGCCGCCTTCAAGCCTAACCTCGCGTTCTACGAGGCTCTAGGACTGAAGGGATTCCATATTTTGGAAGATACCATCAAACACATAAAAGATTACGCTCCGAATACAATTATAATTGGGGATGCAAAAAGGGGGGATATTGGCCCATCTGCTGAAGCTTATGCGAGGGCGCTATTCGAATCTTGGGGGTTCGACGCAATAACAGTCAATCCATGGGGGGGCTCGGAGACCATTGCTCCTTATTTATCGGATCCATCCAAAGGAGTGTTTGTATGGGCTAAAGGTTCTAATCCAGGATCAGGCGATTTACAGGACGTCGCTGTCCAAGATGGAGGGAAACCTTTGTATGAACGGGTAGTTGATATAGCTATAGCGCTAAACGAAAATAATAATATTGGCTTGGTTGTTGGAGCCACTTTCCCCGAGCAAATGGAGAACATAAGAAAACAATGTATAGGATTGCCTTTTCTCATCCCTGGAGTCGGAGCTCAGGGAGGAGACCTAGAAGAAGCTGTCTCACCTCACATAGCCACTGGAAGCGCGTTTCTAATTAATTCCTCTAGGGGAATTATCTACTCTGACTCAAACCCTTCCTCTTTCGGAGCTACTGCAGGGGCTGCAGCAAAAGCTTTAAGACAGCAGATTAATAAAGTGGTCGAAGATAACGCTTAGCTTACCGATCCAGGATCTTAGAGGCTGGAAGTTTAGAATTTTCTAAATGCTTGATTACAATATTCATAAAATTAGTGACAGCGGGGCCTAAAAATTTACCTTTAAGGGTACATAATCCAATGGACCCAGTAGGGACGACGTGCGGCATAGTTACTACTCCTAAATGAGCATAATCTTCGGGATGCAGAGCATATCCTGGACACAGAGCCACGCCAATGCCGGTCTCCACATATCTTTTGATAAGTTCCGTATTATCCATTTCTAGGACTGATTCGTAAGTGACTCCTTGGTCTCTAAAAGCTTGATCAAGCACTTGACGGTTATAACTGTGAGGACTATTCAATATCAAAGGATATTTTGCAACTTCAGAAAGCCCTGGAAATGATGTAGAGGTCAACGGGTGATCAGGTGGTGTGAGCAGCAGAATGTCGTATTCGAACAAGGGAACAAAATCCAACGCCCCATCTTCCACCACCGGTGATGAACACAATGCTATATCGATCTCGCCTGATTTGAGCTGACCCATCAGAGCAAAATATGGACCGGGAATAAGTTGGATTCGCACGTGTGGATACAGACCACTAAACTCTTGAACAGAATCGGGGAGGTGATGCAAAACCAAGTCAGAGTATCCTCCAACTATGAATGACCCTCTTCCTTCGGAGTAATTCATAGAACTCTTCAAATTATCAATAGATTCTACGACTGGTGTCACCAGTTCTAAAAATGACCCACCTTCAGAAGTCAATTGAATGGGCCTCTTGATCCTATCAAATAACACCAAGTCAAACTCTTCTTCTAATTTTTTCAAATGAGTAGTGACCGTAGGCTGGCCAAGTTCCAATCTTTTGGCAGCCTTGGAAACGCTCTTAAGTCGAGCAACATGATAAAAACTTATAATTTCCCTCAGTTCCATACTTTACCTTTCTTGGACGAATTTTTAACTACAATTTCTATTGACAAAGATTGCCATATTAGCGAGAATAATCAGACATTATCATGATTTATGCATATTTGCTATAGAAATTATCAAGAAACATGATACTACCTTAAATAACTAACAGTGTCAACGGGAATTTGTTGTATGGGATTCGTAATAACCGAACCATGTATAGGCGTAAAAGATGCAAGCTGCGTAGATGTGTGCCCAGTCGACTGCATCCATACTGACGACGAAGCTGAGCAATACTATATAGATGCTCCCAATTGTATAGACTGTGCTTATTGTGAGACTGTATGTCCAGTGCAGGCTATATTCGATCACTTCAACTTACCAGCTAAATATGACCAGTACATAGCGATCAATCGAGTATTTTTTGAGAAATAACAGGTTTTGTCTCTAAACTATAGGAACTATTTTTGGATATTTTAAGAACCATAGCCCATCGGCTTAACATAGTCGGAGCATTCAAAGAATTAGGATCCACCCCTGAACGAAGACGTATATTACTGTGTCTTTCTGTTGCTCAACTACTAATGCAGTTGTCTCAATTACCAATCACTATAGCTGTACCTTCGGTTGCTCGCCACTTTGACATATCCTACACTCAAGGAGCCTGGATGGTAGTTATCCGGCTACTTATTTTAGGCAGTACTGTATTTTTAGCAGCCAGATTAGGTCAACGGTACGGAACTCTCAAAGTTTTCTTCATAGGTCTCATAGTATTAACCTTGTCTAGCGCACTGGCCGCAACCTCTCAATACTATCTTCAGTTGCTCCTATGGAGTGCAGGAGTGGGATTCGGCGGAGCGTTAATCAGCGCTAATCTAAACTCTTTATTAGTGCTTGGGTTCAGAGACACAGAACGTGGCAGGGCATTTGCAATTCCGATCACGTCCGCAAGAATGGGGACTATGATGGGATTGGTTATCTTTGGCCTATTATTAGAATATATGCATCCAGCATTTGGATGGAGAGTTGTCTTCCTAACTTCTGTACCCATAGGTATTTTTGCATTATGGCTGACATGGCCATTGTTTAAGTTTTCGCTAGTTAAACAAGCAGATTCTGAGGAATCCCAGCCTCTAGGTTTAATCGGACCTTCTTTAATGATTTGCTCCTTATTAGCATTTATACTCATGGGCATCCATCTCCATACTTTGTGGGATTCAGGTCCTGACTCTTTCGTGACTGAGGCTGCCTTAATTTACCATCCATCTATGCTAGTAATATTCTTAGTGTTATTCCTGGTTTTCTTTGTTATCCAAATTGTCTCCAAACAACCATTCCTTAACTTTGGGTATTTTAAGCAAACATATTTTTCGATGGCCCTTTTTAGTAATACCACGTTCCACTTATCTATGCTCTCAGTCTTAACATTAATGCCAATAATCATTGAAGTAGGATTAGGTTACACTCCCAGCGTAACCATGATGGTGTTACTCCCTCATCAATCCATGGGACTATTCCTGCCAATAATCGCTGGCTGGATTTATGACAGATATCAACCTAAATGGCTACGACCAATGTCCTTGCTGTTAATCGCAATAGGAATTGGTCTTT
>Ga0114933_10000648_pt1 | contig 41605 bp, 27 predicted proteins | sample 4SBtaG_FD_89691 | JGI IMG/M metagenome (GOLD analysis project Ga0114933, IMG submission 89691) | Deep subsurface microbial communities from Kolumbo volcano to uncover new lineages of life (NeLLi) - 4SBTROV12_W25 metaG | ecosystem: Environmental > Aquatic > Marine > Volcanic | place: Kolumbo... | reverse complement strand
TGTCGAGCGCGGCCGATGCGTCGGTTGTGGGCAGGCGGACACCGAGGGACTTCAGCGACGCGATGACGCGGCCAAGTCGGCGGCGCGGGTCGATCAACTCGTCCATGCAGGACGGGTCATCGACGGCAAGTTCGGATCGCTCCTCGGCCGACTGCAGAGCGGCCACGATGTCAGACAGCTCATCGATCGCGGCGTGTACGGCTTGGATCGCCTTGTCACACGCTGCGAGCCGTTCCGCGATCGAAGCGCGCGCGGCAGTCAGCCCCTTCGCACGTCGAAATATCCGCGCCAGGTTCGCTTTGGGCGTCAGATCCCGTCGCAGAGATACCGCGATCTCGCCTTCGGGCAGCCAGGGTGCGGACAATACGACCCTGTCAGCGCCACGAGGCACGCGATGAAGCTGCGTCTTGAGGACCTCTCCTTGCAGCCGGAGGTCATCGGCACCATCGGCCGCGGCGAGCTCGCGTTGCAGCCGTTTGTGGAGTCTGCGCTTTGCTTTTCGGGTCCGGACGGCCGCTCGACGCCACGCAATGGCCCGATCGCGATCGGACCCTACCCGCGTGGCCGTTCGCGGGGTGTTCACGTGCCGGGCGCCCGGACGAAATGACCGCTCTTGCCGCCCTCCTTCTCGAGCAGGCGGATCGCGTCGATGCGCGCCGTGCGATCGACGCTCTTGACCATGTCGTAGAGGGTGAGTGCAGCGACAGAAGCGGCCGTCATCGCCTCCATCTCAACACCGGTGCGATCGACGGCGACAGCGGTAGCGATCAGCTCGATCGTGTGTGCGGACGCATCGGGCGCTGCATCGACGGCCACCGACACAAGGCGGACCGGATGGCACAGGGGAATGAGCGACGCCGTGCTCTTGGCCGCCATGATCCCCGCAATACGAGCCACCTGGATCGCGTCGCCCTTCTTGCCAGAAGCGTCGACAACGGCGGTGAACGCAGCTTCAGCGAGGGAAACACGAGCGCTCGCGACGGCGCGACGGTAGGTCTCGGGCTTCTGCGCGACGGTCACCATCCGAGCCTTGCCGGCTTCGTCGAGGTGGGTCAGTGGCTGGGGCGCGCGCTCGGTCATGATGCGGTCTCAGGCTGGGTCGTGTTTGTCGACCATGCGTTGGTAGAGCTCGATTTCTTCGCGGTTGCCGATGATCAACGGAACGCGCTGATGCAGGTTCTGCGGCACGATGTCGGAGATCGGCTGGCGGCCATCGATCGCCGCCCCACCCGCTTGTTCGATAAGGAAGGCGAGCGGCTGCGCTTCATAGAGTAGTCGCAACTTGCCGCTCGGACTCTTCTTGTCGCCGGGATAACAGAAGACGCCGCCGTAGATGAGGTTTCGGTGGAAGTCGGCGACGAGCGAGCCGATGTAACGGCCCGTGGTCTTGGCGTAGCGAGGCGAGTCGCGGGCGATGATGTGGTCGACGAATGCGCGGGTCGAATCAAACCATTGGTGCCGGTTCATTTCGTTGACGCTCAGACATTTGGCGGTGTCCGGCAGGGCCATTTTGGGGTGTGACAACACGTACTCGCCGACGCCAGGATCGAGCGTGAATCCGTCGACGCCTTCGCCGGTGGTGTAGACGAACACGGTCGACGAGCCATAGACCGCATAACCCGCCGCGACAAGCTCAGACCCGGGCGCGAAAAAGTCGCTCTCTGTCGCCTCCGTACCGATGTTTGCGCGGCGGTGAATCGAGAAGATGGTGCCGATCGAGACGTTGACGTCGATGTTGGACGAGCCGTCGAGCGGATCGAAGCAGACCAGGTAACGACCGTTCAATCGGCCCGCACGCGTTGTGCGAAAGCTCTCGTCTTCTTCGCTGGCCAGCCCACAAACCATGGGCACGTCATCGAGCAGCAACACCAACAGCTCGTTGGCGATTATGTCGAGCTTGGTGACCTCTTCACCCTGGACATTGGTGTCGCCCGTCATGCCGAGCACGTTGATCAGGCCGGCGCGATTGACGTTGCGAGAGACGACCTTCGTAGCGGTCGCGATGTGGCCGAGCAGGATGGTGAAGTCACCTTTGGCCTGCTCGTGCCGACGCTCGTTTTGAAGGATGTGACGCGAGAGCGTGATGAAATCGGCCACAGCTGCCTCCGAGCGAGCCATCGTGGGGCGTCGATGGCGTTGGGGGCGATGCTGATAGCAGGTTGCCGACCTTTGCGAAAGCGGGTCGAACCCGGGTGCTTAGCGCGAGCGGCGAGGCGCCGGACGGCTGCGCGGCTGGACGCGATTGGGGCTCGAACGTTTGTCGGCGCGAGGGGCTGCCCGACCGCGTCGTGGTGCGCTACGGCGGTACTTTGGCGCCGGGCGCGTCGGACGGCGGTAGTTCGGCGCAGGACGGGTGCGCGTGCTCGGCGCGGGACGGGTGCGTGTGCTCGGCGCGGGGCGGGTGCGTGTGCTCGGCGCGGGGCGGGTGCGTGTGCCCGGGACAGATCGCGAAGGAGCCGGCCGGTACGTCGGCGGCCGACGAGTGGGCGCAGGACGTGGGCGATAGGTCGGCGGGCGACGGGTCGGAACCGGACGATAGGTCGGCGGGCGACGGGTCGGAACCGGACGATAGGTCGGCGGGCGGCGGGTGGGGGCCGGACGGTAGGTCGGCGATGGGCGTGTCGGCGCGGGCCGGTACGTCGGCGGACGGCGTGTCGGCGCGGGCCGGTACGTCGGCGGACGGCGTGTCGGTGCCGGGCGATAAGTCGGCGCGCGGCGGCTCGGTGCTGGGCGATAAGTCGGCGCGCGGCGGCTCGGTGCTGGCCGGGCGCTCGGGCGGCTCGGGGCGGGTCGGTACGCCGGGGCACGTCGGCGCCGCGGCACGGCGCTCGGAATTGTCCGCACGTTGCGGGTGCGAACGGTCGTGCGCGTCCACTTGTTGACACGGGTGACACGCGGGCCGGTGTTGTAGACCGAGACGCCGCCGCGATGGTTGCGAATACGTGTTGTGTTGGTGATGCGAACAGACTGGTTGTAGACGGTGTTCACACGACCTGGTCGGATGACAACGGTGGAGACGCGGGTCCGATAGACGTGTCGCTGCGGGATGAACGTCCAGTAACGGTACGTGTAGCGCGTTCCGCGGGGTCCCATCGGCGCCCAGCCAACGCATCCACCACCTGTGCGCCAGGTCACCCACGCCGGCCCCCACGTGTAGCCGGGCACCCAAACCCATCGGTACTGCGCGTGCCACGCCCAGCGACCGTAGTGGTACGGCCCCCAACCCCATGACTCGTCGCTGACCCAGGTCCAGCCGTAATTCGTGTGGTCCCAGCGACCGTAGTAGTAGGGTCGCCAATTCGCGTCTTGGTTGGCGGTCGGGACCCAGACACGGCCCCATCGACCCGTGGTCACCCACGCGCCATGGGCGTTGAGGTAGTCCCACTGGCTGGCGGTTTGGACGCCGACCGTGGTGGGGTTCTGGTAGTAGCCGTCGTCGGCCTGCTGAACGTAGACGGGTCCGCAGGCCGACAAGGCGAACGCGGCGATCAACGTCGCCGCCAAGATGTGAACGAGGCCGCTTGGCTTGGGTCGAGGTTTCATCTCTGCTCTCCTCCGCGTCGACGGCTGTCCGTCTTGGGGCACAACGCGCGGCGTGGCGTCCTATTCACGGCCGCCAGTATTTCCCGTGCAGCGGGCTGGGTCCAGCCGGCGGCAGCGCCAAACCTTTCGGTGTCGAAGGGTTGAGTTGGGCTTCATTGGCGCATCGAGCACTTCGCGATATCGTTGAGGCCGGCATGACGGGCCGCGATTCCCCGAGGATCTCGTCGATGGCCTACGTGGTCACAAGGCTCTGTATCGATTGCGTCGACATGGGTTGCGTCGAGGTATGCCCGGTCGAATGCATCTATGAACGTGCGGAAGGTCACACGGCCGGCCGCCCGAATATGCTGTATATCCACCCGACCGAATGCATCAACTGCGGCGCCTGCGAGCCCGAATGTCCGTGGCAAGCTATCTACGAGGATCAGGAGCTGCCGCCCAAATTCCAAGCGGACGTGGCGCTCAATGCGCTCTGTGAGCAGCAGCCAGACACGTTCGTGGTGGCCGCCCTCAAACGAGACGAGCACAACCGGATTGTCCGCAAGCCGGTGCCGACAGCCGCTGATATCACCAAGAACAAGCGACAACACGGCCTGTGATGCCATAGCAAAGCGTGCCGCGTCGTGCTCAAATCGGGCCATGATTCGGGCCCGCCATGCAGCGATCGTCCTTTTGTGTGCTGCGAGCATCGCGCTCGGCGCCTGCAGCGGCGGCAACGCGCAGAAGAAAGACAGCGGACCGTACAACAAGGCCCTGCAAGCGCGCCGCGACGGTCGACTCGGGGAAGCCGAGAAGCTGGCCGGTCCACTGGCCAAAGACGGCGATCTGAAAGCGCAATTGCTCCTGGCCGAAGTTCTGTTGTTGCGGGGCCAACATCGCCGTGCGCGCGCCCTGCTCGAGCCCGTCTTCGCCAAGAATTCCGAACACGAACAAACGGCGGCTCTGCTGGCGAAGGCCTGCGACGGTGCCGGCGACAGAGATCGCGCGATCGCCATGTACGCACGACGCCTCCGTCTCGTGCCGACCGACAAGGACGCTGCGATCCGGGTATCCGAGCTGTTGTTGAGCAAGGGCGAGGCGGTTCACGCGTATCGATTTGCCCGTGCCGCGCTCAAATCGCATCCCAGGGACGGCGCAATCCTGGTCCTCGTGAGCCGCGCGCAGCTCGCCCGCGGGATGCTCAAGCCGTCGCTCGATAGTGTGAACGCCGCGCTCGAACTCGACATGAAACATGCGGACGCCTGGCTGCAGCTGGCCAAGGTTTACGAGGTCATGGGTGAGCCGCGTAAGGCGATCGAGTCGTTTCGCCGTTGCCTCGGAGTTGATGCCCAACACGCCGAAGCGCTGTTTGGATTGGGCAGCGCGCTCGTGCAGTCGCGGGAGTACGCGCAGGCGGTCGGGGTGCTGGAACGTGCAGTGAAGGTTCGCCCCGATGATCCGCGCGTGCTCAATTCCTACGCCGCCGCGTTGAGCCGCGCCGGGCACCACGATCGGGCCGTTGTCGCGATGACACGAGCGGTCGAGATGGCCCCCAAACACCCGCTGCTGATGCGCAACCTGCTCGAAGTGTTGCTCGACGCCGGCATGAGCGTGCAGGCCGACGGTCTGGCCAGGGCCGCCGTCTCTGTAAGCCGCTCCAAGGGCGTTCGCGCGTTGGATCAGTCTGCCCTTGAAGGTGCCGTTCGTCGCACGGTTGTTGCGGCCGCGATGACGCGCCAACTCTGCGCCCGCAAGGCCGACGCTCGCGCCGTTCAGGTCGCGATCCGCAGCCGGCTCGAGCTTCTTGGACTTGCGGTGACCGACGACGAAATGACACGCTTGGCGGCAGCGACCGTCCCGCAGGCCCGCGCCGGGATCAAGCGCTGTCGCCGACCCAAGAAGCAGCAGTCTCCGCCATCGCCAAAGGGAGCGACCCCATGAACGCGCACGCCGCCGAGCTTGCCCCCGCGTCCCAGCGAACGCTCGATCCCGCGGCCGTTTGTGCTGACATCGTGCGGGAAGTCGAGCGCGTATTTCGCGGCAACCGTCGCGCTGTGCAACTGGTCCTGACGGCGATCCTCGCCCGCGGTCACGTGCTCTTTGAGGACGTCCCGGGTGTGGGCAAGACCACGCTCGCCCGCGCATTCGCCCGGGTGCTCGGCGTTACACACAACCGCATTCAATTCGCGAGCGATCTCATGCCAGCCGATATCGTCGGCGTCGGCATCTTTGACCAGGACTCTCGCCAGTTTGAGTTCAAGGCTGGCCCGATCTTCTGCAACGTGCTCCTCGCGGACGAAATCAACCGCACGACCCCGCGCACCCAGTCGGCGCTCCTCGAAGCGATGGCCGAGTATCACGTGACCGTGGACGGGACGACACATCGGCTCGAGCAGCCGTTCATCGTCCTCGCCACCCAGAATCCGCGCGAGTTCCACGGCACGTATCCGCTGCCAGAATCGCAGCTCGACCGCTTCCTGCTGCGTCTCTCCGTGGGCTACCCCGGCGGCGCGATCGAGCGTCAATTGATCCGCGAACATGGCGCGCCGCTTAGCCTAGACGCGGTCCGGGTCGTGACCAGCCCGGCCGAGATCCAAGCCTTGGTGAAGACAGCCGGGACTATCCACGTATCGGACGAAGTTCTCGACTACCTGCATCAGCTGGTCGAAGCCACGCGGTCCAACCGCCAGCTTGAGCTCGGCCTCTCAACGCGCGCCGCGATCGGGTTCTATCGGGCAGTGCAGGCGCACGCGCTGGTCGACGGCCGAAAGTTCGCGACGCCCGATGATGTCAGGGCGATGTTTGTACCGATCGCAGCCCACCGGGTCATTCCGATCGGTGGTGCTGGCGGCAGCGTGGATCGCGCCCAGGTCGAAGCGACCTTGCAAGGCATAATCGAATCGATCGCGCCGCCGGCGTAGCAGCCTGCGTCAAGGCCGATCAGCGAAGCGGCTCAGGTGTATTCGATGTCGGGCTCGGGTCCGAGCATGGCCGACAGCCTTCGCTCCACGCGGCGCGCATCCAGGACTGCGGTCGCGGCCTTGTAGACCTGGGCGGCCTCCTGCAGCAGCGAGCCTACATCATGGTCCGACGTCAGGATGCCGGCCTCGATCAAGTCGGCGAGGGCGACCATGCAATCGCCGCGTTCGCGCGTCGCGACGCCGTGCGGCAAGAGCTGAAACGCCATCTCGAGCGCGTTGTGGGCGTGGTGGGAGTCGTCGGAAGCAGCGGCAGCACGAGACGCCAGGAGGTGCGCTTTGACTTGCAGTTCGTTGCGGTGGGCAAGTTCGGCTTGGCGTGCTGACTCCTCCGCGAATGCGAGCGCTCGCGTGTAGATGCCCTGTGCCATCTGGATTTCACCGCGTTGGCGCAGCGCGTCGGAGAGGCCAGCGAGGTCGGTCAGCGCGGCGAACGAGCGGCACGCTTTGGCGAGAGCGGCGTCAGCTTCGTCGATCGCGCCGCGCTCTTTGAGAACCGCCGCAAGCAAGACCGAGACTTCAGCAGCCAACCGCGGCCGGTCGACGCGACCCAATGCGTTGAGCGCTTCGCCGAGTTGGGCTTCAGCGTCATCGATCTCACCGACATCGCGCAGCGCGAGGGCGAGCGTTCGCAGCGCTTCGGCCTCACGAATGAGGTCGCGGGCGTTGCGGGCAGCGGCGAGCGCGCGCCGCGAGTAGGTCACTGCACGGTCGCCTTCGCCGGTCTCGCGGTACGCGTCTGCGATTCGAATCGTGAGGTCGGCAGAGAGCGAAAATGATGGGTCGGCCGGCAATTCAGCGGTGGCACGAAGCCACTGTGCAAGGGCGTCTTCGACGGCGCCGGTTGAGCGCAGGGCATCTCCGAGCACACGTCGGACGTACGGCAGCTGCTCAACGGCGTCGTCCGTTTCAGCGGCTTCGAGCACTTCGAGCTGCTGGCGAAGCGGCGTGATCGTCCCATCGGCACGACCACCGCGGGTTTCGGCGCCCGCCCATGCGTGTAGGAGGGGCACGCCGAGCACGAACCAGTCGTCGTCGCTCAGGTCGTCGAGACGGCGCAACTCTTCGATCGCCTCACGTGCGCGATCGCTGGCAGTGTCATCGTCCGCGCGCGCTTCAAGGCAAGCGACAAGTCCGTTGGCGACCTGGGCCAGTCGTCGCGCAGCCGCGGAGGCATGCCCGCTATCAAGCAGCCGGAGACAATGAGCACGAGCCAGCTCAAAGGCATCGATCGCCTCGGGCACCGCGCCAAGACCGTGCATCGCTTCCGCAGAGATCCTCGCGTGTTCAGCGGCGGCATCGAAATCGCCGACGCTGGATTCCACCTGGGCGATCCGTTTGGCCCAGAGTTGGGGACGTTCCTGTCCCTTGGCCTTGAGCCACGCGAGCGCAGCACCGTCGTCGATTTGGACGTCCGGGGCTTCGTCGAACAGGGCGTCACTGAGGTCGCCAAGCATGAACTCGCTGTCGCCGGACAGCCGACTCGTCGTGCGCATACGGATTGCGCCGGACTGCACGAGTCGCTCAAGGTCTTCGCTGGAGTTGTAGCCCAGGGCCGCGCTGAGCAGCCCCGGCCACAGCGGAGATCCGACACGGATCGACGCGCAGGCGGCTCGACGCAAACCGGGATCGCTCATGCTTGCCTGAGCTGAGCCGTCCCCGGCCGGAATTCGGGTGATTGAGCCGGGCGTGATCATGCCGGTCAGGCCGCGCGGGACGTCATCGGTGCGGCAAACCCAGGCCGCCACGACGAGGACGGGGGTCGCTCCAAGCTGACGGACCAGGCGCCGCAGGAAGCTGCACTCCGAGTCCGTCAGGAATTCGACGCGCTCGAGCACGAGGACGAGTGAGCCGCGGCCGGTGATGGCCCGCAAGACGTCAGCCAGCGCGGTTCCGGCGGCCATCCGGGCAACTTCGGGAACGCTCCGAGCGTGAGAAAGGTGGGGCGAATCGGGGAAATCGACGCCGAGGAACATGCCAAGGAGGTGAGCGACCTGGTTGGCGCGCCCGGGTCGATCCGGCATCAGGCTCTGAATCCAGCCGAGCAGCTTTCGACGGCTCACGGGCGCCGGATCGTCGTCGTACATTTTTGCGCGGCCGCGCACGTCTTCGAACAAGCAGCTGAGCGGGATCCGCGTTTCGGGGTTGGGAATGCGCAATCGGACCACGACAGGCACATCGGCGCGTGAACGTGCCTGGCTCGTGAATCCATCGATCGAGTCGTGTAGCGCGCCGCGGGAACGGGACACCAACCCGACGAGCTCGAGGCGCACGCGGTCCTTGGCGCGGTCGAGTCGCTCGTCCAGCACGTCCATGGTCGGACCGAGGCGGGTGTCGATGCGCTTGACGTCGCGGCTCTTGATAGCGGTGCGCCGCATCGCCTTGGACTCGGTGGTCTGGAAGTTTTCGAAGGGCGACAGCTCGTCGAGGAACTCCCTTGCGTTCACGGGCCGGTCGTCGGGCTTCTTGGCGAGCACGCGCTGGACGAAGGTCTCGAGCGCAGGTGGGAATTTGAGGTCGGGGCGCCGGTCGGCAAGCGGTACCGGGTGCTGCAATTGGTGGGCGCGCAAGAAGTCTTGCGGGGTCTCGCCGTCGACGGGCAAGTAGCCGGTCAGCATCTCGTAGAAGATGACGCCGAGCGCGTACAGATCGCTCGCGGGGCCCACATCGTGACCGGCCGCTTGTTCGGGGCTCATGTACGCGGGCGTGCCGAGCACAAGGCGGGTCTGCGTGATCCGCGGGTTGTTGGAGCTGCCCGCGGACTCGATGTGTTTGGCGAGGCCGAGATCGACAACCTTGACGTAATCTTCGAACGAGCCGATGCGCGTCAGCAGGATGTTATCGGGCTTGAGGTCACGGTGGATGATGCCGAGATCATGCGCCTCGATAAGCGCTTCGCAGCAGCGCTGAGCCACGCGGACAGCACGCTGCACGTCGAGCCATCGTTCCCGGTCAAGGACGTCACCGAGCGACTCACCGTCGATGTACTCCATCGCGATGTAGGTCTTGCCATGGTCGGTCGCACCGATGGAGAAGACCGTGCACACAAATGGGGAGCGGATCCGGGCGAGGACGCGCGCTTCCTGGAGGAACCTCTCGTCGGCTTGGAGCTGACGAGCAAGGTCCGAACGCAGCACCTTCAATGCAACGGAACGACCGAGGCGAATATCCTCCGCCTCGTAGACTGCACCCATGCCGCCGCGCCCGATGAGGCGGACGATCCGGTACATGTTGTCAACGAGTGACGCTACAGGAAGCTCATCATCCATCCCGTGGAAGCCGTGGATTGCCAAGACGCTGCCTCCTGTACCCTCGAACAGGGCGCTACTGTATGCGACTGCAAGGGGGCGGGCAACGGCGCCACTGTCGAGCGTTCAGGCAGCGTCGGGTGTGGTTCAGAAGAGATTCCCCTGGCCGGGCTCGCCGCCCGATCCAGTCCCGTTGGGAGGTTCGATCCCGAGGTGCTGCCAGCCTTTGTCCAGCGCGATCCGCCCGCGTGCGGTGCGGGCGAGGTACTCCATCTGGATGAGGAACGGCTCGTAGAAGTTTTCCAGCGTGTCCCGCTGCTCACTCAGCGCGGCCGAGAGTGTGTCGATACCCACCGGACCGCCCTTAAACGTCACGCAGAGGGTGCGCAGGTAGCTGCGATCCATCGGGTCGAGGCCGGCGTGATCAACTTCGAGGTTGTCCAGCGCTCGCCCGGCGGCAGCGGCGTCGATCGTGGTCGTCCCGGCAACATCGGCGAAATCACGGACACGCCGGAGCAAACGGTTGGCGATGCGGGGAGTTCCGCGCGCCCGGCGACCGATCTCCGCCGCGGCCTCGGGCAAGACGGCGATATCCAAGAGCTCGGCCGAACGGAGCACTACGGCCTTCAACTCGTCGGGCGAGTAGTAGTTCAGGCGCGCGACGTACCCGAATCGGTCGCGAAGGGGACCGGTCAAAAGACCGGCTCGGGTTGTGGCACCGACGAGTGTGAACGGCTCAAGGGGAAGCTTCACGGTGTGCGCGCCAGGGCCATCGCCGACGACGATGTCGAAGCTGAAGTCTTCCATCGCCGGGTACAGGTTTTCCTCGATCACCGTGTTCAGCCGGTGGATCTCGTCGATGAAAAGCACGTCGCCCTGGTGCAAGCCGGTCAGGATTCCCGCGAGATCCCCCTTTCGTTCGATCGCCGGACCCGACGTGTGCACGAGCCGCGCGCCCATGGCATTCGCGATGAGGTGCGCCAGCGTCGTTTTGCCAAGCCCGGGTGGGCCCGAGAACAGCATGTGATCGAGCGCTTCACCGCGTTTGACGGCAGCGCCGATGAAGACCAACAGGTTGTCGATGACGTTGCGCTGGCCGATGTAGCTATCGAAACTATCGGGGCGAAGTGCCCTGTCGTGAGGGCGATCAGGATCGTTCGCAGAGCCGCTCAGGGGGTCGTCTTCGGATCGCATCGTGGCTCAATCCAGGGTTGGCGACGGTCGCCGCTAGCTTCGTCTGAGCGCGGTGAGCGCGGACCGTAGCAGTTGGCTGAAGTCGTCGGAAGCGACAGACGCGGCCGCATTTCGGACAGCGGTGTCGGCCGTGGTCACCTTGTAGCCAAGGTTGATGAGCGCGCTCTTGGCGTCCTGCATGGCGGGCGTCACCTCCACCGTATCCGCCCCGGCCGTCTCGCCTTCGATGCCGCTGATCAGCTCGGCCGCGAGCTTGTCGCGAAGCCGAACGATGATCAGCTCAGCGGTCCGCTTGCCGATTCCCTTGGCGGCGGTCAGCACGCGCGGTTGTTCATCGTGAATAGCGCGAGCTACTTGTTTGGGCCCAAGGGCGGTGAGCAGCGCCAGGGCATGTTTGGGCCCTACGCCCGAGACGGACAGCAGGGCCACGAACATCTCGCGGGTGGAAGCGGCGAGGAACGCATACAGGGCGATGGCATCTTCTCGGACGATGGTGTGAACGAGCAGCTCGACGGGATCGTGCAGGGCGAGCCGCCCGATGTCAGCGCCGGTCATCTGCACGCTGTAACCGACACCGTTGACGTCAACGACCGCGTCGCCTTCTCCCAACGCGATGATTCGGCCCTTGAGCCATGCGATCATCGTCGTCCTCCCCGTCGTCGTCGCGCATCGGCAACGGCCTTGGCGTACATGGCGCGGGCCGGTGTCATCTCGACGCGGTTGTGCAGCGACGGCCCCAAGCGCAGGTGCGAAAGAGCGACAGCGAGCGCGTCGGCCTCGTCTTCTTGCGGCAAGGCATCGAGCTTGAGCTGCAGCGCGATCATCTTGCGAACCTGCTCCTTGGTGGCCCGCCCGGACCCGACGACCTGCCGCTTCACCTTGGTCGGGGTGTATTCGTGCACGTCGATGCCGCGCGATGCCGCCAGTCCAATCGCGATGCCGCGAGCGTGGCCGAGGACCAGCGCGGTTCGCGGGTTGGTGTGCACGAAGGCCGATTCGACCGCGATCGCCGCGACCTGGTGGCTGTCAAACACCTCGGTCAGCGCCCGCAACATGTGGCCGAGGCGCAACGGCAATGCGTCGCGCGGATTGGGTGCCAGGACACCGCTCGCGACCCGCAACATTGCGTTTCCGTCGCGCGCGACGATGCCCCACCCCATGCGGCGGGAGCCGGGATCGATACCGAGGACGGCCTCGATCAGATCGGGTTGTGAGGGTGTGGCGGCCACCGCGGATCCGTGTGTGGCGGCCAACATACAGCCGCGCCGATCCGCCGCCAAGCGCGATGCGGTCGCGTCGACGACTCCTTGGACGTAGAGTTGCCCGCCTCCAGGAAGCCGCCGATGCCACGCGTCATCTCAATCTGCCTGCTCTTTTCATGCCTCGCGCTCAGCGGCTGCGCCAAGATCGTCGCGTGGATGGACGAAGGCGCCGTGGCCAAGAGCGGCGCGGTGAAGAAGACCAAGAAGCCGGCCAAGAAGTCGGTTCGCAAGCCCAAACCGGTCGTCAAACCCGTGGCCGTCGACGCAAAGGGCGCCGTGATCAAGGGCAAGCCTCCGCGCAACTCCGAAAACCTGTTGGACGTGCTATCGGCGCTTCGAACCGAGCTCTCCGTCGGCGAAATCCGCTACCTGTCGGCGCGGCTGACACAGCGCACTCTCGCGGCTTACGGCAGCCATCGCGGCCGTCCTTCCGTGCCACCAATCGCCCCGTCGGCGCTGAGACGGCGACTTGCTGGAAGAGTGCTGACAATCCGCTACGACGGCGGGCGCGCCGTGATCCAGCTGCAGACACGCGACGAAAAACGGTGGCTCTGGTTCTTCCTCGAGGACGGGTTTTGGCGGCTCGATCTCGCCGACGATCGCAGTTGGAAGGCGCTTTCACAGACCCCGGGTTCGCAATCGGGTGCGGTGCTCACAGTCAAACAAGCGACCGCAGGAATCCGCGGCACTGGCCCGCTCGTGGCCGTGTTCAAGACAAGCGCAGGCGCCATTCGCTGTCGGCTCAAGACCGCCGATGCGCCACGAACAGCGGCGCATTTCATCGGACTGGCGCGCGGACTGATCGCCACCAAGGACGCATCGACGCCACAACCCACCTGGCAGCGGCGCGCGGTGTATGACGGAACCCGCTTTCACCGCGTCATCGGTGGCGTCTCGATCGTCGGTGGGCGCACCGATGGTGAAGGCGCTGGCGTGTCGATCTCCGACGAGTTCACGGCCGCTTTGCGCCACGATCGACCCGGTGTGCTCGGCCTCGCCAACCGAGGGGCCAACACCGGAGCCACGCAGTTCTACATCACGCTCAAGCCTGCTCCGCAGCTTGACGACCGCTACAGCATCTTCGGTTTGTGCAAGGATCAGGACGTCATCGCGGCGATCGCTGACAAGCGACCGGCAACCGTGGTGATCAAAAGCGTCGTCGTGCAGCGCGGGTTCTGAACCCGGCTTTGTCATCACGGGGGGGAGGCCGTCTACTCTTCGAAGTACTCGCGGCCAAAACGCTTGGCGAGCTCTGGCTTGTCGATCGATTTGGCCAGCGCTTCCTCGTAGGTGACCTTGCCCGACTTCACGAGCTTCTCGAGCTCCTCGTTGAGCAGCTGGTTACCCATCTTCTTGGCGGTGAGCATGATGTTGGGGATCTGGTGCATCTTGCCTTCGCGGATCAGGTTGCTGATCGCCGCACTGCCCACCATGATCTCGAGCGCCGCGATGCGACCGCCGCCTTTCTTCCTCAACAATGTCTGGGCGACGACGCCCTTGAGCGCCTCGGCCACACCGGCCCGGACCGCTCCCTGCTGTTCGGGTGGGAACAGGTCGACGATACGTTCCACGGTGCTAACCGCGGTCGCGGTGTGGAGCGTGCCGAAGACGAGGTGACCGGTGTTGGCGGTCTCGACGGCCATGGAAACGGTCGTGATGTCGCGAAGCTCACCGACGAGCACGATGTCGGGATCTTGGCGCAACGCCGCCTTGAGCGCGCGCTTGAAGCCCTGCGAGTGCACCCCCATTTCGCGCTGGTTGATCAGCGCCTTGCGGCTCTTGTGCACGAACTCGATGGGGTCTTCCATCGTGATGATATGGGTACGGCGCCCCTTGTTGATGTAGTCGATCATGGCGGCCAGGGTCGTGGACTTGCCGCTGCCGGTGGGGCCGGTCACCAAAACCATACCCTTGGGATGATCGCAGAGCTTCGCGATGGTCTTGGGAAGCCCGAGTTGCTCGAATGTCAGGATCTTGGTCGGGATGGTTCGCAGCACGCCGCAGATGCCAAGCCGATCCATGAACAGGTTGACGCGGAAACGGGAGATGCCGGGCAGCGCGTAGGCGAAGTCGACGTCATTGCCCTCGCCTGTGCCGCGAAACTCTACGATCTGCCGGTCGCTCATGATCGGCTCGAAGAGCTCCATGACCGTTTCGGGTCCGAGCTCGCGGGCCTCTGCGATCTCGCGAATCTCACCATCGATGCGCCAGCGAGGCTTGTGCAACGCGGACAGGTGAAGATCCGATGCGCCTTCGGCCACCATGCGCTTGAGAAGCGCGTCGAGCTTGGGGTTGTTCTCGCGTTGCGGGCCGTGTTTGCGCACGACCGGGCCGCCAGGAAGTGCGTTGGCGGTGCCGACAGGTCCCGTCTGAGTAGACGTTACGGCCGGGATGGGCGCCGGAAGCGGGGCCGATGTCATGCCAAAGGCGGGCGGTGGCATCGCGGCAGGAGCACCGGCGGGGGCGGACTCGAGGTTGATTCCAGCGCCCTGGGCCAGCCTTTCAAAGTCGGCAGCCGACAACTGAACGGGGTGCACCTCGTCGCTCGAGCATTGGGCGCGCACGGCCTGCAACGACCCGGCGGTCAGCCCCCCGACAAAGCCCACAAAGAGCCTCTTGCCCTGCCTGCGCAGGGGCAACACGCGGTGGCGAAATACGACCGATTCCGGCAAGGCCGACGCGACGTCGCCCGAAGGACCACCCAGTTTGGCCGCGTCGTATTGTGTCAGCGGGAACTCTCTTTCGCTTTCGTCCAACCGAGTTGCCAGCGCGCCCATCGTCTGTCGCGCGAAGGCCGATGAGCGAGCAAAGGACGCCGGCAAGCTGTCAGCGGGAAACTCGAGCGCTAACACTTGCTCGGTCGCCATAACGGTTCCGCGCATCGGTTTACCGAGCACCGCTTCGACCAATCCGTAGGTGCCGGGACCGCCGGCGCGACGCACCTCGACAGGCCGATCGGAGCCATCAACGCGCACAAACTCGCGAACCCGCCCGTTGAGAGTCACGCCAAATGCACGGGCCGCGCTCGACTGGCGTCCGATGGTCTCGTTGGGGTTGTAGTGGACCAGCTCCCCGAGCTCGGCAATAGCGCCGAGGGTGCTGTTTTCGAGGCCGCGGAAGAACGCATTCTTGGCCATCGCGGCGGCGACTTTGGGCAACAGTTCGCGGGTGACAGGCTGTTTTTTCATGGGGCTCCAACTCGGACCGGCCAGCGGCGCCGGCGAACGTGGCTCAATGAGTGCATGGACGGCGGCAATCTACCAAGGCGATCCCAGCGCGTCGATGCGACGCGGCCGCACCCGATGCGTTGTTGGTATTCTTCGCAGCGCGAGCGCTGCTGCGCGCCAGGCGAGCCTCGGGCATCGCGGCTTTGCCAATCCCCAGACGGACACATGTGGTGCTGCGAACCTGCCCGACTCAAACGATCCGCACCCGGCCGCGAACGGTCCGGTGCTCAGTCGAAAGCGCGACTCGCGAAGGGCAACCACACGGGAAAGCGAGCCGACAGGTCGATCACAGCACGGCTCTCCAACAGCGGTTCGGCGCCGGGCGCGACGGTGCCGTCGATTTGGGCCACGAGATCGGCAACAGGCGCGGTCTCGTACGTCCGATGCAGCGGCGAGTTGCTCGTAGCGAGGTCGTGCATGAGCGCTTCGGCCAGCGCGATCGAGTCAGCGCAGTCAAAAGAACACGGCATATGGCGCAAGGGACTTGCCGTCGTGTCGCCGAGACCCTGGCCGAACGCACGAAGCAGGGGATGGTAGGCGGCGGTGCGGTCGGCGGCGCGGAGCAGCTGCAACGCATTGTCGCTCACGCAGCTGTCGGTTTCGGACTCGCTCGCGTGGATCACCGCCTCGGTGTGCGCATCGCAGAAAGCGTCGACACAACAACGTGGATAGCCGTACTGAGCCCCCACAACGCGATGAACGCGGGCGTTCTCGGCCAGCATATCCGCCCGTTGAGACGACTGACGCGTGGCGTTTTCGAGCTCAAGCTCCAAACAGAGCTCGGCGGTTGGACGATCGATAGCCACGACGACCAACGCGGTACCTTCGGAATCGACGCGAAGGCGCCCGCCAGGCAAGTCGGCAAAAAGCTCATTGGACCGCACGACGTCAAATCCATGCCGGGCGCTGAAGATGTCTTGGAACGCGATAAACTCGGCGGGAGCAAGCCTGAGCCGCCATGCGTTTCGCTGACCTAGAGCCAACCCGCGCGCTTCGACGCAGGCAGGATCGACGTGTAACCGGGGTGTTGAAGTCACAGGTGCAGCGTCAGCGCAGCGACTTCCAGCTTCGCTTGGGGAATCCACGCGATGCCGGCGGGAGATCCTTGCTCAGCACGTAGACCGCGCGCCGATTGCGTTTTTCGTCCGTGCTGTCGGGTGTCTTGACGAAAAGCGCCTGTTCGCCAAACCCCTGGAATCGGATGGGCGCCTTGACGCCATGCTTCTTGAACCACTTGGCGATCGACGCCGCCCGCTTGCGAGACAGGACGAGGTTGTCGGCCGCCGATCCGACGGTGTCGGTGTACCCGCCCACGAACAGCTTGATCGGCAGGACGCCGCGCACCTTCGCAAGCGCCGCCTTGATGCGGCTGAGAGGGTCGCTGAGCTTCTTCTGCTCGGCCGCCGGAATGACCCACTTGCCGGACTCGAAAATGATGTCGTCGTGAGGAATGTTGACGAAAGTGATCGACTCAAGACCGCTGTAGAACCCGACCTGGTCGTAGATCTTCAGCTGAAACTGCCCCATGACCTGTTGCTTGGTCTGCTTCCACTTGACGACGATAGGTGTGCCGGGCGAGACGGCGTACTCCTGTTCCACCTCATCGATCACCTCGCCATCATCGCCGAACACCGTGAGCTCGATCTTCCCCTTGGGCTCGGACGATCGGACGGTGACCGTGCGTGCCGGCTCGTTGACGTCCTTTTCGCTCAGCGAGAATCGCGGCGGCTGGCCGACTTTGATCTCGAACGTGAGGTTGAACGGTCCGAACTTCTTCTTGCCCGCCTTGCCGGTGATCGCGCACGTATACTGGTAGATGCCCTTGCCTTGTGGGATCGCGATGCGCTTGGTCTTGCCGGCGCGAATGTTGCCGCCGCGGAGCTTGATGCGCTTGCCGTCGTTGCGCTTGAGCGAAAACGTCAGGCCTTTCACGTTGATAACGGGCTCGACGACGATCATCGGCTTGCTGCGCTTGTATTCCGCGGACGAGACGAGGCTGAACCCGAGCTCATCGGGTGTGACTTGCGCCTCGGCCGGTGTGGAAAAGACCGCGACGCCCAGGGATGCGATAACGAATGCGCCGAGTCGGGCTGTGGGGCGGGGTGAGTAGCCAGGTCGCATCACGGACCTCCGTTTAGGTCAGGCGGTGGCCACGGGTCGAGAACGGGGTGTCTTGGCCGACGGGGCAGCGGCTCGAGCGCGCGCCCGCGAGCGTGTTGGCCACATGCAGATGGCGCCGCCGATAACCATGACCGCCGCGCCGAGCCACAGGAACGATACGAACGGGAAGACGATCGCGAGCAGCGTGATGAATTGCTGCCCCTGCTGCGGCCTCATCGCCAGGTACAAGTCGTGCTCGAACGTCGATTCGATCGCGACCTCGGTCGTGGGCGACGAGTGCTTGGCATAGAAGCGGATTTCGGGAAGCAACCGAATTCCGACTCCAGCCGGCACGACATCGACACGTCCCGCAGCCTTGCCGGCCAGCTTGACCTTCGCCTTGTCGTTGTAGCGCACCATGAGCGGTCCCGGCTTGGTCTCTGCGACCAGCATCTTGGCGAACGCATCGCGGTCCGCGGCGCTTCGAAATTGCACCGAAAAGCGCATCTGCCCGGGCACAGTGGCGACGGAGGCCCGCCACGGCGAGCGATGATCGAAGAACGCCCGCGTGTCCTTGAAGACGCCCATCACCATGCGCGGCGCGACGCGAGCGACCCTTTGCATCGCGCTGTTGGGCACCATCGCAACGAGGGTCGGATCCTTGTCGGGCACGACAGTGACGCGCTGGCCAAGTCGAGCGGCGAACGTGTGGGCCGCATACATCCGCGCATCGGTGTCGTTGGCGAACGTCAGCGCGATTCGGGCAGAGCCGGGTTCGGTCAACACATCTACCTTGGACTTGCTCGCCTTGCGGGCGTTCGCAGCGACCGCGGCCACGATAGCAGGATCGAGCGCCTGGTCCCTCTCCATCGCGACGACTGTGGCTCGCTCCCGAACATAGGCGCCGTCGGATTCGTAGTCGGTGAACGACCCGGTGTAGATGAGCCCATACTGGCCGACCTGGGTGCGATCGCCGGCGTTGAGAGAGACCTCGGGCTGATAGATGCGAAACGCGTTGCCGGTGAAAGCGAGGAAACAGAACACGATGCCGAGGTGAACGATGTAGCCGCCGTAACGTCGCTTGGAGCGAATCGTCAGCATCGCAAGCGCCAGCGGGTAGGGCTCACTCTTACTTTTCATGCGCGCGCGTGCGCCGACGTGAAACTCGATCGAGATGGTCAGAAAGACAAAGATCCCAAACCACACCGCGATGACGCCGTAGACCTCGGAGCGACCGAGCATGTCCATCCACGGCCCAAATGCCTCGGCCCACTCGATTCCGCGGGCGTCGGCCAGTCGTTCGATGGCACGGGCGCTCCATGCCGCAACGGCGATCCCGGTGAACAGCGACGCCCACGAGACGGGACGGCGGAAGTTGCGCTCGAAGTTCTTGCGGGTCGCGCGGCGCCACGAAATGAGCGGACCGACACCGGTGAGCAGCAGCAACGTCAGACCGATGGGCGCCATCACGCGATTGAACCACGGCTCGCCCAGCTCCACGGCCTGGTGCATCGGATCGGCGGGGATCCCAACGGCGGAGAGCACCGATGCGAGGGAGTTGTATAGCTCTTGGAATGCCTCAGCTTCCGAGATCTTCGAAAAGAGGGTGCCCCACAGCACCACGAACGCGCAGCCGACAAGCAAGACGTTATTTAATACGAAGAAGGCTTCGCGGCTCATCATCGAGTCGAGGTGGACGTCGGCGCGAAGCACCTTCCAGCGCCATGCCAGCAGGCAAATCGACAAGGCGGTGATGGCGAGCATGTACCAGAGGAAGTACGGCGCCAGGGTCGAGTCGGCGAACGCATGCACCGAGTCGATCAACTGCGACCGCGTCAGGAACGTGCCGAAAATGGTCAGCAGGAAGGTCAGGCACACCAGCACCGCGTTCCAGCGTTTGAGCATGTTGCGGCGCTCCTGGATCATCACCGAGTGCAAGAACGCGGTCGCTGTGAACCACGGAATCAGGCCGGCGTTTTCGACGGGATCCCACATCCAGAACCCGCCCCAGCCGAGCTCCTGGTAAGCCCAGGCGCCGCCGAGAATCAGCCCGATCGTCAGGAACATCCACGACACGAGCGTCCATTTGCGCGTGTCGCGGATCCATTGGGCGTCGAGCTTGCCGGAGATAAGCGCGGCCGTGCCAAACGCAAACGGCACCGTGAACGTCATGTAGCCCGTCAGCATCGCGGGCGGATGGATCGACATGAACGGGTTTTGCAGCAGCGGGTTCATGCCCTTGCCGTCGTCGGGCCCAACGAAAGACTGGAACGTGTCGAACGGATTGCTCTCGTAGACCATCAGCATCGCGAAGAAGAGCACGGCGCTGTGCAGGACGCCGCTCACCCATCCGAGGAAGACGTCGGTCTGCGTGCGATTGCGCAGGATCGATACGACCGAAAACGTCGAGAGCACGGCGGTCCAGAACAAGAGCGCGCCTTTTTCGCCGCCCCAAAAGCCGGCAAGGATGTACGCAAACGGCATGTCGCGGTCGGTGTATGCCGCGATGTACTTGTTGCTGAAATCGTGGGTGACGAGGCCGTAAATCAGCGCGGCGCTCATCGCCAGGTAGAGCAGCCAGGAGCCGAGCATCCCGTGCCGAGCGGCATCGAGGAGGCGGGCGGAACGTGTCGCTGCGCCAATGAACGCGAGCAGCGCCGTGCAAAGCGTGGCAAGGAACGCCAAGTAGAGCAGCGCGGTGCCGACGTCGTGCATGGTCCCTCGGGAAAACGGCAAGGGGAGCCCATGCCGCAGCGACGCAGGGTGTTGGAGATCGGCGTCGGAGGCAAGGGTGAACGGCCTTGGGCCCGTGCAGTTGTATGATACCGTGGCGCATTGGGCGGACATTGATGGGCGCTCTTGAGAGGGGCGCGAGCCGACGCGAGGAACTGCAGCTATGGCGCGAAAGTTGAAGCTGGTCGGTGCGACCGAACATGGCCTCGATCCGGAACAACGCACGTTGCTTTGCCGGCGCTGGTTGGCAGGCGCGTGCGCGCACCTACGTCGCCGGTTGCAGGTCGCTACGCAGATCCGCCAGGCGCTCGCCGCCGGATTGACCCCCGAAGAAGCGAGCCTATCGGTCGAGCCAGCGATGGGCGAAATCGAGCGGATGGGCGCCGCGATCAAAAAGGTCACAGACGACGCGCACGCCGCCGGAATGGCGCTGCCGATCGAGATCCTGAGCGAACAAGCGCAACTCGACGGCCTTGATCAGCAAATCCTGGTGCTCGCGGTCGCCCCGCACGTGGACGTCGAAATCCGTGACGCCATCGCGCGCTTCAATGACAACTTGCTGGCCAATTACGTCGACGTGCGCTTGTGCCTTGAGTTCCTGGTCAACGATCCGGTGCAGCGGCTCTCGATGCGGCGTCGATTCAGCAACCGCGGCGGGTTGGTCGACTCCCGATTTGTGTCGCTGGAGCGACCGCGCGATGTAGGTGGCGAAAACCTGCTGGCCTACGAGGTGCTTCCGGCGGCGCGCGTCCTGCAGCTGCTCCTCGGTGAGCTCGGCCTGCTCGACTCGGCGATGGGCGGCATGGCGCGCTTCGAACGTCCAAACGTGTCGCTGGACAGCGTCGAGGTAAACAAGGACGACCTGGCACCGCTGCTTTCGCTGCTCGAACACCACGTGATCAACCCCGCGGAAGGGATCGTCACCCCGTTCGCGCTCCCGACCGGTCTGACCGTGGAGATCTCGGGACCGCCCGGCACCGGCAAGAGCCTGCTCGTACGCGCCCTCGCGACCCGCCTCGAGATGCCCGTCTTGGAGATCGACGGCGCGCGGCTCAACGACATGAGCGATGAAGCGTTCCGGCAGACACTGTTCTCGGCGTTGGACCAGGCCCGACTCGGCGGGGCGATGCTGGTGCTCGACGGAGTGGACGGGCTGCTCGGCAAACAATCTGCCCGCGTCGACGACGTCCAGGCCATGCTGCAGAAACATCGCGGCGTAACTGTGCTCACGTCGCGCGATTCGGGATCGTTGGACGCCAACCTCGACCGATTCGTGGTGCAGCGGCTGACGATCGACGTGCCGGACGCCTCGGCCCGCGAGCGGATCTTCGAATTGCACCTGCCCGAAGGGGTCGGCTGGCACAAGGACTGCAAGATCCAGGACATCGCCGGCGTCTACACCTTCCCGGGCGCGTTGATCCGCAACGCCGTCCAGGTCGCAGTGACGCGCGCTTACGCGGCCGATCCCAACAAGCCGATGATCACCCACGACATGTTGCGCAACGCCTGTCACGAACAGATTCGCGCGACGTTGGATGAGTACGCGGTCCGCAAGCGCGTCGACCTGACGCTGAGCGACCTGGTCCTTCCCGAAGAAGCGATGGAGGATATCCAGGAGCTGTTCACAGCGGCCAAACACCGCGCCCACGTGCTCCACAGCTGGGGATTCGGGACCAAGATGACGACCGGCAAGGGCCTGGTCGCCATGTTCTCCGGGGAACCGGGCACGGGAAAGACCCTGTGCGCGACGATCCTCGCTAACGAGATGGCCCAGCAGCTGTACCAAATCTCGATCCCGCGGGTTGTCAGCAAGTGGATCGGCGAGACCGAGAAGAACATCGAGAAGATCTTTCACACCGCGCGCGCCAACCACGGCATGTTGCTGTTCGACGAAGCCGATTCGCTATTCGCCAAGCGCACCAAGGTTGAATCGAGCGTCGACCGCTACAGCAACATGGCGACGAACATGCTGCTGCAGGAGATCGAGAACTTCGAAGGCATCGTCATCCTCACAACGAACATCGAAAAGAACATCGACAAGGCGTTTCGGCGTCGTATCGGCTTCAAGATCCACTTCCCGTTCCCCGAAGCGGAGATGCGCGAGAAGATCTGGCAGGCGCTCATCCCCAAATCCTGTCCGGTCGACGATGACATCGAGTGGGACATGCTCGGCAAGCGCTTCGAACTCAGCGGCGGCCACATCAAGAACGCCGTCTTGCGCGCCGCATACCAAGCCGCCGCAGCTTCCGCGCCGCTGCAGTTCGAGCACCTGGCGTACGCCGCCAAACAAGAGTGCAAGAACGCCGGTCGCGTGTTCCGTGCCTTCGGTGACTACGATCTCCTGTCGCCATAGCGGCATAATCTCTGGCGCTCGTCAGGCCTCACGCGTGTCTTTTCTTCGGCCTCGGCTGTCGGCGTAAGCGTACTCCGTAGACGGCGCGGCGTTTGCCGCCGATCGACCTGCTGCGTAGCATGGGCTCGGTTGCGGACCGCGCACGAGTGTTTCAGCGTCAAGCCGCTTGCTCATGAAGCAGGCCGCAAACGCACAGGATGGTGTCCATGAACGACCGACATTGTTTCGCGCTGGCGGTGGTGATCTTGCTGCTTGTCGCCTCGACCGCGACGGCTCGACCATTCCAAAACGGCGAGCTCTTCGTTGGTCCTTCGCTGAAGGAAGACGCCAACGATCGCTTTTTCTTCGGCGGCGCCCGCTTCCAGGTCGCGCCGGTGCGGGCGTTGATCCAAAGCGAAGTGAAAAAGCGCGTCGACCAGGTCGCAGGCGATGATGCGCAGGCCGCCCAGGTCAAAGAGGTCGTCGCCAACCTCGACACCGACCAGGTTCGGGCGCTCGCCGACAGCGGTCAGCTCGACGACTTCAAGGCCATGCTCAAAGACGAGATGACCAAGAACGGCGCCCAACTGTCGCCCGAACAGCAGGCGCTGATCGACGGCATGGACGAGGAGAAGCTGCGCATGATGGCCGACCTGGTCGACATGTATAACGCGCCCCCCGAGACGCTGACATTCAGCCTCGAACCCTACGCCGGGCTCAACTTCTCGTACCTCACGGTCAGCGCGAAAGTTGCCCTCGCGGGGTTCACCAATCCGGACACGAAGGCGACCGCCGTCGAGATGGGCAACGCCGGCCTCGACCTCCACACCGGAGCGCAGCATGGAACGCGGCAGATGGCGTTTGGCTGGACGCTCGGCGTCACCGGTTACGCGCCCACGGGCAGCGAAGACTCCAACCGCGTCGCGCTGTCCAATGTGCTGGCGACGCCGGCGTACCTGCGCGAATACTGGTCAGCGAGCCCTTACCTCGTGCTCGGCTTCGGTCTGCCGTTCGGCGAGTTCACGGTGCACGGCAAGTACGTCTACATGCACGCGGATCCGGGCCGCACGCCCAAGCAAGACCCCAACTTCCAAAAGGTCATGGGTTACGCCCACGCCGGCGCAGCGCTACGGGCCAACCTCGGCTTCATCGGCGCCTCGCTCGAGTTCGATACGTTGATCGACGTCGGGCAGCCGTCCCCGGTCAGCAAGCTCATGCTCCTCAGCGCCGGCCTGCGCGGCTACGTGAAGATGGTCCAGCTCGGCCTTGGCTTCCAGGTGCCGATCGTCGCGCCCGACTCAAAGGACCAGAGCGTCAATATGGGCGGCGTCGGCGTCGGCTCGATCGCGGCGTACAACGTGCTGCTCTCCGCGCAAGTGGTGCTCTGAATGACGTCGAACGGACCGCGGCTGGTCGTCGCGGACGAAGCCGGACAGATCGTCGACCATCCCGACCTCGGCATGACCGTGTGGGACGGCGAAGAGTTGCGCCAACCTCGCCGCGAAGAGCTGATCCAACTGCCGCTTGGCAGCGACCTCTTTGTCCTGCCAGGCCGCGTGCCGATCGGGTGGGATCCGGACGTGGATGAGCCCGTCCTGCTGCCCGAAGATCCAAACCTGGGTGTGCTCCGGGCCGTCAGCGCATTCGTCGCGCCGGCCTACGTGCGTCTCTACCACCCCGCCTACCAGACGGAACCGGGCGCCCCCGACCTCTCGCTGTTCGCTTACACCGCGATCGGCTGGATGAACGGGAGGTTCTACGTGCCCGCCGTGAGGTGCGACGCCGACAAGCGCCAGGATCCCTACCGATTCGACGTCGATGCCGTCCGCCGCGGCGTCCTGCAACGTCGAGCGGCTCATCCCACCAACGCCACCATGCGCCACTTGGAGCATTGCGCGCTCGTCTACCACTGCCGCGCAGCCCAGAACTACTTCCTCGATCGCTGGGAAGCCCCGCTGCCCGTCGCATCGACCTGCAACGCATCGTGCCTCGGGTGTATCTCCGAACAGCCTGATGTCAACGTCGAGGCGGCGCATAAGCGACTCACGATTCCTGCCCGACCGTCGGATCTGATCGATGTAGCGGTCGGCCACCTGGAGCGCGTGAAGAACGCCGTGGTCAGTTTCGGACAGGGCTGCGAAGGCGAACCGCTGGTGCAGGGACCCGTCCTCGAAAAGACGATCCGCGGCATCCGCCAAAAGACGTCGGCCGGTGTCGTCAACCTCAACTCCAACGGGTCACTTCCCGGGGTTGTGGCATCTCTCGCAGATGCGGGCCTGGACGCGATTCGCATCTCCCTCAACAGCACGCAGCAGCGGCTGTACGAGCGCTACTACCGCCCGACCGGGTATGACCTCCAAGACGTCTTGCAGTCCGCCATCACGATGAGCTCCCGCGACAAGTTCGTGTCTCTCAACTACTTCGTCTTTCCCGGCGTGAGCGACAGCCCGGCCGAAATCGACTCGCTGTCGGAGTTCATCGAGCGCGGGGGTGTCCACATGCTGCAGCTGCGCAACCTCAACATCGATCCTGAGCTCTACCTCAACGAACTTGGCGACGATGCCGTCGATGGTCCGATCGGTGTCGTCGCGATGATTCACGAGCTCCGTCGCCGTTTCAGCCAGCTCCGATTTGGCTACTTCAACCCGCCACGCACGCGTCATCGAAGGCCGGGACCGCTGCCGGGCAAGCATCTCCTTGCTTCCGCCGCAGCTCGATCACCGGCATCGATGTCCACGTAACATGGCGACCGCACGCCCAACCTGCGACTAGGCGATCGCGGCTTCGGCAGCCGCCTGCTTCTTCGGCTGCAGGAACGACACCTGCTTGGCGATCACCTCACGGATCGCGCGCTCTTCACCGGCGTCGTCCTTGTAGCTGCGCGAACGCAACTTGCCCTCGACGTAGACCAGGTGACCGACGTCGAGGTACTGGCTGCAGGTTTCGGCCAGCCGATCCCACGTCACGACGTTGTGCCAGTCGGTCGCCTTGTGCTCGCCGTCATCGTCACGCCAGTAGCTGTCGGTGGCGACCCGCAGCTTCGTACGACGTTTGCCGGTCGCGGTCGTTGTCATCTCCGGCTTGATGCCGCACCGACCGATCAGCATGACCTTGTTCAGACTGCTCATTTTTTGACTCCAATGCCGCTTCACACGGCAGGTAGATACGGACTCCCATGTCCGTAAGGGGCATGACCGCGCACCCCATACGCGCGATCACAGGGGTTGTTCACGCAGCGGCGAGGGGCGCCACGACAGGGCTTCGGTCACGGACCAGAAGAGCGCGAAGACGCTCGGCTTCGGTTTCGTCCTCGAGACGTTCGAGCGCGGCGTTCTTGCCCTTGGAATAGGTCTGGTCGCCGAGCTTGTAGTAACCACCGTTTTGGGTGAGGACACCGGCCGCGAGCGCCATCTGGAGCAGCTCCGCCGGACCGTCAAAGCCCTGCCCGAAGCGCAAATCCACGCGCACCTCCCGAAACGGGGCGGCGAACTTGTTCTTGACGATCTTGATGCGCACCTGGTGGCCGTAGACCGTGCCATCGCCCTTCTTCAGCGTGGTGCTGCGGCGCACTTCCATGCGCAGTGACGCGTAGAACTTGAGCGCGTGACCGCCGGTCGTGACTTCCGGATTGCCGAAGACCACCCCGATCTTCTGCCGGACCTGGTTGATGAAGATGACCGTTGTATTGGTCTTGTTCGCGGCACCGATCAGCTTGCGCATCGCCTTGCTCATCAGGCGCGCCTGCATCCCGACAGCATGATCCTGCATGGCGCCTTCGAGTTCAGCGCGCGGAATCAGCGCGGCGACCGAATCGATCACGATGACGTCGACTTCACCGGAGCGAACGAGCTCCTCCACGACACCGAGCGCCTGCTCACCGCAATCAGGCTGGCTCAACAGCAACCGCGACGAGTCGCAGCCCATGTCGGCAACGTACTGCAGGTTGAGCGCGTGTTCGGCGTCGACGAAAGCACAGACTCCGCCGTTCTTTTGTGCCTGCGCGACGATGCTCAGAGCGAGCGTCGTCTTTCCGCTCGCCTCCGGACCGTAGATCTCGACGATCTTGCCGCGCGGAACACCGCCGATGCCGAGCTCGGCGTCGAGAGCCATCGAACCCGTGCTCACCGACTCGACATTGCTCGTCCCGTTGGCGTCCAGCGGCATCAAGATCCCGCGTCCAAAGCTCTTTTCGAGCGACCCGACGAGCTCGTCGAACCGGCCCTTGTTGATCTTCTTTGCCATCACTAACTCCGTGCCCTGTGGGCGTAGCGACCGCTCCTAGCGGCCAGAAAAAGGGGATTGGGTGCGCGAACCCGGGCCATCGGCCGGCTGGTCGAAGTGCCGATAACCGAGCGCTTCGGCGACGTGTTCGACGCGGATTTCTTCGCTCGCGGCCAGGTCAGCCACACTCGCGGCCACGCGCCAAATGCGGTCGTGAGCGCGCGGGGACAGGCCAAACTTCTCGATCGCGGCGAGCAGCACGTCGTGCACCGAACTTGCGAGGGGCGCGAGACGGCGCAGTTGCGGCATCGGAGCCGTCGCGTTGGTCCAGTTGCCGTTCTCGAGGGCGTAGCGGCGCCGTTGACGTTGACGTGCGCGGACGACTCGTTCCCGGACAGCGGCGGATGTGTCCCCGTCGCCGACGGTGCGTAGTTGGGCAGCAGGAAGCGGTTCGAGCTCGATCTGCACGTCGATTCGGTCGAGCAACGGACCGCTAAGTCGCGAGGCATAGCGCCGAACCTGGGCGTCGCTGCACACGCACGCACGGACCTTGGATCCCATGTAGCCGCACGGGCAGGGATTCAGCGCGGCGACAAGCATCGTCCGCGACGGAAACTGAACAACGTGTCGGGCGCGCGCGATGGTCACGAGGCCGTCTTCGATCGGCTGCCGAAGCGTCTCGAGCACAGCCCTCGGAAACTCGGGAAGCTCGTCGAGGAATAGGACACCGTGGTGGGCCAGCGACACCTCGCCGGGGCGCGGATTGGAGCCGCCGCCAACGAGCGATGAAGCGCTGCCTGTGTGGTGGGGAGCACGAAATGGCCGATCGCGAACCAGGCCCGTTCCGGGCTGTAGCAAGCCAGCGACCGAGTAGATCTTGGACACCTCGAGCGCTTGCTGTGGCTGCAACGGCGGCAAGATGGAGCCAATGCGACGAGCGAGCATGGTTTTGCCGCAGCCCGGCGACCCCGTCATCACGACGTTGTGTCCGCCAGCGGCGCCGACTTCCAGGGCTCGCTTGGCGTGCGCCTGTCCGTTGACGTCGGACCAGCAAATGGTCTGCGATGCAGCAACGTCGCGTGTCTTCAACTCGAGGACTGGCCAGGTATCGCTATTCAGACCGTCGACGACCTCGGCCAGCCGATGTGCCGCCCGGACTTCGATGCCCTCGACCGCCATCACCTCGGCGGCGTTGTCCGCGGCGCAAATCACGCCCCGGTGTCCGAGGTTGCGGGCCATCTCGGCCACTGGCAGCAGGCCGCGTACCGGTCGGATCTCACCGGACAGCGACAGCTCGCCCGCCACGACCCAGCCATCCAACGATTCAGTGGAGATCGCGCCCTGGCACGCCAACAAGCCAAGCGCGATCGGCAGGTCGAAATAGGTGCCGTCTTTGCGCAGGTCGGCCGGCGCAAGGTTCACGGTCACCGCGCGCTTTGGATACGGCAGCTCCGACTCGCGGATCGCAGCACGAACACGAACCTTGCCTTCGCGGACGGACATCTCCGGAAGCCCGACCGTGTTGAAGTTGCCGAACCCCTTGGCGAGCATCACCTCGACCTCGACAACGCGCGCATCGACTCCGACCACTGCGGCGCTCATCACTCTTGCCAACATCACGTCCTCCCGTTGGCCGGCATTGGGAGCAACATCGGTGCCAAATCGAATGCACGTGATTTCAGCTAGTTGCGAGTGTCCCTCTGCGCGAATTCGGCTTTTTTGGGAGTCCCACCCGCGAAGTGAGACCCTGAACAGCGAACTGAACGGCAGCGGCGAAACGGCAAATGGGACCTTTTGAGACTTTCTGCAGCGCCGCGCGCGCCTACATCGATCGCTCGCGTCACAACGCCAATGTGCCGACGTTGCACGGTTTTTGCTGGGGCGCAGGTCGTTTGTTAGCGTGGAGCGGCTCGCCGAGCGTGGCGAGACAAGGACGCTGAATGGGACTGTTTTCGCTGCGCCTTCGACCCGTCGATGTCGCGCTTGTCATCGCGCTGGGAGCAGCGAGCCTCGGACTGACCGGGTGCGAGGGCTGTGCGCCCGATACGCGGCGCGCGGACGGCGAGTCGTGTGGCGTCAAGGACGAGTGTCTGGGCGGGGACTGCTTTCGCGGGATCTGTGCCAGCAAGTGCGATGAAGACAGCGATTGCGGCGGTCGCCTGTGCATCCAGGGTCGATGCCTGGCCAGGGAAGCCGACCTCGATGGCGACGGCCTGACCAATGAACGCGAACGCGAGCTGGGGCTCAACCCAGACTCCGCCGACAGCGACAATGACGGGCTCGCCGATGCCAAGGAGGTCGGCGCGACGAGTGGCAAGGCGCCCGATCGCAACGGCGACGGCATCATCGACGCGCTGCAGAGCGACAGAGAGGACGCCGACGACGACTGCATGGTCGACGCGTGGGACGATTCCCCCAACGACGCCAGCGGGGCCAAGCTCCCAACCGCTGCCGATTTGTGCGACGACGGCGTCTGCGGCGGCGCCATCGCCAATGTGACGGTGATCTGTCGCAAGTCCGAGCCGACGCACGCGGGGGTTGTGCTCGGTTGCCTCGGCTGTGGCTGCGTCGCCGACAAGTCGATCGGATTCGAAACCACGGAAGCCAAGTGCGACGGCATCGACAACGATTGTGACGGGCAAACGGACGAGGAATTGACGTTCGACGGCGAACGCCTCGGGCAACCATGTGTGGCCAAACACGGTGTCTGCGCGGCATTGGGACCGATGGGGCGAGCGGCGTCGGGGACCGTCGAATGCAACAAGCAGGGCAAGGCCGTCTGCTCGGTTGGTGTCGGTGGCAGCGAGACCCTCGCCACGCCCGAAAGATGCAACGAAATCGACGATGACTGTGACGGCGCCAGCGACGAGGATTTCCTGCTCGACAAAGCGCCCGTGGGGGAAAAGTGCGGGCCGTGCGGCGCCGCAGCACAGGTATGCGTCGATGGCGAGATCGCGAACTTGCCGCGGATTCGATGCACGTCGGACGGCAGCGGGGCGGTCTGTTCCGGGCGCCCATTCGGATCCGAGTTCACCAAGCACGGCCCCATCTGGCCGCCGATTCAGTACCGCTACCAGGCCGCGTGGGCATCCGCGTGGAAACGCTTGGTTGTTTACGGTGGACGCACGCACACCGCAGCGAGCACCTCCGACCGGCCGGATCTTTGGACACATGAGCTACCGAACAAGCAGTCCGTATGGCAGCTCGCGGCCGAACAGGCACCCGGGCCTCGTCGCGGCGCAACGCTGATCTGGGACGAGCACGGCGACCGTGTACTGATGGTCGGCGGTCGCAAAGGCAGCGCGGCGGCGGCGGGCGTATGGTCGGTGGACAAGGCCGGCACGTGGACTGAACTCAGCGCCGATACCTCGAAGGCAGACGCCGGATTTGTGCCGCCGACACCTGCCGGGCATGCCGCGAATCGCACCAATGGGGTCGTTATCGGAGACAAGACGCTCCGCTTCGCAGTCACGTTTGCAGACGGACACCCCAAGCCGTTTGTCGTCAAACTCAGCGGGCCGCCGGGAGCCCGTGCGTGGAAGACGCTCAACGTGCCCAAACCCAAACCCGGCTACCCGGCGCTGTCGGGCAGCGTGGCGTGCGCAGCTTCGAATCCGAAGGACCCGCGTTTCGCGATCGTTGTTGTGGCGGGCGCGGGGGGCGCACCGGCCGCGATGTATCGGCTCCAATCAACGGCGTCGGGTGTCCAGGTCCGCGTGGTCCCGACGTCGGGCACAGGTCCGAGTCGGGTCGGGTTCTCTTGCGTGATCGACGGCTCGCAAGTCCTTCACCTGCTAGGCGGCCACACCCCGGGCAGCGGCTCCCAAGACGGCCACTCGTGGACGCGAACCACATTCAAAGGAAGCCCGATCGGACAGGTCTCCGCCGCATGGCAAACCGCCCAGAAGGCACCAGCGCCGTTGGGTCGAGACGATGCCGCTATCGGCTGGGACGCGACGTCCGGATCGATCGTCGTTGGCCCCGGTCTGCGATTCGCGGCAGGAGCCAAGCCAGGCCCGCCCGACGTGTTTCGCGACGTCCACGGTTGGAAACCCGGTGCCAAAATCACAACCACAGCGACGTGGCAGGCGCCTGCAGAACGCATCGGGCATGCGGGCAGCTATTCCAACAAACATGGATTCTGCATCGCGGGGGGTCTTCGTTACACCTTGCCCGCCCAGGCCAACGCCGCGGCCCGCATGATCGCGGCCCAAGACGCGTGGTGCTGGCGAGACGGCGCATGGAAACGCATCACCGATAGCATGACGCCGTTCGCTTTCGGGGCTGGCGCGATCGACGAAACCGCCGGTCAATTCGTCCTTGCGGGTGGATTGAAACTGCAGCCAAACACACCCGTGCCAAATGTGTCCGCCATCTGGCGTGGCAAGCTCTCGTTCAAGACCGATGGCTCGGGCAACGTCCCCGCGACCACCGGCAACGTGCAATCAATCGCGGTCGCGAGCGGCGCTGTCGGGACGGTGACAAAGGGCCCTGCATTGGCCGGCATGGCGTCCGCGCACGATCGAAAACGGCGACGGCTACTTACGTTCGGCGGTTTCGACGCGGCCAAACCCGTTCTCGAGCTCTGGTCGCTCGACCTGACCAACTACAAGTGGCGGCAGGTGTCGTCCGATTGGCCCAACGGTGCGCAGCCAGCCGGCAACAAACCCCTCGCGCAGTATGGGTCGCTGATGGCCTACGTGCCTGACATCGACGCGCTCGTGATCGCGGCGGGGCTGCAGTATCGCCTCGAAACGGCCAAGAATCGCTGGGCTCTGACCTACCAGGTGCTCGAACCGCCTGCGGGATCCACGTACCTGATCGACTCGTGTCGCGGCGATCGAAAAGCTGTGGTTTGGCTCGCCACGTCGCTCGACGCGTCACGAGTTCGAATGCAGGCCGTCCCGACTTTCGCAGATCTCGACCAAACAGCCCCGCAGGAGCCGCTCTACCAGCCTCATTTCGGCCAGCCCGGGTTCGTCCCGATGCTGTTTGATCCTGCCGGCCGACGAGGGGTTGCGCTGCTCCCGCCGGCGCGCGCCTACGCCAACAAGGACAAAGAGGGCAACGCCTGCAAGGGCCCGACGAGCGCGGCATGGTCGACGATCGACCGATCTGTCGCGTTCGAAATCGGCCGGTGCGGAAAAGCCGCGCATACATTCGTGACCAAGGCGCCGCTGGGCCAGTCACCCGACGCGGTCGTCCTGGCCGCCAGCGGGTTCGACGATCCGGGACAAAAAGCCTGGCTGTGGGGTGGAATCCAAGCCGACGGGACGCCTTCGACAAGCCTGTGGAGCCTCGGCCAAACATGTGCGGGTGGGCAGCCATAAATGACGGCGCGATCCGTGGTCTGGCGCGATGTTGTCGCTTTGCCGTGGCCGGTGTACGCGGCATTGAGCGACGAGCTGCGGCGAACCGCCCACGATGCTGCGAATATCGCGGTCACGGGGCTGGCTGCGGTCGAGATGGCGTCCGAGCAGCTCGACGATCCGAAACAGAAGAAGCGCCTCGATCGCGCGATCCGGCAATTCGAGCGCATGTCCGGCTTGATCACGGACTTGCGGGCAGACGCTTGGCGCGAATTGGTCGGTTCGCAGTCCCCGCGAGACGCGATTCGAACAGCTGTCGAGCGATCGTGCCGCGAAATCGACCGGCAGCTCACTTGGCGCGACGAAGGACTCACAGACGCCTGGATCACAGCCGCCGGGGGTGATTTCGTCGTGCACGTCGTCCTTTGTCTGGTCCGCCACGTCGCCACCATGACCGCTCACGAATGCGGTCTGGTGGACGTGCGCTTTTTTGCGAGTCAAGCCAGCGCCGGCTTCGAGGTTTTGTCCCGGGTCGGAGGCGACGGAGACAAAATCGCACCAAACCGCGGCCCCAAGCCCCGTTCGGGCGCTCTTGGGATCACCAAACATGTCGCGGCAACGGTCGCCGCACAACGTGGCGGGACCGTGCAGGAGGCCGAGAGCGTCCAATTCGTAGCCGTTCGCGCGACGTGGCCGGTGTCGACCACCCCCGGTTAGCTTGACCGGGTGTGGAGGGCAATAAGATACTCCCGCGACGACGTCTACACGTCGCAAGCGAGGCTCCTCATGATGCGCACCTCAATCGCTGCCGCCACCGCTGTCGCCGCGCTCTTGGCGCTCGGCACTGGCTGTGTTGAAGATCAGTTCGTCACGCTCGAAAAAGGCAGCAACGCCGTGCGTGCGCGGTCGGTGCTGATCGACGCGGCGCAGTGCTTGCGAAAGGACGGCAAGTTCAGCGACTGCGCCACTGCCAACCCATTCGATCTCCGCCGCGTCGACGAGATGCGCGGCGTCATCGGCGCGCCAACTCGGGCCATCGCGCTCGACGACGACGCCAACGCGCGCCAGAACTTCGGCCGGGTCAGCCCGCTGTTCGTGCGGGTTCCGATGGGATACGGCTGCGAAGCCACGCTGCAGGGCATCTTCCCCAAGTCCAACCCGAGCGACAAAGAGATCGCCGACATCAAGAACTACCAACTCGGCAAACTGAGCCAGCTGATCGGCTCAGTGAAGAGCAGCGGCGGCGTCGCGCTCTGGACTGCTGGCTACGGTCTTGGCGACGGCAAGAAGGGCTGCTCGTTCAAAGCCCACACGGTTCCGTACCCCAGCAAGGCCCAGCCCGAACAGCAAGGCACGGTCATCGCCGACCCCGTGAAATGGGCGAAGGTCGTGCGCCGAATCGGCAAATACTTCAACCGTGATCTGGTCACGAAGAACAAGGGGCTCTCGGCCTGCAAGAACCCGCAAAACGGCATCATCCCGTGGGACTGCACGCCGAGCCTGTTCAACATCGAATTCGGCCGCGATCCAAACGGGGCTGGCGGCTTCACCGACGCGACAAAGAAGAAATGGCTCGATTCGTACACGCAGTTTTCGACGGAGCTGCGAAAGGAGTTCTCCTGGCCGGACAACACGGTTCGCATCATGGGCCCGTCCGTTGTCATCCGTGGTCAGTTGGACGTGCAGAACACGAAGGGCTCCAAGCGCTCCTGGCTGTTTGATTTCGTCGACCACGTCGTCGCGAAAAAGCTCTCGATCAGCCACCTGTCGTTCGAAGTCGTCGCGAAGTCACCTGTCGAGGCATACAACATCGTCAAAGCGATCCGCACCTACGTCGATGCAGCCAAGATGGTCAACGACGACGGCCAGCCAATCGGCTTGTTCGTGACGGACCTCCGCCTCGATCCGACCGCCCTGCCTCCCAGCGTCCGCCCCGACAAGGACCCAGCCCGCTACTCGGCCTATGAAGGCGTGTTCTTCGCGGCGTCCAAAATCTTGTGGCAAGGGATGGTTTCAGGCGCGACCGTCGGCCGCGTGATGCGCTTCCCGACCAAGGATCCGGCGACGGACACCCCCGAGAACATCGGTCAGACCGCGCTCGACTCCAACCTCATGTGGTTCAACGACGCGAACATCGCCAGCGGCTCCGTGAAGCCAGCGGCCTGGCACGCGTTCTGGTTCCACCCAACGTTCCTCGGCGGCGGCGGCGGCAAACTCGATTGGGAGCCCGACCCGACCAAAGCCAAGGACAAGGTCGCCGAGGCCCGCAAGAAGAGCATCCTGCGCGGCACGCACGGACCGGACGCCATCGGCCTGGGCGGTACGAAGAAGGTGGACAGCAGCAAAGGCCTCATCGTCTTGGCGACCCGTGAGAAGTGCGTGTACCCGGCCAAGGACCCGAAGGTGGGCGAACCCAAGGACTGTGTGGAAGACATCGACCCGCAGACAGGCAACAAGAAGACCTTGTTCCCCGCCGTGACCGAGGGCCGTAAGCGCGCGATTCGGGTGATGGTCGCTGACGGCAACGTCGACGGCTCGTCAACGAAGGAAGTTCTCGAACACCGGCTGCGCGTTCAGATCGACAACCTGCCCAAGGATGTCACGACGGTCGGCTACCGTTGGGCGCGAATGAACGGCAACGAGATGTCATTCGGTGGATTCGTCTTCCCCGAACAGGGCGTGATTGACGTCAAAGACGGCAGCTTTGCGATCTCCCGCTCGGTCGCAGTGCCGTCGCTGCACTACTTCGAGTTCTTGTACTAAGCCGCTTTCGTCCGTGATGAGTAAGCCGGGCTAATCGGCCGTTTGTCGGCCCGCGACGCACAAAAACAGCCCCGTAGAAACTCGAAAACCGCGCTACGAGGCCACCAGGCCACACTGCAGGCCGCCTGACGCGGCAAGGATATACATATAGCCCCCGCCCACTATCGGCCGTCCTACGCAACGGTAGCGTGTCGCAATCATTCGCCGTTCGCCCCGCTCCACGGCACGAAGCGCTCGGGTCGAGTGCCATGTCGACGCGAAGCGCGAGGTTCCCAAGCGGAGCGCCGTGAAGCGAAGCGCAGTCGTGAATCGGAGCGTCCGAGGCGCGAAGTGCCGTCTTGAAGCGGAGCGTCCGAGGCGCGAAGTGCCGTCTTGAAGCGGAGCGTCGCAGGCGCGAAGCGCCGTCTTGAAGCGGAGCGTCCGAGGCGCGAAGCGCCATCTTGAAGCGGAGCGTCCGAGGCGCGAAGCGCCGTGTTGAAGCGGAGCGTCCGAGGCGCGAAGCGCCGTGTTGAAGCGGAGCGTCCGAGGCGCGAAGCGCCGTGTTGAAGCGTCGCGGGCGCGAAGCGCCCGGCCCCCGGGCGGGGGCGAAGCCACGGCCCGGCGCGCAGCGAAGCGAGCACACGCGGTGGGGAACGCCGGGAAAACGACGCTTTTCCCGGCGTGGGGGTCGCGCGGCGACCCCCCGACGAAACGGAGGTCCCAGCAGACCGCGACGACGTCGCGGTCCTGCGAGGAAGACGCCTTAAACGGCAACACCCGCAATCCTCTCGGATTGCGGGTGTTGCAACGTAAGGCGTCCCGGCAGCGACCTACTCTCCCAAGCGGTCTCCCACTAAGTACCATCGGCGCAGGAGGGCTTAACTTCCGAGTTCGAGATGGGATCGGGTGGGTCCCCTCCGCCATGACTACCGGGACACGTTCTATGGAACATCAGCAGACGTTTGACATGCGTATGTCACGTGTTGCGACGGCCTGTGCGGCAGTCGCGACGATGGTGTGAAGCCTTTTGTCGGACGTCCAGCTGCTCTCACAGCGTTGGCGTCAACGACGAGGACGTGGTGCGTCGAGTGATACGAAGAACGGCGAGAAGCCCTCGACTGATTAGTACTGCTCGGCTATCACCTGCAGCCTATCAACCTTGTGTTCTTCAAGGAGTCTTACGGCCTTGACGGCCTGAGTTGCCTGGTCTTGAGGCGAGTTTCCCACTTAGATGCTTTCAGCGGTTATCTCTTCCGCACATAGCTACCCGGCGATGCGACTGGCGTCACAACCGGTACACCAGCGGTGCGTCCAACCCGGTCCTCTCGTACTAGGGTCAGCCCCTCTCAAGCAACTTACGCCCACGACAGATAGGGACCAAACTGTCTCACGACGTTCTGAACCCAGCTCGCGTACCGCTTTAAACGGCGAACAGCCGTACCCTTGGGACCTGCTCCAGCCCCAGGATGCGATGAGCCGACATCGAGGTGCCAAACTCCGCCGTCGATGTGAACTCTTGGGCGGAATCAGCCTGTTATCCCCGGAGTACCTTTTATCCGTTGAGCGATGGCCCTTCCACACGGGACCACCGGATCACTAAGACCTGCTTTCGCACCTGTTCGACCCGTCGGTCTCACAGTCAAGCTCCCTTATGCCTTTGCACTCTTCGGCTGGTTTCCAATCAGCCTGAGGGAACCTTCGCGCGCCTCCGTTACCATTTGGGAGGCGACCGCCCCAGTCAAACTGCCCACCAGGCAGTGTCCTCGCCCGCGATAAACGGGCGGAGTTAGATATCCAGCGTGGCCAGGGTGGTATTTCAAGGGTGGCTCCACACAGACTGGCGCCTGCGCTTCTCTGCCTCCCACCTATCCTACACAAGCCAGACCGAATATCACTGCCAAGCTACAGTAAAGGTTCACGGGGTCTTTCCGTCTAGTCGTGGGTAAGCGGTATCTGCACCGCTATTCCAATTTCGCTGAGTCCATCCAGGAGACAGTGGGGAAGTCGTTACGCCATTCGTGCAGGTCGGAACTTACCCGACAAGGAATTTCGCTACCTTAGGACCGTTATAGTTACGGCCGCCGTTTACTGGGGCTTCAGTTTGCAGCTTCGCTTGCGCTAACTACTCCCCTTAACCTTCCAGCACCGGGCAGGCGTCAGACCCTATACATCGCCTTGCGGCTTCGCAGAGTCCTGTGTTTTTGCTAAACAGTCGCTACCCCCTGGTCACTGCGACCCTCCGCGGCTACTCCAGTTACGGGATCACCGAGAAAGGCATACCTTCTCCCGAAGTTACGGTATTAATTTGCCGAGTTCCTTCTGGATGGTTCTCTCACACGCCTCGGGATGCTCTCCCTGCCTACTTGTGTCAGTTTACGGTACGGTCACCCGTGTACCCAACCTGGGGCTTTTCTCGGAAGCATGGAACCAGCCATTTGCTTTCGTCCCCTTGGGGACTACTCACCCTCATCACCCTTCGGTGTTGCCCCTGCGTTTGTGTCCTACGACTCCTACAGAGACCACCTGGAGGCTTGAACTGCCATCCATCGGGCAGCTGACCTGTCCTTCTCCGTCCCCCCGGGTTGCATAGTACCCATGGTGGTTCAGGAATATTAACCTGATTCCCATCACCTACGCCTTTCGGCCTCGGCTTAGGGACCGACTAACCCTCAGTGGAATATCCTTGCTAGAGGAAACCTTGGGCTTACGGCGGCCAGGTTTCTCACCTGGCTTATCGCTACTCATGTCCGCATGATCACTTGCAGTTCCTCCACGGCTCCTTGTCGGTACCGCTTCGTCGGTTGCTGCAACGCTCGTCTACCACTCCATCGCATGACGATGGAGTCCATAGCTTCGGTGGTATACTTGAGCCCCGTTGGATTTTCGGCGCAGGTTCGCTCGACCAGTGAGCTATTACGCACTCTTTCAAGGATGGCTGCTTCTAAGCCAACCTCCTGGCTGTCAACGCGCTCCCACAACCTTTGCCACTTAGTATACGCTTAGGGACCTTAGCTGATGGTCTGGGCTCTTTCCCTCTTGGCCGTGAAGCTTATCCCCCACGGCCTGTCTCCCGTACTACTAGGTTGGTATTTGGAGTTTGATTGGGTTTGGTAAGCGGGTAAGCCCCCTAGCCCATTCAGTGCTCTACCCCCAACTTCGAACGTACGAGGCCATACCTAAATATGTTTCGACGAGAACCAGCTATCACCCGGTTTGATTAGCCTTTCACTCCAATCCACAGGTCATCCCCTCACTTTTCAACGTGAGTGGGTTCGGGCCTCCATCTCGAGTTACCTCGACTTCACCCTGCCCATGGATAGATCACCGGGTTTCGGGTCTACGACCTGCGACTGAACGCCCTGTTCAGACTCGCTTTCGCTGCGGCTCCACCTCTCGGCTTAACCTGGCCACAGATCGTAACTCGCGGACTCATTATGCAAAAGGCACCCGGTCACCCTGCTCTTCCCATTCGAAAACGGGCTGCATAGGGCTCCCAGAGCTTGTAGGCGCGCGGTTTCAGGTACTGTTTCACTCCCCTTGTCGGGGTGCTTTTCACCTTTCCCTCACGGTACTGGTTCACTATCGGTCACCTGGTAGTATTTAGCCTTGGAGGGTGGTCCCCCCAGATTCCGACAGGGTTTCACGTGTCCCGCCGTACTCGGGTGGTGAACGGAAGGCTGGGCACATTCGCATACGGGGCTATCACCCGCTTTGGCTCCTTTTCCCAAAGGATTCTGCTTGCCCCCAACTTTGTAACTTCCTGGCCTATTACACATTTGGCCTGTTCACTCCCACAACCCCGATATGGCAACGCTGTGCCGCTTTAACGCACATATCGGTTTGGGCTATTCCCCGTTCGCTCGCCGCTACTGGGGGAATCTCGGTTGATTTCTCTTCCTGCGGTTACTGAGATGTTTCACTTCGCCGCGTTCGCGCTGATGCGATGGCTTGTTGGGCCATCGGGTTGCCCCATTCGGAAATCGACGGATCGAGTGCTCGCGTACAGCTACCCGTCGCATATCGCAGTTCGCCACGTCCTTCGTCGCCTCCAGATGCCCAGGCATCCACCACGCGCCCTTTGTAGCTTCTTTGCCGTGGACCTGGCGTATTCGTGCATGTTGGCCTCTCGGCCCCATCTTGCGATGGAATGTCTCTCGACGGCACGGACACCCAGGTCCAGTTCGCATCCCTCGACGCGTCACGTACCTTCTTTCTCCATCGCTGGAGCTTTCGGGTGCTGGGAGCTCGTATTGAGTTCCCGTCCTCATCTTTGCCGCCGCTTGTGGTCGTCCGCCTCTCGGCTTCGGTTCCATGTCGCGGCTGCCGCACAGGTCGGCAGCTTGGTGCTGCTTTGCCGTGCGTGCAGTTTCGAGACGTGCTTCACGTTGAGTGACTCGTCCACCGCCGACGGAATGTGGCGGTGGTCGATTGCTCGCCTGGCCTTTGCGGGCCCGGCGAGCGGTTGTTGCATGTAAGTCTACGCGGCAGCTTCGCCGTCGAGCCGGTTGGCCCTGGACGATGCCACCGCATATATGCCCGCCTGTCTCGCGATCTCTCGGAGGCAGGTGGGCAAATTGGTGTCTACTGACGGTCGATGTCACATCGACCGTTGTTCCATGTTTTCAAAGATCGTTTGCAGGTTCGTGTGCCTACTTGGTGGAGCTGAGGGGGCTCGAACCCCTGACCCTCGGCTTGCAAAGCCGATGCTCTCCCAGCTGAGCTACAACCCCGCTAGATGCGTGCGCTGATGTTGCGTGGTGGGCCTGACAAGACTTGAACTTGTGACCTCACGCTTATCAGGCGTGCGCTCTAACCAGCTGAGCTACAGGCCCCCATGTAGGCGAAAACGAAGAGTTGCTGCAAAGAACAGGAGGCTCGCTCCCTGGAAACCGGATAGCAGAATCGACTGGCACGAGATGTACGATTTCGGTTCGTCCCGTTATGGGACGATAGCCATGGATGGTGTCGTCGAGGTTTCGATATGCGACTGTTTGCCGCGTTGCCACTTTCGTGTTGGCGCGGCGATGACAGTCATCTAGACGAAATGAATCCGTCCAGGATGACCTTGGGCCGTGTCCCGAGGGACAGGCCAGGTTTTCCCTGAAAGGAGGTGATCCAGCCGCAGGTTCCCCTACGGCTACCTTGTTACGACTTCACCCCAGTCGCTACCCAGACCTTCGGCGGCTACCTCTCTTGCGAGTTGGTGCACCGACTTCGGGTCCGGACAACTCCCATGGTGTGACGGGCGGTGTGTACAAGGCCCGGGAACGTATTCACCGCAGCGTGCTGATCTGCGATTACTAGCGATTCCGGCTTCATGCAGTCGAGTTGCAGACTGCAATCCGAACTGGGGCGGCTTTTTTCCGATTGGCTCCCCCTCGCGGGTTCGCAACGGTTTGTAACCGCCATTGTAGTACGTGTGTAGCCCTGGGCATAAGGGCCATGAGGACTTGACGTCATCCCCACCTTCCTCCGGTTTGACACCGGCAGTCTCCCTGGAGTGCCCAACTTAATGCTGGCAACCAAGGACAAGGGTTGCGCTCGTTGCGGGACTTAACCCAACATCTCACGACACGAGCTGACGACAGCCATGCAGCACCTGTCACCGAGTTCCCTTGCGGGCACGTCTGCATCTCTGCAAATTTCTCGGGATGTCAAACCCAGGTAAGGTTCTGCGCGTTGCGTCGAATTAAACCACATACTCCACCGCTTGTGCGGGCCCCCGTCAATTCCTTTGAGTTTTAGCCTTGCGGCCGTACTCCCCAGGCGGAACACTTATCGCGTTGGCTTCGTCACCGAGAGCAAACCTCCCGACGACTAGTGTTCATCGTTTACTGCGTGGACTACCAGGGTATCTAATCCTGTTTGCTCCCCACGCTTTCGCGTCTCAGCGTCAGTATTTGGCCAGAAAGCCGCCTTCGCCACGGATGTTCCTCCGAATATCTACGAATTTCACCTCTACACTCGGAATTCCGCTTTCCCCTCCAATACTCGAGCCATGCAGTTTCCGACGCACTTCCGGGGTTGAGCCCCGGGCTTTCACGCCGGACTTACACGGCCGCCTACACGCGCTTTACGCCCAGTAATTCCGAACAACGCTTGCACTCTCCGTATTACCGCGGCTGCTGGCACGGAGTTAGCCAGTGCTTCCTTTGGAGGTACCGTCAGACCCGGGGGTTTACCCCGTTCGTTCTTCCCTCCTGACAGAGCTTTACAACCCGAAGGCCTTCTTCACTCACGCGGCGTTGCTGCGTCAGGGTTTCCCCCATTGCGCAATATTCCCCACTGCTGCCTCCCGTAGGAGTCTGGGCCGTGTTCCAGTCCCAGTGTGGCTGATCATCCTCTCAGACCAGCTAACCATCGCTGCCTTGGTAGGCCATTACCCCACCAACAAGCTAATGGTCCGCGAGCCGATCCCCAGGCGAGACATACCCGAAAGTATGCCCCTTTGACCTCATCCCCCTCGAGGGTCGTGGTCTCATGCGGTATTAGCGAGCCTTTCGGCTCGTTATCCCCCACCCGGAGGTACGTTACTCACGTGTTACTCACCCGTGCGCCACTTTACTCGGTCCCCGAAGGGACTTTTCTCGTTCGACTTGCATGTGTTAAGCACGCCGCTAGCGTTCGTTCTGAGCCAGGATCAAACTCTCCGAAGAAGTGTTTGGCGCTCACGTGTTGAGCTGCTTGTATGCAACCAATCCGCGAGGCCTCTATGGCACATCTGCGCCCCGTCCCTT
>Ga0114933_10000647_pt1 | contig 41644 bp, 42 predicted proteins | sample 4SBtaG_FD_89691 | JGI IMG/M metagenome (GOLD analysis project Ga0114933, IMG submission 89691) | Deep subsurface microbial communities from Kolumbo volcano to uncover new lineages of life (NeLLi) - 4SBTROV12_W25 metaG | ecosystem: Environmental > Aquatic > Marine > Volcanic | place: Kolumbo... | reverse complement strand
CGCGCTTGCTGTCCGGCTTCACCGTGACGCCCATTCCCGGCACCCTGGAGACGGTCACCCCCACCGGGGCCGCGATCCTTGCGACCCTCTGCGAGTCGTCCACACGGTGCCCTGAGATGGTCATGGGCAAGACGGGGACGGGGCTGGGCACCGCCGAGCTGCCCGACCGGCCCAACGTGCTGCGGGTGCTGCAGGGCACGCCCACAGGCAGCGAGCCAGGTCTCGCCACGGCCGAGGCCGTGGTGCTCGCGGCCAACATCGACGACATGGACCCGCGGCTCTACGGGGCGGTGAGCGCAGCCCTGTTCGAGGCCGGCGCCCTCGATGTGGCCCTGCTGCCCATCCAGATGAAGAAGGGGCGGCCGGGGACGTTGCTGCAGGTGCAGTGTCGTCCAGATCTCGAAGGCCTGCTCACCGGCATCATGCTGCGAGAGACCACGACCCTGGGAGTGCGTAGCCACGATGTGCGTCGCACCGAGCTGGCCCGCCGATTCGAGACGGTGACCACGCCCTGGGGACCGATCCCGGTGAAGCTGGGGCTGCTCGGTGGCGAAGTGATCAGCATGGCCCCCGAGTACGACGATTGCTTGCAGCTGGCCTCCGCTGCGGGCGTCCCGGTGAAAGATATCCTGGCCGCGGCGGCCGCAGCAGCCCAGACCAGCCGAGGTCTCTCATGACGGACTGCGCCCAGCTGATCGACGCGTTGCAGCGCAACGTGGCCGCTCACGAGTCTGCGGTGGTGGCGTTCTCTGGCGGCGTGGACAGCACCCTGGTGCTCAAGATCGCCGCCGATGTGCTGGGCGATCGGGTGCTCGCCGTCACCGGCGACTCTGCCTCGGTGGCCCCGGCCGAGCTGGCCCACGCTCAAGACCTGGCCGCCGAGCTGGGAGCGAGGCTGCGACGGGCGCCGACCCACGAGCTCGACGTCCCTGCCTACGCAGCCAACCCTGACAACCGCTGTTTTCACTGCAAGACAGAGCTCTATTCGGTGTGCCGGAGCGTCGCCGACCATGAAGGTCTGTCGGTCATTCTCGACGGCACCAACGGCGACGACGGCAGCGAGTGGCGCCCCGGATTGGCGGCGGGCGACCAAGCCGGTGTGCGCTCACCCCTGCGCGAGTGCGGCCTCAGCAAAGACGACGTCCGGGCGGTGGCCCGTCAGCTCGGCCTCTCCAACTGGGACAAGCCCGCACTGGCCTGTCTGGCTTCGCGCCTGCCCTATGGCACCCGGGTCACGGCCCAACGGCTCGCCGCAGTGGACAGTGTCGAGCAGCACCTGCGATCCATGGGCTTTGTCGACGTCCGCGCCCGACACCACGGCCTCACCGTGCATCTGGAGGTCGACCCGGACCGGGTGCACGAACTCCAGCAGCGAGAGAGCGAGGGCGCGCTCTTGTCCGTGGTTCAAGGCGCAGGATTCGAGCACATGGTGATCACTCCCGAGGGGTATCGTCGGGGGCGCCTGAACGATGATCTGAACCCGACGCCCGCCGGCCCACCGGGAGCCTGACCTTGCTGAAGATCGCGACCTTGCTGCTCGTAGCGTTGATCGGTGCGCTGTGCGGTCCGGCCTCCGCCCAGTACGGCAGCGAGGATCCCCGATTCGAAGAGGATCCGCGGGACGAGCCCGTCGATCCCCGCGAAGAGAAAGATCCCCGAGACGCAGATGTCGAGGCCAGAGAAGCCGAGCTGATCGAGACCCTCTCCACCCATCAGCTCTTCGACCAGCTGTATGAGAAGGACGACCGCCAGGCCCTGGCCACCGCCTTCGGAGAGTTCAGCTGGGAGCTGCTCGACTATCTGGACAAGATGTGCGAGCGCTGGCACGCCATGGTCGACGGCGGCGCCCTGGAGAACGACACTCGACGCCTCGAAGCGGACACCCTGCGTGAGCGCTGCCTCGACATGGCCCGTCTCTGCGACGAGGTCACCGGCGAGACCACCCTCTATCTCTACACCGACAGGCAGTTCAGCTGGGACGCAGAGGAGCGGCTGGCCTTTCGTGAAGAGCAGGCCCAGTACGCCCTGGCGCTGCGCCTTGTCGACCAAGCCGTCGACTCCGATGGGCTCACCCTGGCCCTCACTCCCCTGGGACGGGCCCTCACCAGCGCACAGATCCTGGGTGACACATGGGGCCAGACAAGAGCCCTGGCCCTCACGGCTCGCATCCACGCCGCCAACGACGACCTGGACGCCGCGGCCACCACCATGCTCGACGGGCTGACCCTGGGCCGTCAGATCCATGACCTGGACACGGTCTGGGTCGCACTTTCCATGCGTTACTCGGCAGCCATCGACGGCGCCCTCTGGGAGGAGGCCGAGGCCACCCTCGAAGATCAGTACAATCTGTCCATCGAACTGGGCGATGAGCCGACCGCCATCCGGATCATGCAGCGGCTGGTCGAACTCGACGACTACGTCAGCACCTTGAGCAACTGACAGACCCAGCTGCTAGAATCCACGGGCACGCCATTCGGGAGTTGGCATGGCACGCAAGATCGACTGGTACTACCGCCGCAACAGCTGCGCCACCTGCGCCAAGGCCGACGCCTTCCTTGAGGCACGAGGCCTGACGGCTCGCGAGGTCGTCGACGCACGCAAGGTCAAGCTGCCCAAGCGCGAGACCGTGTTGATGCTGCGCAGCACCGTGCGGCTCGTGTCGGTCAAGGGCAAGACGGTCCACAACTGGAACCTCAAGAAGGACCCACCCATCGAGAAAGACCTGTTCGGGTCGATCATGGGGTCCACTGGCAACCTGCGCTCGCCCGCACTCAGAATCGGCAAGACCCTGGTGGTCGGCTTCGACGAGTCCCTCTGGGCCGACCTGCTCTCCTGACGGAGACGGCCCGAAGCACAAGGCCGCTCAAGGCCTGTCAGGGCCGAGATCGAGACTGGCCGGGGCTTGGACGCATCAGCCCGCGCCCTTGGGGGCCGCGCGGGGACCGGCTCGATGAGTCCTCAGGCCATCAATCGTCGGCGTGAATCGCCTGGTGCTCAGCCTTGTTGCTGGGCCGGGTGTCCTTGCCCTTCTCTGCGGTCAGGGTGATGCGCCGGGCGCCCTTCACCTTGGTGCAATCGTCGGGATGGAAGGGGATCAAGAAACGCACCGGGCCGCCTGCATCTCGGTCCAGCGGCTTCTTGCCCTGGCCGTAGACGATCAGGGCGGTCTCGGAGGCCTCGCGCAAGGGCAGGCTCACCGAGAAGCGGCCGTCTTCAGAGGCGACCGTCAGCCAGCTGGCCCCGAGATCGGGCCCGGCGATGTCGATCAGGCCCCGCAAGCGCACCGCCGAGCCCTTCAACCGGGCATCGATCTTGGAGACATCGGGCACCTGGTAGTCGCTGTGCAGGCTGGCCATGTCGTGATAGCTGAAGCTGGTCGCACGGGCGCACTCGCCCTCGATGGTCAGGATGCCGTGGGTGTTGGCCTTGGCCTTGCGGAAGGGCATGGGATCTGAATCCGGTGATCTGGGGAGGCGTCGCCCAGGCGGCGACGGCTGAGCGGCCGGGCATTGTGCCGACTGGGGCAGCCGAGGGGGCAGGTGATCTGAGCAAAAACCCGGCCCGGAACTGGAAAGAGGAGTAAACTCTGGCTATTATCCGCAGCCCACGCCCTGAGGCCTGCAGAAGCCCCACTCAGGGTCCGATAGCACCCCTGACTTGCGGGCCCTCCACGGCCTGCCCCCATCTCCTGACCTGACCAGCATGATCCGCTTCTCGAAAATGGCTGACTACGGCGTTCTGCTGCTGGGACATTTCGTCCGCAATGCTGGCGAGCTCTCCTCAGCTGCCGATCTCTCGGAGGCCTTTCACATGCCTCGGTCGGTGGTGGCCAACCTGCTCAAGGCCTTCCGTGAGGCGGGGCTGCTGACCTCCAAGCGCGGCCTGCGTGGCGGCTATCAGCTGGCTCGCCCAGCCCACGAGATCACTCTTCTTGAAGTCCTCAAGGTCGTCGATGGCCCGGTGCGGCTCATCGACTGCGCCGTGGTCGATCTGACAGACGTCTGTGACTACGAGGACGTCTGCACCTCGCGCCATCCCATGCAGGCCGTGAACCAACGCATCGTCGACATGCTCGACAGCATGTCACTTGCCGAAATCATCACCACCAACGAACCCATCTCGTCCGATCCCTGAATCCATGACTCACATCTATCTCGACAACAACGCCACCACGCGGGTCGACCCGCGAGTGCTCGACGTCATGCTGCCCTACTTCTCCGATGACTACGGCAACGCCGCCAGCAAGAGCCACAGCTTCGGCTGGACCGCAGGCGACGCGGTGAAGCTCGCTCGGCAGCAGGTGGCTGACCTGCTGGGCGCCGATCCGAAAGAGATCCTCTTCACCAGCGGTGCCACCGAATCAGACAACCTGGCCATCAAGGGCACGGTGGAGATGCTGGCCAAGAAGGGCAAGCACATCATCACCAGCGTGATCGAGCACAAGGCCATCCTCGACACCGCCCACTATCTCGAGAGCAAGGGCCTGGCCGACGTGACCTGGCTGCCGGTCGACAAGAACGGCCTGGTCACCGCCGAGCAGGTCGAAGCGGCCGTGCGGGACGACACGGTGCTGATCAGCATCATGGCCGCCAACAACGAGATCGGCGTGATCGAGCCCATCGCCGAGATCGGCGCCATGGCCCACGAGAGGGGCATCTGGTTTCACAGCGACGCCACCCAGGCCATCGCCAAGGTGCCCTTCGACGTGGGCGAGATGAACGTGGACATGGCCAGCCTCTCGGCCCACAAGATCTACGGTCCCAAGGGCGTGGGCGCCCTCTACGTGCGCCGCCGCAACCCTCGGGTGCGCCTGACGCCGCAGATGCATGGCGGCGGTCACGAACGCGGGATGCGCTCGGGCACCCTGAATGTCCCCGGAATCGTGGGCCTGGGCGAAGCCTGCCGCATCGCCCGCGAAGACCTGCAGCGGGACATGACCCACAGCCTGGCCCTGCGCACCCGCCTCGAGCAACGCATCCGTGCCGAGCTCGATCACATCGAGCTGAATGGCGACGAAAAGCATCGGCTGCCCTCCACGTTCAACATCTCCTTCGCCTATGTCGAAGGTGAATCCCTGATCATGGGCATGCCCGAGGTCGCCGTTTCTTCTGGATCTGCCTGCACGTCCGCAAGCCTCGAGCCCAGCTACGTCTTGCGGGCCATTGGTGTCGGCGACGACCTGGCCCACAGCTCCATCCGCTTCTCCATTGGACGCTTCACCACCGAGGCCGAGGTCGATCAGGCCGCCGACGTGGTGATCAAGACCGTCAAGCGCCTGCGGGACATGTCACCGCTCTACGAGATGGCCCAAGAGGGCATCGATCTCAGTGAAGTGAAGTGGCACTCCCCCTGATCAGACCCAGCACACTCTGCCTTTCCTGACTCCACACAAACAACCGAAACCGGAGCGCCCCGATGGCGTACAGCAACAAGGTCCTCGACCATTACGAACACCCCCGCAACGTCGGCAGCATGGACAAGGCCGACACGAAGGTAGGCACCGGCGTCGTCGGCGCACCTGAGTGCGGCGATGTGATGAAACTGCAGATCCGTGTCAACGACGAGGGCGTCATCGAAGACGCCAAGTTCAAGACGTTCGGCTGCGGCTCGGCCATCGCCTCCTCGAGCCTGGCCACCGAGTGGGTCAAGGGCAAGACCGTCGATGAGGCCCTCGATATCAAGAACACCGACATCGTCGAGGAGCTCTCTCTTCCTCCGGTCAAGATCCACTGTTCGGTCCTGGCCGAAGACGCCATCCGTGCTGCCCTCGAAGACTATCGCGGCAAACAGAAGAGCTGACTGGCGGCGCTGACCGTCCATCTGAAGAATGATGACCATGAGCGACAAGAGCACCGATCAAGGCACCCACGATGAGCTCGGCAGCGAGACGGCCGGCGACGATCAGATCTGCATCACCGGCCTGGCAGCCAGCGAGTTCCAGCTGATCCTGAAGCAAAAGGACCTGCCTGCCGACACGGCCATGCGGCTGTCGGTCAAGGGCGGCGGCTGCTCAGGGTTCGAGTACCAGATCGACCTGGAGCACAACCCGGCGGACGAGTTCGACGTCGAGACCTACCACCACGACGTGCGCGTGGTCATCGACATGAAGAGCGAGTTCTACATGTCCGGGACGACCATCGACTTCAACGATGGCCTGATGGAGCGGGGCTTCACCTTCAAGAACCCCATCGCCAGCGGAACCTGCGGCTGCGGATCCTCCTTCTCGATCTGAGGACTCATGTCTGCCTCTCCCACCGACACTGCTGCGGGCACCTGCCCCCATTGCCAGCAACCCGCCGGCAGCACCCTGGCCTGCCTGCCCTGCGGACGGCTGCTGGTCGAGCCCGAGGGCAGCAACCACTTCGAGCGTTTGGGGCAGTCCCCCACCCAGGCCTTTGACGCCGACAAGGCCGAGCTCGTCTACCTGGCCTTGTCTCGGCTGACTCATCCTGATTTTCACGGCGGCTCTGACGAGACCACCCAGGCCCTGGCGAACGCCCATTCGGCTCTGCTCAACGAGGCCTGGCGGGTGCTCAACGACGACCAGCTGCGGGCCGAGTACCAGCTTGAGTTGCACGACCCGGGCGCCATGGAACGGCACAAGACGCTCTCACCCGCCTTCCTGATGGAGGCCATGGAGCTCTCCGAAGAACTCGAGTCGGCGAGGGCCACGGGCTGCGCCAAGACCATCGAGCGCATCCGCAGCGAAGCTGAGCGCGCCATTCGTGAGCGCATGGCCGGGGTGACCGCGGCCTGCACCGACACCATCGCCCGCATAGCCAGAGAGGCCCATCACCCGGGTGCCGAGAGCGGCACCTTGCCCACGGCCATGCTCACCCCGCACCTCTGGAACACCGAACAGATCGCCACCCTGCTGAACCAGGCGCGAGTCTACAGACGCATTCTCCGAGACACGGAGTGACCAGCACCATGACGCAGCAGCCGACAGATGACGCCGTCATCGGCATCGACCTGGGCACGACCAACTCACTCGCCGCCATCGCAGGTGAGAGCGGCCCTCGCATCCTGCGCAGCTCGGACAACGAGCCGCTGATCCCCTCCGTGGTCTCCTTTCTCGATGACGGGCAGCACGTGGTGGGCGCCCGGGCCCGGGCCATGTCGATCATCAACGCCAAGCGCACCGTGCATTCGGTCAAGCGCCTCATGGGGCGCAGCCTCGACGACGTCACCGACGACGCGCGCCACCTGGCCTACACCCTCGCCGCTGACGAGACGAACAATCTGGCTCGCATCGTCATCGACGATCGCCTGATCACGCCTCAAGAGATCTCCGCGTTGATCCTGGGCGAGGTGCGACAGGTCGCCGAGACGGCCCTGGGACGAGCGGTCCACAAGGCCGTGATCACCGTGCCCGCTTACTTCGACGATGCCCAGCGGCAAGCCACCAGAGATGCGGCCAAGATCGCCGGCCTCACCGCCCTGCGCATCGTCAACGAACCCACCGCCGCCGCCCTGGCCTACGGTCTCGATCCCGAGAACCAGGGCAACGTGGTGGTCTACGACCTGGGGGGGGGCACCTTCGACATCTCGGTGCTCAAGATCACCCAAGGCGTGTTCAAGGTCGCCGCCACCGCCGGGGACACCCACCTGGGTGGCGATGACTTCGACCAGCTGATCATGGAGCGCATCCTGGCCCTGGTGGCCGAGCGCACCGGCACCGACCTCTCCGTTCAGCCCCAGGCCCTGCAGCAGATCCGCCTCTCCGCTGAAGGCCTCAAGATGAGCCTGTCTGAGAACGAGCGGGCAGAGCTCGAAATCGACCTGGGCGACGAGCAGACGCTCAAGTTCTCCATCACCCGAGCCGAGTTCGAGCAGGCCATCACGCCTCTGCTGAAACGCACGCTCGAGTGCTGCCAAGCGGCCATGACCGACGCTGGCCTGAGCAACGACGACATCCGGGACGTGGTCTGCGTGGGCGGCTCGACGCGTATCCCCCTCGTGCGCCAGCTGCTCGAAGACACGTTTGGCCGGCCACCCCACACCGAGCTCGACCCGGATCAGGTGGTGGCACTGGGCGCGGCGATCCAGGCCAGCGTGCTCAGCGGCGGCAACCGCGACCTGCTGCTGCTCGACGTGAACCCCTTGTCTCTCGGCATCGAGACCGTGGGCGGCGCCTTCGCCAAGCTGGTCAATCGCAACGCCACCGTGCCCGCCCAGGCCAGCGAGATGTTCTCCACCTCGGTCGACAACCAGACCTCCATCGAGATCAATGTCTTCCAGGGCGAGCGCGAACTGGTGCGCGACTGCCGGCAGCTCGGCGCCTTCAAGCTGCGGGGCATCCCGGCCATGCCCGCAGGACTGCCCCGTGTCGAGGTGAGCTTCCTCATCGACGCCGACGGAGTGCTCACGGTGTCAGCGAAAGAACAACGGAGCGGCATCGCCACGGCCATCGACGTGGTGCCCAGCCACGGCCTCACGCCCGGTCAGGTCAAGGACATCGTGCGCGAGTCGATCGTCAAGGCTCGTGAAGACTTCGGCAACCGCGAGCTGGTCGAACTCAAGAACAAGGTCTCCAGCCTCATCGGCGGCACCCAGCGTGTGCTGGCCATGGAGGAGATGCCCTTCACCGACGCTCAACGGGCCGATCTCGAGGGGGACATCGCCCAGCTCGAGACCCTGGTCAAGGCTGAAGACGTCCCCGCCTTGCGCAGCGCCGCAGACGCCTTCGGCGAGAAGACCCAGGCGTTGGCCGACGACGCCATCGGCGCCGCCATCAAGGCCGAGTTGAACCGCGAACAGACCCAGCTGCCTTCATGAGGCCGCCCTCCCTGACAAAGAGCACACCCCATGGATGAGTTCACCTGGACTGACGTCGAAGAGATCGGCTTTCAGTTGTTCGAGGCTCGCCCCACCGTCGACCCGCTGACCATCCGCTTCACCGACCTGCACCAATGGGTCTGCGAACTGAAGGGCTTTGTCGGCGCGAAGGACAAGAGCGGCGAGAAGATCCTGGAGGCCATCCAGATGGCCTGGCTCGAGGAGTTCCGCGACGCAGCCGAGGCCTGAGGTGGCTGCCTACGAGACCACCCTGCCCGTGCGCTTCGGGCAGGTCGACTATGCGGGGATCATGTTCTATCCCCGCTTCTTCGAGAACTTCCACACGGCGTTCGAGGACATGTTCGGCGAGCTGCTGGGCGTGCCCTACATGTCCGTGCTGAAGGACCGCCGGGTGGGCTTCCCCACCGTCTCCATCGACACCCAGTTCATTCGTCCCTTTCGTTTCGGCGAGCCCATGCGCCTGGCCATCGACGTCACCAAGCTCGGGCGCACTTCGATCACATTTCGCTATCGGGGCTTTCATGGCGACGGGGCAGAGCCCTCCGTGCAGGCCACGGGCACGGTGGTGGTCATCGACCTGGACAGCTTCGAGAGCCTGCCCATCCCGGACGACATCCGCGCGGCGCTCGAGACCCTGCTTGTCTGACGAGCTGGCCGCTGGCAGGGCCGTGTCAGCTCACAGTCGGCTGGAGTCTGCGAGGCTCGGGCTGCTATGGTCGGCCGGCTCATGAGCCCATCCAGACAAGCGCCTTCACTTCGCCAGCCCAGCGCGCCCATGCGCAGAGCGCTCTGCACCCTGCTGGCCACGACGTGGCTCGTCTGCCTGAGCCCGCGGGCCCAGGCCGCCGTCCCCACCACCGATCCATCGCACCTACAGGCTGAAACCATGATCCGCTACCACGTGTCGTTTCCCGAGCTGCTCGCCCATCGCGTTCAGGTGCGCATGTCACTGGGAGGCCTGGACGGCGGGGCGCTCGACATCGCCATGCCCGTGTGGTCGCCGGGCAGCTACCTGGTCAGGGAGTACGCCCGTCACGTGCTCGACCTTCAGGCCAGCAGCGCGTCGGGCGAGACCTTGGCCACGGAGAAGATCGCCAAGAACATCTGGCGCATCCACACGAACGGCGCCACCGCGGTTCAGGTCGACTACGCGCTCTACGCCAACGAACTCTCCGTGCGTACAAACGAGGTCAACGGACAGCACGCGTTTCTGCAATCGCCGGGCACGTTCTTCCGCCACGAAGGCTCGGCCGCAGCGCCACACCACATCACCGTCGACCCGCCCCTGGGCTGGGACGTCTTCACACCCTTGAGCAAGGAGACCGACGGCTGGACCGCGACCGACTACGACGAGCTGGCCGACTCGCCCTTCGAGCTGGGCCCCCACGAGCAGCTCTCGTTCGAGGTCAACGGCGTCACCCACCACATGGTCATGGCCGGTGAGTCCGACGTCGACTCAGAACAGCTGCTCAAAGACGTCACCACCATCTGCACCGAGGTCGCGTCGATCTTCGGCCAGATGCCCTTCGACGATTACATGTTCATTTTTCTGCTCGTCGACTCAGGGGGTGGCGGGCTCGAGCACAAGAACTCCAGCGTCTGCATGTCCAACCGCTGGGACCTCGTCAAGCCCAAGAACTACCGGCGCTTTCTCTCACTCGTGGCCCACGAATATTTTCACGCCTGGAACGTGAAGCGCTTTCGGCCAGAGGCCCTCGGGCCCTTCGACTACGACACCGAGAACTACACGCCCGATCTCTGGGTGGCCGAGGGCATCACCAGCTACTTCGATGATCTGAGCACGGCCCGTGCTGGCTTCGTCGACAAGATCGAGACCTACCTCGACGACCGGGCGAGCGCCTTCCGCTCAGAGGCCGAGCGCCCGGGCTCGGCCCGTACGAGCCTCACCGCCTCCTCCTTTGACGCCTGGATCAAGCTCTACCGCCCGGACGAGAACTCCACCAACAGCACGGTGTCCTACTACAGCAAGGGCGCCCTGGTGGCCTTCATGCTCGACATGCGCATCCGCCGGCTGAGCGCAGGAGAACGAGGGCTGGCCGACGTGCTGCGCCTGGGCTGGAGCCGCTACACGGCCCAAGACCAGGGCTTCCCGGCGGGCGCCCTGCTGACCTTGTCCGGCGAGGTCGCGGGCACAGACCTGACCGGTTTCTTCGACGCCTACGTGAACGGCACAGCTCCCCTCGCACCCAACGAAGACCTGGCCTGGGTGGGCTTGGCCCTGGAGGTCACGCCCGACAAGACCGAGCGCCAGCTCCCGCAAGACGATGACGGCTTCACGCTCGAGCCATGGCTGGGCATCACCACCCAATCGAAGAGCGGCCTGGTGTCTGTCAACACCGTGCTCGAAGGGGGCCCGGCCTACGCTGCCGGACTCAACCACGACGATCTGATCCTGGCCATCGACGAGATGCGCGTGACCCCATCGACCCTGTCGAATCGTCTCGATCGCACCGCCGGCGCCGAGATCAGCCTGACCCTCTACCGAGGGCAGGAGCTGAAGGTGCTCAAGGTCACCCCCGAGCTGCGGCGGCTCTCCCAATGGAAGCTCAGCCCGGTGGCAGACGTGAGCGACGAGCAGCTGGCAGCGTTCCGCAACTGGTGCGGCTGGGACCATCCCTCCGCCCCAGCAGACGAAGCCAGCGAGCCCGACGCAGCAGACACCGCCGAAAGCACCACCTCGGCTGGGAACCGCTGATCAAGCAAGCCGGCGGTGGCCACTCCGTCTCCCCGCCGATGACAGCCAATCCGCCCCTCGAACCAGGAACTCGGCGAGGTGCCTGAGTGCAGCTTCGCCGCCGGAGAGAGAACCCCGGAAGGCCACAGTCGCCCGTCTCTGCACCGGCGAGGGCGTCCCTGATGGTCACCAGGGGGGTCTGCAGCGAGTGTGGAGGCAAAGCCGACCCTGTCTGAGCGAAACGGCCCCCCTGGTGAGACGCAGGGACGCCCGGACCCGCTCAAAGGCAGCGATCTGTAGCACTGCCCCCCCCCACGCCGATCAGAGAGCCACCTCGTCCTTCTGCTGACGAGTCATCAGGTCACGGACCGCCGCGAGGGGATCCTTGCCCGAGTAGAGCACTTCGCGAATCTCTGAGCAGATGGGCATGTCCACGCCGAGCTCGTCGGCGAACTCCATCACCGCCTTGCAGGTGAGCACCCCTTCGGGAACCCCGGGGATCAGCGCCAGGGCCTCGTCGAGGGTCTTGCCCTTGCCGATCGACTCGCCCACCTGCCGGTTGCGGCCGTGGCGCGAGACGCAGGACACCACCAGGTCGCCGATGCCCGACAAGCCGTGGAACGTGCCGGGCTGTCCGCCCAGGGCCTGACCGAGGCGCGACATCTCCGCCTGACCGCGAGTCAGCAGGGCCGCCTTCGTGTTGTCGCCGAAGCCCAGGCCATCGATCATGCCGCCCGCGATGGAGAGCACGTTCTTGAGCGCTCCACCGAGCTCGACTCCGAGCACGTCGTCGGACGTGTAGACTCGAAAGCGCTCGGTGGTGAACAGGTCTTGCACGCGCAGGGCCAGTCCAGGGTCCGTGGACGCTGCCACCACCGCCGTGGGCATCCGCGCCGCCACCTCTTCTGCATGGGAGGGCCCCGAGAGCACGGCCATGGGCCGCTCGCCCAGGACATCCACGATGATCTCCGTGGCTCGCAGGCGCCCCGGGAGCTCCAAGCCCTTGGTGGCTGACACGAAGGGTCGCCCCCGGTTGAAGCTGTCCTTCAGCTCTTCTAGTACAGGCCGCAGGTAGCGACTGGGCACGGCGGACACGATCAGATCGGCCCGATCAAAGAAGTCGGGCGTGGACGAGATCGTGATGCCGTCAGGGATCGTGTAGCCCGAGAGGTACTTTCGATTCTCTCGGGTGGCCTGCATCTCTTCGGCCACCTCTGCGCTGTGGGCCCACTGAATGACCGAGGCACCACGCTCGACGAGCACCATGGCCAGGGCAGTGCCCCAGGCGCCGTCACCGAGAACTGCGACCTTCTCCATCATGCTTTCCTGACTTGTTCGGGGGTTTCGGGGTCATCGTAGCGATCCTCGGTGCCGGCGCGAATCCTGGCCAGATTGTCTCGGTGCCGCCAGGTCACCAGCAGGGCCAGCAAGGCCATCACGCCAGCGCCGCCGCTGGCAGGGCTACCGGTGTGGTCGGCCCCGCCCATCCACCATGCGCTGAGCAGCTGAGCCGTCGGGATCGCCCAGACCAGCAGCAGGCTGGCCAGAGAGACGAAGCCCAGGCAGAACTTTGCCAGCAGATGGGTCAGCACCCCGATCAGGGCCAGCAAGGGGTCGAGGGCGAGACAGCCTCCGAGCAGGGTGGCGACGCCCTTTCCGCCGCGGAAACCGGCGGTCACCGGGCAGACGTGCCCCAGGACGGCAGCCAGGAGCACCAGGCTGGCTCCGTCAGTGTCTACCGCCAGGGGTGGCAGGGTCAGCCCGGCGCCCGGGGCGACCAGGAACACCGGCAGCCAGCCCTTGGCCACGTCGAGGAGCAGCACCAGGATGCCCCAGGGCTTGCCCACGACGCGCCCCACGTTGGTCGCCCCGGGGTTGCCCGACCCGTGCTGGCGAATGTCCACGCCGTGCAGCCGTGCCACCAGGGCAGCAAACGACACGCAGCCCAGGGCGTATGCGAAAAGGATGGTCAGGGGCAGGCTCATGATTCGGGCCATCTTATGCCGACGCGAGGGCAGCAGCCCCCGTGGAAATGACCTGTCCTCCCCGGGGCCACTCCGAACCTGTCTCGGCCCCGGGCCATTCTCTATCATGGCCCCTCCGAACGCCCCTGACTGCGGCTTTGCCAAGCCCCCCACGCCTCCATGCGCACCTTTCTCTGCCTGACCCTCCTGGCCACGATTCTCAACGCCCAGGAGTCCTTCACCGACGCAGACTTCGAGTTCAGCTTCGCCCCTCCCGAGGGGCTGGTCGCCCTGGACGAGCAGCAGCTGCGGTCGTTCATGGGCCTGCCGGACGAGTACGAACTCAACGCGCCCCTGGCCGAGGACATGCCCGTTGATCTCGTGCACAAGTACTACTGGCGGGACACCGCCGGCCTGGGCCGTGAGATCAGGCTGGACATCGGCTACTCGCCGAAGGGTCTGCCCTTCGTCCGGCCCGAAGACTTCGCCGACGCCATGGTGGCCGAAGGCGAACTGACCATCGAAACAAGGGAGCCGCTCAAGCCGCCCACACCAGGCTTCACGCTCACGGGCACGGCCTCGCGCCCCGATGGCGTCGAACTGCGCCGCCTGGTGGCCTACTTCATCCTGGGCAAGAACCGCTATGCGTTCCTGACCCTCACCTCCCCCACCAGCCGCTGGGACGCCAACTTCGGCGCCCTCTCCGCCGCGCTCGCCTCTGTCACCTTTCCGCCGCCCAATGACGTGACCGGCGGTGCCGCGGGACCGGGCGCCCCCGGCACCCCCAAACCCCTCGAGGGCAGCCAGGCCGCACCGAGTGCTGCCGGGGTCCCAGATGACTGGAGCAGCCTGGAGGTCACCGGCAGCCTGGTGCTCGCCGTCGTGCTCATGATGGGCCTGTTCGCTGGCGGCAAGCGCTCCTCGTGAGCTGCCGATGGGCCCTCGCGGCGGCCCTGCTGGTCACCACCATTGGCTGTGGTGCCGAACCGCGCCCCACCACCACCGCCCAGCTGGTGCATCCGGGCACCCACATGCTGCTGATCTCGATCGACACCCTGCGTGCCGATCGGCTGGGCTGCTACGGCTACGGTCGCCCCACGTCTCCCGTCTTGGATGCCCTGGCCGAAGAGTCCGTGCTCTTCGAGGAGATGTACGCCAACTCGTGCAAGACCGCGTCGTCGCACATGAGCCTCTTCACCTCGGTCCTGCCCACGGTGCACAAGGTGCGCAACCAGTCCGCTCGCCTGGGCCTCATCAGCCCGACGCTGGCTGGCAACCGCCTGGGCCTGCCCCAGGTGTTGAATCAGGCTGGCTACCGCAACGCAGCAGTGTGTGGCGGCGGCAACCTGATCCCCGGCATGGGTTTCGACAAGGGCTTCAGAGGACGGTTCGAGTCGAACATGGCCGACGTGAGCTGGCACGTGGGCCGCACCCTGGAGCGCTTCGACGAGGTGCTCGCGGGAGACCAGCCGGGCTTTGTGTTCATGCACACCTATCAGGTGCACGGCCCCTACCTCCCCCCGCCCGAGTATCGCGAGCAGTTCGCCCCCGAACCCCGGGGCATGGTCGCCGAGCGCGTGCGCATCTTTCAGGACATGCCGTTTCAGAAGCAGTGGCAGGCCATGAACCGCGGCGCAGCAGGCCAGCCCCCTTTCTGGGACGGCAAAGAGCTCTTCGGCGAGGTCGAGGCCTCCTATTTCTCTGACCTCTACGATGGCGAGGTGGCTTACACCGACGCCCAACTCGGCGAGCTGTTCGACGGTCTGCGCGATCGGGGGCTGTACGACGACATGATCATCGTGGTGCTCTCCGACCACGGCGAAGAGTTCTTCGAGCACGGCAGCTTCGAGCACGATCAGCTGTACCGCGAGAGCCTGCACGTCCCTTGCCTGGTGAAGCTCCCCGGGGGGCAGCTGGGCGGTACCCGGGTCACAGGGCTCACCAGCCTGCTGGACGTGGCGCCCACGCTTTACGACCTGCTGGGTCTGGCCTCGCCTCCCACTGTGCGGGGTCTCTCGCTCACCGGGGCCATGCTCTCGACGCGCACCTCCAACCAGCCGGTGATCGCCGAGCGGGTGATGTTCCTGCCCGACGGCGACTATCAGGCCAACCTGCGCAGCGACGCCCTCAGTGTTCACTTCGACGCGGACATGGTCGGCGGCCAGGGCACCTTGGCGGCCTTCGATCTGACGACCGATCCTGGCGAGAGCAGAGACACCTTCGGCGATCCCTCAGCGCCGGTCCTGCGAGCCCTTGAGAGCCTGCGCACATCACTGGTGCGAGCCCTCCGGGACCGTGACCTGCTGGACGAGATCGACTCGGGCGGCACCTTCAGAATGGACGATCCAGCCATGGCCGAGCAGCTCAAGAGCCTGGGCTACACCGGGAATGCAGAGGGGCCGATCGACCCGCCTGGCGGCTCCCCTCTCGACGTCTGGCCCTCGCAAGAGGGGCAATGAGCCCTGCCCCCCCAGCGACCTGGCTTGACGACCTGGCTTGAAGCCCTGGCTTGAAGCCCTAGCTTGACGACCCGGCTCGACGACCTGGCCCGACGGCCTAGGTCCGGTGGAGGCGCGGCCCTACCCGGCGGTGATCCCTGGCGCCGACGCCCACCAACCCAGCGTGGTCAGGCTCTCACCGTTGGCCTGCGGCGACCCGGATTTCTCCCGTCACGCTGCCAAGCCGGCCCCGTCAGTGCTGGGGACCATGGTAATCGACCACGTTTGCAGCCGATTCGTAGAGCCTGAGCCGGTAGAGCAGCCCGTCAAACTGGGGAGCCAGCCGCTCCCAGAGGGCGGCGCTGACGTTTTCGGCGGTGGTGATCACCCCGTCCAGCCAGGGCACGTCCGCGTCAAGATGCTTGTGGTCCACGGCCTTGAAGACCGTCTCGTCGAGGATTCTGGCCACCACGTTCAGATCCATGACCATGCCTGTCTTCGGATCCGCAGGCCCTCTCAGGGTCACATCGAGGACGAAGTTGTGCCCATGGAGGCCATAACAGGGTCCGTAGAGGGCCCTGTTCTCCTCGTCGCTCAACTCAGGAGAGCGAAGAAAGTGGGCGGCGGAAAACTCCAGCCGGCGGGTCAGCTCAAACATGCCATTGCTCCGATATGTACCCAGGGAAGTCCTGGCTCGGACGACCGCTCTGGGTCGCTGCCGATGGTTATGACTCCCCGGGTCAGCCGAGGCAACCGCAGGCTGGCCTCACTCACCGACCGCTCTCTGCAAGACCTGTGGACAGTTGTCCGCAACCTCCATTTCTCAACGCTCTGTCGTGTGAGACCGGCCCCCGCCTGGAGCCGACCTTGACAGGGCAGATCCACTACCTTTCATACCCGGCTGGGTTCCGCACCCGCGTCCCCAGAGCCGTGCTATGATGACCGGCTTGCCCACAGCACGAAAGATTGGCATCGGGCAACCCGACATTATCCACCACCCACCCCAAAGCATCCCCCCCAAGGCACGATGGGCCGGCGCCGCTGGCCCCATGGAGAGGACGACCGGTTCATTTCACTGAACTCGGCCAAATCGAAGGATGAGAATCATGACCACCCTGGAGCTCTGCGCGAAACTCGATAGTTTCTGCGCTGGCGATGAAGCAACCCTGTTCTTCAAGGACGGGGAGATCATCCGTGGCGGCATGCTGTACAACTCAACCCAGCAGCGTGGCGTCATCATCAACCCCAACACCGAGACCCAGCGCCGCTTCGAAGCCAACGAAGTTGCCAAGGTCTGGCGCCCGTAAGACCCCCAAGCCGTCTTGAACCGCGCAGCCAAACACTGAGTCAGACATCCATGATCAGCCTCACCGAGAAGGCCATTTCAGAGGTCAAGCGCATCATCAGCGACCAGCAGCTGGGGCTTGATGAGATCAACTTGCGCCTGGGCGTCTCGGGAGGCGGCTGCAGCGGGTTCTCTTACCTCATGACCTTCGACAAGGAGGTCAAGGAAGACGACGAGACTGCGTCCTACGACGGGCTGCAGGTGCTGATGAGTTCCGGCGCCTCGCCGTACATCGGCAACGTCGTCCTCGACTTCAACGACGACGTCAACAAGCGCGGGTTCGTGTTCAACAACCCAGACGCGGATGACACCTGCGGCTGCGGGAACTCCTTCTCGATCTGATCGGCTGCCTCGATCTGCTGACCGGCCGCCTCGACCTGATCAGCCGCGGGGCGATCAGCGAGTACCGCAGCACCAGTCTCCAGGCAGGGCCAAGCTGTTTCGAACCAGCTTGGCCGCCCGGAGACTCGGCGCAGAGTGTTCGGAGCACGAACACTCGTTAAATGATCAGAGCAGACCGGGCGGACGCTTCGTGCTGGTCGGCTCTCCCCGACCGCCGCCACCCTGACCACCGCCAGGACCGCCGCGACCGCCACCCGGGCCACCACGTCCGCCGCCGCCACCTTGGCCGCCACCACCTTGGCCACCGCGTCCGCCGCCGCCACCCTGGCCACCACGTCCACCTTGGCCACCGCGACCGCCGCCGCCACCCGAGCCACCGCGACCACGGCCTGGACCGCCACGGCCACCTTGGCCCTGGCGCCGTCGGCCACCGAGCTTCTCGGCGAGCCGTTGCAGAGCCATGTCCCGAGGAGAGGCGCGCAAGCCGTCTTCTACGGCAGCGAGGGCTTCTTTCTTTCGCCCAAGGGACTCGAGACAGCGAGCCCGATTCGCGTGGACCACGGCGTTGTGCTCCCGCTCACTGGAGTCGCCCGGCTGGCGCCGGAGGGCCTGTTCGATCGAGGTCTGAGCCGCGTCCCACCGAGAGAAGTCGACCTCGGAGCGTCCGCGATCGAACCAGAAGCGCACGTCATTTCGTGCGGCCTCTTCGCCTGCCTTGAAGAACGAGGCCAGAGTGAGCGGCGGCAAGGGAGCCTGGCGCACAGCCCGGATCAGCTCCGAAGGCAGGTGGAAGACGTTGGCCGTCGAAGTGCTCCCGCCCGGCAGGGTCTTGAGCAGCGAGGTGACCATCTCGTGCAGCACGGCCTCCTCGCTGGCCAGTTGGTCTACAAGCGCCTCCGCCACCAAGGGGTGGACGGTGCGCACGGCGGTGCTGTCCACCTCGGTGACAAACTCGCCGAGAGGGGCCAGGGCGCCTGCGGTCAGGCCAGCCTCGTCTGCGCCCAGCACCGCGGCCAGATGGGACTTGCCCAGCAGCATGCCGTGACGGTGGACCAGGGCGGTGGCCAGCAGGGCCTTCCGCGCCGGGCTGCCCGCCTCCAAGCTGCCCACGAAGTTCTTGAGGGCCTCGACGAGGGGCGCGCCATTGCTCACGGCCGAGAGGCCGTCCATCAGCACCTGGTCTGCGGTCTGCAGGCGTTCGGTGGCGCCGGCCTCGTCCAGGCCATCAGCGAGCTGGGACTGGCCAGCCAGCCCCCCTGCCATGGCGCCAGCCTCGGTGGCCGTCAGGCCCGCCAACTGCACCTCGTGGAGGGCCACGTGCTGCCGGATACGGTGATCGAGCCCCGAGCGATCCCAGGCAGCGGAGTCGGCCACGATCAGGAAGCGGGCCTTGCCGTGGGCGGCCTTGGCCAGGGTGCCCAGCAGCTGGGGCATGTTGGGCAGCTCGGAGGCGTCGTCCATGACGAAGACCGCCTTGAAGTCGTCAGCCTCGGCGGGCACGTAGTCGTCGGGAACGCCCATGCCAGGCGCCAGCCAGAAGACCCGCAAGCCCTGTTCAGCGAGGTCCCAGGCCACGCGACGAGCCAGGGTGGTCTTGCCTTCGCCAGGCCGACCGCGCATGAGCACGCTCAGGACCTTGCCATCTTCGGGAGCGGCGCTGAGCAGGTGCTCGGTGATGCCAGCCGCGGCTTCCCGGGTCACGTCCAGGCCAGCCTTGGTGGCCTCCCAGCCGCAGGAATCCCCGCGCTGGAAACGACCCTTGTCCGCCGCGCCCACAGCGGCCCTGTAGTCAACGGTGAGCTCATGGAAGCCCCGGGGAGGGTTGCCTGTGGCGGGCTTGGGCACCTCGAGGTCTTCAAGGGCCTGGGCCAGCTCAGCCAAGGCAGCCGAGGCCCTCTTGTCTCCGGGGTACTCGATCACCGAGGTCCCGTAGTGCATGGACGCCCGCAGCGCGGCTGAGGGGTCAGTGGAGCCAGCGGCAACCAGGGCGATGTTCTGCGGCACGTGACCGTTGAAAGCGCGGCCCACGTCGTCGAGAAGCTCGATCAGGTCGGGATCATCGAGGCTGAACCCCGTGAACACGACCGTGCGCTTGAAGGCAGCCTTCAGAAACTCTTGGTAGCGGCTGTCCTGGCGGGTCAAGACCTTGCGGTCCTTGTTGGTCAACACCAGGGTGGAGGGCTGATCGGCCGCGCCCCGAAGGCGGGCCAAGAACAGGTCTTTGCGGTCGAAGGCGCTGACCAGGCCCTTGCTGTTCGGGCCAAAGAGGCGCACCGGGCTCTCGACCTCGGCGGGCTTGGAGACCTGCAGGGCATCAGAGACTGACGTGGTCACGATGCCCGGCTGGAGCAAGGTGAAGGCGGCCGCCAGGCCAGCATCGACCTCGCTGTGGCACCGTGGATCATCTTTCAGAGTCTCACGGTCGCCGTCTCCCAGGGCCGCTTTCACTTGAGCCCGACTGCTCAGCTCTGCGGTCCCGTGACCGGGCCCCACGATCACCACCAGGGACCGATTGCGGGTGGCTGTGCGCAGCGTCTTGAAGACACCGCCATCGATCCAACGGGGCTTGCTCATGCGAGTCGTCCAGGGGGACCAGCACCCGGCGCCGAAAGCAACGCGGGGGTCCCCGAATATCGGGTCTGGGAAGCGGAAGGGGCAGCTACGCTAGTCACCTACCCAGAGTGTGTCAAACCCGGCTTGGGACGGCTTTTGTGCCATCCCCCATGGAGTCGTCCCGGAGAGCTGATCGGTGCCCGACTCCAGCCCTAGCCCTGAGCCCAGCACCAGCCTGGATCACGGACCCGCTGGCGCGTATCACATGCGAGAGATCTCCCGCCCCCAGGGGCCACTCTACGAGCCTACCCATGCCAGCTTCAGCGCCCCGCAAGCGATCTACCAGCCGCCGCCCCTCCTCTGCCCCCGTAGGCAACGCCATCATCGGTCAGTCGGGCGGCCCCACGGCGGTCATCAACCAATCGCTGGTGGGCATCATCGAGGCCGCGGCCTCTCAGGCGTCGATCGAGAAGGTCTTCGGCGCCCGGCACGGCGTGGCCGGCATCCTCGCCGATGACCTGGTGCGCCTGGACACCCAGAGCGCCCGCACCCTCGAGCGGGTCGCCCTGACCCCCGCAGCCGCCCTGGGCTCCGTGCGCAAGAAGGTGACTCGGGACGAGTGCCTGGCCATGTTCGAGACGTTTCGCCGCCGGAACGTGCACTACCTCTTCTATATCGGCGGCAACGACTCCGCTGAGACGGCCAACATCCTGCTGGAGTGCGCGCGCGAGGAGAAGCACCCGATAAGGGTCATCCATGTGCCCAAGACCATCGACAACGATCTGCAGGTCACCGACCACTGCCCGGGCTACGGCAGCGCCGCGAAGTTCGTGGCCCAGGCGTTCATGGGCGACAACCTGGACAACCGCTCCCTGCAAGGCATCAAGGTGAACGTGGTCATGGGACGCCACGCGGGCTTCCTCACCGCCGCCGCGGCCCTGGGCCGCTACCACGAAGATGACGGCCCGCACCTGGTCTACGTTCCCGAGGTGTCGTTCAACACGCGCCGATTCGTGGCGGACGTGAAGCGCGTGTACAAGCGGCTGGGGCGCTGCCTGATCGCGGTGAGCGAGGGCATCCATGACGCGAAGGGTGTCACAGTCGCCGAGAGCCTCGTGGCAGACGCTGAGCGTGACTCCCACGGCAACGTGCAGCTGTCCGGTTCCGGCAGCCTGGGCGATCACCTCGCCGGGCTGATCAAGACCGCTCTCCCCGGGGTGCGCGTCCGGGCGGACACCTTCGGCTACCTGCAACGTTCGTTCGCTGGATGCTTCAGCGCGACCGACGCCAGCGAGGCTCGGCGGGTCGGCCGGGACGCCGTGGGCTTTGCCCTGAAACACAAGGGCGGCACGGTGGTGCTCAAGCGCAAACCCGGCACGCGCTACGGAGTCACCACGGCCCTCGCCCCGCTGAAGAAGGTCGCCAAGTTCACCAAGGTCATGCCGCGCAGCTACATCAACACGGCGGGCAACGATGTCACGCCGAAGTTCTTCAAGTACGCCAGCCCCCTCGCCGGGCCGCTGCACGTCGTCGGGCGCCTGCGAGGCATGTAGGACGACCCCGATATCGTCGGGCGCCTGCGCGGCCAGCATGAGCAGCGCGGCCCCCGCCGGTCGAGACCTCAGCCTCTGAAGCTGTCCTTGTGCACCATGTCCACGCTCACGGGATAGTCGTAGCCACGCCCTGACGCGGTCTTCAGCCCAGCGAGCACCGCGAACAAGCCGCCAATCAGATGCACCGCCAAGAGCAGGGGGATGCCCACCAAGATCGGCACCAGCAGCCAGCTGCCCAGGGCAAGCAGCGCCATCATGATCTGAAAATTGATGGCTCTGCGGCCCTGTTCATCCACGAACTCACTCTCATCCCGCCGACAGAGCCAGACCAGCATGGGGCAGAGAATGCCTGTTCCTGGCACGGCAAAGAGGTAGGCCACCAAAGGTGAAAGGTGGCAGGCTGTGGCCCAGCCCCGGTCTTCGCTCGAAATGGTCTGCGGGGATGTATCGAGAGTGGACATGGTGACTCCTGGAGAGAACGGGCCCTTGCCTGTGGCGATCCCGCTGAGTGGGAATCCAGATCCATCGTTTGCACCCCATGTGCCACGCCCACTCATGTTGACACAGCCCAGCTGAATCCTAGGCTCGTTCGCCCTGACAGGCCCGCCCTGCCAAGCTCCGGTCGCACACAGGTGACGATCGGCCCCCTCTCCACCGGAACACCGTCATGCGTCTGCTTTCCGTTCTGCTCAGCCTGACCCTGCTGAGTTCTTCACTTGCCGCACAGAGCCTGAGCGACATCGGCACCATCGGCGACAATGTCACCGTCAACCTCACCAATGGCGACGTGATCTCTGGCCGTTTGATCGAGAACACCGGCACCGCGGTGGTCCTCAGCCACGACGTGTTTGGTGACATCACCTTGCCCCGCACCGTCATCGTCATCCCCGAGCCCCCGGCAGACGACGTGTTCGTCGAGACGCCATGGGGTGGCACCGCCGACGTGTCGATGATCGGCAACAGCGGCAACACCAACAACCTCAGCCTGCACGGCGAGATCAACATGCGCCAGGAGACCGTCGATGCCGTCGACAGCATCCTGGTCACCGCCGACCAGCGCTCTGAGAGGGTAGCCGAGCCTGCGCCGAGCACCGGAACCGATCGCAAGGTGACCGACCGTCGGCGCTACGCCCGCTTCCGCAAGGAGTGGAAGATGGAAGAGTCCCGCTGGCGTCCGTTCTTCGAGGTGTCCACCAGCCACAACTTCCTGAGGGACTACAACGAGCTGGTGACCGTCGGTGGTGGTGCAGGCTACCTCTTCACTGACGAAGCCGATGAGACCCTGATCGGTCGTTTGGGTTTGTCCGAAACCAAGCGCTTCGGTGCCAGCAAGAAGTCTGAAGAGCACTGGACCCTGGAGGCCTTGGTCGGCCTGGACTACCGCCTCGACATCACCGAGCGGCAGCACCTGGCGGCCGAGACCACCATGTTCCCGGCCCTTGCAGACCTGGGTGAGTTTCGTTCGGTCTCCAAGGTCGAGTGGCGCCTCGATCTGTCGGACGACTCGCCTTGGTATTACAAGCTGGGCCTGACCCACAACTACGACAGCCAGGTCTCCAAGCCCACCAAGAAGAGCGATGTCAACTACTACGCGGGCGTCGGTACGGTCTTCTGATCTCGGCGGCACAGCCCTGAGAGACCAAGCGACCCGTGGTGTGGCCAACGTGGCACACCACGGGTCGCCTTGCGTTCAGGGAGTTGTGAGCCCGGCTCAGCTGCCCGTGAACTGTGGTGGACGCTTCTCGCGAAAGGCTGCGAGGGCTTCGAGGCGATCGCTACTGGGCAGCACTCGATCGAGATAGATCTGCCGCTCGTTGAGCAGTGCCGTGGCCATGTCGAGACCGTCGTTGCCACCATCGATGGCTTCTTTCGCGGCCCGTACGGCCAAGGGGCCATTGGCGGCGATGCTGTCGGCCAGCTGCTGGGCCAGGTCCATGAGCTGGCCTTGGGGAGCCAACCGGTTCACGAGCCCCATGGCCACGGCCTCGTCGGCGTCGAGCCGGCGGGAGCAGAAAATCAACTCCTTGGCCCGGGCGGTGCCGACGATCTGGGGCAAACGCTGGGTCCCCCCCGCACCGGGGATGATCGCCAGGGACGTCTCGGTGAGCCCCATGCGTGCGCCAGCAGCTGCGACCCGCAGGTCACAGGCCAGGGCCAGCTCCAGGCCACCGCCGTAGGCCACGCCGTTGATTGCGGCGATGACCGGCTGGGGCAGGGCAGCCAGGGCCGAGAACGTGTCCCCGATACGGGTGACGAAGGCCAGGGTCTGCTCCTCGGTGAAACCCACGCGCTCCTTCAGGTCGGCCCCGGCGCAGAAGGCCCGCTCGCCCGCGCCGGTGAGGATCACCACGCGGACAGCCTTGTCTTCTCTCAGTTGGGCGATCAACTCGCCCAACTGCCCCAGGGTATCGAACGACAGGGCGTTCATGACGTCGGGGCGGTCGAGGGTCAGCCGGGCCACGCCGGCCTGTTGTTCCATGCGCACAAGATCAGTCACCGGTCGAACTCTCCAGGAAGGGCTGGGCAGCCCTCGACCTCACACACGGTGGCGGGGACTGCTCGGCGGGCAGGTTAGCAGCCACGGGCGCGGCCGCTACCATTGGCTGCCCATGGATCGCACCCATCTCACACACGCTCAGGGAGGGGACCTGCCCCCCCTCCGGCCACGCCCCCTCTGGCCTGTGGCGGCGGTGGTGCTGGTGGGAGCCTGGGTCGCCATGGGCTGGATGGGTTCGGTGCGCAACCATCCCGTGGAGATGGTCAGCCTCTATCTGGCGGCCTGCCTGGCCTGGGCCTGGGCGTGCAAGGGCGTCCTCGACCGGCGCGAGCAGCCGTCCACTCCCTGGATCCTCGTCGTCGCCCTGGGCTGTCGCCTCGCCGCCCTGCCCGGCGCAGCCACCGACGACATGGCCCGCTACCGCTGGGAAGGCCTGGTGCAGCTCGCAGGGCACGACCCGTACCGGCAGGCTCCAGACGACCCGGCATTGAGCGGCCTCGCCGCCGAGTTCGCCGATCACGAGACCATCAATCACCCGGACTGGCCCGCCATCTACCCCCCGGGGATGCAGCTCTGGCAACGCACGGTGGCCTGGGTCTCGCCCACCCCCCTGGCCTTCAAGCTCTCGTTCCTCGGCGCCGAGGCCTTGCTCTTCGCTGCCCTGCTGGCCTGGCTGAAGCGCCGTGACCTCCCCGCCGAGCGGCTGCTGCTCTTCGCCTGGAGCCCCCTGCCCGTCTACGCCACCGCCCTCGAAGGCCACCACGATGTGGTCGCCGCCACCGCCCTGGTGGCCTGTCTACTCGCCCTGGAATCCCGACGCCCCACCCTGGCCGGCCTCGCTTTCTGCGCCGCCCTGCTCACCAAGGGCTTTGCCCTGGCCGCCCTGCCCGCCCTCGTGGTCAGAGGGCGCTCCCCCCTTGACCTAGCCGAGCCTCCGCGAGGGCAAGCCCGCTCTGGTCAGCCCGAGACTCCGCACGGCGCCGTCATCCCTCCCCGCAGCTGGCTGGCCGGACTGGGCCTGATCGCCCTGGTCTCCGCGCCGTTCCTGGCCCAGGGAGGCCCCCTGCCCTCCGTGCTGCGCTTCGGCTCGGACCTGCACTACAACGACTCCGTCCACGATCTGATCGCACGGATGGCGGGGAGCGGCGCCTCTCGTCCCCTGGCGGCCCTGGCCTGGCTCGCAGGGGCCGCCTGGGTGTTGCGCCGCACGCCCCCGGACACCGCCCGCCGCGTGGCCCTGCTCCTGGCGGGAATGCTGCTGGTGCTGCCCACCATGCATCCGTGGTATCTCATGACCCTGCTGCCCCTGCTCTGCCTGTTTCCCTGGTGGGGCTGGCTGGCCCTGGGCGCCTCCGTGTGCCTCACCTGGCTGCCCCATCTCGAGATTTCCGCAACAGGACAGTGGGTCGAGTGGCATGAACTCAAACTGCCCGAGTACGCACCGCTCTTTGCCTGGCTCGCCTGGCGCTTGTTCAAGACCCTGCGTCCCTCTCCCACCGCGCCCCCACAGAAGCCATCGATGACCCCGAACCCATGACCTCGCTCGTGCTGATCATCTACTGGCTCGCCGTGGCCGGGCTGTTCGTCTACGGCATCCACTGTTACCTGCTGGCCGCGCTGTTCCTCCGCCACAAGCCCTCTCAGGCAGAGCGGTGCGAGGCCATCCGCGAGGCTCATGCCCAGGCCTGCACGGACGACGACCTGCCGGTGATCACCCTGCAGCTGCCCGTCTTCAACGAGCGCTTCGTGGTCGACCGGCTCATCGACGCGGCTCTGGCCCTCGACTGGCCAGCTCACAAGCTGCAGATTCAGGTGCTGGACGACTCCACCGACAACACCCCCTCGTTGGTGGCCGCCGCCCTCGCCCGCCACGGCGACTCGGGCGTCGAGCTGGCGCACCTGTGCCGCACGGATCGCAGTGGCTTCAAGGCGGGAGCCCTGGCGGCAGGTCTGGAGTCGGCCCGGGGCGACCTGGTGGCCATTCTCGACGCCGACTTCGTCCCCCACCCTGATTTCTTGCGGCGTTGCATCCCCTTCTTTGCCGACCCCAAGGTGGGTCTGGTGCAAGCACGCTGGGGACATCTCGACCGGGATCACTCGTGGCTCACGCGCCTGCAGGGGCTGGCCATCGACGGGCACTTCAGCGTCGAGCAGGCCGGGCGCTGCTGGTCGGGTCTGGCCCTGAACTTCAACGGCACCGCAGGCATCTGGCGCCGGGCAGCCATCGACGACGCGGGCGGCTGGCAGGGGGACACGCTCACCGAAGACCTCGACCTCTCGTACCGGGCGCAGCTCGCCGACTGGAAGGTCGAGTTCTTGATCGATGTCGAGGTGCCGGCCGAGATTCCCGCGGACATCGAGGCCTTCAAGAGCCAGCAACGTCGCTGGGCCAAGGGCTCGATCCAGACCGCGGTGAAACTGCTGGGCCCGGTGTGGCGTTCGGCCTGGACACGGCACCGCAAGCTCGCCGCCACCCTGCACCTGACCCACTACCTGGTGCATCCGCTCATGCTCACCGTGGCCCTGGCGGCCCCCGCGGTGCTCACGCTCTGGCAGGTGCATCTGGGCCCCCTGGCCTTCGCGATCATGGCCTCGTTGCTCATCCTGGGCGCGCTGGGCCCGACCACGCTTTACGTCGTGGCCCAACGCTCCCTGCGCAACGACTGGCGACGACGGCTGATCGACATGCCCCTGCTCATGCTCGTGGGCTGCGGCATCGCGGTGTCGAACACCCGGGCCGTTCTATCCGGCCTGTTCGGCTCGCGGGGCACCTTCGTGCGCACGCCCAAGCGGCGGCTCACCGACGCCCCCGACAGCGGCGTGAGCTCAGGGTACCGCCTGCCGCTCGACCCGATCTTCCTCGTCGAAGGAGCCCTGGCCCTCTACACGACCTGGGGCCTGACGCTCTATCTGGAGCAGGGCAAGTGGTTCGTGGGACCGTTCCTGGCCCTGTACGCCGGAGGCTTCGCCGTGGTGGCGCTGTGCTCTGCACGAGAAGCCTTGATCCACATGGCGTCGTCAGCTCGACGCAATGAAACCCATCCCCAGGTGACATCATCGGAGCACTGACCCCGCCGACCGAGGAGCACACCGTGACATCCACAACCAACAGGTCCCGCGCTGCCTCTCGTTTCTTCGGGCTCACGGCGGTCGCGGCCACATTGACCGCCCTGCTCCTGGCCTCCCCCGCACTGTGGGGACAGACACCTGCCGCCCTCCAAGACGCCGCACTGAACCAGCAACTCGCCGCGGCGGACCAGCTCCACACACCCTTCACCGCCCTGTTGCAACGGCACGTGAACCACGGCGTGGTGAACTACAAGGGCCTCTCGAAAGACGCGCCCGCGCTCGACGCCTACATCGCGGCGCTGGGCAAGGCCAAGCCGGGCACAGGCGCGGAGGCCTTCGCCTACTGGATCAACGCCTACAACGCCTTCACCCTGCGCTTGATCCTCGATCACTTCCCGAAGATCGAGTCGATCAAGGACATCTCCAGTGGCGATCGCTGGAACGCCAAGCGCTGGTTCGCCGACGGACGCAAGCTGAGCCTCGATGCCATCGAGCACGAGATCTTGCGGCCCATGGGCGACCCGCGCATTCACTTCGCCATCAACTGCGCCAGCTTCTCCTGCCCCGACCTGCGCGACGAAGCCTACCTGCCCTCGCGACTCGACGCCCAGCTCGACGACGCGACGAAGCGCTTCCTGGCCAACACGGCCAAGGGCGCCAAGGTGGCCACCGAGTCAGGCTTCTTCGGCGGCAAGGACCACAACCTCTACGTGTCGTCGATCTTCGACTGGTTCGAAGAGGATTTCGATCGCTGGACCGGGGGCGTGGTGGCCTTCGTGCAGCGCCACGGGCCCGACAACGTGGTGGCCTTCATCAAAGCCCACCGCAAGGACCTCGATGTCGAGACTTTCGACTATGACTGGTCTCTCAACGGCGGCTGAGCCGGGCCCCGCCTGCGCAGCCGGGCGATGGTCCACAAGATCTTCACCCCCGCGTTGAGGGTGCCCTTCACGGTGCCGGCGATCTTCGAGTGCCCCACGCGACGGCGATAGGACACGGGGACTTCGGTCACCGCCAAGCCCTCTTGCAGCGCCCGCACCTGCATCTCTACCGTCCAGCCCCAGTTCTGGTCGACCATGGCGATGGCAGCCAGCCCACGACCGGTGATGGCCCGAAAGGGGCCCAGGTCTGTGTAGGCGTGACCGAAGGCGAGGCGAATCAAGAACGTGGCCAGGGCATTGCCGAAGCGCTGTTGGGGCAGCATGGAGCCGGGCTCGGACTCACCCAGCGCACGGGAGCCGATGACCAGTTCGGCCCGACCCTGGGCGATGGGCGCCAGCAGTGACGGCAGCTCTTCGGGATGGTCGCTGAAGTCGGCATCGAGAAAGACCACCACGTCGTCCGGCTCCAGGGAGCCCAGCGCGGCGAGGCCAGCCAGGCAAGCTGAGCCGTAACCGCGGCGCGGTGCGTCGACCACCGTGGCCCCGGCGGCCCGAGCCACGGCGGCGGTACCATCTCGCGAGCCGTTGTCCGCCACCACGACCCGCTCCAGCAGAGCCCAGGGCAAGGCGGCCAGGACCAGGCCCACCGAGGCCTCTTCATCCAGGGCAGGGATGACCACGAACACCCGAGCCTGCGTGGCTGGCTGCTGGGGAGCATGGTCAGGCTGGGGCATGTTCATCCTCGGCAGCGGTCCTCTGCGGATGGCGAGCAGGCCAAGAACCAACGGGTGCCCGGAAGACGCTGGGAGGAGTGTGGCGTCCGTGCCCACATGTGTTCAACGGCGCTGTTTGATCGCACACTCTGCGCTGACGATGATGCCCCCTCCCCGTCTCCCACAAGGCAGCTGCCGTGGACATCCTCTCTGATCATGGTCTGTGGCTGCGCTCGATCCACGTCGTGTCTGGCGTGGGCTGGGTCGGCCTGCTCTGGTTTCTGGACGCCTGCCTGGCTCCCAGCGCGAAACAGCTCGATGGTGAGATGAGCCGCGCGCTCTGGCAGACCCTCCTGCCCCGAGCGCTCTGGTGGCTGCGCTGGGGCGCGGCCAGCACCTGGATCACCGGCATGGGCTACGCTTCGTTTCTTGGCGCCCAATCAGAGCAAGGCCTGCTGGGCTGGTTTCACGGCCCCTTGCGTGGCAAGTGGATTGGCATGGGCTTCCTGCTCGCCACGGCCATGGTCTTCCACATCTGGTTCGTCGCCTGGCCTGCGCAAGCACGACACATCGCCGCTGCCCGACGAGGCGACGCCGCCCCCGGGGCCGGCGACTGGACCGTGCGCCGCGCCATCTCACCACGCTTCGCCATCTACCTGTCCATCCCCCTGCTGATCACCATGCAGGCAGGCAAGCACGGCGGAGAGCTCACCGGCATCCTGCCCACGAACTTCCTCGCCGCCGCAGCCGTCGTGCTCTTCGGCGGAGGCGCGGTCGCCGCCCTGCTCAGTCACATCGTCGCACCAAGAGTAGGACGCTAGTCAGAGCCACAGGTCCGCAGCTCGGCGAGGCGCAGAGCGTTGGCCTCCACAACAACAACCCTCTCGCAGACAACAGTCGCCGGGTCTTCCACCGGGGAGGTCTGACCAGTTTCTCGCCAGGGGGGTCTGCAGCGAGTGTGGAGGCCCAGCCGACCCTGTCTGAGCGAAACGGCCCCCCTGGCGAGAAACTGGCCAGACCGGCACCTCGCCAACAGAGCGACCTGTCGTCAGAACGAAAGCTCGCCCAGGTCAGCGGTCTGTTTGGCCTCCACCGTCACGGGCACCTCGGTGACGCCGAGAGTCTCGTGCCACAGGCTCACCACGTAGTCACCCGGCGGGACGCTGCCCAGGGTGAACGAGCCGTCGCTGGCGCTCACGTCAAAGCAGGGGTGGTCGACCACGCCGATGTAGCACTTCATCCAGGCGTGCACGTCACAGTTCACGGTGACCATGGTCTCGGCCCGTTTGAGCTTCATCTCGACGACCTGCCCCTGAAACGGCATGGCCAGGTTCTTGTCGCCGTTCTTCTGGCCCACCGAATGGACGTTGTGCAGGACCGGGTCACTGTTGATCACCCGCAGGGCCTCGCCCTTGCGCAAACCCACCACGTGGGGCGTGTAGGCGCAGCCCACCTGATCGAGGTCGACGGAACCGCTGGCTCTCTCGAAGCGCCAATCGTCCAGGCCCTCAGAGACCCAGACGAAGACGTTGCCCAGACGCCCATCGCTGACCATCAGGCTCTCGTCGAGAAGGCCCTCTCCCTCTTGGGACAGTCCCATGCAGAAGGCGTCGCCGAACACGGACAGGGGCTCAGGGGCAGTCGCCGCGCCCTTGAACACCACCCGTCCCGTGACGGAGCCGGTCTCTGCCAGGACAACGTCTTGGCGACCGGCGACTGCAGCGCCAGCCTGCTCGGCCGCGGCCTTGTCGCTGCCGAGCGCGGGGTCGGCTGTTTCACCCACCGCCGTTGCTGGCGTGTTGTCCGCGGGAGGGCCGGCGCCGTCGACAGCCCCACCGTCATCGCCGCAGGCCACCATGGCCAGCGCCAAGGTCGCCCAGGCAAGCGACCGCAGCCCTCGACAGAAGCGTGGGTGCTGCACTGCGAGCAGCTTCTCTATACTGCGACCCATGGCATTCATCCAAACGACTCCAGCTGGTCAGGCCGAGGGGCGCCTCGGCAAGATCTACAAGGCGGCCATCGACAGAGCGGGGCGAGTCTACAACATCGTCCGCTTGCAGAGCCCCAACCCGCCCGTGCTCGCCGCCTCCATGCAGCTGTACCAGGCGGTCATGATGGGCCCGTCCCCGCTGACCCGGGTGGAGCGAGAGAGCATCGCCGTGACGGTTTCTCGGGCCAACGACTGCTTTTACTGAGTCAAGGCTCACGAAGCTGACCTCCGTGTCGAGGTCGAGAAGCAGTTGTCAGAGGCCGCCAGTTCGCCGACCGATGAGCAGGCAGAAGACATGGCCAAACAAGCCGCGACCTTTGCCGCCGACATGGCCGGACAGGGCAGCGAGGCCGTGGCCGACCCCGGGTTGCGCGTGCTGCTGCGCTACGCCGAGCGGCTGGCTCTCGAGCCCGCGAGCTGCAACGAGAGTCACGTGCAAGAGCTTCGGGACCACGGCTACAGCGACCCGGCCATCCACGACGCCGCCCAGGTCATCGCCTACTTCAGCTACATCAACCGACTCGCAGATGGGCTGGGCGTCGATCTCGAACCCGAGATGCACGACTGAGCGCTCAGCTCGGCGGCCCCGAGTGCACCCGGTAGTCGAAGGGCAGGCCGTCGATGAGCACCCCTTCGAAATCTGCCAGCTCGGCGAAGCGTTTGCTCACCACGGCGGCGTCGTACACCTCGAGGGCCATGTCCACGAAGAGATCACCGTGCCGTTGTTCAGACTCGGCCAGGGCTGCGTAGAACCCTGACAGCTCCGCCAGGGCCGGACACTGGCTCAGCTGCTCGAAGCGCTCGAAGCTGCGTTTTTCGATCAAGGCCGAGATCAACAGGGCGTCGAGATGCCCCCTGCCCCTGGCCTTGCTACCTTCGGCGAACCGGAGCAAGCCCGCGGCGTAGGGGTTGTCCCGATCGCGGCCCAGGGTCTCTCCTCGTTGGTCGAGCAGCCGCAACACCTGCTGCAGGTGGTCGATCTCCTCTCGAATCAACGGAGCCAGGCGCAAGGCGAAACCCGGCCGATCGGGATTGCGCTTGAGCAGGGTCATGGCCGAGGCCGCGGCCTTCAGCTCACACTGGGCATGATCGCTGAGCAGAGCCACGGGACGCCTGGCCACAGCGGCGGCCCAACCAGGGTCTGTCTCGCCTCGCAGAGTCCACGGCGCCGTCGTCACCCGGGCAGCTCCACCAGGATCCACTCGCCGTCTTCGCTCACCGGGTAGAGGGTCACCTCGGCGCCCGGCACCATGGCGCACTGTCCGGTGGACAGATCGAAGTGCCAAAGGTGATCGGGGCAGGTGATGCCGCCGTCGCCCACCATGCCTCCGGACAAGTCCGTGCGCAGGTGCGGACACAGCGCCGAGAAGGCAGCCAGACGTCCGTCCAGGCGGCAGACGGCCACGGGCAGATCGGCGAGCAAGCGACTCTTGGCCGTGCCCTCGGGGACGTCGGCGCTCAGACAGAATCGGTGGCTGAAAGAGGGCTCAGCTGTCACTGTCTGCGTCCTCTGCTCGCGGGGGCTCGGCCGGCTGCGAGCTGACCGGCAGCTCACCGTGTGGCTCGTCCCCCACATAGCCCAGCTGTAGCAGGCTGTCCTGGTTGTCCACCGACTGCTGCACATCCTTGGGACGGGCCGCGGCCGACGTGTCGTACCAGCGCAGAGTGGCCTGCTCCAACGCGGCGTAGGCTGTCTGTGCGTCGGCGCCGACCACGGTCTTGTCCACGACCTCGGTCTCTTCGGACAGCTCACCCAGCTGGAACCAGGTCGACGCTTCGAGCGTGGGCAACGCGGCGCCGCCCGTGTCGTCGGTGAGGCGCAGCACGACCTTGCGCCCCCGTCCGTCCCGTCCAGAGACCAGCTGGTGCCGGGGGCCGAACAGGCTCGTGCGCACCAGGGCGAAGGTCGGCCCCACGGTCCGGCGCAGATCGCGCAGGGGCAACAGCGCCGGCACGCTCTCGGGCAGCACCGCCGTCTGCCCTGCGCCCAGGAACATCAGCGTATTGAACAAGGCGCTGGTGGACACGGGCTCGGTGACCCGCTCCCCCTGAGGGATGTTCGGCCCGGCCAGCACCAGGGGCACATGCAACATGGGCTCGCTCAGAGCGTAGCCGTGTCCCAGTCGCCCGTTCTCGAACAGCTCTTCGCCGTGATCGGCGGTGATCACTACCACCGTCTTGTCGGTCAGGCCCCGAGTCTTCAGCTCCTCCAGGAGCAACCCCAACTGGCGGTCGAAGTAGGCCACCTCGCCGTCGTAGAGATCGACCACATGGGCCTGCTCCGCCAGACTCAATGGGCCCTCGTTTCCCACTTGCACGCGCCGGGGCAGGTGCCCGCCGAAGTCTCTCTCTTCGCTGAAGTCGCCGGTGAAACGATCCCGTTCGCCGCCCGGTGCGCCGTAGGGTGCGTGGGGATCCATGTAGTGCACGTAGGCAAACCACCGCGCGCCGTCGGGCTGGCCGTCGAGCCACTGCAGCAGGTGGGCGTTGAGGCTCTCGGCGTCCGTGTCCGCGTCACCCTGAGGCCCGTTGTCCTGCACCCAGTGGGAGAAGCCCTGGTGGAAGTTGTTGCCCTTGGCCACGAGCGCGTTGCTCACGAAGGCCCCGCCCTCCAGGCCGAAGGCACGGAGACGCTCGGGCCAGGTGACCAGGCTCTCCATCAGGTAGCTGCGAGTATCGCCCAGGACGCCGTGGGTGTTGGGCGCGAGCCCCGTGAGCAACGAGGCCGTGGACGGCAGGGTCCATGACGAGGGGGCATGGGCCCGGGCGAAGAGGGTGCCCCGCTCAGCCAGGGCTGCCAGGTGCGGAGACGTGGCCCGGTCGTAGCCGTAAGCCGAGAGCCGTCCCGCCGCGAGGGTATCCACGCAGAGCACCAGCAGGTTGGGCGCCGCCTCCGTGGCCGCCTCCCGAGGCACCAGCTCGGGCTGATCGACGGTGATGCTCCACCAGGCGGGCTCGGACTGGGCATCACCTGCAGCGAAGCCAGGGCGCTGACGGGTGGTGGCGAAGCTCAGCTCGACCGCTTGGCCGGCCCAGGGCGTCAGGTCGACCTCCAGGTTGCGCATGAGCTGATCGAAGGGGTGCTCACGGGAGCGGTCTCGCACATAGTCGCTGCCCAGAGCGGCGACCTCCTCGCCGTTGACCAGGATGCGAAAGGTGACCGGGGCCGGGTCGGCGCGGTCAGGATCAGAGCGGTCCACAGGGAAGACGAAGGTGCGGGCCTGCAGCCGGGCTCCCGGGAGCAACTCCTGAGTCCTCAGGGAGAAGCGGCTCTCGGCCCGGGCATGGATCACCAGGGAGTCTGCGTCGGAGGCCAGGGCCCCCACGCTCTCCTCCTTGTCGAGGGCCGCCGCGGGCCAGGCCTGCAGGGGCCGCTCGCTGTCCTCGGCCTCGATGGTGATGCCCTCACCGGCGGCGAAGGCGGCCACCACGTCGAGGACCACCCGCTCGCTGGCCACGGGCTCCCAGGCGGGCAGCTCGGGCCCACAGGAGCAGAAGACGAGGGCAGAAGCCCAGGCGAGCAGCGAGCAGCGAGGGACGTTCAGGGCCGGATTCTCCGCAAGAGGGCGCCGAGCCTTGGTGACCCGCCTCGTCAGGATATCGCCGCCCCCAGGACAGCGCCAAGCGGCAGCGACTGGAAGAAGCCCAGCGGGTACACTTCGCCCATGACTGACCGTCCCATTCCTACCCCCTCTGCGGGTGGTTCCGACCCCTGCCAATTCGCCAGCATGGCTCGACGACAAGTGTTTGCCGGCAAGCGCCGGGTCTTCCTCTTCGGCGACATCAACTCAGGGGTGGCCCAGCGGGTCGTCCAGGAGCTGCTTGAGCACGCCGACGCCGATCCCGGCCAGCCCATCGACCTGCTGATCAACAGCACCGGTGGGGACGTCGAGGCGGCCTGCGCCATCATCAACGGCATGCACGGCATCCCCTGCAAGGTCAACACGACCTGCATGGGCTTCGCCCAGAGCGCCGCCTGCATCATCCTCATGGCTGGCACGGGGGTCCGCTCGGCCTTCGAGAACTCGGTCCTGCTGATCCACCGCATGGTCTGGGACACCCCGCCAGAAGACGACGGCAGCGAATACCTGCCCCCGCCCGACGCGAAGTACGTCCAGCTCTGCCGCCGGCTCGAGAACTCCTACCTCGGCCGTTTTCTGCGTCACGACGCCGCCTGGGCCGAGAAGCGGATCCCCACCGCCCTCGATCTCTCGACCGATGACGCGCTGCGCCACGGGGTGATCGACGGAGTGATTTTCCTCGACAGGGACTGAGCCTCGGGCCCTTTCGACCCCGAACCCGCTCAGATCAGCATCAGGTCATCAAGAGGTCCCCAGGCCCTGTGACCAGCACAACGGGCGCAAGCCCAGCACCCATCCGGACGATGGGATAGTATCCACGGTGCACTCGTGCGCCCCCCGCACTCCCCCCAGCTCTCCCAGACGCCACCAGACACCATGATCCGCAAGGCCATCAAGCAGTTCGCGCTCGGCGTGAAGTCCCCCACCCAGGCTGCCCGCATCCTGGCTTCCGAGGCCCGCATGCGTGCCGGCATCCGCACGCTGCGCTCCCTTGAGCTGGCGGTCACGTGGATCTGCAATCTCGACTGCGATTTCTGCTACGCCGAAGACCTGATGAAGGCCCAGCAGAAGCCGCCGCACATGCCCGTCGACGAGGTGGCCCGCATCACCCGTGAGGCCCACGACCTGGGCATGATCCACGTCAACGTCACCGGCGGCGAGCCTCTCGTGCGCAAGGACATCTACGACGTGGTCGACGCGATCCCCAAAGATGTGGTGGTGTCGCTGGTGACCAACAGCACGCTGCTCACCAAGGAGAAGGTGCTGGGTCTCAAGAAGGCCGGGCTGTCGACCATTCAGATGTCGTACGGCAGTTACTACGAGAAGACCTTCAAGCGCGAGCTGGCCCGCTACTGCGTCGAACAGGGCATCAGCGTGACCTTGTCGGTGGTCAACATCGCCGCCGAGCGGGAGAACATCGAGGCGGCCTTCGCCATGGCTGAAGAGGACGACTACTCCGTGCTCTTCAACTACCCGATGATCTACAACAACGTCGGGCTCGACAGCGACTACTACTGTAAGATGCGCTACCACCCCCGCTGCCGCGAGGACAACCTCTTCTGGTCGGGCAAAGACCGCTGCCCCGCGGGCACGCACAAGCTCTACGTCACCAACGACGGCGACGTGATGACCTGCGATCGCATCCATGCCATCTACGGCAACGTGGCCGACGAGCCCCTGTCCGCCATTCACAAGCGCATGTACTCACAGTTCATCAAGCACAAGAGCTTCTGCCTGCTCGAGACCTGCAAGGACCAGTGGCAGGAGAACAACACCAAGGCCAACCGGGACTACAGCGTCGACCTGCTGGGCTCCACCGCAGACCCCTTCAACGTCTTCGAAGGCACGCCACTCATGGAGAACTCCATCAAGGGTTCAACAGTGGCCCAAGAGATGCACGCCGCCCGCAAAGGCAACAAAGACCCCAAAGCCAGCGACGAGCCCAAACAACCCGCCGCAAGCTGAGCGAACCCAGCGGCCGCAAGAGACGACGCAGTGCCTGAGCAAGCCGCGCCAGCACCACCAGCCTCGCGACAGCCCCCGGAGCGAAAGCGAGCTCCAGCACCCGAAGAACGAACCCCCGAAAGGCAACAGTTGCCTCTCTCTCTCCACCGGCGAGGGTGTCCCTGTTTTTCACCAGGGGGGTCTGAAGCGAGTGTGGAGGCGCAGCCGACCCTGTCTGAGCGAAACGGCCCCCCTGGTGAAAAACAGGGACACCCGGACCATCGCACAAGAGAGCAACCTGTAGCGCAGCCCTACCCTACAACTGCCCTCGCCGCTCCTTGCGCATGGCCTCAAGCCGAGCCGTCAGCTCGTCGACCCGGCTGCGATAGCGCTCCACCGTCTCGTTCTCAAGGGTCCGCTGCCACCAGCGCACCCAGGCTTTCAGAGCGGTGACCCGGCCGATGATCGTGGCCGAGCGCATGTCGTCCACGTTGCGATCGACGACCACCTGCTTGTACTTCTCCTGGGCCATGAACCAGGACAGGGTCAGCTCGCCCGCCCGGGCCACGTGGTCTGGGTCGGCCATGTCGAGGCCGTCGACCTGATTGATGTACGCAGGGGTCAGGTCAACGATGTGAGCGCTCGCGAGCAGCTCATCAAGTTCGGCCTGCCGGGCCTCGTCCGGGTCGCCGAGAAAACGTTCGGCCAACCACTCAGACCAGCGGGCGAAGTCGGCGGCGAGCACACCGGCGGTCGCCTCGAAAGGCACGAAGTGAAACTGGCTGGGAGCTTCTGAGGCGCCGTTGGGCCGCAGGTCGCCAGCCCCCGTCCCGGGCTCGGCCGCCGTGGCGTCAGCAGCCACGGGTTCATGGGCGGTCAATAGGGGCAGCCCCTTCAGGCCTTGCTCGGAGTCGAGACTGTTCTCGGTGGTCACCATGGGCGCTGCCTGCTCAACCTCGACCGCAGCCTCTGCCCCCTGAACCTCCCCGATGTCCTCCCGGATGTCCTCCGGACCCACCACGGTGGAGCCAGCGAGCGGCGCGTTCGACGTCCGCTGAGGCTCGCCGTTCTCCCGCTGATCCGAGCTGGCGCAGCCGCACACCACACACGCCAGGGCCAGGCACACCTTGCGAGACACGCTGATCATGGGAGGGCCCTTCTGCTCGAAATCACGGTGAGGTCAGGCCCGCATGGCCGGGCCCCGAAGACGGTGCAGAGCCTAGCAAAACCCCCGGCGCGCCCTGCTCAGGAGCCGGGCCGCAGAACCAGGGTCGAGCGATGTTCGGCAGTCACCCACCGCGCGGCCAGGTCTTCGAGCACCCCGCGGTCCAGACCGTCGTAGGCTCGCAGCAACTCCGTCCGATGCAGCCCCATGTTGTGCTGGGCGTAGATCATGAACAGGGCCTGGCTCGCTTCGATCCAGCGCAGGCCTGGGTGCCCTGCAGCCCGCTGGCGCAGCGCGGGAAAGTCAGGCCAACCGGACAGCTGCCCCACCATCTCTTCGATCACGTAGGGCGCTTCGGGCATGACCATCAGCGAGCCCAGGACCTCGTCGATGATCTCGGCCACCTCGTCCACGGCCTGGTCCACGGGCAGGGACGCGCTGAGCAGCAACCAGCGACCCTCTGCGGTGATCAGGTCAGCCGAGCAGAAGGCCTGGACGTCCATGACCTCGAACGAGCCACGCTTCTGCAGCCGGGTGTTCACCACCGCCGACAAGGCGTCGGCGGCCACACGATCGACCGCGACCTCATCGGGCATGGGATACCAGACCATGTACTGCACCCGGTCGAGCTCCCACGTGGCAGCCCGGGGCCCCGGGGCCCTGATCTGGGCGGGAGACAGCGTGGGCGGCGCGGGCTTCCAGGGGCGGGACGGCAAGCTCCCGATGAGCTCTTGGAAGGCCTGCTTCTGCTCTCCTCTGTCGATGGGTCCCACGGAGACGATCTGCACGCCTGGGCTGGCGTGCACCCGGCGGGTCAGGGTGGCCAGCAGGTCGTCCCAGGCCACGGTGGCCGCATCGCCACCCACGGAGACCTGCTCGGCGCCGTGACGCACCACCTGGTTCCAGGCAGCGACAGCCCACTTGTGGGTCATGCCGTCGGCGGTCGTGGCGGTCACCTCGGCGGCCATGGTCTGCCGCTCCCGGGGCAGCAGAGCAGACAGGGTCTCGCTGTCGGCCTGACTCACCGAGAGCCAGCGGGCGTGACGGGCCAGCCCCTCGCGCCAGGCCTCCGGCTCAGAGAAGGTCTCCAGGCGCATGCCCAGGGACATGGTCTCGCCGTTGCGCAGGACGCCGTCCACATCGGGACGAGACGACGTGGGGTCCGCAGAGTGCACCAGGATGTGCTCGGCCAGGTGACTGCGCTGCGTCTGCCCCTTCTCGTCGTCGAGCAGGCCCCAGGGCAAGATCGAGAAGACCACCTGGCTCTCGGCTTCAGGGGCGTCGACAAGCGCCACGCGGACGCCGTTGTCGAGGGTCAGGTCTTCCCAGACCGATTCTACGGGCACGGTCTCCTGCAGGGGCAGGCACAGCGCGAGGGCGCAGCAGAGCAACAAAGACATGATCGGTGGTCCAGGGAGTAGCGGGGCCGGGGAGGGTCCGGGCTCCAGGCGGTGTCTGCCCACGAGGGTAGCCATCGCCTCGTAGGTTGAAAGCCCGGCGCCAGGGGGGCGTGGGTCAGGGTAGACGCAGGCCGGGCCTCACATCTCACGACTGAGGGCGTCGACCAGCATGGCCTCCAGCCCGCCGAGGTACTCGAGCAGGGCCCACTTGGCCGCATCGGCGTGATCCGAGGGCACCGGCGGCTCGTCGTCCAGGTTGCGCTCGATGCCCAGGTCGGTGGCCAGGACCATGCGCACGTCGTTGGCGAAGCGCAGGACCAGATCCATTTCGAGGTTGTCCAGATCGAGGTGCAGGCCCTTGTCGTCCCGGCTGGCCCCCTTGAGCAGGGCCATGAACTCGGTCAGCAGCTCTCGCCGACTGTCGAGCAACGAGCTGCCCAGCATGGCCCTGTCGGCGGCCTCGTCCTCGCGAGACTGGCCCGAGGGCGGGAAGAGCCGCTCGATCACCCGGCGATTGCTGGCCGGGTCGCCGAGCAGCGCCGTCAGCTGGGACGGCAGGCCCTCGATGATGGACGTCTCCAGGGGCAGCAGGTGCAGCCGCCAGCTGCCGGGTGCCTGGCCCGCCGGGGGCCCGATCCTCTCGAGACGGGTCATCCCGCTCAGCTCTCTGACTGCTCGATGGTCGCCAGCAGCCCGTAGGCGTGGAGCCGGGCCACGAAGAACTCCGCCCGCTCCCGCTCCTCGCTGGCCACCACCGAGCGACCGTCGTCGTGGACCTCCATCATCTTGCGATGGGCCTTCTCCTGGCTGAAACCGAACAGCTTCTGGAAGACGTAGACCACATAGCTCATCAGGTTCACCGGGTCGTCGAGGGCGACCACGTTCCACGGGTGCTGGACCTTGGTGTGGGTCTGTGACTCGACCTCGGGCAGGGTCGAAGTGTCGACCTCACCGGGTTTCTGCGACATGTGTCTCGCTTGCCGTCTCACGGACAGGGTCTCCGTTTTCGCCGGGGTCCATCCTACCGCGCCTCGCGGCGAACGATCACCCCGCGGCTTCCACAGGTCTCCCCATGGGCCCCTCTGCCCGAGGCTGCCCGGGTTGGCCTTGCGGCGACTGCCCCACCCCCAGCGCACCCCCGATCACGGCGCTTTGCGATCAGCCGGCCAGCCGGGGCTGGTGCTCAACCGGCCCAGGGGGTAGGAAGAGCGTCAGGGGATCACTTCTGTGGTCCCCATGGTCCTACCAACGTCTCGCAGCGGAGCCCCCATGAGCGCCAAGCGCACCCAGAGCGATGGGCCCCTGGCCCTGCTGGTCGGAGCCATGGTGGTCCTGCTGACCCTCTCCCTGGGGGTGGCGCTGTGGTTGATGGAGGGCGAGGCGCCCGCTGCCCTGCCCGACGAGATCGCGCCCGTGGCTGACCCCGAGCCGCAGCCCCCACTTCCCGAGATCGTCGTCGAAGAGCCCGAGCCCCTGCCCGAGCCCGAGGCGCCGGAGCCTCTGCTGGTGCTCGCCGCCCCGGAGCCCGAGGTGCCCACCCGCACCAGCGAAGGCGAACGCCTCGATCTGGACGCCGAGCTGGAGCGCCTGGGCATCGCCCAGATCGACCCCGACGCCCGAGCCATCGTGACCGGGCTGGTGGTCGACGGCATGGAGCAGGCCCTGCCCCAAACCCTGGTGACCCTCTTCAATCAGCGGGGGGAGCACATCACCGCCGACTTCAGCGACGAGGCCGGGCAGTTTCGGTTCGAATCGAGGGTGCCCTTGCTGGCGGGCTGGTCTGTCTCGACCACCGCCGACCCCGCCATGGCCATGGGCGAGCAGGAGGCCTCGGCTCCTGCGGCCTATATTCACCCGGACGACCTGCGTCCCGGCGAGGAGCCCGTGCAGCTGACCCTGATGGTCGCCGCCGCTCCACGCCTCGAAGGCCTGGTCACCGACGGCAGCACCGGGGCGCCAGCGGGCTTCGCCATGGTCGAGGTGCTCAGCCGCTCCAGCGCCTGGCAGGCCACGAGCCAGATCGCTTTCGTCGAGGCCGATGGCTCGTTCTCCGTGGCCCTGAGCCAGATGCCGTCCAGCGGGCTGCTGCTGCGGGCCAGCGATGCCACCGGCCGCCAGATCATCGTGGGGCCCCTGAACCTGTCCCCCGGCGAGGTGCGCTGGGTCGAGCTGGCCCTGGAGGCCCCGGTCACGCTGTCTGGCCAGGTGTTCGACAAGCTCACCGGCGAAGCCCTGGGAGGAGCGCGGGTGACCGCCCTGCCCAGCCACCCGCTCATTGACCGAGAGCTGCAGCAGACCGTCTGTGACGGCGAGGGGCGCTTCACCTTGAGCGCGCTGACGCCGTCGACGGAGCGGCAGCGCCTGCACGTGGTGGCCGACGGACACGCCGCCGAGCTGGTCCTGGTCAGCGGCCGCACAGACGACCTGGTCATTCGCCTGGGATCGCCCGTGGTGCTCAGCGGGACCGTGCACGACGGCGTCTCCGGCCTGCCCGTGCGCTTCGCAGCCCTGAGCTGCGTGCTGCCCTCCATGGAGGCCGCTGGCCCCGCCTGGACGGACATCACCCTCTGCGATGAGCAGGGCCGCTTCGAGCTGCCCCTGGCCATGGTCCCGCCCAGTGCGGCCATGGTTCTCGTTGAGAGCCCGGGGCACGTGCTCAGTCGCCGCGCCCTGGCAGACATGGTCCCCGTTCATCTGGGCAGCAAGGCCTACACT
>Ga0114933_10000645_pt1 | contig 41734 bp, 34 predicted proteins | sample 4SBtaG_FD_89691 | JGI IMG/M metagenome (GOLD analysis project Ga0114933, IMG submission 89691) | Deep subsurface microbial communities from Kolumbo volcano to uncover new lineages of life (NeLLi) - 4SBTROV12_W25 metaG | ecosystem: Environmental > Aquatic > Marine > Volcanic | place: Kolumbo... | reverse complement strand
TCGGGCTCCCTCCGATCGACCCGCGCCGGCAGGTCCTTCTTGGGGCGGATGATCTCGGGGGTCTTCTTCCGCTTGTCCGGAAGGGGCGCGGTCGGCTCCGGGAGCTTCTCGGGGCGGTCCGGGCCCTTGCCCTCGAGCTCTGCAGCCAGGCCCGACTTGGGCATGGTGAGGGGCATCGGCGGCGGCGTCGGAGCCGCAGCGGCGGCGGCGGCCTTCTTCTTTTTGCGGCGGCGACGCTTCTTCTTGCGCTCGCCGTCTCCGCCCTTTCCGAGCTTGAGGTGGGACTCGACGGTCTGGCCGGTGGCCTTGTCCCGCGCGGTCAGGCCGAGGATGCCTTCGCTGTCGATGTGGAAGGTGACCTCGATCTGCACCTTGCCCTTCGGCGCCGGGCGAATGCCGGAGAAGACGAAGGTGCCGAGCAGCTCGTTGTCCTCGACGAACTTGGACTCGCCCTGGTAGAGCCGCAGCATGATGGAGCGCTGGTTGGCCTTGCTCGTCGTCAGCGTGCGGGTCTTGTAGTCAGGCAGCGGCTGGTTCTTCTTGAACAGCACGTGCATCGACCCATCGACCTTGTTGATGCCGATGGGCTGGGGAAGAACGTCCAGCAGCGTGAGGCCGTCGTCGGACTGGCCGGCGAGGCTGTGCGCCATCATCGCGGCGCCGATGGCGACCGCTTCGTCGGGGTTCACGCCCTTGCTGGGCGGCTGGTTCATGAACTCGCTGACGCGGTTCTGCACCAGCGGCATGCGGCTCTGCCCGCCGACCAGGAGCATCTCGTCGACGTCCTTGGACGTGCACTCCGCTTCCTGGAAGATGCGCTGGCAGGTCTGGATGGTGCGGTCGACGAGCTCGCCGGTGAGCTCCTCCAGCCGGTCCCGCGGCAGCTCCATGTCGACGTCCAGGGGCCCGTTCTCGCCGTTGGCGATGTAGGGCACGTGGATGCGGGTCGAGTTGACCGTGGAGAGGCGGATCTTGGCCTCCTCCGCGGCGTCCCGGATGCGCTGGATGGCGACGCGGTCCCAGGACAGGTCGACCCCGTGCTCCTCCAGGAACTCCTGGAGGATCATCTGCATGACCTTGTCGTCGAAGTCCACGCCGCCGAGGAAGGTGTCTCCTCCGGTGGCCACGACCTCGAAGATGCGGTCCTTGATGTCGATGATCGAGATGTCGAAGGTGCCGCCGCCCAGGTCGTAGACCGCGACGCGAGCGCTGAGGTTGCGGCCCAGCCCGTAGGCGAGGGCGGCTGCGGTCGGCTCGTTCAGGACGCGCAGGACCTTCAGGTTGGCGAGCGCGCCGGCCGAGCGCACCGCTTGTCGCTGGCGGTCGTTGAAGTAGGCCGGGACGGTGATGACCGCCTGGTCGACCTCTTCACCGAGGGCTTCCTCGGCGACCTCCTTGATGCGCGCCAGGATGGCCGCGCTGATCTGCTCCAGCGTGAAGACCTGGTCCTTGACCTTGACGAGGATGTCGGAGCTCTCGCCCTCGACCAGCTCGTAGGTGAAGACCTGTCGCACCTTGTCGATCGTCTTGCTGTGAAAGTTCCGGCCGATGAGCCGCTTGCTGGCTGCCACCGTGTTCTGCGGATTCAGCTGAGCCTGCTTCTTCGCTTCGTGACCGACGAGGCGGTTGCCGTCGTCGTCGATCGCGAACACGGACGGGATGGTCGACTCACCACCCTTGTACGTGATTAGCCGCGGCTTGCCGTTTTCGAAGATGGCGGCGCACGAGTTCGTCGTGCCCAGATCGATTCCGATCGCCTTTCCCAACGCCTTCCTCAGGTCCTGGAAACTCGGGGATTGCTACCACGCGCCGGCTTTACACGTCAACGCGGGCACCCCCCGGGGGTCCAGTGCTCAGGCGGCCTTGCGTGCGGTGGGAAGGGCATCGACCAGGGCGGCGCGAGCGTGCTCCCAGTGCGCACGCAGAACGGGGCGCCGGGGCGGGAAGCGCTCCAGCTGATCCAGGTCGTCGTAGAGGTCGCGGAGGTGGCCGCTGAAGCTGCCCCCGAGGCCATGGCGCAGCATGGGCGTCCAGAAGGCGATGTCGTGGCGAGCCTTCAGGATGGCGGCGACGGCGTCTTCCTCGCCGCGCACGGCCGAGGCCGGGATCGAGCTGCGCAGGAAGAGGTGGACCGGGTCGAAGGCGGGACCGGCGAGGGCGTCGCGGTGCTCGCGCCAGCTGTGCAGTGAGACGCTGTCCGAGACCAGGCAGTGGGGCATCTCGATGCCGTCCTGGCCGGCGTCCAGGAACTCGAGCGAGCTCTCCGGGAGCTCGTCGGGCTGCGGGGCGTCTTCGCTGAGCTTGTGCGCGGAAATGGTGAACATCGTTCCTCCGTCGTCGTCGTGCCCGAGGAAGCGGAAGAGTGCTGCGCGACCATTACCCCCGATCGCGAAGAAAGTGGCGCCGGCTCAGTAGGTCAGCATGATCTTGCCGTCCGTGCGTAGGCAAGACTGCTCCAGCGCGACCATGAAGTCGTCGAAGGGAAGCCGGGCTGTGATCATGGGATCGGCATTCAGGCGTCCGCGCTCCAGCAAGCGGATCACACGGGGGAAGCAGCCCATGCCGACGTGGCCCCGTGAGCCGGCGATGGTCGCGGCGCCGGTGACGAGCACATCGAGCATCACGGGGGCGCGTTCTCCGGTGCGGCCCAGGTAGATCATCTGTCCCCCGGGGGCGAAGCTCGCCTCGATCGAGGGCATGGTCTGCAGCGCGGCTCCCGCGGCTTCGACCTGGAGGTCCGCACCCCATCCACCGGTCGCGGTCTGGACGACGTCGATGACATCGACGCTGCGCGGGTCGTAGGCCGCGTCGGCGCCACAGGCCTCGGCCAGCGCGATGCGCTCGGCGCTCACGTCGAATGCGGTCACGGTGGCGGCGCCCGCAGCCCGTGCGAGCGCGATGGCTCCCAGGCCGATGGGCCCGGCGCCGTGGACGACGACGTGGTCTCCGGGTCGGAGTCCGTTCCCAGCCACCCAGATGCCGTTGTAGGAGCAGCTGATCGGCTCGACCAGCGCCCCGATCTGCAAGGCGCGGTCAGTGTCTCCGAACTGCTCTGCCAGGCCGGTGAGCGTCCAGCAGAAGCGCTCGTGGACCGTGATGTACTCGGCGTAGGCACCGGGCGCGGAGAACCCGACCATCTCGAGGTGGGGGCACTGGTTCGGCTTGCCGATGCGACAGGCCTCGCAGACCCCGCAGTTCAGCATGCCCTCGGCCGCGACGAGGTCTCCGATCCGGAGGGTGCGCACTCCGGGGCCGACCGCGACGACCTCGCCCGTGTACTCGTGACCGGGGACCACCGGGAGGCTCACGGGCCCCGAGAAGATGATGTAGCCCTGATCGTCGGTCTCGTAGCAGTGGGTGTCGGAGCCACAGACCCCGCAGGCGCGGACCTTGACGACGACCTCCCCGGGCCCCGGGGTGGGGTCCTCCAGCCGCGTGGCGGCGAACTCCGGGTTTCGCCACACGGCACTGCCGGTGGCCTTGCGGGTGGCCAGTTCGATGGGGGAGGGGACGAAGCCCTCTCGAGGAGCCCACTCGGCTTGCAGGACGATGGCGCGCATGCGGTCTCTTAGCCGCTGATCCGCTCGACCCGCACTTCGAGGACCGCGCGGTCGCTCGCGTCGGTCACGACGAGTCGGTACAGGCCCTCTCGCACCTGGGCCCCCTTCTCCGGCACGCGGCCCAGCCGGCGGAGCAGGAAACCGGCGAGCGTCTCGTAGTCGCCCTCGGGCAGCTCGAAGCCGGTCTCCTCCTCGAGGGCCTCGGCCTCGACGCGGGCGCTGGCGAGCCAGACGCGGTCCTGGAGCCGCACGATCAGGGCCTGGTCTGCGTCGTGCTCGTCGGCGATGTCTCCGACGATCTCCTCCAGGATGTCCTCCATCGTGATCAGTCCGACCGCGCCTCCGTACTCGTCGACCGGGACGGCCACGCGCGTGCGGTTCTTCTGGAACTCGTGGAAGAGCGACTCGATGCGCTTGCTCTCCGGCACGAAGATGGGCTGCCGGGCGACCTCGGCGACCGGAACGTCGAGGTTCTCGAGGTAGAGCAGGTCGTGGTGGTGGAGGATGCCGACGACGTTGTCGACCCGGTCGTTGTAGACCGGCATGCGCGAGTGGCCGTACTGCACCATGTCGGCGATGGCTTCGCGGGCGGTCAGCTCGTCGCTGATCGACTTGACCTCGATCAGCGGCACCATGACCTCTTCGACGCGGCCCTCGCCGAACTCGAAGACCCGCTGGATCAGCTCGCGGTCGTCCTCGTCGATCGCGACGGTGTCGCTGGCCTCGAGGAGCAGGATGATGTCCTCTCGGCTGGCCGTGCGGTGGATCTCGCCGTCGCCGCCGGTCAGGGCGAAGAGCGCGCGGGTCGCTCGCTCGATGAGGAACAGCGCCGGGCTGAACAGGAGCGAGAAGAGGCGCAAGGGGGGAGCGATGATCGGGGCGAGCCGATCCGCGTAGTGCTGGAAGAGCGACTTGGGGATCAGCTCACCGAAGAGCAGGATCAGGGGGAACAGGAGCGCCACCGCGGCCACCTGTCCGGTCTCGTCCCAGACCTGGACCAGGGCAGCCGCCGCGGCGGTCGAGGCCGTCACGGTCGACAGGTTGGTTCCCATCAGGCAGGTGCCGAGCAGGAACTCGGGGCGCTCCAGGAGCTTCAGCGCCGTGGCGGCTCCGCGGGAGCCCTCGTCCGCCCGGCTCTTGAGCTTGAGGCGGTCCGCGCTGACCACCGCGATCTCGGAGCCGGAGAAGAAGCCCTCGGAGACGAGGCAGCATCCGACGATGCCGATGGCCCAACCCAGGCTCATTTGCCGGCCGCCTGGCTCTCGACGAGGCTCAGCTCCACCTCGGCGATGCGCCGCCCGTCCATGACCGTGACGACGATGCGGGCGCCCTCGAGCTCCAGCACGCGCCCTTCTTCCGGGATCTCTCCCAGCTCCGCCATGACGAAGCCGCCGACGGTGTGGACCTCTTCGCGCTCCAGGCCCACCCCGGTCAGCTCCGCGAGGTCCTCGAGATCCATGCCACCGGAGACCGTCCAGCGGCCCGGGCGGACCACGCTGATCTCCGGGTCCTCGTCCACGTCGAGGTTCGGTCCGACCAGCTCGTCGAGGAGGTCGTCCAGGGTGATGAGGCCGTCGATTCCGCCGTGCTCGTCGACGACGAGGGCGAGGTGCTCCCGCCGCTTCTGGAACTCCCGCAGCATGTCGTCCGCGGGCTTGCTGGCCGGCACGAACCAGGCGTCCTTGAGGTGCTTCTTGATCTCGGAGGGGCTGGGTGTCGACTTGCCCTTGTAGGCCAGGAGATCCTTCACCAGCAGGATTCCGATGACGTTGTCCGGGGTCTTCTCGTACATCGGGATGCGGCTGAAGCGGTGCTTGGCGAGCTGCTCGACGAGGCGCTTGAAGGGCGTCGTGACCGGGAACGCGACCATGTCCGGCGCCGGCGTCATCAGCCGCGCTACCGACATGTCGCCGAAGTCGAAGACCGACTGGAGCAGCTCGTGCTCCTTGGCGTTGATCTGGCCGGCCTCGTGGGCCTCGTCGATCAGGCGCTGGACCTCCTGCTCCTCGATGACGTCGGCCTGGGGCTTCTGGCTCCCGCCCAAGAGACGAATCGCCAGGTTGGCCAGGTTCTGTAGCAGCCACCGCAGGGGCGTGATCAGCTGGGCCCACAGGGCGAGCGGACGCGCGATACTCATCGCGAAGCGCCGGCTGTTCCGCAGAGCGAGCGTCTTCGGGGTGACCTCGCCGAAGAGGATCAACAGCGGGGTCGCGATCAGCAGGTTCAGGTAGGGCTGGTCGGGAAAGGTCTTCAGGACCAGGCCGGCGCAGACGGTGGACAAGCTGATGTTGACGAGCTCGTTCCCCATCAGCACGCTGGCCAGGGTCCGGCGTGGCTGCTCCAGGAGCCGCAAGACCACCAGGGCCGAGCCCCCCTCCTCCTTCAGCCGCTCCTTGTCAATGGCCTGGAGCGAGAACAAGGCGGTCTCGCTGCCGGAGAAGAACCCGGACAGGAAGATGAGGACGGCGAGCAGGACGATCGAGGTGATCATGAGGCTTCGAAGTGCCTCCAGGCCGGCCGAGGCCAGTCCGCACCCACCAGTCGAACTCCCACCTCGGCCTCGATGTGCCCGATGCAGGGCAGGTCGAGGTCCTGGTCGGTGGCGATCAAGAGCTCGTAGTCGTCGCCGAAGCCCAGCGCGAGGTCCAGGGAGACCTCGGCCGGGTGGGGGATGCTCGCTGCGTCGATGCGCGCGCCGACCCCCGAGGCCTCGCACAAGCGCTCCAGGTCTTCGACGAGGCCGTCGGAGAGGTCCATTGCGCAGCGAACGCCGCGCAGAGCCAGCGCGGGGCCGAGGTCCAGGGGCGGTCTCGGGCGGAGGAATCGGCCCGGATCGATCAGGCCGTGGAAGCCGCCGGCCGCCACGCCGAGGGGGCCGCTGACGTAGATGCGGTCGCCCGGCCGGGCTGCGCTTCGGAGGAGGGGCTCGGCGACCAGCCGTCCACCCATCGTGAGCGAGGCGGTCGCCGTCGCTCCGCGCGTCGTGTCCCCGCCGACCAGCGGGATGCCCAGCTGGTCGAGGGCGCCGTGGAGGCCGCTCTGGAAGCCCTCGAGCCAGGCGGCGTCGACCTCGGGCAGGCTCAGGGCGAGCAGCGCCCAGGTCGGTCTCGCCCCCATCGCGTTGATGTCCGAGGCGTTCACCATCACGAGGCGCCAGCCGACGTCCTCGGGCGAGAAGCGCTCATCCCAGTGCACACGGTCGACCATCGCGTCGACGCAGAGCACGGTCCCGTCGCGCAGGACTGCGGCGTCGTCACCGGGACCTACGTGGACGTCGTCGTGGTCGTCGGTGTCGCGGACGAGGGTCCGGATCACCAAGGATTCGCCTACTTCGTCGGGCATCTTGCGCGTGCAGTCTACCCGGGATCCGGGGCTGGGTCGCTCTCGATGGGTTCGACGAGGCGAATCCCCGCGTCCCGCTGGATCGTCAGGACGTAGAGGTCTCGGACGATCTCCCGGTCGGCGTCGAAGCGGCCGCCGGAGCTCACCGGGGCGCTCAGGGCCGCGCCTGAGAGCGTCGCGCGGAAGGCCTCACGGCTCTCCGGCTGGCTGCGCGCGGCGACGCTGACCAGGCGCCCAGTGTCGTAGGCGATGGCGTCGAGCACACCGGGAGACCGACCCGAGGCCTCGCGGAACTCCAGGTGGAAGGCCTGGAGCGCCGGGTCCTGCAGCGTGTATGCGTCGACGAACACCGAGTTCTGCACGTACAGGCCGCCGCGGGTGAACAGCTCCTCATTGTGCCAGCCGGACAGCCCCAGGAGCGGGATGTTGTTCATGCCCCGTCGAGGCTGGAAGTTGCCGACCGGGAACTCCTCGTAGGCCAGGGCCGAGGCGACCAGCGCTACCCGCGCATAGCTGTCCGGGACGAAGATGGCGTCGTAGTCCATCTTCGGCGGCAACACGACCTTGGAGGGGTCCTCGCCGCGCTCCTCGGCGGCGCGACGCAGCCGGTAGAGCTCGGACTTGCGCGCTTCGTAGTCCTTGGACCCCAGCGCCGAGGCGTCCTTGCGGAAGTCGGTGGCAGCGGGGTCGTAGAGCTGGACCACGTTGACCGTGCCGCCCCGCTCCATGACCTGCTTGAGGAACTCGTCGCGGGCCAGACGGCCGTATTCCGAGTCGGGTGCCAGGATCGCGAAGCCGGACATGCCCTGCTGGGTCATGACCTCGTCGAGCAGCCCGTCGACCTGGTGCTCGATGGTCATCATGCCGCGGTAGATCCAGCTCCCGGTCTCGGTCACGCCGGGGCTCTGGGTGAGCGTGATCAGCGGCACACCGGCCGCCTGGGCCTCGATCGCGACGGGGAAGGTCGCGTCTGAAACGAGGGGGCCGATGACGGCGGCGCAGCCTTCTTGCAGGACGAGCTCCTCGAAGGCCGCCACGGCGGTCTCGGCTTCGCCCGCGGTGTCCTTGAAGACCAGGCGGATGCCTCCGCCGTTTCGGTTCACCCCGAGCTCGAGGGCTTCCTTCACCTGCTTGCCCGGGGGTGCGTACGTGCCCGTCAGCGGCAGCAGCACGCCGATGGTCAGCGGGGAATAGGGATCCTTGGCCTCGGCCCGCTTCAGGATCCATTCGGCGTCGTTGGTGAACTCGCTGTCCGGAAAGGTCTCGAGCACCGCCGTCGCCGTCTCTGCGGCGGTGTCGAAGTTGCCGGCGGACAGCGCCGCGCGAGCTCGATCGATCGCCGCTGCGTCCGCGGCATCGTCGGTGCCCTCGGGCACGGGCGTGTCCTCGGGCAGCAGGTGCGCGAGGGTGCGGGTGACGCGCGCCTCGACGGCGCCATCCCCCGAGGCATAGGCCATCGCCAGCTCGACCAGGCCCGCCGCGTCCTCCCCGGCGTTGGACACCTCGATGGCGCGCAGGCGGTAGCGATCGGCGTTCATCGTCGCCGGGGCGGCGCTGTCTGCGACCAGCTCGAGGGTGGCGGCGCTGTTGCCGCTGGCCTTGCCGGTCTCGTAGGCAAGCAGGGCCAGCCCGAGCTTGGCCCCTTCGTGCGCCGGGGTGTTCGGCCAGGTCCGCCCGATGCGCTCGAAGTGTTCGCGCGCAGCCGCCGGGTCCCCGGCGAGGCGGCGCTGTTCACCGGCCTCGAGCGCGACCTTCGGCAGGATGGCCGGATCGGCGCCCTGAGCCAGGTAGTCCTCGAGCACGGCGATGGCCTCGACCCGGTCGTCCTGGGCGAGCGACCGAGCCTGGAGCACGATGGCGGGTTCGGGAGGCGGGGCGTCACGGCCCTTCAACAGGCCCGCGTCCGCGTTCAGCAGCAGCGCAAGAAGCAGCGTCATGGTGGGGACTTAACCCCTCTGGGACACAGCCCGGTCGAAGTCCGCGCGACGGGGATGGGCGTCGGCGTCCGTGAGCTCGGCGAAGCGCTCGAGCGCGGCCTTCTGCTCGGTCGACAGGGTCGCTGGAATCTCCACGGTGACCTGGAGGTGCAGGTCGCCTCGCTTGCCCTTCTTCTTCGGAATCGGCAGGCCCTGGCCGCTCAGCCGAAGGATCTTTCCGCTGGAGGTGCCCGGTGGAATGCGGATCGTCGTCGAGCCTTCGAGGGTGGGCACGCGGACCTCGGCGCCGAGCGCGGCCTCGTTGAAGGTGATCGGCAACTCGCAGGTCAGGTCCGGTCCTCGCCTGGCGAAGAGCGCGTGCTCTGCGACGTTGACGATGACGTAGAGGTCGCCGGGCGCGCCGTCTCCCAGTCCGTCGCTGCCCTTTCCTCGGACCTTGAGCTTCTGACCCGTGGCGACCCCGCGCGGGACCTTCACCTTGAGGTGCTCTTCGCTGCCCATCCGGCAGCTGCCGTCGCAGTTCTCGCACTTCTTGACGGTGACCCAGCCCCGGCCGTCGCAGCGGGCGCAGGTCTGGCGGAAGAGTCGTCGGCCAGAGGCCTTGCCGGTGCCCGCGCAGCTCTCGCAGTCGTGGCGACCGCCCTCGGGATCCGCTCCCACCCCGCCACAGCGGGTGCAGGTCACCTGGCGGGGGACGGCGATCTCCTTGTCCACCCCCTCGAGGGTCTCCTCCAGCTCCACGGTCAGCGTGAAGCGCAGGTCTTCGCCGGGCTGGTTGTCCTTGCTCCGTCCGAAGATGCCCCCGATGGCGTCGGTGAAGTACTCGCCCAGCTCCTCGGGGGTCGGGGGCTGGCCGTTGGCCTTGAAGAAGGGGCCGAGCTTGTCGTACTGGGCGCGCTTCTGCGGATCGCCCAGGACTTCCCAGGCCTCGGCGATCTCGTGGAAGCGGCGCTCCGCTTCGACGTCCTCCGGATTGCGATCCGGGTGGTACTTCATCGCGAGCTTTCGGTACGCGCGCTTCAGCTCGTCCTGGTCGGCGGTCTTCTTGACGCCGAGGACGTTGTAGTAGTCCATTCTGGCCATGCTCTGCGGCTAATACACCGCTGAGCGCGGCACCATTGCCTCAGACGCCCAATTCGTCGTCGAAGAGGTCGTCTTCGTCCTCGTCCCAGGACTCTTCGAAGTCGTCCTCGATCTCGTCTTCGATGCCCTCGTGCGCGGCCTCGTAGATGGACTCGGCCAGGCGCTGCGCGGCGAGCGCGAGTCGATCGTGCGCGTCCTGCACGACCTCGACGTCCGCTGCATCCATGCACTGCTCGGCGTAGGCGATCGTCTCCTTGATGTGCTCGCGGTCCTCGTTGTCGAGGTTGCCGCCGTACTCATCGAGGCTGCGACGGGTGGTGTAGATCAGTCCGTCGAGGGTGTTCTTGGCCTCGGCCAGGTCGCGGCGCTCCGCGTCCTGGTCCCGGTAGGCGTCCGCCTCGTTGAGCATCTTCTCGATCTCGGTGTCCGAGAGCCCGGAAGAGCTGACGATGCGCATCGACTGCGCCTGACCCGTGCCGAGGTCCTTGGAGCGGACCGACATGATGCCGTTGGCGTCGATCTCGAAGCTGACCTCGATCTCCGGCAGACCTCGAGGGGCGGGGGGGATGCCGAACATCTCCATGCGACCCAGGGAGCGGTTGTCCGCGGCCATGTCGCGCTCACCCTGGGTGACGTGCACCCGGACGAGGTCCTGGTTGTCCATCGCCGTGGTGAAGATCTTGGACTTGCGACAGGGGATGGTCGTGTTCCGCTCGATGATCGGCTCGACGAGGCCTCCGGCGACCTCGATGCCCAGGGTCAGCGGCGTGACGTCGAGGAGCAGGATGTCCTTGACCTCGCCGGTGAGCACCGAGGCCTGGACGGCGGCGCCGATGGCGACGACCTCGTCCGCGTTCACGCCCTGCTCCGGAGGGCGGCCGAGCAGATCCTCGACCTTGTTCCGAATGCGCGGCATGCGGGTCATACCGCCGACGAGGACGACGGCGTCCAGGTCGATCGTGCCGAGGTTGGCGTCCTGCATCGCGGTCTTGACCGGACCGTCGAGGCGCTCGACGAGGGACTCGCAGATCTCCTCCAGCGTGCCCCGGGTCAGGTTGTGCATCAGGTGCACCGGGCCGTTCGGGCCGGTCGCGATGAAGGGCAGGTTGACGTCGGTGTCCTCGGCCGAGGACAGCTCGCACTTGGCCTTCTCCGCCGCTTCCTTGAGGCGCTGCATGGCGACCACGTCCTCGGACAGGTCGATGCCGTTCTTCTCCTCGAAGGCCTCGAGCAGGGTCTCGACGATGAAGTTGTCCCAGTCCTCGCCGCCGAGGAAGGTGTCGCCGTTCGTCGCCTTGACCTCGAAGACGCCGCTCTCGATCTGCAGGATCGAGATATCGAAAGTGCCCCCGCCGAGGTCGAAGACGGCGATCGTCTGGTCGGTGTCCTTTTCGAGTCCATAGGCCAGCGCTGCGGCTGTGGGCTCGTTGATGATCCGCTCGACCTCCAGACCGGCGATGCGACCCGCATCCTTCGTGGCCTGGCGTTGGGAGTCGTTGAAGTAGGCGGGCACCGTGATGATGGCGCGCTCGACCCGTTCGCCGAGGTAGGCCTCGGCGGTGGCCTTCATCTTCTCGAGCACGATGGCCGAGATCTGGGGCGGAGAGAGCGTCTGATCGCCGGTCGAGACCCAGGCGTCTCCGTTCTCGGCTTCGACGATGGTGTACGGAACCAGCCCGGAGGCGTGCGCGATGCTCTCGTCGTCGAAGCGCCGGCCGATCAATCGCTTGACGGCGAAGAAGGTGCGCTCCGGGTTGGTCACAGCCTGTCGCCGGGCGACCTGCCCGACCAGTCGTTCGCCGTCACGCGTGAACGCGACGACCGAGGGGGTCGTCCGAGACCCCTCCTCGTTGGGGATGACGAGCGGCTCGCCGTCCTCCATGACGGCGACGCAGGAGTTGGTGGTACCGAGATCGATCCCGATGACCTTGGACATGTTCTCCCCTTGTGAGAGGGACGGAGATTAACAGATGGCGCCTCTACTCTTCGGCGCTCGCCTCGTCGACGTCCCTGTCCTCGACCTCGCCGCTGTCCTCGACCGGCTGTTCGTCCAGGCCGTCTCCACTGGACACCGTGACGCGCGCGGCTCGGATGAGGCGGTCCTTCAGCACGAATCCCGTCTGGAGGATCTCGACGACCGCGCCCGCCTCGATCTCCTCGGACTCCAGGTGCTTCATCGCCTCGTGGTGCGTTGGGTCGAAGGGGCTGCCGGGTTCGGGATCGATCTTCTCGAGGCCCATGCGGCGAAGGGTGCCCTCCAGCTGGGCGTAGATCATCGTCACGCCCTCGACCATCTTGTCCGGGGGCGTCCCGTCGGCGTGGGCCAGGGCCAGATCCATGTGATCCAGCACGGGGAGCAGCTCGCGGAAGAAGCCCTCGTTCCCGAAGACCTTGGTCTCTTCGATCTCGCGGACGTGGCGCGCGCGACTTCGGATGGTCTCTTCCTCCTGGGAGCGCACGGTCTCGCGAGCCTTGCCGAGCAGATCCTCGAGCTGACGCACCTTCGCGAGGGCGTCCTCCTGCCGGAGGCGCTGGCGCTCGTAGCCTTCCTTGAGCCGCTTGCCCCGCACGCTGAGCTTGAGGTTGACCTCCTTGAGCCGGGCGACCTCGGCCTGCAGCTTCTCGGCCACGTTGCGGAGGTGCTCGACCTCCGTGTCCTTGTGCGCCAGGCGGGCGACCGCGCCGTCTTTCTCCGCGCCGATGGACTCGACGAGCGCGAGCAGCTGGAGCTTCTCGGCGTCGACCATGAGCGCGGAGTCGTCGTCGTCGACGTCCTCGTCGTCCTCGTCCAGTGGGTCGGGGCCCTCGTCCGCCGAGGGTGGCGGGTCCTCCCAGTCGATCTTTTGCAGCACTTCATCCAGGTCGAGCTCGATCTCGCCGTCGGCCTGCTCCTCGGTGAGCTCCACGTCGACCGGCTCACCGTCCTGCCCTTCCGATTCGCCCGGACTCTGCAGGCGCTTCTCGACCGCCTCGACCGCGGCGGCGAGCAGATCCTCGCTGAGGGTCAGAGAAAAGTCTTCGGCCTTTTCGGTGGGTTCGTCGCCGGACACGTCGCTGAGGCTTCCCCGTGAAGTGGGCATGATTGCGAGGCCTGTTGGGCCAGGTCAAGGCGACCGTTGCGCGCAGCGGGCCAATCGGAGGGTCACATAGTCCGCCAGCCCCCACCCGCGGCCGTTCAGGCGGACTCTGTCATCGGCCCTTACAAGCCCCGCATCGACGAGGTCGCCGACGACGCGGGCGTCGAAGCCGGCGTTCGGGACGCCGTCGGAGCTCCGAATCATGGCCAGGAGCCGATCGGTCGCAGCCTGGTCGGGTGTGGGCGCTTCGTCGTGCCAGCGGGTCGGAGCGGCGATGAAGGTTGCGGGGTCGGCAGCAGACAGGGTTCGTCGTCCGTCTGGCAGGTATCCGTGGGCTCCGGCGCCGAGGCCAGCATAGGGTCGGTCCGACCAGTAGTGCGTGTTGTGGCGCGAGCGGTGGCCAGGGCGCGCGAAGTTGGAGACCTCGTAGCGCTCCAGCCCGGCCCCGATCAGGCGCTCCGCGGCGCGTTCGTAGAAGGCTCCGCTGGTGTCCTCGTCGACGGGGAGGTGATGGCCGGCCTCGACGGCCCGCGCATAGGGCGTCCCGGGATGGACGGTGAGTCCGTAGAGGCTCGCGTGAGGTGGATCCTCGGCGAGGAGCACGTCGAGCTCCCGATCCCAGGCCGCGAGGTCCTGGCCTGGCAAGCCGAAGATGAGATCGACCGACCAGCTCGGGAAGGCGCGTGCTGCCGAGATGGCACGGTGGGCGGCTTCGACGGAGTGCCGGTTGAGGAAGCGGACGGCGCGCTCGTCGAAGGTCTGCACGCCAACCGACACCCGGGTCACTCCGATGTCCAGCCAGGCCTCCGCGTTCATCGACTCGGGGTTCGCTTCCAGACTGATCTCAGCGGTGGCTCCGACCGCGTCGATGATCTCGGCCAGCAGCGCGGGCGGGTGCAGGCTGGGCGTCCCCCCTCCGAAGGCGAGGGTGCTGGGGCGGCCCTCGAAGGCGGGGCACAAGGCGGCCCACTGCTCGATGACTGCTCGGGTATACGCAGCCTCGGGACGGGCCTCGTCGACGTGGACGTTGAAGCTGCAGTAGTGGCAGCGTCGGGCGCACCAGGGCAGGTGCACGTACACGCCGTATTCGGTCATCCCGAGCGTTATAGCGGCGGGCTGTGAAGAAGACCTCGTCCGGATTGCGTGTCCTCGTCGAGACGGTGCCCTCGCCGGTGGCGGCGATCTACCTGTGGATCGACGTCGGGAGCGCGGACGAGCTCCCCCACCAGCGGGGAGCGGCGCACTTCGTCGAGCACATGCTCTTCAAGGGCACGTCGCGCCGCGGTGTCGGCGAGGTCGCCCTGGAGATCGAGGGCCACGGCGGTGACGTCAACGCCTACACGGGTCACGACCACACGGTCGTGCACTCCACCGTGCCGGCCAGCGCCTGGGCCGAGACCCTGGACGTCCTGGCGGACATGACGCTCGAGCCGCGCTTCGACGCGCAGGAGTTCGAGCTGGAGCGCGAGGTCATCCTCGATGAGATCCGGGGTGGGGACGACGACGCCGCGCGGGCGCTGGCCGAGGGCGTCAGCGCCGCCCTGTTCAAGAAACACCCCTACGGCCGCCCGGTGATCGGCAAGGTCCGGGAGCTGCGCAGGCTCAGCTCGAAGGCGGCGCAAGGATTCCACGGCCGCTTCTACCGGCCGGCCAACATGCTGCTCAGCGTCGCCGGCCCCGTTTCGGAGGGCGAGGTCCTCGCGGCCGCCGAGCAGCTGTTCCCCGGGGTGGACGAGGGGGTCGACAAGCCCGAAAGAAAGGCCGAGCCCCCTCCCGCCCGACGGCGCACGGCGCTCCTGGTCGGCCGCTTCGACGAGCCCCTGGTGGAGCTGGCCTTTCGCGGGGTCCCCAGGGATCACGCCGACGCGCCCGCGCTCGACATCCTGGTGGGCGTGCTCGCAGGCTCACCTGGGAGCCTCCTCGGCACCCGGCTGCAGCTGACCGGGCTCGCCACCGAGACGTGGTGCGCCTCGGAGCAGGAGCCCGACGACGGCTCCTTCCTGGTGGGCTTCTCTCCCCTGCGCGGGCAGACGGCCGCCTGCGTCCAAGCCGCGGCCGCGCTGCTGGCCGAGGTCGCCGCGGGTCGGCACCTCAGCTTCGGTCGCCTGCACCGCAGCCGGAACCAGCTCCTCGCGGGGCGGGTCTTCGTCCAGGAGACCGTGGACGGGCGCGCCCACTCGCGGGCCTGGTACGCCATGCGCTCCGGTCACCCCGAGGGCCACACCCAGGCCCAGGCGCGTCTCGAGGCGGTCACGGTCGCCGACCTGAGACGGGTCGCGCGGAAGTACCTCGTCTCGCGACGTCTGGTGGCGGGTGCGCTGGTTCCCGAGGGCGATCTGGACGGCGCCGCCTTCCGCGCGGCCCTCGACTTTCCTTCGCTGTCCCCCGCGCCGGCCGAGCCGCCCATCCTGCGCGAGCGGCTCTCCTGCGGGGCGACCCTGTTGATCGAGCCGCTCGAGCACTCCGGCGTCGCCGCATTGCGCGTCTGTGGACTCGGCGGGCTGTTGGCCGAGCAGGCCTCGACCTGCGGGCGCACCCCGCTCTGGGCCCGGTCGATCGGCCACCCGGAGCTCGATCCGGCGGAGCTCGCGGCCTTCCTCGACGCCCGAGGAGGCTCTCTGGGCGGCGTCGCCGGGATGAACAGCTTCGGCCTGCGCACCGAGTTCCCCGCCGAGCGCCTCGACGACGCCGCGGGGCTCCTGACGCGCATGCTCCGCGCGCCTGACTTTCCCCTCGACGAGGTCCGCGTCGCCCGGGCCCAGCTGCGGGAGGCGGCCGCGCTCGTCGTGGACGAGCCGAGCACGCTGGCCTGGCACGCGAGCTGCCGGCTGCTCTTCGGCGACCACCCCTACGCCTTGCCCGAGGGCGGGAGCCTCGCGGGCCTGGCTCGCCTCGGCCTGGCGAGCGTGCGGCGCATGCATCGCGAGCTCGTCCGCGGCGAAAACCTGGTCTTCGCGGTGGTCGGCGCAGTGGAGTCGTCCGAGGTCGTCCGCCTGCTGGAGAAGGGCCTGGCCGGTCTGGCTGGTGGGCCGGCTTCGCTGCCGGAGCGGCCATCGCCCGCGTGGCCGCGATCTGACCGCGTCGAGCACATCGACTCCGACCGTGAGCAGGCTGCGATCGAGTTGGCATGGCGTGGCGCCCGCTTCGGAACCCCCGACGCTGCGGCGCTGAACCTCGCCGCGTCGATCCTGGCCGGGCAGGGCGGCCGCCTCTTCCTGGAACTGCGGGACAAGCGCGGGCTGGCCTATGGCGTCCACGCCGACTCGATCGCGGGTGTCGACACGGGGGTGTTCTCGGCAGGGATGGGGCTCGAGCCCCGCCGCGTCGATGAAGGCGTGGAAGGTCTCTGCGAGGTGATCGGGCAGCTCGCCGAGGAGGGCCCGACCGAAGACGAGCTCGCCAGGAACAAGCGCGTCGTGCTCGGCGGGATGGACATGTACCGGCAGCGCTCCGAGAGCCGCGCGATGGAGCTGGCCTACTGGGAGCGCTACGGCCTCGACGCCCTCGGCGCGCGTGCCGAGGTCGCCGAGCGGCTCCGCGCTGTCTCAGCCGCGGACGTGCGGAACGCCCTGGCCGATCGGCTCGGAGCCCGGGTCGAGGTCGTCGTCTCGTGAGGTGGCTCGCGCTCCTGCTCGGTGCGTCGAGCGGAGACCTCAGCCGAAGCGAGCGCGCTGCGCTGGAGTCCGGGCAGGTGGTGCTCCGCCAGGAGACGGGGCGGGGCGGATCCGAGGGCACCTCGATGGTGCTGGTCGCCTCGGGTGCCGAGGACGTGTGGGCCGTGATCGAGGACTTCGACGCCTACGTCGAGTTCCTGCCCTACGTCACCTCGAGCGAGCTGCTCGCGGGGCCCGAGGAGCTGGGCGAGGGCCGCTATCGCTGGGCGATGGAGCTGACCGCCAGAGGCATCGTCACCCGCTACGTGACGGAGAGCGTCCGCGAGGGCGACAGCATGCGGTGGGAGATGCAGCCCGAAGGCAACTCGCCGATGACGCGCAGCACGGGCTCCTGGAGCGTGACGTCCTGGGATGAACGGCGGGTCCTGCTGACCTATACGGCGAAGGCCGACACGGCGTGGTGGGTCCCGGTCTTCGTGCACAAGAAGGCGGCCGACGCCGGGCTGCCCGTGATGGTCCGGTTGGTCGCGGAACGCGCGGTACATTCCGACGGTGGGTGATGACACCAAGGCAAAGGACCTGCTCCATGACCTTCCGGTCCGGGAGCGCTTGGGCGAGCGCCTGATCGCCCGTGTCGGCGCACGCCGGGACGACGCGCCGGGGGCCGCTCGCCGACGCCGGCTGTTCGAACGCCTCGGCCTTCCGGATCCATACGACCCCAAGACGAAGTCGGACTCCGGACCCGGTCTGGGCCCGGTGTCGCTGAAGCTGTCGGAGCGCCGCAAGCCCGCACCGCACTCCCGCGTCAAGGACCCGAACCAGAAGAAGAGCCAGGGCGGACCGGGCTCCTTCAAGCCCTCGGGCATCCCCAAGGCGCCCGAGAAGCCGCCGCCCAGGAGCGCGGCCGAGGTCGCCGCCGACTACGCCAAGCGGCAGGCGAAGAAGCCCTCGGCCTCCGAGCGCAAGGTGCCCGACATCGACCCCGCCATCCAGCGCAAGCTCCAGGCCCAGCGTCAGGCTCAGGAGGCGATCGCGGCCCGGCGGGCCGCCGAAGCCGAGGCCAAGGAGGACGGGCGTGGCAACCGGGGCCGCTTCCGCATGCGCCGGACCCAGGCCACCGGCCCCAAGAGTCGACCGGTCGAGCCGCCGCCCGAGCCCGAGAGCGTCTCCGAAGAGCCGGTCGAGGAGACCCCCAAGCCGCCTCCGCGACGTGCTCCGCCGGGGCCTGGTGGGGGCCTGGATGACCTCTTCGGATTCGCCGACGAAGGCCGCGTGCGCGTCGGCCGCCAGAAGAAGAAGAGCTTCAAGAAAGCCGACGAGGACTGAGAAAAACATTTTCAGTCGGACCGCGGTCACGGGTCCACAATGTCGCGACTCCCACTTGATGAAGAAAAGCGAGGACTTCCCATGCTGCTGGCCCTGATGTTCGCCTGCACCGACGTAGAGATCGTCGACGAGCCCACCGAGGAGCTCGAGCCCAGCCCCTACATCTACGACGAGGGCGAGGAGGTAGAGCCCACGCTCTCGGCCAACGCGGTCGCGGCGAGCATCGACGAGGCCCTCGACATCGCCGTCACGCTGGACGCCCAGCCCATCCTCGATGGCTACAACGCCGTCATGGAGGCCGAGGAGGAGGGCTGCCCCGACTACTACTCGGACGGGGACAACACCTACTGGTACGACTACTGCTACACCGACGAGGGGGCCTACTTCTCGGGCTACGGCTTCGGCTACAGCTACACGGACTACGAGGCCGACGGCTACCTCTACAACGGCGAGCAGGTCTACACGATCAGCCAGATCGTGAGCGCCGACGGCAACACCTTCGAGGGCGGCGGCGCTGCGTACATGCTCGAGGCCGACTTCATCCCCGACGGCGAGAACGTGCCTCACTCCCTGGGCTACTCGGTCATCCAGGGCGCCTTCGCCTACGACGGGCCCGAGGCCGACGGCACCTGGCTGAACGGTGAGATCTCTCCGGATCTCACGGTGGTCGTCTACAGCATCCCCGAGAACGAGATCTACCCGGGCTACCAGGGCAACCTGATGCAGATCCAGGGCGGGATCAACGGACTGGTGGGCGACGCCGGAACCGTCGTCTTCGACATCACGATGCACCAGGACACCGTCGGCAACCCCTGCCCCGAGGAGCCCTCCGGCACGATCAGCGTCCGGGACGCGGACGGCCTCTGGTACGACGTGGTCTACGATGGCGTCGAAGCCTTCAGCGGCGACGACATGGACATGGACGAGTGCGACGGCTGCGGCCAGGTGTGGTTCCGCGGCCAGCTCGTCGGCGACGCCTGCACCCTCGATCCCAGCGGCCTGCTCGACTGGGAAGGAGCGACCCCGTGGTGATCCTGCTCGCCCTGGCCTGCAACGGGCCGGATGAAGACATCGTCGAGCTCGTCGAGGAGCCCCGCATGAAGGGCACCGACGCGCTCATCCGGGCATCGCTCGACCTGCGCGGCGTGCGCCCCAGCCCCGAGGAGCTCCAGCGCATCGAGGCCGACGAGGGCGCCTACGCCGAGCTCGTCGACGAGTTCCTGGTCGACGACCGCTTCGGCCCTCGGCTGCGCGATCTCTACAGCGAGGTCCTGCTCACCCGCTCCGAGATGTGGACCATCTCGGGCGAGGCCTATGGCATCGACGACACGGCCGCCTGGGAGCAGTCCCTCGGCGAAGAGACGCTGATGATTCTCTCGACGGTGGCGACCGAGGACCTCCCCTGGACCACGGTGGTGACCGCGGACTGGACGATGTCGAACGAGCTGCTCGCCGAGGCCTGGCCGCTGGACTACCCCGAGGGTGCGACGGGCTGGCAGAAGACCACCTACACCGACGGGCGCCCTCACTCCGGCGTGCTCAGCACGAACTCGCTGTGGTGGCGCTACACCTCGACGCCCTCGAACGCCAACCGCAAGCGCGCCAACCACATCTCGCGGATGTTCCTCTGCAACGACTACCTGGTCCGTCCCATCGACTTCGACCGGAACATCAACCTGCTCGATGACGAGGCGGTCGCGGACGCGCTGCGGAACGACCCGGCCTGTGTGAACTGCCACCAGTCGCTGGATCCGCTGGCCGCCTACCTCTTCGGGTTCTTCCACTACAACGACGAGAACCCGCTCGAGATGACGGAGTACCACCCGGAGCGGGAGCTCCTGTACGAGACCTACGTGGGCGTCGAGCCCGCCTACTTCGGCTCGCCCGGGTACACGCTCGATGACCTGGGCCACTCGATCGCGGGGGACAACCGCTTCGTCGAGTGCACCGTCGAGACCGTCTACACCGGGCTCTTGCGTCGGGACGCGACCCTGGACGACGCCGACGCGCTCACCTTCCACCGCGAGGCCTTCCTCGAGGGCGACCTGGTCATCCGCGAGCTGTTCCGCAGCGTAGTGAACGACGAGCGCTACCTGGCCGGAGCCACCGACACCGAGGGCTACGTGCCCAAGAAGATGGCCACGCCGGACCTGCTGGCCTCGCAGGTCGAGGGCCTGACCGGCTTCCGCTGGACCTATGGCGGCTTCGACATGATGAAGACCGACCGCTACGGCTTCCGCACCCTCGCGGGGGGCGCGGACGGGACGAGCGTGACCTCGTCCTCGACCAGCCCGAACACGACGTTGGTGCTGGTCCAGGAGCGCCTGGCCCAGGCCGGTGCCTGGTACGCGGCGGAGACCGACGCGGCGAGTGAGAGCCCGGAGCTCTTCACCGAGATCGACTTCAGCGAGACCCCCGAGACGGGCCGCGAGGCGATGGTCGCCCAGATCCAGGCCCTGCACTGGGCCATCTACGGCGAGCGCGTCGAGGCCGACGGCGACGAGGTCGCAGCCAACCTCGCCCTCTGGGAGGAGCTGCACACCGTCGACGGAGACCCCGTCAACGCCTGGGCCGGGCTCTTGTCCGTCCTCCTCCGCGACCCCGACCTGCTCTTCTACTGAGGCTGTCATGAAGCGACGCACCTTCCTGAAGGCATCGGCAGCGGGCGCGGCGGCTACCGCGTTGGCCACGCCCTTTTCGCTGGCACACGCGGCCAGCGGCTCCGAGCTCAAGTTCATCTTCGTCTTCAACCAGGGTGGCTACGACCCCACACGGGTCTTCGCGACCGAGTTCGACAACGGCAACGTCGACATGGAGCTCGACTCGGAGCTCGCGGCGGTAGGCAACCTCGACTTCGTGGACCACGCGGATCGACCCAGCGTGCGGGGCTTCTTCGAGGCCTACGGTCACCAGTCATTGGTGATGAACGGCATGCTCGTGCGCTCCATCGCCCACGACATCTGCACGATGATCGCGATGACCGGAAACAGCAACGGGACCAGCCCGGACTGGCCCGCGGTCCTCGCCAACGCCGAGCGTGGCCGCTTCATCCTGCCGCACCTCGTGCTCGGTGGACCGAGCTTCCCCGGAGACCTCGGCGTGGCCGTCGCGCGGACCGGTGTCGCCGGCCAGCTCGATGGGCTGCTCTCGGGCGAGGCGCTGTCCAACAGCGACATCGCGGTGGGCGGTCCGAGCCGCCCCTACGAAGGCATCATGGACCGCTACCTGTCCCGGCGGGCGGCTGCTCGAGCGGACGGCGCGCCCAGCGCCATCGACGCCCAGTTGGCCACCGACTACGCCCACAGCCTGGAGCAGTCCAGGCGCCTGAAGGACATGCAGTACCTGATGGAGTTCGGCGGAGACGGCAGCATCAGCGGCGCGGTCGAGGTCGCCGTCGAGGGCCTCCAGCTGGGCGTCTCGCGGTGTGTGACCCTGGCCTATGGCGGTGCCGGCGGAGCCACCGGCTGGGACTCGCACGCCGACAACGACGCGACCCAGTCCCAGAGCTGGGAGGCGCTGTTCGCGGGGCTCTCGTCCCTGATGGATCTCTTGGCCCGCACGCCCGGAGAGGTCGAGGCGACCTTGGCGGACGAGACCTGCGTCGTGGTGCTCAGCGAGATGGGGCGCACGCCCCAGCTGAACGTCTTCGACGGCAAGGATCACTGGCCCTACACCTCGGCGATGCTCGTCGGCTCGGGCTTCCAGGGCGATCGCGTCATCGGTGGCTTCGACGACAGCTACTACGGGCGCGGGATCGATCCCTCGAGCGGCGACGTCAGCGACTCCTCGCCGATCTTCTCCGCCGAGTCTCTGGGAGCGACACTGCTTGCGATGGCCGACATCGATCCGGACGCCTACCTGAACGGCATCGAGCCGATCGAGGGTGTGCTGCTGTGATGTGGCTCCTCCTGGCCTGCAACGGCGAGGTCGTGGACTCGGGGGCCGAGAGCGGCCTCTGCGCGACGGCTCCGATCACGACCTACGACAACTTCGGCGCGGGCTTCTTCGTCCAGAACTGCAGCACCTGTCACGCGGCCACGACCGGCAACCGCGAGGGCGCGCCCGAGGACGTCACCTTCGACAGCGAGGAGGAGATCCTGGCCCAGGCCGACCGCGTGCTCGCCCGGGTCGTCACCGACCCGACGATGCCGCCGCAAGGAGGCATCACCGAGGACGACCGCTACCGCGTCGAGGTGTGGCTCAGCTGCGAGTGATCACTGGATGATCAACTCGCCGGAGAAGGCCTCGTCGCCAAGGTCTTCTCCATCGTCCGGCGTGAGCCCGCAGGACACTTCGTCGCCAGCGGAGAAGGCCCCGGACAGGTTCGTCGCCGTCGAGACCTGGGTCCCGTCGACGAACCAGCGCACCTGCCAGCCGATGGGGTCGTCGTCGTCGTCGAGGAAGACGCCGTTGCAGACCAGCGTTGAGCTCCCGGTGGCATTCGACGGGGTGACGTAGACGTAGCCGCTGTCGATGCTCGGGGGGCTGTTCGCGATCACCAGCGCATCGGACAGGACCGGATCTCCAGCCTCGGACTCGTCGCTCGCTACGACCTCGAGCCGGACGGAGTCACCCTTGGTCGTGACGGTCCACGGGGCCGCCGAGCCGGCTCCCCAGTCGGAGCGCTCGATGCCATCGACGTACCAGGCGTATTCGAAGCTGACCTCGTCTCCGTCGGGGTCCGTCGCGCTGACCTCGGCGACCAGGTTGTCGGTGGTGGTCGCTCCCTCCGGGCCGAGCGTAGCCCTCGCCGTTGGAGGGGCGTTGCCGATGGTGGCGACCGCGCTGGCCGTGGCGCCCTCGATGTGTTGGTCCTTCACCGTCAGCTCGACGGTCCAGACCTCCCTGCGGGACGTGACCTCGGCTGGGACGACCTCGCCGTCGAGGCCGCCGACCTCGATCCCGTCACGCTTCCAGACGAAGTCCTCGGACATGTTGTCGCCGTCCTGGTCGTAGGCGTCCCAGACCGCCACCATGTCCTGGTCGGAGCGCGGGTCTTCCGGCGCGATGTCGAGGGACTGGATGATGGGCAGCGAGTTGCCGATCGTGACGCTGTGGTCGACGAGCAGCCCCTCCTCGGTGCCGTCGTAGGCGAGGGCCTCGCAGCGCCACAGCTCGTTGGTGTCGGTGAGCTCGGCCGAGACCGTATCGCTGTCGGCGCCGGAAACGAGCTCGCCGTCTCGGTACCACTGATAGCGGATGGCGAACTGGTCGCCGTCGGCGTCGACGGGTTGCACGGTGACCTCGGCGACCAGGTCATCATCGGCCCCCGGCTCTTCGGGCGTGATGACGAAGTCCAGGGCGGAGGGGGGCGTGTTCGCCCAACAGGACAGGAGGAGAAGCATCATTCGAAACAGTTGTTGTCCTCGTCGGCCTCGTAGATGACCAGGTCGGCCCAGCAGGTGTTCGGTGCGGTCGTGTAGGCCTGACCGCCGGACCGCAGCACGACGTTGGCCCCGTTGATCCAGTTCGAGCTCGACAGTGACTGGGAGGTCTCGAGCACGTCGTCGATGTAGAAATCGATCGTCGACGCGCTGTGATCGACGTGCGCCCTGAGCGTGCTCCACTGACTCGTCGGGACCGGGGTCGAGGACCACGTCTTGATGGTCGTCGAGCTCGAGTAGGTGTTGCCTCCGGACATGCTCGCCGAGGACAGGCCCTGGTTGAACCACAGGCCGTTCTCGACGTAGTTGTAGCCGTAGTGATCGCCGTACCAGTAGACGTTCCAGCTCACGTGCGAGCTGCTCGACGTCGGGTGGTAGATGTCGACCTCGATGACCTCGACGTCCTTGGAAGCTCGGGTCACCGGGATGTAGGCGTAGTTCCAGTCCGAGCTCTGCTTCATGCAGTCCACGCCGTCGACGGTGGTGTAGCTGTGGCCCCCCCAGCCGCCGTTGATCGTGGTCGAACCGCTGGGCTTCGAGGACAGGTCGTCCGACCACACCTCGACGAAGCAGTCGCCGCCCACCGTCACTTCGGCGGTGCCCTCATCGCCGTCGTCGTCGCCATCGTCCGGGGTGACGGTGCAGGTCCAGACCTCGTCGTCGAGGGTCTCGCCCGAGGGCACCGTGTCGTCGGTCTCGTCGATGGTCTCGGTGTCGGTGAAGGCCGTCCCGTCGTAGTCCCAGGCGAAGCTGTAGGTGACCGTGTCGCCGTCGTCGGGATCCGAGCTGTCCGTGTCGATCAGGCACTGCAGCGAGTCTCCGGCCGAGGGCTCCTCGGGGTCGATGCTCAGCGTCGGGGCCGAGGGAGGGGTGTTCAGCACCGTGACGGTCGTGGCGGTCTGAGCGCTGCCAGAGTCCGCGTCGTCGCGCGGGGTGACGATGACGTAGACGTCCTCGTCCTTCTCGAACCAGTCGTCGCCCTCGAGCGTCGCGGCCGTCCCGACCTTGGTGCTCTCGACGTACCAGGCGTAGTCGTAGTCCACGTCGTCGCCGTCCACGTCCGAGGAGGTGATCGAGACCGTCGCGGTGCTGTCCGTGTAGAGGTCGCCGTCGATCTCGACATCCGTGATCTCGGGCGCGGTGTTTCCGACGGTCGCCACGTCGCTCTTGATCGGCTCGCCGGTCTCGGTGCCGTCGTCCGCGCGGACACGAACGTAGACTTCGTCGCCGCGTCCGAAGAAGCTGCTGTCGAGGGTCTCGTCGCCGGAGACCCAGGTCCCCTCGACCGACCACCCCGGGACGTAGGTCAGCGCGTCGCCGTCGTCGTCGCTGGCTCCGGTGAGCGTGTAGGAGAGCGTGTCGCCTTCGACGGGCGCGGCATCGGAGAGCGTCACGCTCGTGATGGTCGGGGCGGTGTTCGAGATGACCAGCGTCTGGGAGAGCTCCTCTCCGCTGCTCGCGGTCCCGTCGGTCGCGGAGAGCGCGCACTGGACGCTTTGATCGCGGTCGAAGAGGCTCCCGTCGAGGGTCGCGTCCGTGGAGACTTCGGCCCCGTCCACGAGCCAGCGGAGGGACCACTCGAGGCTGTCGCCAGTGTCGTCGTCCCCGCCGGTGCCGCTGCAGCTCAGGGTGTCGGCCTCGTAGGCGGGGTCGGGTGAGATGGAGACCGTTCCGGACTCCACCCATGGCTCGGAGTTCGCGATCGGGACCTCGGCCGAGGCCGTCTCGCCGACCTCGGTGCCGTCGTGAGGGGTGACCTCGACCCGCACGATCTGGTCGCGGTCGAAGCCGGACAGCGAGCTGCCGTCTCCCGCTGCGATCTCGTCGACGTACCAGGCGTAGCTGAGACCCACGGTGTCCCCGTCGACGTCATCGGTCTCGACGCTGGCCTCCACTGTGTCCGTGGAGTAGGCGGGATCCGGCGTCAGCGCGACGGCGGCGGTGGGCAAGGCGTTGTCGATCACGACCTCGGCGCTGCCCTCGGCCTCGTCCGCCGAGCCGTCCGAGGCGACGACGGTGAGCGTCCAGATCTCGCCCCGGGCCGTCTCGGTCGCCGGGACGGCGGGCTGGTCGTCGAGATCCGGGAGCGGGACGCCGTCCACAGTCCAGGACAGCTCGGTCGTCAGCTCGTCGTCGTCCGGGTCGGAGATCGTCCAGGTGCCTTCGAGGTCTTCGTCCGAGCGGGGTTCATCGGGCTCGATGCCGACCGCGTCGACCGTGGGGCCGGTGTTCACGACGGTGACGCTCTTCGAGGTCGAGGGCCCGAGGGCCTTGCCGTCATCTGCCCAGACCTCGCAGGACCAGATCTCGCCCTTCGCCGTGTTGGCCGCCGGCACGGTGTCTTCGCTCAGTTCGGGCACCACCGTGCCGTCTCGGGACCACGCGTAGACCATCTCCAGAGCATCGCCGTCGGCGTCGGCGGGCTCGGTCGTGATCGTGACGACCAGGTCATCCAAGGTGCCAGGGGTGGCGGGCTCGATGTCGAAGTCGAGGGCCGAGGGTGGGGTGTTCTTCGGACAGGCTGTGCAGGCGACGAGGAGGACGGCGATCATTCGAAGGGCTCCCATCGTGTGACTTCGCGCGTGGACAGCCAGCGCTTGCCGACCACCACGGCGACGCCGGCGCCGGCCACGCCGACGACGGTCGCTGAGGAGCCGACGACCAGACCGGTGCGGGCGGACTGGCGGAGGTCGCCCGCTTGGGCGTACGCGAGGTTCGCGGTCGCGATGTCACCGTCCTCGACCAGGATTTTGTAGCGGGCGTCCGCGTCGCGGGCGTCGGAGCGGGCCTCGAGGGCGAGCAGCAACCTGGCCGTGCCGAGGCCCAGACCGGCCAATCCCGCGGCGGCGCCGCCGGCGGTCATCCATCCATCTCGTCCCAAGCCCTGCCCGGAGGAGGCCTGGTACTGGGTGTAGGCCGTGGCCAGGGGGGCGACGCCGGCGAGCTCTCGCCACGCCACCGGCTCCGCGGAGACCTGGCCACCGACTGCGAAGAACTTGCCTTCGGTCGTGCCGACCAGGGGGTGCTCGAAGGTGTAGGTCCACTCGCCCGCGGCGAGACCGGTCAGCTGGAGCGGGGCGATGTGGATGCCCAACTCGGCGTCCAGCTCGCCCTCGTCGGCGGCCGTCGTGAGGGGCGCGAGATCGCCGGGGCCGGCGAAGGTGAGCGTCGTGCGCTCTGGGATCCCCAAGAGCGTGACCGCCGCAGGGAGCAGCCCGGAGACGTCGATGGGCTGTTCTTCGTCCCTCGCTACCTCCAGGTCCACGTGGCGCTCGCCGGTGGAGCCCTTCACGACCAGCTTGTGAGACCCCGCGACCAGCGACGCGGTGTCCCCCTCGACCACCTCGCCATCGATCCGGATGTCCACGCCCTCGGCGACGCCGGTGAGTGTCACGGTCCCCCGTCCGAGGAAGGTCACGGTGATCGGGACCTCGGTGGTCGTGCCCGGACCACCGGTCGAGAAGGGCAGGGCAGCCGCCTCGTAGCCCTTGCCGGAGACCTCGACGACGAGCTTGGTGTTCGCGGTGAGGTCGTTGAGGGAGCTCCCGGTCGTGAGCACCGAGCGCCCGAGGTCTTGGACCGTGAAGGCGGGCGGGGCCTCGGCGTCGGCCCCGGTGACGACCAGCGTGACGTTCGCGTAGTCGGCGCCGAGGCTGTCGACGAGCGCCTGCAGTCCCGGCTCCGGTCGCAGCTCCAGGGACTTGCGGTAGGCGCCGAGGGCCGCGGGGGTGTTGCCCGTACACCGCGCCGAGTCGCCGACGGAACGCCAGGCGGTTGCGTCCGAGGGGGCGGTCTTCACCCAGTCGTCGGCGGCCTCGGCGGCTTCCGAGCAGCGGCCCGAGGCCAGGGCGTTCTGGACGTCGTTCAGCGATGAAGCGAGCGTGAGGCTCACGAGCAGCAGCATCAGGGGCCCTCCAGGAGCCATGCGTAGCCGGCCTGGCTATCCGCGTAGGGTGCGCCGATCAGCAGATCAGCCAGAGAATCTCCGGAGAGGTCGACGCCACCGACCATCGCCCAGCCGAAGGCCGAGTCCTCATCGCGGCCCACGATGACGCGGTCGGCGTCCGCCTCAGCGTCGACGGTGCCGGTGGCTCCGTTCAGGTAGATGCGGACCTCGCCGGGGTCGGCGTCCGGGGCGCCCACCGCCAGATCGACCAGCCCGTCGGCGTTGAAGTCGCCCAGCGCCACCGACGCGCCGAGCTGGTCATCGCCGTCGATGTGGACCGGCATGTCTGTGGTCTCGAGCTCGCCGGTCGTGTTGCCCCAGACCAGCCAGGCGTCGCTGTGGCCGCCGAAGGCCAGGTCATCGAGGCCGTCGCCATCGACGTCGTCGCCTCCGGCGAGGGACAGGCCCGGGTAGCGCGGACCGGTGGTCTCGCCCCGAACGACGAGCGTGGCCACGTCCGTGAGATAAGCCGTGCCCGATGCGCCGTGGGGGATGACGTAGACGGCGCCGTCGTAGGACTTGTCGTAGGGCGCGCCGACGACGAGCTCGTCGAGGCCGTCGCCGTCGTGATCCGTCGAGGTGAGCACGGCCCAGTTCACGCTCCCGTCGGTGTCGGGCTTGAGCGTGGCGTCGGCGTCGTCGTGGTCGACGGTGGTGGTCAGCGGGCCCAGGGCGACGAGGATGGAGCCCTCGGAAGCGGTGACCATCGAGCTGCCGCTGGCCAGATCCTCCTGGCCGTCCCCGTCCAGATCGACGGCGGCCGCCCCGTAGCCGAGGATGGCGTCGAAGCCGTTGCCTTGAAGCAGGGCGTCGGCGTCGCTGAGCGCGAGGCTGCCCGTGCTGTCGCCCGAGACCACGAAGGCGCCCCCTCGGAACTGGCCGGTCGAGTCCCAGTAGCGGGGAACGGCGACGATCAGGTCGGGCACGCCATCCGCTGTCAGCTCACCCGAGGCCATGCTCCGACCAGGCAGCATCGAGGTGTCCGCTGTGAGGGTCATGCCCGTCGAGACGTCGATGTCACCCACCATGGCCCCGGTATAGAGAGCGGCGCCGCCCTGCTTCTCGGCGGCGATCGCGATCTCGGGCACGCCGTCGCCGTCGAGGTCGTCGACGAGGGTCATCGCGTAGCCGAGGAGACCGGTGCCGCTGCCCCAGCTCAGCTTCGAGAGCGCGTCGGCCTCGCCGAAGTCCTCGTCGATCGCGCCGTCGCAGTCGTTGTCCTTGCCGTCGCGCCACTCGCCGTGCCAGGGGCTCACGTGCTCGTCGTCGTCGTCGCAGTCGCTGCCGGCGTCGACCCCGGCGCCGACGGTGTCTGAGCCGTAGCCGTCCTCGTCCGCGTCGACCGTGCAGAGTTCGGGCTCCTCCGAGGCTGCGCCGAGGTGGACCGCCGGGTTCGTGTCGTCGCAGTCGGTGCCGCCGGTCCAGGTCGCCGCGTAGCCGTCCTGATCGACGTCCGTGCCATCGACCCCGTCGCAGTTCTGGTCGACGCCGTCGAGGTCTTCGTCCGGGGCGCCCCCATGCACGTCAGGGTCGTCGGGTGCGCAGTCGTCCTTGTCGAAGACGCCGTCGCCGTCGGCGTCGAAGGGGCCCGTGTCGACGGGCGGCGAGGTGTCCACGGAGTCGACGGGTGAGTCCGCTGGGGAGTCGGCCGGGCTGTCGTTGGTCGGGGTCCCCGTGTCCTCGGGAGGCTCGGGTGACGAGTCCTTGTCACCGCATGCCAGCAGGAGTAGGAGGGTCACCGGGCTCCTCCGAGCAGGATCCAGGTCACGCCGCCCAGCTGCATGTCCTCGTCCTCGCTGTCGTAGGGGTAGGACTTCTGCCAGGCGCTGACCGCGAAGTCGCCGATGCCGTCGCCGCTGACATCGCCCAGGTAGCCGACGCCATCGCCCAGGAAGCCCACGTCGTCGGTGCTCTGAAAGGTGAGATCGGCGTCGTCGTAGTCCAGCGTGCCGGTCGAGCCGCCCAGGAAGATGCTGGCCGAGTTGGTGTAAGCGCTCGACGTGAGCACCTCGGACAAGCCGTCGTCGGTGATGTCTCCGCCGGCGATGGACTTGGCGGAGAAGGTGTAGGTGCCGGTCCCTTCGACCTCGAGGATGGCGACGTCCTCGACCGAACCGCTGGTGGTCGTCCCGCCCGGTACCAGCCACCAGCCGCCGGAGTAGCCGGAGCCCATGCGGTACTCGACGATGGCGAGGTCATTGAGCCCATCTCCGTCCCAGTCTCCGACGCAGGCGTAGTCGTAGCCGAACCAGCCGTTGGTGGAGCTGCCGGTGAGCTCCAGCTTGGCGCCGTCGTCGACGTCCATCGTCCCGGACAGTCCCGACTCCGCGACCCACAGGGTGTTCGCGTAGTAGAAGGACATCACCCAGTCGGACAGGCCGTCTCCGTCGAGGTCCTGGCCGTTCTTGAGCTCGAGGCCGGGGAGGCCGTCGCCAGCGCTCCACTCCAGGGAGACCTCGGCGACGTGGTCGATGGCGCCGCCGGACATGGCGCCACTGCCGAGGAGGAGGTGCGCGGTGGGCTCGGCGATGCCCTGCTCGCCAAAGGCGATGTCGTCGTAGCCGTCGCCGTCCCAATCCCCCAGGCCGGCCACGGTCTCGCCCAGCTCGGCGCTGATGCCGGAGCCCGTCCAGAAAGGCGTCTGCGAGGTCAGGGTCACCGAGCCCGCGTCGCTGCCCCAGTAGACCGTGCCAAAGCCGCGGTTGTCGTTGTCGGTGCCGGTGTCGTAGTAGCGGCCGCCGGTGACGACATCGCCCTTGCCGTCGCCGTCGAAGTCGCCCACTCCCGCGGCCTCGACCGCGTGGTCGTAACTGGCGTTGTCGCCCATGGCGTAGGTGCTGATGGTGGTCAGGTCGGTGACGCCGGCCTGGACCGACTCCACGACCACGAGCTCGCCGCCGTAGCTGTTCGACTCGTTGCTGCCGATGAGCAGCTCGTTGACACCGTCGCCGTCCCGGTCGGGCACGCCCTGCAGCACCTTGCCGAGCTTGTCGCGGTAGCCGCCGTGCAGGAGCGCCCAGGCCGCGTCGTCCAGCTCGCCGTTTTCGTCGATCTCGCCGTCGCAGTTGCTGTCGATGCCGTCGTTCCAGTCGAGCTGCTTGGGGTGGACCGTGCGGTCGTCGTCGTCGCAGTCGGTGCCTGGCTCGACCGGGTCGGTCGCCCACTCGTCGCCCCAGCCGTCCTCGTCCGCGTCGCGCATGCAGGCCGTGTCCGACTCGGTCTCCGCGGCGCCGGGGTAGACTCCGGCGTCGTCGTCGTCGCAGTCGGTGCCTCCCTTCTCGGCGTCGACGAAGCCGTCGCTGTCGGCGTCGGGGCCATCGACTCCGGAGCAGTCCTGGTCGGTGCCATCGACGCTCGTGTCCTCGGCGCCCGGGTTCACGGCCGGGTTGGCGTCGTCGCAGTCGTCGCCGCCAGCGTCCTCGTCGACGTAGCCATCGCCGTCTGCGTCCGGTCCGTCGATGCCGTCGCAGTCCTGGTCCGTGCCGTCCACAGTCGGGTCCGCGGCGCCGGGGTTGATCGTCACGTCGTTGTCGTCGCAGTCGTCGGTGGCGAACCAGCCGTCGCCGTCTTCGTCGAAGGGCCCGGTGTCCTCGGGGGCGCTGCTGTCGCCGGTGTCCTCGGGGCCGGCGCAGGCGGGGTCGGCCTCGCAGTCCGGATCCTCGCAGTCCACCAGGCCGTCCTCGTCCTCGTCGAGGCCCGTGAGGCACTCTCCGGGATCGTCGCCCTCGAGTTCCTTGCAAGCCAGCAGGAGGAGGAGAATCATTCCAGGCGCCTCTTGGAGCGCCGGACTGTATCGGGAATCAGGGCCGGGCGGCTAGTGTATCGATCAAGAGGTCGCTCAGGCGCATCGCCTCGGCGTCGAAGCCCTCGAAGTGGGCGCTGACCTCGGCGAATCGGGCCCGGAAGGCCTCGCGGTCACCGGCGGCGAGGATGGCGGTGAGCTCCTCGGCGGCCTCGCGGAAGCCTGCACGGACGCTCTCGCCGTGGGGATTCGACATCTCGATCTCGGCGTAGAGGTCGGGGTTCTGGGCGAAGAGCCTTCCGACGAAGGCCAGCTCCAAGCGGTAGATCGGCGAGGTGAACTCGAGGCTCCGGCGCACGCCGACCCCGGTCCGTCGCAGGGCATCCCCCATCACCAGCGTCGAGAAGTGCGTCAGCACCTGCACGTTCGCCATCATGCGGTCGTGCTCCTCGGGCGAAGCCTCGATGCGCTCCATACCGAGGCGACCGAGCTCGGCGACGAGCCAGCCCCCGAGCGGGCCAGGCCGCACCTTGCAGATCACGACCTTCTGGCGGCGGAAGGTGTGCACGCTGGGGCCGAACATCGGGTGCAGGCCCAGGATCTCGCCGGAGTGCGAGGCGGCCATGGCGGCGCAGACCTCGGACTTGAGCGAGTTCACGTCGCAGAGGAGCGCGTCGGAGCGGAGGTACGGCCCGATGACCCGGGCGACGCTCGCGGCGCGGGCCATCGGAACCGACAGCATGACGATGTCGGCCTCGGCCGCGATGGAGAAGGGGTCGTCCTTTTCGATGACGTCGACGCGGTGCCCCCGGCCCTCGAGCTCGCGCTTGATGCGCGTGCCCATCCGGCCGCCGCCTCCCACGATGCAGAAGCGATGCGCTTCGGAGTCGGGCTGCAGCTCCTCCTGCAGGCCGTGGCCCGCCTCGACGAGGGTCTGAAGCAGCGCCTCGCCGACCTTTGGATCGAGGCCCGCGTGGGCAGCGTTGTCTCGGGCGCGGACGTACACGTCGCGCTCGCGCGTGCGATCGAAGACGGGCCGGTCATCGCCGGCCTTGAGCTCGCCGATGCGTCGAACGACCTGGATCCGTCGGGCCGCGATGGCCATCAGGCGCGAGTCCAGATCGTCGAGCTCCTGGCGCAGGGATTCGAGGTCCATGCGTCCGGCTAACAGGCCAGAGTGAAACCGCCGCACGACGCCCATTCGTCGTGCGGCGGCTTGGCCATGGGTGGGAGGGCGAGGGCACCCTTCCGATGCAGGGGGTGAAGGTCAGGCGACCTCGCCCCACCCACCCAGGACCCGGGCTAGAAGTTCATGCCGGCGTTCAGGCTGACGTTGGCGCCCAAGGCGAGCGGGATCAGGTCGAACTGCGGGGCGACCCAGACGTTCGAGCCTTCGGCGTTGTCGGTCTTCAGGCGCATGCCGAAGCCGGCCTCGGCGACGGGGAGCAGCAGCGTGCGGCCGGTGCCCTGCTCGGGGGCGTAGAGGATTCCGACGCTCATGGCCGGGTACATGTCGAAGTTGTCGCTGACGCCGACGTAGTACTTCCAGTCCACAGCGGGGCCGGCGGCGTAGGGGCCGGGCTCGAGCCACAGGGCGTCGGGAGGGGAGGGGGCGTACATGAAGCGCATGCCCAGCGAGTTGCCGTTGTCCCACTCGGCGCCCATGCCGACCGAACCGACTGCGGCGATGCGGTCTCCACCGGCCGTGGCGGCGGCAGAGGCTCGGGTCATCACGTAGGGGCTGGGCTCGGAGGCGGCGGCGGCGTCGGTGACGGCGAGGAGAGCGATGAGGGCGGTCATGGGAGCTCCGGGTGACTCGGTTGGGCTTCGCCAGGCTTGAAGTGCACGCGCGGTGCCAACTCTGTGTGCGCGTGATTCCGGGCACTTGGCGTCCGAGGTGTCACCGATTGACACCCGGCATGAAACCGCCGTGGACACCCGCCCTTGATGTGTTGGCGAACCCGGCCCCACGGGGCCACCACCAAGAGAGAGACCCGAACCATGAACGCGCTCTTCTACGACAGCCTCAAGGCCCTCGGCCCCATCGCCACCAACGACGTCCCCGACGCCATCGCGGCGCAGATCGTCTCCACCGGCGCCTTCACCGGCGACCGCAGCCAGGCCAAGGCCGCCATCGCGCTGTACAGCCAGCTGGCCAACCAGCTCGACCGCGACGCCTTCCAGGCCGCCCTCGTGCGCGGTGAGCTGCCCTCGGGCGTGACGCTCTCCGAGGACGAGATGATGCTCGCCGCCGCCGGCAAGAGCTGCTGTGGCCACACCTGCGAAGGCACCTGCACCCCGAGTCGCTGAGCCGCGCTGCGGCAGGAGGTCCTGATGAACGTTCGTACGCTCCCCCTCGCCGGCGATGTGCTCCACATCGTCGACGACGCGGTCCCCACCGCCGACGTGCGTCGCTTCGAGGCCTTCTGCCGCGCGCTCCCCTTCAACCGGGTCTGCTACGGCTACCGAGCCACCGCCGAACAGGAGCTGTCCTTCGGCCACCAGTGGATTCACGGCGTCGCCCCCGACGAGCGACGCTTCCTCCCCATCGACACCGTCGAAGGCCTCGTCGGCCAGCTCCTCGGCGAGGTGAAGCCAGGGCGCGTGCACCTGAACTGCGTGCAGCCCGGCGACCCCCGCTACCCCCACGTCGACGACACCACCGGCCGCGTCATCGTGGCCGTCTACTTCGCCAACGCCGAGTGGCGGACCGAGTGGGCCGGGGAGCTGACTTTCTACGAGGACGGCGAGCCCGTCTACGCCATCCGCCCCAAGCCCGGTCGCATCCTGGTCTTCGACGGCAACGTGCTCCATCGCGGCGGCGTGCCCTCGGCCGACTGCCCCGAGGTCCGCTACGCCCTGGCCTGCAAGTTCCTGCGTGCCGCATGACCCGCGTCGCGCTGACCTGGCGAGACGCCCTGCGGCACCCCATCGAGGTCGCCGCGGAGCGAGGCCTCATCTCGGCGATCGAGGTGGTGCCCTCGGCCTATTGCCGCCACGGCCTTGAGCGTCTGTTGAAGGCCCGCCTCGACGCGCTGGGCCTGCCCTACAGCTTCCACTTCGTCGACCTCTCCCTGGCCAGCGCCGACGCGCTGCAGAACAACTCCTGGGACCGCGTCCGCGACTTCCTCGGCCACTTCTCTCCGCTCTTCGTCAGCGACCACCTGACCGCCTGCCGGTCCGGAGACCTCGACCTCGAGGTCAACCTGCCGGTGGTCGCGACCGAGGACGCCGCCGCGGTCTACGTCGAGAACATCGAGGCCTTTCGCCAGGCGGTGCCTTGCGATTTCCTGCTCGAGCACGTGCCGACCCACTGGAGCCACCCCGGGGACACGCTGTCTTCGGCTGAGGTCTACGGGCAGGTGCTCGATAGGACCCGCTGCGGCGCTCTGCTCGACGTGCACAACCTCTTCTGCGACGAGCTCAACCTGGGCGTCGATCCGGTCGAGGTGCTCGATCGGATCGACAACGTGCGCGAGATCCACGTCGCCGGCGGCTTCGAGCTGGAGGGCGGCTGGCGCGTCGATGGGCATGACCACGCCGTGCCCGAGCGGGTCTTCGAGATCCTGGCTCTGGCGCTGCAGCGCTTCGACCCCGAGCTCATCGTGCTGGAGCGGGAGCACCGCTTCCAGGACATCGACGGCGTCTTCGCCGACCTGGAGAGGATCCATGAGCTCGCGGCTTGAGCTGATGCGCCGTCAGCGCGCGATGCTGGAGACCCTCGCGCAGGGGGGAGGGGAGGCTCGCCTGCTGGGCGTCGATCCGGGCATGCTCGAGCTCCTGGGACGACGTCACCCCGAGAACATCCGGGACGCGCTGAGCGTGTTCCTGCCTGTGTTCTTGCGGTGTGCCGACCTGGACGACGCGGCGATTCGGACCAGCTTCGCCACTCGGCCCGGCACGGCCTCGGCCGAGGTGAAACTCCGGCTGCTGGTTGGCTGCGCCCTGGGTCTGAAGCTCGGCGAGCCCTTCGCGGAGCTGATCCGGCTCGAGGCGGCCGCCTGGCGGGTCAAGCAGGCTCCACAGCCCCTCCCGGAGCACGTCCGGTCGCTCCGCTCCGGCGAGCCCCTCGGCGAGGTCCTGGAGCTCCGCACCAACGTCGTCGACGGCTGGAGATACCCGGACTTCGACCCCCGGGGCTGCTTCGTCTGGGGCCCGCCTCGCAAGGTCTACCTGTGGTGGGACGGTGGGCTCCGGCAGAGGGTGTTTCGTGATCACGGCGAGCTGGCGCTCGCGCTCGCTCTGGGGGCCGCGTGATCTCCCTCGACCACGTCCTGGAGCTCGTCGACACGGTCGATCCTTCGAAGCTGCTCCTCAAGGGCTTCCTCGGCCCGGTCGCGCCGACGAGCAACGAGCAGGCCCGCTCCCTGCTGCTCGAGCACAAGCACAGCCTGGTGATCAACGGCGCCCACGCCCTGGACGAGCGGGTGGCCGCCATCTGCCGCGAGCTCGAGGACGACCCCTGCCTGCTCGTGCGCTCGAACATCTACTGGACGTGGCCGGGCACGTGGGCCTACCCGCTTCACTGGGACACCCACGACCTCGTCGCCCACCAGATCCATGGGCAGAAGCGCTGGACCCTCTACGAGCCGGTGCACGAGGCCCCCATCCGCGGCCAGACCCTTCGAAGCCTCGGCTGCGCGCCCCCGGCCGAGGTCCGCGAGGTGGTCACGATGGAGCCCGGATCCAGGCTCTTCGTCGAGCGGGGCGTCGGCCACGAGGTCCTCACCGTCGGCGACGAGCCGAGCGTGCACATCACCTTCGGCTTCCACCGCCCGACCCGCCGGGACCTCTTGAAGCTCGCGATGGAAGAGGCGCTCCTGGCCGCCGAGGCCGATGTCGCCTGGCGCAGCACCGAGCTCTGCGATTTGCCCGATGCCACCTCGATCCTCGCCGAGGCCCTCGAACGCCAGATGGAGCACTACCGCACGCTCGAGCGGCCTCACCACATCGTGCGCGACCCCCTGCGTGGAACGATGGAGGTCCGCGAGGGGCACCCGAACCAGGATTCGACACCTCGTGAAACTCGGCCGCTGACCGCCCCTTGATGAGGGTTCCAGACAAGGAGCGCGCCGTGTTCTTCGACCCCGACCACTACTACAAGCACTTCGCCGACTACACCGACCTGGCTGAGCTGAGCTGGCCTCAGCTGACCGCCGCCTTGAGCGCCCGCTGGGCCGAGGAGCGCCCCGACGCCGAGATCGCTGAGTTCGCCGAGCTCGTCCGAGGCTTCGACCTGGGCGTCGACGCGGACGCGGTCGCCCGGCAGTGGTTCCGGGTCTTCCACCTCGAGCAGCTCGCCTTCGCCCTGGGCCTGCGCAACGCCGTGGCCCACGGCGCCCTGACCGTCGAGGGCGACGGCCCCGTCCGGGAGCTGTTGGCCCGAGACGGCAGCGTCGTCTTCGTGACCCCCCACCACGGGCCCCACTTCCTCGTCCACGCGCTCCTGCCGATGCTCGAGCTGGGCGCCTTCGGTGGCGGCAAGGTCTCCGAGGAGATCGTCTCCGGCATCAAGGGCGTCTGCGACCTGCACGACATCGGCTACGACGACCTGGACGGGGTGGACTTCACCGGGGACTTCAAGCAGGTCCTCATGCAGCTGATGTTCAGCGGCAAGAGCATCACGCTCTACCCGGAGTACAGCCGCAGCCCCCGCCGCGGCTCCCACACCGCCAGCTTCTTCGGTCGCACCGTGCACGCCCCGACCGGCGTCGCGCGCCTGGCCGCCGGCTTCCAGCGCGAGCTGGTCATGGTCCGCCTCGAGCGGCGAGGGGACTTCCGCTACGCGCTGGTCCTCGGGCCGACCTGGACGGTCTCCAACGACGAGGCGGCGATCCGGTCGACCATCGACGCCCTCTTCGCCATCACCGATGCCCTCGTCCAGTCCGACCCCGGCACCTGGCAGGGCTGGCGCTTCCTCGACGTCATGCAGAACAACGGCGTCCAGGCGCTCCTGCGCAAGATGGCGGAGAAGGTGGCGTGAGACCGCTGATTGTCCACATCGGCCTGCCGAAGACCGGAACGACGAGCCTGCAGCGCGAGCTCTTCGTCCGCCACCCACAGCTCGCGCTGATCGGGAAGCCGCTGAACCGGCTGCACGCGGGCATGCAGAGGCTCTTCTCGGCGATGTTGCGTCTGGAGCCGTGGGAGTACCGGCGGGTCGAGCCCGAGCTCGTCGCCCTGATCCCCGAGCTCCTCGATCGACCAGGCGACACCGTGCTGATCTCCGAGGAGGAGCTCGCCACCGGGACCCTCGGCGCTCGGGTCGATCGCTTGACCATCGCGCGTCGCCTGAGCCGCTTGTTCCCGGCCGCCGAGATCGTCTTCACCATCCGTGAGCAGGGGGACGCGATGCGCTCGATGTACGGCGAGCTCTGCCGGCTCGGCGCCGTCGACGCGCCCTTCCCGCGCTGGGCCGCACACACCCTCGCGCTGCCTGAGACCGCCGCGGGCTTGCACCTCTTCCGCTACGACGAGCTGCTGGAGCTGTACGGAGAGCTCTTCGAGCGCGTCCACGTGACCGTGTACGAGGAGCTGCGCGAGCACCCCGAGGTCTTCATCCGAGGCCTCTCCGACATCCTGCGCGTCGACGCCGACGAGGCCTGGCGCCTCTTCGAGCAGGGCGTCACCCACAACCCGTCGCGCACGGCCGAGTTCTGGCCGGAGCGCCACCTGAGCGCGGTCCACGACCGCTTCGCTGCATCCAACCACCGCCTCGCCGCGGCCACGGGTCTGGACCTGTGCGCCCACGGCTACTCCCTCGGAGCCTGACATGACCTTCGTCACCACCGCCCTCGGAATCATCGGCCGGGAGGCCGTGAAGATCCTCGCCAGCCGGAACCTCCCTGTCCGCGCCTATGTGCCCAACGACCACGGGCGCGAGGAGCTCGAAGAGTGGATGGCCGAGGAGCAGGTCCCGACCTCGACCGTCGAGATCACCACCGACTTCGACATGCGCGGCGTCGAGAGCCTGCTGTTGATCCAGGCCGCCGTGCACGGAGAGCTTCGCAAGATCCCGGAGATCCTCGAGGCGGCCAAGGACGTCGAGCGCGTGGTCTTCCTGTCGATGATGGGGGCCTCTACCCGCAGCCCGGCGAAGCTGCTCCGCCAGCTCGGTGAGTATGAGCGCATGGTCGAGGCGACGGGCATCCCCTGGGTGCACCTGCGCCAGCCGCCGTTCTTGCTCATGCAGAACGTGCGCGTCCACGCTGCGATGGTCCAGCAGACCGGTCGCTTGCCGCTGCCCCTCGGCGACCTGGAGGTGCCGCTGATCGACGCCCGCGACCTGGCCCGAGCGGCTGTTCGCGTCGCACGTCCCGGTCACGCGGGGCGCATCTACGACCTCACCGGCCCCGAGTCGCTCACGGGCGTAGAGATCGCCGAGCGACTGGCCAAGGCCATCGGCTACCCCGTGACCTACCTGCCGCTCTCCGGAGACGCCGCTCGCGAGGGGCTGCGCAAGCTGCACGTGCCCGCCTGGCTGATCGAGGACGCGCTCCAGGTCGTCGAGTCCACCGCAGGTGCGCCGACGGGCGAGCTCGAGACCCTCATCGACGGGCCCCGGGACTTCGACGCCTTCGCGGCCGACTACGCCTGGGCGTTCGAGCGCGGCGAGGACGAGGGGCAGCTGAGCGGCTGGATCCGATGAAGACTCTGACGCGCATGCTGGCGTGGACTCGTGGCGAGCGCCCCCTGCTGGGAGCGGCCATGGTGGCGCTGCTCGGCAGCGGCGGGCTCGCGCTGGTCTTCCCGCTGCTCGTGCGGGAGCTCATCGACCGTCTCGCCGCCGGGGACGACGTCGACCTGACAGGCTGGGGCCTCGTGGTCGCCGTCGTCCTCGGCGGTCAGGGGCTGCTCGCTGCAGCGCGGACCGGCGGCTTCATGCTGGCCGGCGAGCGCATCGTGCGGCGGCTCCGGGACCGCCTCTTTCGGGCCTTTGTCGCGCGGGACCAGCGCCATCACGACCGCTCGAGGCCCGGGGAGCTGCTCCAGCTGCTCGATGCCGACTGCGAGCAGGTCCAGGACGCGCTGTCGGTCGACCTGTCGTGGACTCTTCGCCATGCCGTCACGGCTCTAGGCGGGCTGGTGGCGCTGATGGTGATGAGCCCGCGCCTCGCGATCTGCGGCGCCGTCGTGCTGGTTCCGATGGCCGTCGTTGCGCGCTTTCATGGACGGACCCTGAAGCGTCGGACCCGAGCGCTACGCGAGGCCCTCGGCGCCTCGGCGGGAGTCGCGGGGGAGGTGCTGCCTGCGATGTCCACCGTGCGTCGGTTCGCCGCCGAGCAGAGGGAAGGGGACCGCTACCGCGATCAACTCGACGTCGCCTACGCCATCGGCGCCGTTCGGGCGCGCGATGTCGGGCTTTTCGCGGGGCTCGTCGGGTCGGTGCGCTATGCCGCGGTCGCCATCGTCGTCGTCTACGGCGCCTGGCTCGTGGCTCAGGACGCCATGACACTCGGCACCTTGACCGCCTTCTTGATCTACGCGGGCGCGATGGCGGCCGCCCTCGGTCAGTTGGTGGGCCAGTACGCGACCTTGATGAAGGCCGCGGGCGCCGGGGAGCGCCTGCTCGAAGCCCTTGCCGTCGAGCCTTGCATCCGTGGCGGTCGCTACCGAGCCCAGGTCCTCGGCCGCGTGACGCTCAGCGATCTGCGCTTCGGCTATGGCGAGGAGCTCGTCCTGGACGGTGCCAGCCTGCACCTCGAGCCCGGAGAGCGGGTGGCCCTCGTCGGACCGAGCGGGGCCGGAAAGTCCACGGTCGCGGACCTCTTGAGCCGGCTCTATTCCGCCGAGGGCTTGACCCTCGACCGCGTCCCGCTCCAGGACTGGGACCTCGACACGCTGCGCAGCGCGGTCGCCGTGGTTCCTCAAGACGTCGTGCTCTTCGAGGGCACCGTCGCCGACAACATTCGCTACGGCTGCCCCGAGGCCACCCACGCCCAGGTCGAGAAGGCCGCGCGGGCTGCCGAGGTCCTGGCATTCACCGGGCTGGACGAGGCCGTCGGCCCAGGCGGATCCTGGCTCTCCGGGGGTCAGCGCCAGCGGATTGGCATCGCCCGGGCGCTCGTCTGCGACCCCGCCGTGTTGATCCTCGACGAGGCGACCAGCGCCCTGGACGAGGTCTCCGAGCGCCTCGTGCAGAATGCGCTGGACCGCGCATCGGCGGGTCGAACCACGCTTGTCATCGCGCACCGCAAGAGCTCCATTGCCTCGGCCGATCGCGTGGTCGAGCTTCGGGACGGCCGACTGGTCGAAAAAAGTCGTGCGGAGGTCGCCGCGCTCAGATAGCTTCCAGGTCCTGTTGATATTGAAAGTCATTTTCAATAAGGTCTGGGCGCGATGATTCTTCTCCTTGCTTGCACCGCTACTCCGGTCGACACCGCGGACACCGCTGACACAGGGGACTCTTCCCTGGTCGAGACCGGGGACCCCGTCGTCGTCGATGGCTACGGCTTCGACAACGCCAGCTACTCGGGTCAGGTCTTCCGAAACGTCCTGATCGGTGACACCAAGGGCTACCTCGACGAGCTCACCGCGCGCATCGACGCGGGCGAGTACTACCCGGCCGAGGGCGACGTCGAGGCGGACCTCAACTTCTACTTCGAGTTCGACTCCAGCGTCGGCGGCCCGCTCCCGCACGGTGTCTCCACGGATCCGGCGGCCAGCCAGAGCACCTACGACGACATCTCCAGCGGCAAGGACATCGTCGGCAAGCTCGCCGGCAACGACCCCACGGGTCAGCACAAGACCTGGGAGACCGAGTTCGTCGGCTGGGACCACGGCGGTGACCCCGAGGACCTCGTCCGCGCCTGGTTCGCAGAGGTCGACGCGCTCGCCGCGGCCCGCGTCACCGGTGACATCCCGCTGTCCCCCGACGGCGGCCCCCTCGGTCGCGTGTACGTGAGCCCCGAGGGCCAGGACTACCAGCAGCTCATCGACAAGCTGCTGCGCTGCGGGGTGGCCTGGTCCCAGGGCGCCGACGACTACCTCGACAACGACACGGCGGACAAGGGTCTGCTCTCCGACCACACCACCCAGGTCGAGGGCAAGGACTACACCGACCTCGAGCACGCCTGGGACGAGGGCTTCGGCTACTTCGGCGCCGCGCGGACCTATGGCGACTGGAGCGACGACGAGATCCGCGGGGTCTACATGGACGTCGACGGCGACGGCGCCATCGACCTGACCTCGGAGTACAACTTCGGCTTCTCGGTGAACGCCGCCAAGCGGGACCTCGGCTCGGTCAGCGGCACGGACTTCACGGGCCAGGCCTTCGACAACTTCGTCGCGGGCCGGCAGCTGCTGGCGGATACCCAGGGCTCCGAGCTGAGCGCTGAGCAGATGGACGAGCTCGTCGGCTACCGGGACGCCGCGCTGGATGCGTGGGAGAGGTCGATCTCCTCGACCGTCGTGCACTACATCAACGACACGATCCGCGACCAGTCCGCGATGGGCACCGAGGACTACGACTTCGCCGCCCACGCGAAGCACTGGTCCGAGATGAAGGGCTTCGCGCTCGGGCTCCAGTTCAGCCCCCACAGCCCGCTGGGCGACGAGGCCTTCGCGGCCATTCACGAGGCGATGGGCACCGGCCCCGAGCTCGACCCAAACGGACTCGACGCCTACAAGGCCGGCCTGCTCGAGGCCCGCGCGACGCTCGCCGCCGCCTATGGCTTCGACGCCGCGGATCTGGGAGACGACGATGGCGAGAACGGCTGGTAGG